>OUWB011209516.1_pt1 | contig 92120 bp, 73 predicted proteins | sample 1779821 | NCBI WGS metagenome assembly OUWB01 (sample SAMEA3914806, study PRJEB12502) | metagenome | biome: forest; material: soil | place: Canada | collected 2011-08-03 | depth 0.1 m
GGCGGCGGCGGGATGGAGGCAGTGTTGTTGGTGTTGCCGGGAGAGCTGGCAAGCACGCTGACCACCATGGTGTTTTCGCCTTGCAGCGAATGCTCCAGGCGGTTGTTGCAGAGTTGCGCGACGAAAGTGCCGGGCTGCGCGCCGACCAGCACGATGGTGACCGCGACCGCCGAGGTGCCGGTGATGGCGAGGTCAACCGATTTGCTGACTTGTTGACCCTCTGCGCACATGCCGAATTGAATCGAATCGGAGGCGAATTGGACCGCTGGAGTGGTACCGGGACTAGGCATGGCAATTTCCTTTAATGAGAGGCCGTGACGGAATAAGCGCAGCTGGAAGCCGTTGGGGCTCCAGGCACGCCGATGCAGGCGATACGGCAGGGTTGGCTAACTGGTGCAACAGCGCCAAGGTAAATTTGTTGCAATCCTGAATGTTAAAAAATTTAACAATCCCTCATGAGGTGGGGCGAGAGTAGGCCGCTTGGCCGGGCTTGTAAATCCCATATTCATGGGAAAATTTGCGGCACCTGTCAGGATTGACAGGCATAGGGAGGTGCGGCGATGTGCCGGGGTAATTGACGGCTTGTCGTGCTGTCTGCCTTTGCCGATCGAGAGGAAGAACGAAAGCCGCGCTGGATCTTCAATCTGGCCATGGCGTCAGCGACAACCTGCGCCAACGCCGCGCCATGGTACGCCATGACACGTGAACCCGGTTTGCATTTCCGTCGGTCGACACCGCTTTGCCGTTCATGGCGCATGGCACATGGCACATGACGCCTGACGCGCGGCGCAAGCGCGTTATGCCAAGCTGAGTGGAGCAGGCGTCAAGATTGCGCCTGCGCGAGGCGCCGCAGAGGACCCAGATGCGCGCTGTAATGCTTCCAGCGCGCCACCGCCACGTTGTTGAGCGGCTGTCTGACCTGCCAATTGCTGGCGGTCATCACGGCGCGCTGGTTGCCGGCGAAGTCGATGCAGCCGTCTTCCCATTCCAGGCCGCAAAACGCCAGTATCCTGCGCGTTTGCGCGATCTGCTCGGCGACCACGTCTTCGTATCGCACCTCCAATAGTTGCTGCGGCATGACCTGTTGCCAATGCGCGGTCAGACGCAGATATTGCTCATACGTGAAGGCCAGATCATCAAGGTCGCAGGCATAGGGGTGGGTCGAGATAAACCTCTGGAAGAATATCGATAGGCAGGTGTCGATCGGGTCGCGCCGGCAGTGGATGATGCGCGCGCTCGGAAAGCAGAGGTGGATGAATCCGAGGCGCAGGAAATTATGCGGCAATTTGTCGATCATGCGCGGCGCGGGCGGCGCGACCGAGCGCATAAAGCGCAGGTAGTCTTCGGCCGTCGCGGCAATTTCCTCGCGCTGTGGCGGTTGCTGGCCCGGTCGCGGCAAAGCGCACGGCCGCTTGATCCAGAAATGCTGTTCGCCCGCGCTCGACACTTGTGAATGGCTGGACAGGATTTGATCGATCAGCGTGGTGCCGGAACGCGGCATGCCGATGATGAAGGTCGGTGTGATTTCTTCCCGCAAGCCGACATCGGCGTGCTCATCGAAGAACGCCTTGGTAAAGAAATGGATGTGGGCGTCGACTTCATCGATCAATTGCTGCCGATCGAATTTGTGGTTGGCGCGATCCTGCAGATTGGCTGCGAGATAAAAGCCGAACGCGCGGTCGTATTGCTGCAAGTCGTCGTGCATCTTGCCGAGCGCAAAAAGCGCATTGATCCTGTTGTCCGGATCGGGATGTTCGGCGCGCGCCACCTCTTCCAGCGGCGCCAGCAAGACCTGGTCCTGTTCGCCTATCTTCTTGCTTTGCACATAGCGCAGATAGGCCAAGGCGTGGTCCGGCTTGTCGGCAATCATCCGTGCATAGATTGCCAGCGCATCGTCGAATCGGCCCAGCTCTTGCAAGGTGCTGCCGAGGTTGTAGCGGGTGCTGTCAAGGTCGGGACGCAAGGCCAGCGCGCGCCGGTATGCGGCTTCCGCTTCGGCCACCCTACCTACGGCGGCCAACGCTGTTCCCAGGTCGCTGTGAGCGGAGGCGTCGCCCGGTTTCAAGGTCACCGCTCTTTTGTAGTGCTCGGCCGCGTCGGCGGGCATGCCGAGCGTGAAGTAGGTCAGGGCCAGGCTTTTTTGCGCTTCATGGTGGTTGCGGTCGAGGCGCACCAGCTTGCGCAGTATCGGCAGGGCTTCCGCCACCCGACCCACCAGTTGCAAGGAGGTGGAAAGATACAGCAAGGCGTTGGGGATGTTCCTGGCAAGCTTGAGTTCCAGTGCTTTGCTCAAGAAGTCGATGCTGATGGGGTATTGCTTCTGCTTGAAGGCAATCTCGCCGACGAAAAACAAGGCGTCCGGCTGATTCGGGTGGGTCTTCAATATCTGCGCGTAAAGCCGGGTCGCGCCGTCCGCATCTCCGATGGCGGCCAGCGACGCCGCTTGCTGCATTTGCTTCTTGATGTTGATGGCGGGAGCCGGGGCGCCAAGGCGTGGGGGAGAGTTATGCGGCATGTGCGTGTCCGGATAGGCAGCAATGGGCTTGGGAAAATCGAGCTATTGATATTCGTTCAATTGCGTCACTTGAGCCGTCATTATCCATTTCGTTCAAGATTCGGTTGAATTTTTCAACGCGTTGAGAATCCATTCCATGATTGCATACCATGTACAGCTTCGACAATTGGAACTTGGACAAGGGCACGATCAGATGCGTCAATCCGGCTTTTCCGATCATGCACTTACCCATCAAGTCGCCTGTTGCCCGATAGTCGATGTGGTTTCGCAGGCGCTTTGTGGGGTTAAGGCGTCGTGGTTGGCCAACTCGACGTTGTAAGCGCGCAACTTCAGGTATTCACCTGTTGCGGCGTTGCTCTATCCGAGCACACGTTTATGGCAATCGCTCAACTTGAGCGAATCGGCCGCAAAGTCAGGAGAATTTCACTCTTCGCAAGAAGGTCATCGAGAACATCTCTTTGGCGTTTTACGCGACGCCGGGAAATCGGCCGTTCTCGCTTGACTCAACACAACAACTCCACAAACCTGCCGCCCATGTGTGAGCAAAAGTCTGCGCACACCTGGCGCGCTTCTTGGGCTGCCGCATGCACCATCATTTCGGCGTTGGCGTGCATGCACAGCGCCGTGACGATTGGGGGCGGCGTGGGCTGGATCGGCACTTCGACGAATTCGCCGGACTCCAGATATTCCGTGACGAACAGGCTGGGGATGGCGGCGATGCCGTAACCGTCGCGCACCAGTTGCACGATGGCTGCGACCGATGGCGAGCATGTCATGCGCGCCTCGTTCAAGGGAATGCTGGCCTGCGCGGCAAGATTTTCGACGATCTCTTCGAGCACACGCTGCGGCGCGGTGCCGCGGCCGAAAGTGAGGAAGGGGAATTCGAGCGCGCGCCGCACCAGGCCGTCCTTCTTCAGCGGCAGCAATCCCTTGCGCGCAATCCAGCGCACGGGAAAGCTGGCCAGTGCGTCGGAGAGGATGTCGTTGCTGTGCACGCCGTCAACCATGATGACCATGTCGAGTTCGCGCGAGCGCAGGCGTTTTTCCAGCGCCGCGCTCATGTCGACGGTGAGATCGATCTCCAGTTCGGGATAGCTGGCGTTCAAGCGCTTGATGTAGCTGGCCAGCCAGCTATGGACGATCGATTCGATCACGCCCAGGCGCAGGCGGCCGCGCACCAGACTCTCCTTTTTTGCGGCATTGCGCAGGCGGCGCGTGGCGTCGAGCACCGACTTGGCGTAGGAGAGCAGGTATTCGGCGTTGGGCGTGAGACGGAATTCCTTGGCGCTGCGGTCGATCAGCTCGGTTTGCAATTCCTCTTCGAGCGTCTTGATACGCAATGAAATCGCGGCCGGCGTGGCGTGCAAGGCACGCGCCGTGGCGCGGAAGCTCCTCAGTTGCGCCAGCGTGACGAAGGTTTCGACGAAGCGTGTGTTCATGGTTTTCCCCCCGGAGCGGATTCCTCGACGGGAAAAGAATATCTTAACTCTGCCCTTATGTCGTCGGATTTTGGTTAAATAAATCTATACACAAGCGGTGAAAAAAACTCGATGGCAGCATTTTCCAAACAGGCCTATTCTTGTCGTCAGCCTTTGCCCATTCTTGCCAACGAGAACCACAATGACACCCGCACTCTTGCGCCAGCGGATTCGCGCCGGCACCTTCCGCGCACCAACTTCCGGCTACTGCGGTCAATACGCGCAAGCCAATCTGGTTGTGCTGCCGCAACAACAAGCCGACGATTTCCTGCAATTCTGCCAACGCAATCCCAAACCCTGCCCGCTCTTGGGCGTGAGCCTGCCGGGCCAGTGGAGCGCGCCGCAACTTGGCGCCGATCTCGACCTGCGTTCGGATCTGCCCGGCTATTACGTATACCGCCACGGCGAGCTCAGCGAGGAGCGCCACAGCCTGCACGACTTGTGGCAGGACGATTTCGTCGCCTTCGCCATCGGCTGCTCGTTTTCCTTCGAACAGTTGCTGATCGACGGCGGCATTGTCTTGCGCCATGTCGCGCAGGGCAAGAACGTGGCGATGTATCGCACCTCGATCAAAAACCAGGCAGCCGGCCCGTTCGGCGGCAACATGGTGGTATCGATGCGGCCGATGAAAGCCGCCGATGCGATACGCGCAATCCAGATCACGAGCCGCTACCCCAAGGTGCACGGTGCGCCCGTGCATCTGGGCGACCCGGCCTTGATCGGCATCGAGGATATTGCGCGGCCCGAATATGGCGATCCGGTCGAGATCATGCCTGACGAGATTGCCGTGTTCTGGGCTTGCGGGGTGACGCCGCAGGAAGCCTTGCGCGCAGCGCGGCTGCCGCTGGCGATCACGCACAAGCCCGGCTACATGCTGGTGACCGACATACCGAACGTTTCGCTGGTAGAGGCCTGAAGGCCCGCCGGGAGAGAGACAGAGCTATATAAAAGGAGAGAGCGATGAAGGCAGAAATACCGGCAATAACAAGCGCAGCGACGGGAGACGGCGGCTTCTTTTCGTGGTACCGCGAGCTCAACGGCAAGGAGAAGCGCACCTTCTGGAGCTGCAAGATGGGCTACGGACTCGATGCGATGGATACGCAATTCCTGAGTTTCGTGATCCCGACCCTGATTGCAACCTGGGCCATCTCGAAAGCCGATGCCGGCTTGATCGGCACGGTGACGCTGTTGACCTCAGCGCTGGGCGGCTGGCTGGCCGGCATCTTGTCCGATCGTTTCGGACGCGTACGCGCGCTGCAGATCACCATCACCTGGTTCGCCGTATTCACCGTGCTGTGCGGCTTGACCCAGAACTTCCAGCAATTGTTGATTGCGCGCGGCTTGATGGGCTTCGGCATGGGCGGCGAATGGACCGCCGGCGCCATCCTGATCGGTGAAGTGATACGTGCCAGAGACAGGGGCAAGGCCGTGGGCATGGTGCAAGCGGGCTGGGCTCTTGGGTGGGGGATTTCAGCATTGCTGTATTCGCTGATGTTTTCCGTCCTGCCGCAAGAGTTGGCCTGGCGCGCGCTATTTCTGCTCGGCATCCTGCCTGCGCTATTCGTGATCTTCATCCGCCGCCTGGTCGACGAGCCGGCGCTGTATGTCGCGCAAAAGCGCAAGGAAGCGATGCATGCCGAACGTGTCAATTTCATGGAAATCTTTTCGCTGCCGATGATCGGCACCACGCTGCGCGCCGTGCTCCTGACAACCGGGGCGCAAGGCGGTTATTACGCGATCACGACCTGGCTGCCGACGTTCTTGAAGACCGAGCGCCATTTGACGGTGCTGGCCACCGGCGGCTATCTTGCCATGGTTATCTTCGGTTCCTATGTCGGCTACATCGTCAGCGCCTTCCTGACCGATTACCTGGGCCGCAAAAAGAATTTTGTCCTGTTCGCGCTCGGCTCGCTATGCATCGCACTGATCTACACCCATCTGCCGGTGACCGATTCGGTGATGCTGTTCCTCGGCTTCCCGCTGGGCTTCTTCGTCTCAGGCGTATTCAGCGGCATGGGTTCGTTCCTGACCGAGCTGTTCCCCACGCGCATCCGCGGCTCGGGCCAGGGCTTTGCCTACAACATGGGGCGTGCCGTGGGCGCACTCTTTCCCTACCTGATCGGCATCGTGAGCCACGATGTCGCGCTGGGCGAAACCATTGGCTTGTTTGCAGCGGCGGCCTATGGTTTGATGATGTTGGCGGCGCTGTCCCTGCCCGAGACACGCGGCAAACAATTGGAATCTTGATACTTTGGGGGACATCATGAAAGCACTCTCGCGCAAACTTTTCCTGCACACCATGCTCGCAGCATGCGCCTTGACGCTACTGCCGCCGGCACTAGCGGCTGAACGGCGCGCCACAGCGGACGAGGCCAAGGCCATGGTCAACCGTGCCGGCGAATACCTGAAGAAAAACGGCAAGGAAAAAGCCTTTGCGGAGTTCAACAACCCTAAAGGTAGCTTCATCGACCGCGATCTCTACATCTTCGCCTTCATGGCCGACGGCGACGGCGTGGAGCTGGCCAATGGCGGCAATCTGAAACTGGTCGGCAAGAATGTGCTGGAGATGAAGGACGCAGACGGGCAATACCTCATCAAAAACATCCTCGCCGTAGGCAAGAAAAAGGAAGGCAACGGCTGGGTCGAATACAAATGGGTCAACCCGGTGACCAAAGAGATTGCGCACAAGCGGGTGTACATCGAAAACGTTGACGGCGTGCTGCTCGGATGCGGCGTATACGATTGACGATAGAGGCCTTCCTCATGATTCCATGAGCAGCAAGGCAAGCGGGAATCTGGGACAATAGCTCACTCAACTCCCGCGAACGCCATAAGGGCAACCGGCGAGACCAACAATACGGGTGCAGCCTTGAGATTCGTTCGACTATTTGGCGTGGCAGCCGTATCGGCAATCGGTGCGGTTGCAACGGGCTCCGCCGGGGCGGTGGAAAACGAAGTCCTGGCGCAGCTCGCGCCGACAGGCACGATGCGCGTGGGCGTTGCGTATGCGCCGTCCGCCACGCCGCTATTCGTCAGCAGGGACGCCAACGGCGACGTACGCGGCGTGCCGCGCACCATCGGTATGGCACTCGCCAAATCGCTCGGTGTGGACGTCGAGGTCGTCGCCAAGGCTACTACCGGTGAACTGGCGGACGCATTGAAGTCCGACGCAATCGATATCGCCTTCATGCCGGTGGACGACGAGCGCCGGAAGATTCTCGATTTCAGCCCGCCCTATTTTTCTATCGAATGCACTTACCTCGTCGCAGCGACTTCCGGGATCAAGACGCTGGAAGAAGTCGACCGCTCCGACATCACCATCGTCGGTATCGCCGGCTCCACCACCAACCGCGCGGCGAGCCAATACCTGCAAAAGGCGCACGTCGTCAGCGCGAAGTCCATCGACGATGCCATGGCCTTGATGCGTTCGGGAAAAGCCCAGGCATTCGCCCTGACGCATGATGCGCTGCCGGCTTTGCAATCGCAATTGCCGGGATCGCGCATCCTGGACGGCGCGTTCAAAGTCAACGGCGTCGCCATCGCCATCCCGAAAGGCCGCCCTGCGGCGCTCGCGTACATCACAGAGTTCATGCAGAACGCCAAAACCAACGGCACCATCAGGCGGGCCTTGGATGAGGCCGGTTTCGATTGGATCGAAGTCGCTCCCTGAGCGTACGCATTTTTTCTTCCTGCCTCATCTCGCTGTCCGTTTTCTCCTCTCATTTTCAACAACACTCCCTCCTAACCGGCGCCGCCAAGAATCGTAGCGAGCGCCATCGGCCGCGCAGTAGATTCTTGGCGGCGCCCGCAAGTCAATTGAGAAATTCTGTCCGTTGTAGATAAAAAGAACTCGATAGCGATAATTTTTGATCGCGTCTATTCTTTTTTCATAGAAAAATTTTCTCAAGAATTTCTTATCTCAGAGGGGGAAACAACACGTGACCATACATCGGCACCGGAGGTGTGCCGCGCATTGCGCTCGTCGATCGGACGAGCCGCAGCAAAGATCGAGAAGGCTTTTGAAACATCAAGGAGAGAACACATGAAAAAGACAATGATTGTCCTGGGACTATGCTTCGCCGCCGACGCCGCCATGGCACAGACGGCAGATGAAAGCGCCGTGCAAATTTACGGTGCGTTCGACGTCGGCGTGGGGCACGCGCAGTATTCGCTCTCGGCGGATTCCAACTTCACCATGGGCCTGACGCCCGTGATCACCCACTATGCGTCCAACAGCGTGAACGGCATGTTCAACGGCGGCCTGGGCGGCTCGAACATCGGCTTCAAGGGGATGGAAGACCTGGGCGGCGGCCTGAAGGCAACGTTCAAGCTAGAGACCGGCTTCAACTCGTTCGACGGCGCGGTCAACAACGGCGTGGCCTCTGTCGCGGACAATCCGACGACCAAGCAAGTCACGTCCAATGGCGACAGTTCGCTGGCGGGGCAACTGTTTACCCGCGAAGCGACAGTCGGCCTCACGTCCTCCAACTGGGGCAGCGTCACCTTCGGCCGCAACAACTCGCTCGGCTACGACGCGCTGATCGCTTACGACCCCATGGGCGGTTCCTACGTATTTTCGCCGTTCGGCTATTCGGGTTCCTATGGTGCCGGCGGTTTCACGGAGGACTACCGCATCGACAACAGCATCAAGTACCGCTTGAAGCTGGACAACGGTTTGAACTTCGGTGCGCTGTACAAACTGGGCGGTCAGGCCGGTGCGACCAGCGCGCAATCGGAAGTGCAACTGACGGCGGGCTATGAAGCCGGTCCGTTCAGCGTGCAAGGCCTGTATTCCAGGGCCGACGACGCCATCTCGGCCGGCAATTCGGCCGTCGCAGGCGAGGTGGCGCTGACGGTCGCGGACACCACGGCCACCATGCTGTCGGCGGCCTACAAAGGCGATGGCTGGCGTATCAGCGGCGGCTATGAGCGGATGAATTTCCAGAATCCCTCCAATCCGGTTAGCGATGAACTGATCACGACCATCTTCGGCGTGCCCGTGGCCGGCACGCCTAACGTGAACGCCTACAGCGTCGAGAAGAACCTGAATATCTACTACCTTGGGGCATCGTACAACATCGCGCCTGCGTTCACGCTTGCCGTGGCCGGTTACGACGTGAAGCAGAACGACTATTCGGGCGGACTGTGCGCGGCAAGCGATACGGTATCTTCCAAATGCGGCGGCAGCAATGCGTTCTATTCGCTGCTGGGTACGTACAAGTTCTCCAAGCGCACCCAGGTTTACGCCGGCTACATGTACAGCAAGGTCGAAGGCGGCTTCTCGGCCGGCTTCGTGCACGACAGCGACAGCTTCTACGGTGCGGGCCTGCGTCACACGTTCTGACGGCACCTGCCCGTCTTGGCGAGCCGCCTGCGGGCGGCTTTCTTTTTTCCACCGCTCACGGTAGTAAAATACCGCATCCGCTCCCACACCAAGAAGGAAAGCGATGTCCAAGGAAAAATCGACGCAAGCGGCAGCACCGGCGCGCACCGCCAAAGCCCCGACCAAGATGCCGATCGTCTCTTCCTCTCACCTGGCCGCCGGGCCGGTGTCGGAATTGAGCGAATTCGAATTCGGCATGATCATTGCCTACAACGCCTTTTCGCGCTGGGCCGTGCGCTGCATGTCCGCCGCCGGTGTGAGCGACATGACCATCACCGATGTGCTGGTGCTGCATCACATCAACCATCGCGCACGCGAAAAGAAACTGGCCGACATTGCCTTCACGCTCAACATCGAAGATACGCACGTCGTCAATTATTCGCTGCGCAAGCTGCAGACGCTGGGCCTGGTGGAAACCGCGCGGCGCGGCAAGGAAGTGCTGTACTCGACCAGCGATGCCGGCCAGACGCTGTGCGCGCGCTATGCCGAGATCCGCGAGGAATTGCTGGTCAACTCGCTGGCCGGCGACCTGGCCGATACCAGCGAGCTGGCGGGGTTTGCGCGGCATCTGCGCATGCTCTCGGGCGCTTATGAACAGGCGGCACGGGCGGCAGCCTCGCTTTGACCGCACTGTACCGGTAGGTTGGCGCTGAGCGCAGCGAAGCATAGCGATGCCCGGCCCAACATCCGACGGTCTCGTCAATACATTCGGTGATGATGGAACCGCGGGTTTGTTGGGCTTCGCTTCGCTCAGCGCCAACCTACAGTCCGTGATATGAAAAACGCCCGCGCCAGGCGGGCGTTTCACGGGTAGCGCGGCTGGGCTACTTCACTGCGCTGCCAAACCCGCCGCCGCCGGGCGTCTCGATCACGAAGACATCGCCCGGCTCGACTTCGGTGCTCGCCACGAAGCCCAATCGGTCCACCTTGCCGTTGCGCCGGATCACGTAATTCCTGCCGCAGCGTCCAGCTTCGCCGCCGGCCATGCCGAACGGTGGAACGATGCGGTTGTTCGACAGGATCGATGCCGTCATCGCTTCGAGGAAGCGAATCTTGCGCACACCGCCGTTGCCGCCGTGCCAGCGCCCGCGTCCGCCGGAATCGGGCAGGATCTCATAGCTTTCCTGCCGCACCGGGTAGCGCCATTCGAGCACTTCGGGATCGGTCAGGCGCGAGTTGGTCATGTGGGTCTGGACCACGTCGGTGCCATTGAAACCCTCTCCCGCGCCGGAGCCGCCGGAGATGGTTTCGTAATACTGGTGACGCTCGTTGCCGAAGGTGAAGTTGTTCATCGTACCCGGCGCCGAAGCAAGCACGCCGAGTGCGCCATAAAGCGCGTTGGTGACGCAACTCGAGGTTTCCACGTTGCCCGAGACGACGGCAGCCGGATAGACCGGATTGAGCATGCTGCCTTCCGGAATGATGACATTCAAGGGCTTGAGGCAGCCCGCATTGAGCGGAATCTCGCTATCGATCAGGGTGCGGAACACATACAGCACGGCAGCCTTGCAGATGGCTGAGGGTGCATTGAAGTTGTTGGGCAATTGCGCCGATGTGCCGGTGAAGTCGATGGTGGCCGAGCGATCTTCGCGGTTGACCTTGACGGCGACCTTGATCACGGCACCGTTGTCGAGTCCGTATTCGTAACTGCTGTCCTTCAACGCCGTGATGACGCGCCGCACGGCCTCTTCCGCATTGTCCTGCACGTGGCGCATATAGGACTGCACCACATCGAGGCCGAACTGCTCGACCATCTTTTGCAATTCCTCGACACCCTTCTGGTTGGCCGCGATCTGCGCCCGCAGGTCGGCCAGGTTTTGCTCGACGTTGCGCGCCGGATGGTCGCCCGACGACAGCAGGGCGACGGTTTCCTTCTCGCGCAGGCTGCCGGCGCGCACCAGCTGGAAGTTGTTGATCAGCACGCCTTCCTGCTCGATGCTGGTGCTGTCGGCGGGCATGGAGCCCGGCGTGATGCCGCCGACATCGGCATGGTGGCCGCGCGAACCGACGTAGAACAGGATACGCTCCCCGGCCCGATCGAACACGGGCGTGACCACGGTGATGTCGGGCAGGTGGGTGCCGCCGTGGTAAGGGTCGTTCAACATGAAGACGTCGCCGGCCTGCATCCGGCCGGCGTTTTCGTGCATCACGGTCTTGATGCTCTCGCCCATCGAGCCGAGGTGCACCGGGATGTGCGGCGCGTTGGCGATCAGGTTGCCTTCGGCGTCGAACAGGGCGCAGGAGAAGTCGAGCCGCTCCTTGATGTTGACCGAGACCGAGGTGTTTTGCAATCGCAAGCCCATCTGTTCGGCAATGCTCATGAACAGGTTGTTGAACACTTCGAGCATGACCGGGTCGACCTCGGTGCCGATGGCACGGCGCTTGGGCCTGGCCGCGACGCGCGTCAGCAGGAGATTGTCGAGCCCGGTCACTTCGGCTTGCCAGCCCGGTTCCACGATCATCGTGGCGTTTTGCTCCGCGATCACGGCGGGGCCGGCGATCACGTCGCCGGCTCGCGTGTCGGCGCGGATGTAGAGCATGGTATCGTGCCACTGGCCGCCCGAATACAGGCGCACCACTTCGCTGGCCTGCAAGGGTTCGGACCGTGCCGGACGCGCCTGCACGCCGGCAGCCTTGCCGTCGGCAGCGCCGATGGCCTCGACCGAGATCGCTTCGACCACGATATCCTTGTCGTGCATGAGGAAGGAATAGCGCTTTTTGTACGCTTCCTCGAATTGCGTTTGCATATTTTCCACGCTGCCGAAAGCGACCACGATGACCGAGTCGGTGCCGTCGTAACGCAAGTGGGCGCGGCGCAACACCTCGATGCGCGAAGCCGGAATGTCTTGCGCGATCAATTCATTGGCGGCGGCGCTGCCGATGTCGTCGAAGCGTTTTTCCAGTTCGCCGATCACGGCATCCGTCAGCACACTCTCGACCGCCATTTCCTTCATCGCGGTCTGGTCGGCCAGGCCCATGCCGTAGGCCGAGAGCACGCCGCCCAAGGGATGCGCGAACACGCGCGTCATGCCCAGCGCATCGGCCACCAGGCAAGCGTGCTGCCCGCCGGCGCCGCCGAAGGTGCACAGCGCGTAATCCGAGATGTCGTGCCCACGCTGCACCGAAATGAATTTGATTGCGTTGGCCATGTTGCCCACGGCGATGTCGATGAAGCCTTCGGCCACTTCTTCCGGTTCGCGCCGGATGCCGGTGGCCCGGTGGATATCGTCGGCCAGGGCACGGAATTTTTGCGCCACCACGTCGCGGTCCAGTGACTGGTCCGCGTTCGGGCCGAACACCTTGGGGAAGTAGGCCGCCTGAATCTTGCCCAGCATGACGTTGCAATCGGTCACGGCGAGCGTACCGCCGCGCCGATAGCTGGCGGGGCCGGGGTTGGCACCGGCGGAATCGGGCCCGACGCGATAGCGCGTGCCGTCGAAATGCAGCACCGAGCCGCCGCCGGCCGCCACGGTGTGGATGCTCATCATCGGCGCGCGCATGCGCACGCCGGCCACCTGCGTCTCGAACTCGCGTTCGAGCTCGCCGGCATAGTGCGACACATCGGTCGAGGTGCCGCCCATGTCGAAGCCGATGATGCGCTCGAAGCCCGCCGCCCTGGCCGTGCCGACCATGCCGACGATGCCGCCCGCGGGCCCCGAGAGAATCGAATCCTTGCCCTGGAAGCGATGCGCGTCGGTCAGGCCGCCGTTGCTTTGCATGAACAGAAGATTGACGCCTTCCATTTCGCCGGCGACTTGGTCGACGTAGCGGCGCAGGATGGGCGAGAGATAGGCATCGACCACCGTGGTGTCGCCGCGCGAGACCAGCTTCATCATGGGGCTGACTTCGTGCGAGAGCGAGATTTGCGCAAAGCCGATCTTTTTGGCGATGCGTCCCAGCGCCATTTCATGATCGCAATATCGGTAGCCATGCATCAGCACCACGGCCACGCTGCGGTAACCCTCGCCATACAAATGTTCCAGGTGGCGCCGCGCCTCCGCTTCGTCGAGCGGAACGATGACTTCCCCCTGTGCGGACACGCGCTCATCGACCTCGGCCACGGCGCCGTAGAGCAGCTCCGGCAGCACGATGTGGCGGTCGAACAGGCGCGGGCGATTCTGGTAGGCGATGCGCAAAGCATCGCGGAAGCCGCGCGTGGTGACCAGCGCGGTCGGTTCGCCCTTGCGCTCCAGCAAGGCATTGGTGGCCACCGTGGTGCCCATCTTCACCGCCTCGACCAAGTCTGCCGTGATGCGCTCGTGCGGCTGCAAATCCAGCAAGTGGCGGATGCCGGCCACGGCCGCATCCTTGTATTGCTCCGGATTCTCGGATAGCAGCTTGTGCGTGACGAGGCTGCCGTCGGGCTTCTTCGCGACGATATCGGTGAATGTGCCGCCCCGATCTATCCAGAACTGCCAACGGGCTTGCGGCACGGCTGCCTTGCTTCCTTCCTTTTGCATTGTCGAACCCTTTCTGTCTCTCATATCGTACATCGCCGCGCCTGGTTGTGTAGCCCCGGCATCCGGCTTTTCCGTGTCTCGCAGCAAAGCTGCTCAGCAAGGATAAAAAAATATTGTGTGAGCACATTGTATCGTATTTGATTTTAAAGTCTATTATGTTTTGTATAGAAATTATATACGTTTCGTGTTTATTAAAAATCACCGGGGACCGCTTCACTGATTAATCGTTCGACATCAAAAGGGGAAATCATCATGCGTAATCTATCCGTCATCCGCACCTTCGCACTGCTGGCATTTGCCTTTCTGCCGCTTCCTGGCTTCAGCCAGAGCACCAGGCTGCAACTGGCTTCAGCGTACTCGCCGGAAAACTACCAGACGCAAAACACCATGCAGTTCGCCGCCGAGGTGAAGAACGACACCGCCGGGCAGGTCGACATCGAGGTGCATCCCTCCGGCTCCCTGTTGAAGCCGGCGGCGATCTTCACCGGCGTCAAGGAGGGCGCATCGGCACAGTTGGGCGAGATCATCATGTCCAATCTGTCGCAGGAAGACGTGGCATTCGGGCTCGATTCGCTGCCGTTCTTCGTCAATAGCTACGAAGACGCGCAAACGCTGTGGCGCCTGTCACGCCCGGCGGTGGAGAAGGCGCTCGATGCGCGCGGCCTGGTGCTGCTCTACGCCACGCCGTGGCCGCCGCAAAATCTCTATGCCGACAGGCCGATCGATACTCCCGCCGATTTTCGCGGTCTGCGCATGCGCAACTACGGCCCATCGACCGAAAGGCTGGCGCAACTGATGGGCGTGAGTTCGGTGACGATACAGGTGGTGGACCTGGCGCAGGCCATCACCGACAAGAAGATAGACATGATGCTGACCTCCAACCTCACCGGCATCGAGACCAGCGCCTGGAGCGGCATGAAGTACTACTACAAGGTCAACGCCTGGATTCCCAAGAACATCGTCTTCATCAACAAAGCCGCCTTCGCCGCGCTGCCGTCAGAGATGCAAAAGCGCCTCCTGGCCGATGCGGCGCGCGCGGAAGAGCGCGGCTGGAAATGGAGCCGCGCCAAGGACAGCGAATTCGAAGCCAAGCTGGCCGCGCACAACATGCAGATCGCCAACGTCAATCCCTACGTGCGGCGTTTCCTTGACATCACCGGAGAGAAACTGGTGCACGAATACCTGGGCAAGGTGCCCCACGCGGAAGCCGGCAACTTGACGCAGATACTGGTGGATTATTCGATGGCGCATGCCAAGTAGAGGGCCAGGCATTGAACTTGCCGAGATCTACATCGAATGCAGTCCCCAGGTCGGCCTTGGATAAGAAGAAGGTACAACGGACTATTTCGAGGAATGCGTATTTATTTGATCGACGAAAAGCGAGTTGCGATGAATATAGGACATTCGCACGGACGAAAGCCATACCATCGTGATGCCACGAGTTTGTTTCGTCGCGTCTATATGGGAAGTCCTGGTTTGCCCGTAATGTCGCAAACCGTCTTGTCGATGCGGAGTTTTACATCGCTCGCAAAGCTTGGAAAGCGGATTTGCGCCACCCAATATCGAGCCGAAATTGAGTTAAGGTCATGCGAAAACTATTCTAGTTTTATGCCGACAATGGCGCTGGATATCTGTCTATGGAAATATCTCAACTGTGGGTCGACCGGCAAACCCAAGCGATGTTTGTCGACATATTCCGCAACACCATTGTCGGAATTGTGACGGCTCGATTTGCGGAAGCCAAACATGGGCGGCTTCACCCCGCCGGAACGTTACGCCAGATGGACGCAGTGTATGGCCGCAAGCCACCAGTCGCTCTGTGTTCTCGACCGACCACGCCGCTTTGCGGCTCTCCGCGAAGGCTGGGTTGCGGCGGGGCCAATGTAGCGGTTGCCCGGTAAGTTTTGAAGCGCGCGCGGGTGGCATGATTGTTATGCGAAAGGGTGGCGCGGTTGATGCGAATATGCACAGCAGCTCCGCGTCGCGTCAATTGCGTTTCCGCCCACACCTTCAAAGTGTGCAGTGCCGAAACCGCAGCGAGCTGCTTACCTGTTCGTCAGACATCGGCCGCATGCTGCGTCCGCACAAGGCAAACGCGCGGGACACATCACACTACATTCTTGTATTGCCATATTGGCACGTTTTGCCGCTTGCCGAAATGTTCTCCGGCGCAAAAAACCGCACGATATGGGCTCTCGCGCAAAAATGTCATTTTACTGTCAGCTTGCTGACAGAAATAGCCATATACATTACGGATGGTTCACGTTTGGCTGACTTTCCGGCTTGCCGGCGAGTTGGCCTTTGTCAAATTCCGGAAGCGACATTTTTGGGCAAGTTGATGGATCTCAACAGCGATAGTGGGCTTGCGCGGATAGCCGCTTGCAGTCCTATAATTTGCTCTACCTTCTTCGTCCGGCCCCTGCTCATGTCTTTGTGCGCCATCCCTATGCGAATTCCTCCCTTGCCTGCTAACGGGTCAAAGCGGCGCGCCGCAGCGGCCCTCATCGGCACATCCCTGTTGCTGGCCGGCTGCAACCTTGGGCCTAACTACAAGCGCCCCGAGATGGCGTCGCCACCGGCCTGGCAGACGCAAGCCGCCGATGCGGCGATTGCGGCGAACTGGCCGTCGGCCGAATGGTGGCATGCGTTCAATTCGCCCGAGCTTGACGCTTACATCGCCGAGGCCCGGCGCGCCAACAACGACCTTGCGGCGGCGCTTGCGAGGGTGCGCCAGGCCGATGCGCTGGCAGCCGAAGCGGGCGCGGCGCTGCTGCCCACGGTCGGTGCGCAATTCAATTCGGTGAAAGAGCGCGAGCAATCGACCAGCAGCACCTACAGTACCTATCGGGCCAACTCGCCGCAGCTGACAGCGAGCTACATGCTCGATTTCTGGGGCAAGAACCGGGCTACGCAAGAGGCTGCGCTCGCCACCGCCACGGCGAGCCGCTACAACCGGACCACGGTGGAGCTGACCGTCGTCACCAGCGTGGCGCTGACTTACTTTCAGAGCATGGCATTGCGCGAGCGCGTTGCCGTGGCGGAAGGCAATCTGGCGAGTGCGCAAGTCACGCTCAAAGGCCTGCACCGCCAGCTCGACGCCGGCATCGCCACCGCGCTCGACGTGGCGCAACAGGAAACCACGGTCGCCACCCTGGCCGCCGCCGTTCCGCCACTGCGCCAGCAGTATCGCCAGAGCCTCGATGCGCTGGCAATATTGATCGGGCGCAATCCGGAAGCGATGAGCGCGGACCAGGCGACGCTGGCCAATCTGGCATTGCCCGCCGTCACCCCCGGCCTGCCTTCCGAACTGCTGGCGCGCCGGCCCGACGTGGCCGATGCCGAGTCGCAATTGATTGCGGCCAATGCCAACATCAAGGTGGCGCGCGCGGCTTTTTTCCCGAGCATCCAATTGACCGCCTCGGCCGGCTATTCGAGCAGCGCCCTGACCAATCTGGTGCGCTCTTCCAACAGCGTCTATAGCGTCGGCGCCGGTATCGCCCAGCCGCTGTTCGACGGCGGGCTGCTCCAGGGCCAATACGATTATGCCAAGGCGCGTTACGACGAATTGGCGGCGGACTATCGCAAGGCCGTGCTGACCGCCTTCGGCAACGTCGAGGATTCGTTGGTGAGCGTGCAGCAAAGTGCAGAGCAGGCGCAGCGCCTGCAGATCGCAGTCGACAAGGCGCAGCGCGCACATCGCATCGCCCAGGCGCAGCTGCATTCGGGCGTGGTCAACATTCTCACGGTTCTTAACACGGAAACTGCTCTGTTCACGGCGCAAGACGCTTTGATCCAGGCGAAATATTCCCAGGTGCAGGCGTTGGTCGGCTTGTTCGGCGCGCTCGGCGGCGGATGGCAAAAGGAGGAGACGGCACATGAAGGTTAATAAGAAGGCGATCAATCAAGTGATCAAACCCGCGTTGGGCTTGGTCCGCAATCCGCGCGCGGCGATGGCCGGGCTGGGCTCGCTGTTTTTGTTCGGGATGGTGGTTTATGGCGCCGACAAGCAGACGGCGGACAAGCCCGGCTCGGCGTCTGCGGCAGCCAATGCGCAGGTCGTGCGCGTCGAAGCGGCCGAGGCCAAGCGGGTCGATCTGCCGGTCTACGTCAACGGACTCGGTACGGTGCAAGCCAACTATACGGTGACGGTCGGCCCGCGCGTCGATGGCGAACTGATGAAAGTCAATTTCGTCGAAGGCCAGACCGTCAATGCGGGCGACCTGCTGGCGATCATCGATCAGCGCCCCTACCAGGCTGCGCTCGACCAGGCCAAGGCGACAAAACAGAAGGACATGGCGCAGCTGGCCAATGCCAAGGTCGACCTGGAACGCTACGTCGACCTGGCACCCGAGGAATTCACCAGCAAGCAGACGCTCGATACGCAGCGCGCCCTGGTCGCCCAAGTGGAGGCGCAGATCGCAGCGGATCAGGCAGTGATCGACAACGCCAAAACGCAGCTCGATTACACCACCATCCGCTCGCCGATCCAGGGCAGGACAGGCATCCGCCTGGTCGATCCGGGCAACATCGTGCACGCGGCCGGCACCGCCGGCATCGTGGTGGTGACGCAGGTGCAGCCGATCTCGGTGATTTTCACGCTGCCGGCCGAGTCCTTGCAGTCCGTCCTGAAGGCCATGTCTTCGGCCAAGTTGAGCGTCGAATCGATATCGCGCGACGGCAAGACCGATCTCGGCAGCGGTGTGATCGGCCTGGTCGACAACCAGATCGACCAGACCACCGGCACGATACGCATCAAAGCCAGCTTCCCCAATAAGGAAAACAAGCTCTGGCCCGGCGATTATGTCAACGCGCGCGTGCTGCTGCAGACGCGCAAGAACGTCATCACTATCCCGGCTGCGGCGGTGCAGCGTGGTCCGGACGGTGTGTTCGCCTACGTCATCAAGGCCGACAGCACGGTCGAAGTGCGGCCGCTGGTGCTGGGCGAGGATACCAACGGCGTCACCATCGTCGAGAAGGGTTTGCAAGCGGGCGAACGCGTGACGACCAATAACCAGTATCGCCTGCAGCCCAATACGCATGTGCAGATACTGACGGCGCAAAACGGTGCACCCAAGGCCGCCGCCGGTGGCGCAGGGAGCGCAGCCCAGTGAATATTTCGGCCCCGTTCATCCAGCGTCCGATCGCCACCTCGCTCTTGATGGCGGCGGTGTTCCTGATCGGCATCGCGGCGTTTCCGCTGCTGCCTGTCGCGCCGCTGCCGCAGGTCGATTTCCCCACGCTGATCGTCAGCACGACCTTGCCCGGTGCGAGCCCCGAAACCGTCGCCTCCACCGTATCGACGCCGCTGGAAAACCAGTTCGCCCAGATTCCCGGCGTGGCGCAGATGACATCCACCAGCGTGTTGGGCGCCAGCCAGATCACGATCCAGTTCGATCTCGACCGCAACATCGACGCCGCGGCGCAGGATGTCCAGTCGGCGATCAATGCCGCCAGCGGCTACCTGCCGAAGAACCTGCCGACGCCGCCGTTTTACCGCAAGGTCAATCCGGCCGAAGCGTCGATCCTCATCTATGCCATCCACTCCGACGTATTGCCGGCGATCACGGCGGACGACTACGCCGAAAATGTGATCCTGCCGCGCATGTCGCAGATTTCAGGCGTCGGCCTGGTGTCGATCGGGGGACAGCAAAAACCCGCGATCCGGGTGCAGATCGATCCGGCAAAAATCGCCGCCATGGGTCTGCAGCTGGAAGATGTCGCCAACGTCGTCTCCGTGGCCACGGTCAACAATCCCAAGGGCGTGATCAACGGCGCCAAGCACAATTTCGTGGTCTACGACAACGACCAGCTATTGAAAGCCGCGCCATGGAACGACGTGGTCATCGCCTATAAGAACGGCGCGCCGGTGCGCGTGCGCGATATCGGCCTTGCCGTCGACGGCCCGGAAAACAACCAGATGATCGCCTGGCAAAACGGCAAGGACGGCATTCTGCTGCAGGTGTACAAACAGCCGGGGGCCAACATCATCGACGTGGCAAACCGCGTCGAAGCGACCTTGCCGCAACTGACGGCGGCGCTGCCGGCGTCGCTCAAGGTCGACAAGATCATCGACCGCACCACCACCATCAAGGCGTCGGTCGACGACGTCGAATTCACGCTGGTGCTGACCATTGCACTGGTGATCCTGGTGATCTTCCTGTTCCTGCGCAGCGCCTGGGCCACTCTCATCCCCAGCGTGACGATTCCGCTGTCCCTGCTCGGCACCTTTGCGCTGATGTACGTGATGGGCTATACGCTGGACAATTTGTCGCTGATGGGCCTGACCATCGCGGTAGGCTTCGTGGTGGACGACGCGATCGTCATGCTGGAAAACATTCACCGCCACATCGAAGACGGTTTGACGCCGATGGAGGCGGCCTACAAAGGCGCCTCCGAGATCGGTTTCACCATCCTCTCGATCAGTATCTCGCTGGTGGCGGTGTTCATTCCGCTGTTGCTGATGGGCGGCATCATCGGCCGGCTGTTCCGCGAATTCGCCATTACCGTCACCATGACGATTGCCGTGTCGGCCTTCGTCTCGCTGACGCTCACGCCCATGATGTGCTCGCGCTTCCTGCGCGACGAAAAGCATGCCAAGCACGGCCGCTTCTACCAGATCAGCGAACGCTTCTTCGACTGGATGCTGAACCACTACACGCGCGGGCTGGACTTCGTGCTGCGCCATCAGCGCGCAACGCTGTTGACCTTCTTCCTCACGCTGGCGACCACGGTCGGCCTGTACATCGTCGAGCCGAAGGGCTTCTTCCCGCAGCAGGACACCGGCATCATCGCCGGCCTGGCCGATGCGGCGCAGGACGTGTCGTTCGACGAGATGGTGCGCCTGCAGCACAAGCTCACCGACGTCATCGCGCAAGATCCGGACGTGGCGGGCTGGGCCACCTCGGTCGGCGGAAGCCGCCCGCTCAACAACGGTTTCGTCGTTATCGGCCTGAAGCCGCGCGAAGAGCGCACGGCTACCGCCGACCAGATCGTGACCAGGTTGCGCGCCAAATTCTCAAAAGTCAGCGGCGCCACCTTCTTTCTCCAGTCGGCGCAGGACTTGAATGTCGGCGGCCGGCTGTCGCGCACGCAATACCAATACACGCTGCTCGACCCCGACCTCGACGAACTGAATGAATGGGCGCCCAAGCTGCTCGACAAGCTCAAGGCGCTGCCGCAGCTGCGCGACGTGGCCACCGACCAGCAGACCAACAGCACCTCGCTCTCGCTGGTGATCGACCGCGACCAGGCCGCACGCTTCGGCATCCAGCCGGCCTTGATCGACCAGACCCTGGACGACGCCTTCGGCCAACGCCAGGTGACGCAGTATTTCACCCAGCTCAATACCTACCACGTCATCCTCGAAGTCACGCCCGAGCTGCAGACCGATCCGAATGCGCTGAACAAGCTCTATATCAAGTCGCCCACTACGGGGCAGCAGGTGCCGCTGTCGGCTTTCGTGCACTACGATACCGAGCACGTCGCCTTCCTCTCGATCAACCACCAGGCGCAATTCCCCGCCGTGACGCTGTCGTTCAACCTGGCGCCGGGCGTGGCGCTCGGCGAGGCGGTGGAAGCGATCCAGAAAGAGGTCTACGACATCCGCATGCCGCGCGCCATCGTCGGCACCTTCCAGGGCACCGCGCAGGCGTTCCAGACTTCGCTCAAATCGCAACCCTACCTGATCGCCGCCGCGCTGATCGCCGTCTACATCATTCTCGGCATGCTCTATGAAAGCTATATCCACCCGCTGACCATTTTATCGACCCTGCCTTCGGCCGGCGTCGGCGCGCTGTTGATGCTGCTGGTGTTCCACTTCGACTTGAGCGTGATCGCGCTGATCGGCATCATCCTCTTGATCGGGATCGTCAAGAAAAACGGGATCATGATGGTCGACTTTGCCATTCAGGCCGAACGCGAGCAGCACATGAGCCCGGAAGCCTCGATCCGCCAGGCCTGCCTGCTGCGCTTTCGTCCCATCATGATGACCACCATGGCCGCGCTGCTGGCGGCGCTGCCGCTGATGCTCGAGCGTGGCACCGGGTCTGAATTGCGCCAGCCGCTCGGCTATACCATGGTCGGCGGCCTGGTGCTGAGCCAGGCGCTGACCTTGTTTACGACGCCGGTAATCTACCTGTACCTCGATCGCATCAATAATCGGCTCGGGCGCAGCAGGGAAAAAGGCGCGCCTGCCGCTCCCGGCGCGCCTGCGCCAGTGCACGACGCGGGCCAAGCTTGACGAATTCTTCCCTCTCGCGTTGGCGCGAGAGGGAAGATGCGGACCTTGGCTTCGAGCTCGTTCGCCGTTAATTGTCGATACGGGGCCGTGCGCGTGCGTACGAAGAATATCGGCAACCTGCTGGCATTGAACACGGCCGATTGTGGTCAAACGTCGATGAAATGGTAGAAGACACTCTACCCGAAGCAATATCAACGTAAGCCGTTCATTTGCCGGCTGGATTGACCCGGTCAGATTGATCCTCCCGCCATACCCTCGCGAACGCCGCGACCCTGTCGTAAGAGCCCTCAAACCCCAATTCCGTCAAGTCTTCGTGGCTCTGTTTTAGCGTACGCCGCTGCTTGCGCGACTTGGCAGCCTCGGTCTTGAGGAGCGCTGAAAGTTGGAGCGCGTATTTGTCAATGGCCCGGTGGGAACGCCGCTCATGGTCGATGTAGCGGGTCTTGGGAAGCTGCTGTTCTATTGTTTGCAGGGGAAAATTCCGAGGCAGGGAGTCGTGATGTCTGTTGACGCGGGGTTGGAGCTGGGTACTCTAGAATTCTAGGTGAAATTACGGAGTACAATGCAAAGTTGCCTTTTTTCTACCTATACTTTGTGCCGCTTTGACAATCGGAGAGAAATATTGGGAAGTTTAATTCGTCACGTCAAAAACCTTCTGTCAAAATCTGCCACGCATGGTGACGCAATGCCGTCCGAGGCAGTTGACGCTCCCGATCGCGAAGAGGAGAACATTCACGTCAAGCCGCCTGCCGGTGACCGGACGATCGCTACGAACATTGGTGGACGCGCTTGTCAAATCACGTCGGACGACGATTATCTGGAGCACATTCAAGGCGAATTCGAACCGGAAATGGTCAAGCTGTTCCGCTCCCTGATCAACAAGGAACAAGTGATACTGGATGTCGGCGCGAATATCGGTTGCACTGCCATCTTGTTCGGCGATCTTGGGAAGCAGGTTTTCGGTTTTGAACCTTCCCCCACTACTTTTTCTTATCTTCAAAAAAACCTGCAAGCAGCCGGATGCGCCAACGTGAATCCTGTGAATTTTGGCTTGGGAAAAGAAAATGGGTCGTTCGAGCTGACTTTCGCCAAGAGCAATCGCTCAGGCGGATTTGTTTCGAATCTGACGAAAGCCTCGCAAGGCCATCAGGTTGAAAAAATCAGGATCGTGCAGGGCGATGATTACATCAAGGAAACCGGGTTGCAGCATATCGATTTCATCAAGATCGACGTCGAAGGGTTCGAAAAGAACGTGATGGAAGGCTTGGCGCAAACCATACAGCGCGACAAGCCGGTCGTCGTCCTGGAACTGAATCATTGGTGCTTGAATGCGTTTCAGCGCATCAGCGTTCCTGACTTCCTGGACTTCTTGCGCGGCGTCTTTCCCTACTTGTATGCGGTCGACGTGAGCGATGCGCGCAACTTGCACAACACGGACGATGCTTACCACGTCATGTATTGGCACATCGCCGGCGGGTTCAAGTATGCCAATATCGTCGGTGCGTTCGACAAGGGACAACTTACAGGATTTTCCGAGCTTTACAATCTGAAACTGCAATGACGCACGCACGTCCGACGTTGTATCGCATTGGCATTCGCTTAAAAGCGACCACGCTAGCCTGACTCGATGGCACGCCGGCCGAAAACTATTTCCGCCGAATCATGCGGCCAGTGACGTCCATCCCTATGCCGCGGTATCCGACAAAGCGGCTGCTTGGATCGAACATCGGTTCGCCGCTGACCTGCAGATACTGCCTGCTGCCATCCGCTTTTTTCCGGCTATAGACAAAATCGAGAAACGGTCGCCGTGCTGCGATGTTGGCGTCGAGAAGTGCGCGCTCATCGGTGTTCCATTCGCCCGTAAATGTCTCGCCGCCGGCGGAGGGGTCGTCGGGTACGATGCCCAGCATGTCGAAGACCGGGCCGGAGGTTCTGATGAATTTCCCCGTTTCGTCCTGTTCCCAGTACCAGTCCGAGGAGAGCTGGGTAAAGCTTTTGAAGCGAGCTTCGCTCTCGCGCAGTTCCGCAGTCCTGTCTCTCACCGTTCGCTCCAGCGTTTGGTTGAATTCGCCAAGTTGGCGATAAAGCAGGCGGACTTCGATCATATTGTGAATCCGTGTCTGCACTTCCGACAGATCGAAAGGTTTGCTGAGGAAATCTTTGGCGCCGGCCCGCAGCGCCCGCAATTTGTGAGCCGGTTGGGCGGTGACGGCCAGCACCGGCGAATATCCGGCGTGTTCGATCTCCTTCAAACCTTCCATCACTTGAAATCCATCCATCTGCGGCATTTGGAGATCAAGCAGGATCAAGTCGTAACGGTTTGCCGCATGCATTGCGCAAACCGTGCGCGGATCCATGGTTGTGCTGATGTTGGTGTAGCCGGCATTGCGCAGCATTTGCACGAGCAGCGCGACATTGGCTTCCTGATCGTCGACAACCAGGATATTGGCGTTCCGAATCTCCGATGGGTCAACCATGGTGTTCTTTCGAAGTGTTCATGATGTGTGCAGCTTCCTGACGTTTTGCTGGCGCTGGCGCACGTCGGACATCAGGCGCGTGAATTCCTTCCGGACTACTTCATAGCATTCGCATACATTGTCTTCCAGGCCGGCGCGGTCCAGCACGGTGATGTGTCCGCGGCGGTAACGGATCAATCCGCGTTCCTGCAATCTCCCCGCCGCCTCCGTCACGCCTTCGCGCCGCACGCCCAGCATGTTGGCGATCAGTTCCTGGGTCATGGTCAATTCGTTGGTCGGCATGCGGTCGAGCGTCAACAGCAGCCAGCGGCACAATTGCTGTTCCACGGAATGATGCCGATTGCAGACGGCGGTCTGCGACATCTGGGTAATGAGTGCCTGGGTATAGCGCAGCAAAAGCCGCATGACGGCGCCGGCCCGATTGAATTCTTCCATCAGGATTGGGGACATGAGGCGATAGCCATGACCGCCGGTCTGTACCACGGCGCGGCTGGGGGTTGAATTGCCGCCCATGAACATCGATATGCCCACCATGCCTTCATTGCCGACGCCGGCGATTTCAGACGATGCGCCATCCTCGAGCACATAGTGCAGCGAGATAATCGAGGTCGAGGGAAAGTAGATATGGCGCAACTTGTCGCCCGACTCGTACAACACGTCGCCAAGCGGCATCTCGATCAATTCGAGATGCGGTGCCAGCCGGTCGTACTCCGCATCGAGCATGGCGGCGAGCAGGTGGTTTTGATTCGGGTCATGCGTAGTGGACATATCGATATTCCTGATTCCAGTCGTGTTCTCGCGTAGTCCGGCAAGATTGTCGAATGCGGCTGATGGTTGCGAGGCGATATGGCAGGACTTTCTGTCTGCACAGTATTGCCTCAAAGCGCTAACGTCTGTGTTGGCGCACAGAAGGTCAAAGTGGTTTCTTGAATGCAATCTATGCAATCAGGCGCGCAACGACTCTTTCCGATGGTTCCGCGATGACGCATTAGCCAAAGCGAGGCGCCGGGCTTGAAAAGCGATTTAGCTTGCAGCCGACCCGGGATGATGTGTTCGTATTCCCGGCAGCTCCCGAAATGGGAAAAATTTATCTGCGTGTAGCAGCATGTCGTCGATTGCCGCCATGAATTCGACGATTTTGAACGGCTTGGTAAGGTATCGGAAAAATCCGCTTTTCAGGCCCTCCTCGATCTGGCTGGGATAGGCGTTGGAAGAAACTGCGGCGACTGGAATGTGCGCCGTCGATGGATCGCTACGCAATATAGCGAGCACGTCCATGCCGCTTGCGCCGGGAAGGTTGATGTCCATGAGGATGATGTCCGGGTGATGGTATTGCGCCATTTTCAGGCCGAGCGGGCCGGTGTCGGCCTTCAGTAATAACAGATCGTTGCGACGCGCAATCAGTTTCTCAACGAGCAATACGTCGGCTTGGGAATCTTCGACGTATAGACAGGTACGCAGTTGTGAGGCGGGCTTTGATGCGACGGCGATGCTGCCGAGCCCAGAAGCAGAGGTATCGTCCATCTTTATCCTCCATCGGCAAATCGGTTTCTGCGGCAGTGAAGAGCCTAAGACTAATTCGATTTTGGAAGAATAGCACGTCACGCGACGCGATTTGGCAAATATTCAATGATTGTTCAATAACAATTAAATTAATCTAGCGCAATACAAAGCGGTAAAACAAGTGGATTGTGTTCATCGAGCCCACAATTCATGTCCCACCGCTTTCATCTGCAGAAGCAAGATGCCGGAGTTCGGCGCTCAGATTGAGCTCTATCCAGAACACCGAGCCCTGACCGACCACGCTTTCCACGCCTATTGCACCGTTCATCAATTCAACCAGGCGTTTGCACACGACCAAACCGATTCCCGTACCCCGTATGGCGTTGGCTTCTTGTCCCAGACGATTGAACGGCTGGAATAATTGCGCCAGTTTGTCCGGCGTTAGTCCCATCCCGCTGTCCTGTACGCGGATACGGATACGTGTGGCAGAGACTGCGCTGCTATAGACCGTCACCGTTCCACCGGCGCTGTTGTATTTGATGGCATTCGAAAGCAGGTTGATGATCACCTGTTTCACCCGCATGCGATCGGCCAGGATGAAGCAATCGGCCTGCTCCGGCGGAAACGCGATGCCGATGTCATATTGCTGTGCCATCGGGGCGACCATGGTCTCGCACTCGCGGATGAGCTCAGGCAAGGAGAGCGGCTCCATCGTCAAGACAATCTTCCCGGCTTCGATCACCGCCAGATCGAGGATCTCGTTGATCAGCTCGAGCAAATGCCATCCGGCCTTGAGTATCTGGTCGATGCTCTGGCCTTGCTCGGGTGTCGGCGGTGGCGGTCCCATTTCCAGGAGCTGGGAGAAACCCAGAATGGCATGCAGCGGCGTGCGCAATTCGTGGCTCATGCTGGAGAGGAAATCCGACTTTGCCTGGCTGGCTTTTTCCGCAACCATCCTGGCCCGCACCAGTTCGGCGTTCTTGCCGAGGAGATCGCGCTGCAGCCGTGCCAATTCGGCATCGGACTGTTTGCGCATGTTGATGTCGCTTAGTATGGCGCGAAGTTCGACAGTGCCTTCGATATCCTGCCCGATAGTCATGGATAGGGCGATCCAGAGTGGCGTACCGTCCTCTTTGACCATGCGCAATTCGAAAGAGCACGGCGCACCATGCTCCGTCAATTGCCTGCGGTGCAGGTAATAAGTATCCTGATCCTCTTTCAGGATACGGCGGGTCAGGGGCTGCTTGATCAATGCGCTGCGCGTCATGCCGAACAGCTTGGCTGCATTCAGATTCGCTTGCTTGATCAAACCCTGTTCGCTGATGGTGCAATATCCGACCGGCGCCAGGTCATACAGGTCGAAGTAACGTTCCCGCGCTGCGTCAAGCGCGGCTTCCGACACGCGCAGTTCATCGTTCTGCATCTCCAATTCGATTTGATGGACGCGCAACTCGTGCACCAAATGCCTCGATTCTTCAGGTGACAGCGATACGCTATCCTCGGGAAACGATGAGGCATGTTCGTGCAGGTATGCCTCGGCGCGTTCGCGTTGTGCGGCGCCTGATTCGGCAACACGCGTTTTCGCGGAGGGGGTAACAGGTCTCTTCGCGCCGCCGGTTCCGCCATGCGCGCTCATCAGCTTGCCTGGCCCAAGGGCCGCTCCGTTGTGGCGATGGCGTAGATCTCGCCTGTTTCATTGTACAAGGCGGTGGAGGTGACCGATACGGCGATTGCCTTGCCTTGCTTGGTGACTCGCCGGGTGTCATAGGACGCCAAGGCTTCTCCCTTGTAGAGACGCGATAGCGTGTCCAGGGACTCCGCGCGCAATTCGGGTGGTATCCGATCGGCGGCGTTCATCAGCAGCGCCTCTTGTTCGCTCCAGCCATACATTCTGACCGCACCGGGGTTCCACGCTTGGATGCGCCCTTGCATATCCTGCATGGTAATCGCGTCAAAGGCATCGCGTACAACGATGGCCAGGCGGCTCAAGCCGTTGGCCCTGTGCAAGGCATCGCGGGTACGTACGGTATCGGTAATATCGATAAAGGAGATGACGGCACCTTCAATCACATTGTCGAGAGTGCGGTAAGGCTGCAATCGCATGGTGTACCAGTTGCCGGCGATCGTCTGTACGATGATTTCCTTGAAGATCAAGGTGTCCAATACCGCCTGGGTATCCTCCACCAGGCTGCTATAGTTGACCAGGTTGGAGACGATGTGCGCCACCGGACGCCCGACGTCGGAAGGGATCAGATTGATGATCGAACTGGCTGCGGGCGTGAAGCGCAGGATGCGAAGCGCATAGTCGACGAACACCGTACCGATCCCCGTGCCGGCCAGAAGATTGTTCATGTCGTTATTGGCGCGCGATAAATCCAGCACCTTGGTTTGCAATTCGTTGTTGACGGTTGCCAGCTCTTCGTTGACCGACTGCAATTCCTCCTTCGACGTCTCCAATTCCTCGTTGGTCGATTGCAGTTCTTCATTGATCGATTGCATTTCTTCATTGGAGGATTTTAGTTCCTCGTTTGAGCTTTCCAGTTCCTCATGCGTGCTCTGGAGATATTCATCCTTGGCGCGCAATTCCTGCTTGAGCAAGGCAATCCTTGACTCCGCATCGGCGTCGGCCGTGCCGGGCTCCGGCAATTTGGCCGATGCGCTAACCGGCGGCGTGCTTTCCTGGGGGGCTGCCGACATGTCTGCCAGAATGACCAGATAGAGATGCGTTTCCGGCGCGGCCATAGCGCCGGCCAATACCGGGCAAATCGCCAAATCCACCGTCGAGAAGTGGCCGTTGGTCTTGACCCGCAAACCGGGGGCGCGCGTCACCTCCTTGCTGTTGACCGCATCATGCAGGGCCAGCGCGAGGGGTCGCCGCAGCCCGGTGCGTGCCATTTTCAGGATATTGCTGATGCCGACCTCGCCTGGAGCCGGCTCCAGGTACATGCCGGTGCGCCCCTGCAGGTACAGGATATCGCCGTGCCGGTTGACCAGCGCACCTGTCGGTGCAAGGTGTTGCAGCAGCGCTTGCTCTGTGATCTCGCGCAAGGGCAATTTGGCAGGGGGCGCCATCCGTTTCGAGCCCGCCGAGCCGATTTGCTCCAACAGCGGGGCATGCCACAAAGATCGGCCAGGCATCGCAATCCGCCTGGCCTGGTAGTCTTCCTTGCGCTGGAATAACTTCGATTTGCGGTCCAGAACGTTGAACAAACCTGTGAAGTCGCCGGTTCCTTCCGATGTTCCCAGCAGTAGCACGCCATCGGGGTTGAGTGCGTAGTGGAACAGGGGGATCAATTTCTTCTGTAGCGGCATGCCCAGATAGATCAGCAGATTGCGGCAACTGATCAGGTCGAGCTTGGAGAAGGGCGGGTCCTTGATCACGTCCTGTTCGGAAAACACCAGCATATCGCGGATGCTTTTATGGACGCGGAAGCTGCCGCTGTCGGGTTCGGCCGAAAAGAAACGTGCCAGCCGCTCCTGCGTGATATCGGCGGCGATGCTGGCCGGATAGACGCCCGCGCGCGCTGTGGCGATCGCGCGGCTGTCGATATCGGTTGCAAAGATTTGCACGACATAGTTTTGCTTCAACGCTTCCATGCGCTCATTGAGCAGAATGGCGATGGAATAGGCTTCTTCCCCCGTGGAGCAGCCTGTCGACCAAACGCGGATTGTCGCGCCGGCAGGTTTTTGGGCGAACAGCGCGGGAATGATCTCGCTCTCCAGCGCGGCGAACACTTCCGGATCGCGGAAAAAGCTGGTCACGCCGATCAGCAGATCGCGGAACAGCGCTTCCGCTTCCGTGGGCGTCTGCTGCAGGTATTTGACGTAGTTGCCGATTTCGGAGATCTGATGCACCGCCATGCGCCGTTCGATGCGGCGGTTGATCGTGCTCGGCTTGTAATGGGAGAAATCGTGGCCGGTGTGGGAACGCAACAGGATGAAAATCTTTTTCAGCGCGTTTTCGGTTTTCGGCGTATCGATACCGCCGGAACGGGAAAGCTTGCCGAAAGTGTGGGTCGCATAAGAGATCAATTGCGTTGCCATCTCGGCCGGCGGCAAGACGTAGTCCGCCAGACCTGTGGCGATCACACTGCGCGGCATGCCGTCGAAATCGCTCGATTCCGGCATCTGCACGATGACCATGCCGCCTTCGCCCTTGATCGCGCGCACGCCCAGCGTGCCGTCGCTGCCCGTGCCGGACAACACCACGCCGACCGCGCATTCGGCCTGGTCCTGCGCCAGCGAACGGAAGAAGAAATCGATCGGCAGGCGCTGTCCGCGCGGCGCAGACGGCTCAAGCAAGTGCAGCGCGCCATCCAGAAAGGCCATGTCGTGGTTGGGCGGAATGATATACACGCAATCGCGCTGCACGATCATGCCGTCTTCGACTTCGAATACCTGCATGCGGGTGCAGCGTCGTATCAGTTCGGTGAGCAGGCTCTTGTGATTCGGCGCCAGATGCTGAACCAGCACGAAGGCCATGCCCGGATCGGCCTGCGCGGGCAAGCCGGAGAAGAACGCCTCGAACGCAGCCAATCCGCCGGCGGAAGCGCCGATGCCGACCACGAGGAACGGGTCTTCCGCATTTTCCTTCTTGGAGGAAACCGGGGTGGGAAAGTTGGGCGCTGCTTCAACCGATTTCGTCACCGGCCGCTTGGCGTCTTTTTTTGCAGGCACTGAAGTCTCCACTGCGCCAAGGATAGCGTCGTCAACGAGTATAAGGCTTTTCGCACCGGTGAAACCTTGCGCGCTCAAATAAGGCGCGGCTCGGCTTTTGGCTCGCCTATTCGTAGCGCGCAAGCCGACGAAGCCTCATGTGCGAGCTCGGGCCAATGGGGAAAATAAAGCTGCCATGGAAACCGGTCTGGCGAACAAAGTTGTCGTGCCTGCTTTTTGGCTACGGTTGCAAGCAGGCAAATCATCCCTTTTATTTCGGCTTCGCTCGGTTCGCTGGCGCACATAGCGCCTGTCATCGACTCACCAGGATGCATGCCGATCAGCCAGCCGCCTTCGCTGCTTCGCACACCGCCGGATCGCGCTGATCGCCGATCAGGTTTGACAGAAAACGCCCCGCACTTTGGATTTGCTCCATGCTTTGTTTTTGCTCCCGAGTCAGCGGAGGAGAGCAGGCTGCACGCAGGCTGCCGAGAACGGCATGAAGTCGCGCATCGAGCTCGCGGCTTATTTCCACGATGCAGTCCAAGCTTTCCCGAGCGGCGCCTGCAGGACTGTTGGCGCTTTCGAGTTGGGCGTTTGTCTCCAGCAACGTCTGCCGGAGCCGCGCCTGCTCCGCTTGCGCTTTTCTGCGCTCGCTTATGTCGGATAGCACCATACGCACTTCCATCTTTCCGGCCGCGTCTTGTCCAATGGCGAGGGTCAACGCCGCCCAGAATGGCTCTCCGCCATGCCTGACCAGGCGCAATTCCAGGGATTGAGGTTCTCCGCCGTATGCCTGCCGCCTTCGAGCGAGATAGTAGATATCCTGGTCATCGAAAAAAATGCACCGGGAAAAGGGCTGATTCAACAAGGCATTCCTTGCCAGGCCGAACAGGCTGGCGGCCGACAGATTGACTTGCCAGATCAGGCCTTGTTCGCTGACGGTGCAATAAGCAATCGGCGCCAAGTCATACAAATCGAAATAACGTGCACGCACTGCATCGATCGCAATCTGCGATTCCCGCAATGCCTCGTTTTGCATCTCGAGTTCGATTTGGTGCACGCGCAATTCGTGCAGCAGCCGCTTCGCTTCTTCTTGCGAGGGCGCATCGGTTGCATTGTCAACGGTGGCGGAACTTTGTCGCAGGCGTGCCTCGGCGATGTGGCGGTGCAATGCGCGCACAGAATTGGTAGGGATGCCGGAGCCTTGCTCTGTTGCAGAATCTTCGATCGGCTTTTTGTCGCCGAATGGATCGGGACGGATCATGTGGCACCTCTGTCTACGAGCCAGCATCATATCCCTTTGCTTTGAGACATGTGCAACTTGATTTGCATTGAATTCTTCAGGGCAACGATTCGCCGAGTCACATCTCAGGCGCAAGCTTGCGTCCGGTTGCTATATATGTTCGCTATCGAACAGAATGTCCCGCGCTGCATCAATACTATTAGCTTCGGAAAACCGGCGCTGCATTTTCTCTGTCGGTGTCGATGCGAGCGGAACACGGATTCGCAATCCAGAGCCGGCAAGCTGTCGAGTGTGCGGCCTGGGGTGAATATGAAAACGGAAAATTTTGCATGAATGAGTCGTTCTCCAATGAAGAAAATCCGCTCCTGGAAAAAGGACATCTCGGGATATTTGACGTCGGAGATAGCGATGTGGCAGCGGCGATGGGAAAAAATCCGGCGGAATTTTTCCGCATATTTGACGACCATTTATACGTTGCCATAATGGGGCTCGACAGGAGAATGACCGCCGTCAGCAAAAAGTTGCGTACAGACTTCAACTTTTCGACGGAACCGGCATGGCACCTTTCCGATTTCGTTGCGCCGGCTCCCGAACAGGCAAAACATCCAGACGACATGTGGCGCGCGGTTGCTCGACATGGCGTGTGGCGCGGCGATGTGCGCCACAGCCCGAAGAAGGGCGCGACGTCGTGGCTCAACGCCATGATCATCGCGTGCAATGACGAAGCGGGAGCCGCGTACCGCTATATTGCGATTTTCGCCGATGTCACGGCGAGAGTGGAAAACGAAGCGGCCCTGCGCGTATCCAGAAACGATTTGCGCGCCCTGGCAAGCCATATGGATTTTTCCCAGGAATGCGATCGCAAGCGAATTGCCAGGGAGATTCATGATGAGCTGGGGCAGCACCTGCTGGCGCTGAAGATGGACTTGTTGGGCCTGCAAATGTCTTCGTCCATGGCGCAGCCGCGCGTTACACGTGACAGCGCCGATTTGATAGAAAGCGTGGATCAGACGATGCTGCACGTAAAGCGCATCATCAACGACTTGCGGCCGATCGCACTCGATGCCGGCCTTGCCGAGGCCATCCGGATGTGCGCCGGATCGTTCACGCGCCGCCACAAGGTGCCTTGCAATCTGTCTCTTAGCGACGCCTCGATCGAATTGAATGAAGTGGCGGTGACGACACTGTACCGCGTGCTGCAGGAATCCTTGGTCAACATAGGCCGTCACGCGCAGGCGAGCCGTATCAGCATCGCCCTGGTATGTTCGCGTCATGCGATTTCCATCGAGATCGACGACGACGGTGTCGGCATGGCGCCGTCGACCCGCAACAGGAGGAAGACCTTCGGCCTCCTGGGCATGAAGGAGCGCGTCGAGATGTTGGGCGGCACTCTCACGATCGTTTCGCAAATCGGCGCAGGCACGAAAGTCGTCGCATCGATGCCGCGCAAATAGCAATCGGCAGTCTTTTTCCTCACTTCCTTTGACAATCAGCAAATCGAAGGTTTTCCAAGCCGGTAGTCTGTAGCTTGTGGAAGCGGCCTTCTGCCCGGACCCCGATTCATGGAAGGCATGGCGGGAGCAATGCGTCTGCCGCGCGCTATCTACAGTTGCGTCCTCGTCACCCCGCAACATTGCGAGACTGGCCTTTTGCCGCGTCGACATTTTCCTGACTGCGAACAACATGAAAACAAGCCTGAAGACCGTGTTGCAATGCCTGAGCTTGTGCTTCTCCGCTTTCGCTTTGGCGGCTTGCTCCACTAACGCCCCATACATGCTTTCAAGCGGAGGGGAGGCGGGGTCGGGCCAGGCGGACGGCGAACCGGCCGTGGTACAACCCATCACCGAAAAGCTGATCCAGGAGCAAAAAACACAGCGCGATCTGCAAGTAGGGCAAGAACTCGACAACTTGATCGCGACGCCCCAGCCTTATTTGATCGGGCCCGGCGACATCATCCTTGTCGTCATTTGGGGGCATCCGGAACTCGTCGCGGGTACGGCAACAGCCACTCAGCCTACCTCAGGCGGCATGCAAGCGGGGGGCGCCGCGGAACAGATACCCTTCGGCTTCATGGTGGGCCATGATGGCATGTTGCAATATCCGTTCGTCGGCTCGCTGAAGATGGCCGGATTGACCGAAGGCGAGGCGCGCGAGCTTTTGAGCGGAAAAATTTCACGTTACATCAACCATCCAAACGTCACCCTGCGTATTCAATCCTATCGCAGCAAACGGGTCTACATCGATGGCGAAGTAAAGACGCCGGGGCTGGAGGCGATCAATGACATCCCCATGACCTTGATGGAGGCGCTGAACAGGGCCGGCGGCGTTTTGCCGACTGCCGATCAAAGCCAGATCAAGGTGACCAGGGCCGGCGCGAACTACGTCATCAACCTGCCGAAGCTGATACAGCGCGGCATCGATCCATCGACCCTGTTGCTGGTTAGCGGCGATGTCGTCCGCATACCTTCGCGGGACGACAACAAGGTGTTTGTCACGGGAGAAGTGACCACGCCGAGATCATTGACCATGCACAACGGCGCATTGACGCTCAATGAAGCGCTCGGCGAATCCGGTGGCGTCAACCCACTTTCTGGCGATCCGCGACAAGTGTACGTCGTACGCAAGGTGGGAACCAAGCCCGTCGTGTATCGACTCGACGCGAAATCGACCGATGCGCTGGCGATGGCCGAAAGCTTCGAGCTGAATCCCAGGGACTTGATTTATGTGGCGCCGACGGGCCTTACCGATTGGCATCGTACGATCAGCTTGCTGTTGCCGGAGGCGTTGTCGACTGCGGTCGGCGCCGGGAGAGCGCCGTGAATACCGACGTTCATTCCAACACGCTCGCTACCAGGTCGCTTGGCAACCTCTCGATCAATTCTTCCTACATCGATGCCGCACCGACGATGGTGCCCTACGAGGAAGAAATGGAGATATCCGGCTATCTCGACATCCTCCTCGATAACCTCTGGCTGATCCTTGGCATCACGCTTGTCGTCACCGGGCTAGGTGCGGCCTATGCTTTCGTGCAAAAGCCGGTATTCGAGGCAACCATGCTGATCCAGGTGGAAGAGGACAAGCCGAATACCTCAAAGAATATGCTGGGCGATATCTCGACATTGTTCGACGTGAAGACGGAAGCCACCTCCGAGATGGAATTGCTCAATTCCCGGCTGGTCATCGGCAGGGTGGTCGACGATCTGGGACTGTACGTCAACGTGCGCCCCAAGCAGTTCCCCGTCATCGGGCGCTGGGTTTCCGCAAACAGCCAAGCGCCGTCCGATCCTGGCATTTTCGGCTACGGTGGCTATCTATGGGGAAATGAAAAGATAAATATCGCCAATTTCACCGCGGCCGACGGCCTGCAGGACAAAGACTTCGTGATCACCGCAGGTGCGGATGGTTCATACCAGATATCGCAGGAAGAGTTGGGCGTCAAGCAGAGCGGCACCGTCGGGGTGCCCATGAATGTGGAGACCGGCCTGGGGAGCATGCAATTGCTGGTAGGCCAGATGTCCGCAAGACCGGGCGGCCAGTTCATCCTGAAATACCGGCCCAAAATGGCTGCCATCGGAGACTTGCAGAAATCCCTGACCATTGCGGAGCGGGGAAAGCAGTCGGGCATCATCGCGGTCACGCTGGAGGGGGAGAATCCGGCGGCGACAAGCAATATATTGTCGACGATCGGAAAAGAATATCTGCAACAGAACATCACCCGAAAACTGGCGGAAGCCGAAAAATCGTTGGCGTTCGTGGACGACCAATTGCCGGACCTGAAGCAGAAACTGGACAAGTCGGAGACCGACTATTTTCAATTCCGCAACGGGCATGGAACCATAGACCTGCCCGAAGAGGCCCGGCTAAGCCTGCAGCAAGGCGCGGCGGATAAGGCCAAGCGCCTGGAACTACAGCAAAAACGGGAAGAGCTGCTGGTCAATTTTACGGAAAATCATCCCGTCGTGATCGGCATAGACAAGCAAATCCGATCCGTGAACGAAGAGATCGGCGCCATCAACGAGCACATCCGGCAGCTTCCGCTCATGGAAGAAAATCTGCTTCGGCTTGGCAGGGAAATGAAGACCAATACCGACCTGTATGCCGCGTTGTTGGGTACAGCGCAACAGCTTCGCCTGGTGAAGGCGGGGAAAGTCAGTAACGTGCGACTGATTGACGCGCCGATGACGCCGGACAAGCCCTTGCGCCCCAATCGGCCCAAAATAATCGGCTTGGCCTTCCTGGTCGGCTTGATTCTCAGCCTTGCCGTTGTCGTGTTCAGGAAGATGGTGCGCGGCGGAATCGACGATCCGCGGAAGATTGAGCAAATGCTGGGAGTCAAAGTGATCTACGCCTGCATACCGCATAGCAAGATTCAGCGGGACCTGTTGAAGAGGGTTACTGCGCAATCGAAAATCCTGCCCCTGCTCGCCGAACTGTCGCCCGCCGATTCCGCCATCGAAAGCTTGCGCAGTTTCAGGACCACCTTCCAAAATACGGCAGTTCGATTCAAGAACAATGTCGTCATGATCACGGGCCCCACGGCAGGCGTCGGCAAGTCCTTCGTATCGGCGAATTTTGCAGCCGTCATGGCGTCAAGCGGGAAAAGGGTATTGCTGATCGACTCGGATTTTCGCAATGGGCATCTGCATCGATATTTTGGCCTGGAGCGCAAGGGCGGCTTGTCCGACTTGATATCCGGAATGAGGCAGCCGGCGCAGGTGATTCATCGCGGTGTGGTTGCGAACCTGGATTTCATCAGTACGGGTTCCCTGCCGCCAAATCCCTCCGAATTCCTGCTGCACAAGAATTTCGGGGATCTGCTTAAATTGCTCTCGACCGGCTACGACTACATCCTGGTCGATCCGCCGCCCATCCTCGCTGTGTCGGACTCCCTCGTCATTGGTGCGCATGCCGGAGCGGTGTTCATCCTGACGCGCTCCGACATCACAACCGACAGCGAAATCAACGAATCGATAAAGCGGTTGAACCATGCCGGCATATCGCCAACCGGCATTCTGTTCAATGACTTGAAGGTCCGGTCCAGGCAATATGAAATCTACAACTACGAAACGGGTGAAGATCTTTTGCACCTGTCTTGAAAGCCGAAGCAAAGTCAATTGGGCAGAGGCTTGCCGCGAAAAAATTGCGATTCTCGCAGAACCCAGGGAAGAGGAAAGACGACATGCAAACCGCACTTTCATCTCAGATCGACGAGGGCATTCCGGACGTAGACGCAACACTTTCCGATACGCCGAAGTCGCCCGGTTCATTTCACTACCAAGGCGAAATCCCACAATTTGTCGGCGCCGAAATCGAGCGCCTGTACGGGAATTTATACACATCGTTGCCTCACCTCTCCTTTGAAGGCCGGCTTGGCGATGCCAGTACCTATGTTGTGCGCGACCAGGGGAAATTGACTGCGGTCCTGCTGTATAAAGTGGAACGCAACAAGGTAACAGTGCTAAACGAGGTGATCGATCTCGGCAGGGCGGAAATAGCGCGGTTTTCGAGTTATATATTCCGTGAATTGAAACATGTGGACGTCATATGCTTTCGCGCCATTCACACCGACATTCGTCCCGTTCCCTTCAAGATTCAGCGCTTGAACTACCTGGAAGACATGGTCATACGCCTTCCAGGCAGCGAAGACGATTACGCAGCCATGTTGAGCCCGAAGACGCGAAGCAACGTGCGACGGAAGATGAAGTCGATCAAGGTCGACCATCCATCGTTCGAGATCAGGGTACTGGAAAAGGACGAGATCGAGGAAGAACAGATACTGGAATTGATCGCATTCAATCGTGCGCGCATGTCGGAGAAGCGGAAAATATCGACCTACGCCGAGGCGGAACGCCAGCGCTTGATCCAACTGACGAAAAGCGGCGGCGTCGTGACGCTGGCGCTCATCGATGGAAAGATTTGCGGTGGAATCATCAATTACCGGATCGACAGAAACTATTTTTGCCTGATGGTGACGCACGATCCGAAATACAACGAATACAGTCTCGGCCTCCTCTGCAACTACCACGCCATTTGCGAGGCAATACGGCATGGCGCCATGGAACTGCACTTCTTATGGGGGCGCTATCACTACAAGTACGCCTTGATGGCCTTGCCCAAAGAGCTTGATCTTGTCGTCGTCTATCGCTCCAGATACCGCTTCCTGCTGAATATGGACATGGTCGCGAGGGCTTACAGCATGTGGTTCAAACGGAAGCTCTCCCTTTGGAAGCATATGCAAAAGCAGAACAAGGGCGTGTTCTACCGCGTCGCGAAACTTGTACTGAAATGACGCGAGCATCCTCCTGGAAATTGTTTTTGGCGTTGCCTGACGAAGATCATCTACCGAGCTGAAGACATGTTGCGAGACCCGATAAGAGCGAATTTTCCTGTGCTCAAATTTGTATTGCGCATGGCGGATGTCGTTACCCTGTTCCTGGCCGGCGAGGTTTCCGGCTTGCTGCGCTTCGGCGCGGTGTTGCGTGACGAAGCGGCAATCTATTCCGTGCTACTGTATTTTTGCTGCACCTTGGCTTTCATTCTATTCGGAAAATTCGACTTTTACGAATCGTGGCGAGGCCGCTCCGGCTTCATCATGTGCGGCAAGGTTGCCTTTACCTGGGCGGGCGTGCTGTTGGCCGGATTGCTGTTCAGCTATCTGCTTCACCAGATTGGAGAGATATCCCGCTTGTGGCTTCTTTACTGGTTTGCGACAGGCACGCTTTTAATATTCATGGTGCGCTGGGCATGTTTTTCCGCGCTCTGCCGGGTGCGCCGGCGCGGGTTCAACCGAAAGACGGTCATCATTGTGGGCTATGGTGAAATCGGGGTGGAATTGCATGAGCGCGCCCTGCAGCGCGACTGGTACGGCTATGAGGTGATGGCGGTACATTCGAGCGGAGAGGAATACCGGCGCATCGATGAGGGCATCGTGACGAAGGTCGAGCGCATCGAGGACATCGCGGACTATGTCGTTGCGCATGGCATCGACGAGATCTGGATCGCCCTGTCGATCCGTTCCTCGGACAAGCTGGAGAAAATCCAATATTCGTTGCGCAACGTCCTGGTTGACATCAAATGGATTCCGGACACGATTGGTGTGCAACTGCTTAGCAATCGGGTCGGCGATTTTCTGGGATTCCCGGCCGTCGATATCAATATGCCCGCGGCCAGCGGCTTGAATGGCGTGGCCAAGATGGCGTTCGACAAGTTGTTTTGCATCGTGGCGCTTGCTTTGCTGGCGCCCTTGCTTGTCGCTATCGCGATCGGCATAAAAACATCGTCGTCGGGGCCCGTTCTATTTCGGCAGCCCCGCCTGGGCCTCAATGGCCGGAAGTTCAATGTCTACAAATTTCGAACCATGAAGCCTCACCATGACATTGGCATGATCAAGCAGGCAAAAAAGGGGGATGCGCGTGTTACGAAGTTTGGGCTATTCCTGAGACGCACCAGCCTTGACGAGTTGCCTCAATTCTTCAATGTGCTTTTGGGGGATATGTCGATTGTCGGTCCGAGGCCGCATGCATTGCAGCATAACCGGATGTACAGCGATCTGCTCGAAACCTACATGATTCGTCATCGCGTGAAGCCGGGCATCACCGGTTGGGCGCAGATCAATGGGCATAGGGGCGAAACGGACACGGTGGAAAAGATGAAAAGACGCGTGCAATGCGATGTCTTCTATATCCGAAACTGGTCCATGTCGATGGATCTCCGCATCATCGCGTGGACAGCGTTCAAGGGATGGTCCGGGAAGAACGCATACTGACGTTTCGTTTTCGATTTTCTTCAGCTCCTCTTGCTGCGGCATCGCGCTCGTATCGTCACGTCCCGCTTCACTGCCGTTTTCTTTTATATCCGCGTTTTAAAATTCCATCCATCCCGCCCTGCTGCAGTGGCCGCCGGAGAACAACTAAGTCGCGTTTCTATGACAAACGTCAATGCCGCAAGAGGCTTTTCAAGCGAAGATAAAGTCATAGAATCCGACACCGTAAGCATGAGAGGGATTACCTTGGAAAATGACCTGTTGCCGAGCACCCCGACTGCCGTGAAGAGGGAGTCGTCAGGAGCCGGGAAGACCGCCTTGATCACGGGGATAACCGGGCAGGATGGCGCCTATTTGACCGAGTATCTGTTGGGAAAGGGCTATGTCGTCCACGGCATCAAGCGCCGGAGCTCCCTCTTCAATACGAGCCGCATTGATCACTTGTACGAGAATCCGCAACAGGAGGCACGTCATCTCTTCCTGCATCATGGCGACATGACGGACACATCTTCGCTGTTGCGAGTCATGGAAAAAGTCCGACCGGACGAGATATATAACCTGGCCGCGCAAAGCCACGTCGCCGTCTCGTTCGAGGAGCCCGAATATACCGCGAATTCGGACGCACTCGGGCCGCTGCGCATTCTCGAAATCATGCGCTCGCTCGGCCTGGCAGGAACGACGCGATTTTATCAGGCATCCAGTTCTGAAATGTACGGCATGGTGCATGAAACGCCCCAATCCGAAACGACCCGCTTCCATCCGCGCAGCCCGTACGCCGCGGCGAAACTCTATGCCTATTGGATTACCGTGAATTATCGCGAAGCATATGGAATATTCGCTTGCAACGGCATTTTGTTCAACCACGAATCGCCCTTGCGCGGCGAGACCTTCGTCACGAGGAAGATTTGCCGCGCGCTGGCCCGCATCTCGGTCGGACTGCAGGATTGCCTGTATCTGGGAAATCTCGATGCAAAACGCGACTGGGGGCATGCACGCGACTACGTTGAAGCGCAATGGCTGATGCTGCAACAGGACCATCCCGCCGATTACGTGATTGCTTCGGGAGAACAGCACAGCGTTCGGCACTTCGTGGAAACGGCGGCGGCAGAGGTCGGGCTGGTTGTCGGTTGGAGTGGCGCCGGCGCAGATGAGGAAGGGTACGTCTCGAGCCTACGCCTCAAGGCGAACGGCCCGTCGGCGATTGGGTGCGGCCAGGTCATCGTCAAGGTCGACGCACGCTATTTACGGCCGACGGAAGTCGACAGCCTGCTGGGCGATGCCGGCAAGGCACAACGGGAACTCGGTTGGCGGCCAACGACGACATTTCCGCAGTTGGTAAAGGAAATGATGCAGGCCGAACTGGCCGACTTGCGCAAATTCGTACTTGTCCAGGATAACGGCTTCCCGATCCACACCTACAACGAATGAGACATTCACCGGAGAACTGACATGGCACGCGAGCACGACAAGAGGATTTATGTAGCGGGACACAGCGGTTTGGTCGGTTCGGCCATTGTGCGGGCCCTGGGCCGGAGCGGCAACACCAATATCGTGACCAGATCGCATGCGGAACTCGATCTGCGCGATCAGGCCCAGGTCCAGGCATTCTTCGCTTCCGAGATGATCGACGAAGTATACCTCGCGGCGGCCATGGTCGGCGGCATCCACGCCAACAACACCTATCCCGCCGATTTCATCTATGACAATTTGATCATCCAGGCAAACGTCATACAGGAGGCCTGGCGCAACGGCATCCGCAAGCTGCTCTTTCTCGGATCATCCTGCATATACCCCCGTATGGCGCCCCAACCGATCAGGGAAGAATATTTGATGAGCGGGCCGCTCGAGCCGACAAATGAAGCCTACGCGATGGCGAAGATTGCCGGTATCAAATTGTGCGAAAGCTTCAACCGCCAATATGCGACCGACTATCGCTGCGTCATGCCGACCAACCTGTATGGTCCGGGCGACAATTATCATCCGGAAAACAGTCATGTGATTCCCGCGCTGATGCGCCGTTTTCATGAAGCAAAAAACAGCGGCGCTTCGGAGGTGCTGATTTGGGGAACGGGACAGCCGCGCCGCGAATTTCTGTACGTCGACGATATGGCGGAAGCCAGCATTTACGTCATGGACTTGAGCGAGAAAGCCTACAAGGAAAATACTTCCGAAAGGCTTTCGCACATCAATGTCGGAACGGGGACCGACGTCACCATTTCCGAGATAGCGTCATTGATCTCGAAAGTGGTCGGCTATCGGGGGCGCGTCGCATTCGATGCCAGCAAGCCCGACGGGGCTCCTCGAAAATGGCTCGACGTCAGCCGTCTGAGCGACATGGGTTGGCGCTCGGGCGTGAATTTGGAGGATGGCTTGAATGAGACATATCAGAGCTTTTGCAGAAGCGAAAAGCAGAATACGCGTCGTACGCAAGCCAGGGCGCTCGACGGCCGTTCGCGCGAGCGGCGCTTTGAGTATCAAATCGGCATACGCATGCCGGATGCATTGTCGAATCTGTTGCCCAGCATGCTTCGTTGATTACATGCTCGCCAGACGCAGCAGGCGAAAGGCAAAAATCGTTGCAGGGCCGGTTTGCGCGATTTGGACGCAGTTGAGGGAAACGGATCAGGGCAAACAAAGGGCCGCTTCGCCGGCGAAGCGCAACTGACCTTTCCGTAGGGCTTCCCTCAACTGCGTCCAAATTGCGGCAGGGCCGCCGTTATTTTCCGTTGTGACGTATGCCGTAGGCGGCGCAATGGGATTCGTGCGCTGCGCCGCATGCGCGATGAGAGCGTGATGGCATCGACCGACAATGATTGAAAATCATTCCTCCCGAACTGGACTCAATTGCGGCCTGAGGCGATTTTTCCCGAATGGCATTAGGGTCCCCCTTGCCTTGAGTCTGCTTAACCAATTGATTGGCGGCGGGGGAAATTTTCTCATTAATGTCTACCTTGCCCGTACGCTGGCGTTGGGGCAGTTTGGGGTTTATGGAATCGGGTTCGGCATTTGCATGCTGTATATCGGAGTCGGCAATGCCGTGATATTGACCCAGATGATCGTCAACATGCCGGAAAAAAACGATGCGGAAAAAATTGCGTACGCAGAAAGCATGCTGTTTTCGCTGTGCTTGATGAGCGCGTCGCTTTTTCTCTTGACGGTCGTTGGTGCAATCATTGCGTGGGCGATATTGCCCGCCTTTGCGCGCTTTCTGCCGTCGGTATTGGCTATCATGCTGGCCGCCATTTCACTGTTGGGCGCGGAGTTTTTCATTTGCCATGCATTTCTCCGAAGAAGAGAACATGCTGCAGTCGCCGTCAACGCGTTGACGATGCTGGTGATTCTGGCGGGGTTTGCGGCGCTTCGCCTTTCGCATCTTGCCTTGAGCGGTGACCTGGCTTTGCTTCTCTACGCAGCGGGGGCGTCGGCCAGTGCGCTGATGGCATATCGGGCGTCGCCCTTGAAGCTGCGCGTTCACCAGCCAAAATTGATCGAGAACATGATTGAATCCTGGATACATGGCAGATGGGCTCTGGGCGGCGTGGCATTGACCTGGCTGCAAACCCAGACCTACGCGTATGTGCTGGCGTTCTATCTGGGGCCGATAGGTATCGGCCAGGCCAACGCGGCCCGCATTTTCATTTCCCCATTCAACTTCATTCTCACGTCCGTCAACAAGGTTGCCATTCCGCGGCTGGTCGAATTGCGCGGCAGCAATCGGGAGGAAATGTTCAGGGTCTCGTTTCTGCTGACAACAGGGCTGTTGATATTGACCACCCTGTATTCCCTGGTTTTGCTCGGCAACATCGACCGTGTGTCGAATCTCGTTCTGGGGCGCCATGACGCGGTCATCGTCTCGATTGTGTGGATTTGGTGCCTGTTGCTGGTCGTGCAAATGGCCCGGAGTTGCGGGGGAATTCTGTTGCAGGTGCAACGCAAGTTTCGACTGCTCATGCTGATCAATATTCCGAGCGTCGTCATCACCGCATCGTTGTCCGCCGTCTTGATCTACTGGCTCGGCGTCAGCGGCGCCGTATTGGGGCTTCTGGCCGGCGAAGTTACGCTGGCGCTACTCATCTGGAGGGAGATTCGCAATGAAAGAGCCGGGATGTGAATTAGCCACGGTCGACGTCTGCATTGCGACCTACAAGAGACCGGCCGCTTTGTCGGCCTTGCTATATGAGCTGGAAAGGCAGGACTTGAACGGCATCGAGCTACGGGTCATCGTGGTCGATAACGACCGCCACCGCAGCGCGGAGAAGGCGGCGTGCGCATTTTATCGATCGGAGCGATTCGACTTTCTGTACGACGTCGAGCCCGAACAGAACATCGCCCTGGCGAGGAACCGTTGCCTGTCTCACGCCAGCGCCAATTTTGTGGCATTTATCGACGATGACGAATTTCCGTCCCAGGACTGGCTCCACTCTTTGCTGTCCTGCATGCTGAAATATCGCTGCGATGTCGCGTTCGGGCCGGTGTTCAAGCAGTTGCCGACGCATGCGCCGCCCTGGGCCGGCAGATGTTTCGAGACGGCGAGGCGGGAAACCGGAACGCATGTGGAATTTGGCGGCGCGGGCAATGTCATGATGGCGGCGCATGTCTTCGATCACGGGCAGGCGCATTTCAATCCGTCGTTCGGATTGACCGGCGGGGAGGATACGGATTTCTTTTATCGTCAATATCTCGTGGGACGTTCCTTGCTCTGGTGCGACGAGGCGCTGGTGATCGAGCCGGTTCCCGAGGCAAGATTGACGCTGCGCTGGGTGTGGTTGCGCGGTTTCCGTAGTGGACAAGTTTTCAACCGCGTATTCGTCAGCCGCTATTCGGTCATGCGCAAGTGCCTCTGGTTTGGCACCAAGCTGGCGCAAGTGCTGGCCGGACTGGCCGCCGCGGCGGTTTTACGCGTCTTTTCCTACCCGTCCTGCATTGCGATGATGGTGCGCGTTGCCGCTGCGTCCGGGCAGTTGTCGCGCTGTTTCAACGGGAGCGATTTTGAAGAATACAGCGTTTCGCGGACCCATTGAGGCGGCGTTGCCGTTCGAGCATGGCCAGACGTCCGACAAATGGAAGGCGGTCCCCTTTCTTATTCTCATGTTCGCAAGCGGTTTGCCGCTGAACTACGACCTGGCCGAGTCGCGACCAATGACGGTGGCCGATGTCGCAGGTCTGACCTCCGATGCGACGGCAATGTCGAATTCGGGAAGCTCGATCCTGTTCGTTTTTTTTCTGGCCGGCCTTTACGCCTTGTCCGGCATCATGCTGATGCACAGGCCCAAGACTGTCATCGCCATGTTCCGGCGCCAATGGCCGCTGGCTTGCTTGATGATCCTGGTCGCTTCGAGCGTACTGTGGTCCATGCGGCCGGAAAAGACCATGTTGAGCGCGGTGCATCTGTTCGGCATTCTGTTGATCGCTACTGCGGCCGCGCTTCACTATCGTCACGACCCCTGGTCGCTGCCAAAGCATCTGAGCTACCTGCTGGGTATCAACATGGTATTGCAGGTCGGGGCCGCGCTTTCGATGCCGTCCTACGCGATCGATTGGCAAGGTCGCTGGCAAGGGCTGACGTCGCACCCCAACACCTTGGGGGCCCTGGCGTACACCACCTTGTGGGCAAATTGCGTCATGTTGATCTGCCGACGGCCCGGCAGTCCTTATCCGCACGTCGCCTTCGCCCTTCTCGCGGCTGTGGCGATGCTGGAAGCGAATAGCGTTACCTCCATCGTCACGACCTTGTGCTGCCTCCTCGCCATTGTCGTCATGGCGAAACTCGCGGGGCTCGGTGTCCGCAGGAAGTTTTTCGTCGGCTTGCTGATCATCGCCGGCGCAACGATTTTAATTACATGCCTGATTGCAAGCCAATTCGACATGGGGTGGGTGCTGGAATCGTTCGGCCGCGACAGCAACTTTACCGGCAGGACGTCGGTATGGGAGGATGCGCTCTCGGCAATTTCCCGGCGCCCGCTCCTCGGATGGAGTTTCGACGATCACGCCTTCCTGATCGAGACGGAAAACATGCCTTACCCCACGTATCACAACGGTTGGCTGGACCTGTGCGTGAGCGGCGGGCTGGTTTCCATCATCCTGTTCCTATCGCTGATTGCTACCTGGGCAGGCGCTTTCTTCCGGCGCGGCGGTGTCGCAGCCGCCATGATGCCTTTCTCCATCCCATTCGTTATTGGATACATGGTGCATAACCTGACCGAGGCGTCGCTGCTGGCTGCGCGCGGGCAGATGTGGCAGATATTCCTGGTTCTGGTCCTGCTTGGTTCGTGCAGGAGTGCGCCGGATGCTTTGCGCACCATGCGTTTGCGCGCATCCGGCGCTGGCATTCAATACAGGAATGATGTCGATCCATGACAATTGTCAAGATCGACACTTGCCATCGGAGTCAAATGGCATGGTTTTTTGGAAAAGCAGAGAGGCGGAAGAACCGTGTACCTGACAAAAGATAATGGAAGCCACGTTCGAGTCGTCATCGTGGAGAGGCAACTGCTGCACTACCGCGCTGCCTTTTACGAACGCTTGCGCGACATGCTGCACGTGGACGGCGTGGAACTCCAATTGTTGGTCGGCACAGGAACCCCGGTTGAAGGGGCGAGGCGGGACGAAGTGGCGGTCCATTGGGCGACACCGATTGCGACGCGCTACTTTCTCGGCGGCGCATTGTGCTGGCAACCGTTCGGCGCTTACGCCCGGGGTGCGGACATGGTGATCGTTGCGCACGAAAACAAGATGCTCTACAACCTTTGGCTCATTTTTTTCAATCGCCCAAAACGCATCGCTTTTTGGGGGCACGGCGCAAATATGCAATCTTCCAGACCGAACGGTTTGAAGGAACGGTTTAAACGCTGGACCGTGAGGAAGGTCGACTGGTGGTTTGCCTATACCGACAGCAGCGCGAAATTGGTTGAAAAAGCCGGCTTTGCGAGCGAGCGCATCACCGTGGTTGATAATGCCGTCGATACGGCAAAAATGCGCTCCGAGTGCGCCGACATCACGGGGGAAGACAGCCGCCGGTTGCGCCAAAGCCTGGGTCTCGAGGACGGGCCGATCGGCGTGTTCGTGGGCTCGCTTTACCGGGAAAAGATGCTCGACTTTCTTTTAGAGGCGGCACATCTGATACGCCGTCGCATACCGGGCTTTTCATTGCTTATCGTCGGCGCCGGCCCTGAGCAGGGCGCGATCGAAGAGGCAACGAAAAACTTCCCGTGGATACGTTGCCTGGGACCGCTTCGAGGGAAGCGCAAATCCGAAGTCCTGATGTTGGCCGATGTGATGCTTAACCCGGGCCTGGTAGGTTTGGGTATCCTCGATTCCTTCGTGAGCGGCAGGCCGATGTTTACCACCAACTGCGGCGTGCATTCGCCTGAAATCTCCTATTTGTCGAATTGGAAGAATGGCGTCATGACACCGATGAATCGGAAGATTTATGCGGAAACCGTGAGTGAAGTATTGCTGCATCCGGAAATGTTCGAGATATTGCGTGAGGGCGCATTGTCCAGTGCTTCGAGGTACACGCTGGAGAACATGGCCGGCAGGATCAGGGACGGAATCTGCGCCTGCCTGCTTTCGCACTAGCGTGTCGTGCTTTGGAGCCGGCGCTTGCGCATTTCGAATGCGTGCGTGATTTTGCGGTTGCGCAATATATTAGGGATAGGGTTGGAAGATGAATAACACTCGCTCAGAGAAATTTCGCATCCTTGTCATAGGAGACGTCATCTCCGGTCGCCTGGCGGCAAGCAGGGAGGTCGCCCGGCTGCCAAGACCATCGGCGCGCATCAAGGAACTGCCGCAATTCGGCGGCGCGGCAAATATCGCGCGGATTGCGGCCGGGCTGGGGGGCATGGTCGGCTTTCTCCTCCTGAACCAAGCCGACGTTGCGACGCGGTCACGCCAAATATCGCATTTCCATTCGCTGTTGCCGCAGTACGATGTGATCGTATTTTCGGAATATCGACATTGCGCACTGATCGATCTGAATGACATGGTGGCGTCTGCGCGAAGCCTTGGGAAGCGTGTGTTGGTGGATCTGGACGGGAGCGAGTTCGGCGTATTCGCGGGAGCCTCGCTGATGACTTCCGATGCCGGCACCTTGCGGCGCTTGATCGGCGCGTGGCATGGCGAAAGAGAGCTCGATCTCAAGATGGCCAAGCTGTTATCCGGCACCAAATGCGAGGGATTTCTGGTGAATCGCCACGATTCGGGAATATCCTTGTATGTGCCCGGCGGGGCGATTCATTTCGCCAACATGGTTCGATGCGACAGGCATTATCTGCTGGCGGCGGTCGCTACGGCCCTGAAAGCGGGCATTTCCATCGCTCTAGGCGTATCCGAGGTCAGCGACCACTTCGATCCGCTGGTCGCGGACTCGGAGCTGGACATCTCGCGCCAAGAAATGATGTGTTCGTGAGGCGCCGGTGATCTTTACCTTTTCCGTGGATGATGGACATCCCTCCGACATGAAGATGGCGAATCTTCTCAGCAGACACGGCATGCCCGCTACCTTTTATATTCCGATCGTCAATGACGAAGGGCAAAAAGTCCTGTCTCCGGATTTGATTCGCGAGCTTGGCCAGGACTACGAGATCGGTTCGCACACCTTTTCCCATTGCTTTCTTAATGCGGTCGACGTCAACCACGCGAATTTGCAGATCGCCGGAGGCAAGACCATGCTGGAGAGCGTGTTGGGCAGGAAGGTGGCGGGATTCTGTTACCCCGGCGGAAAATTCAGGAAAGAGCATGTCGACCTCGTCAGGTCCGCCGGATTCGGCTATGCCAGAACGACGATGAATTTGTGCTTTGATGTCGGCATCGACCGCTACCGGATGCCGACCAGTTGCCAATTCTATCCGCATGACCGCGGCGTGTATTTGCGCAATTTCGCGCGAGGCGGCAGATGGCCACATCGCCTTGACGGCTTGATTCTCGCCCTCGGTCGAAAAGCCTGGATCAAGCGCTTGTACCGGATGTTCGATCACGCCCATTCGAACGACACCGTCTTTCACTTATGGAGTCATTCGGGCGACATGGACTCCTTGAACGCGTGGGACGATCTGGAAGAGTTCATTGCCTATGTGCAAGGATGCGTGCCCGTTGCAAATCGCTTGAGCAATGGACAATTGGCCGCACGCTTCTTCCCTGCGCCCCATCAGGACACGCCGTAGATGAATTTCTGGTTGCATCTTTCCAATCTGGGCGACGTTGTGACGATGGGATTCACCGCGGCGATGATTGCGGCCGGCCTGCTTTTCGGACGGGCCTGGCGCGCGGCTTGTTTCTGGTGCCTTCTCATCGGGATGGGAATGGTGCTCGTCGTGGCCTCCAAGATCGCGTTTCTTGCCTGGGGCTGTGGAATCTGCGCGCTGAACTTTACCGGTTTTAGCGGGCACGCGACCCGGGCGATGGCGATCGCCCCGGTCTTCCTCTACCTGCTGTTGAATCGAGCCCCCAGGGCACTGCAACGAGTGGGCGTCTTGCTTGGCGTCGCCTTCGGCTTTGCGATTGGCGTATCGCGCCTGGTCTTGCATGTGCATTCGCTATCGGAGGTCGTTTCGGGGTGGATGCTGGGCGGCGGCATCGCCTTCCTTTTTATCTACAGTGGCAGGAGCCTGCAGGGGGTCGAACTGAAAAAATTTGCCGTAGTGACCGGCGTGCTGGTACTGTCTGTGCTACCTGGGCCCGGAGTTGGCGCGACCCAGAAGGTATTGGTCGACTTCTCGCTTTTTCTGTCAGGGCGCGTGGCGGTTTTCTCCCGGCAGGATTGCACATTATCCCCCATACGGTTGAAAAATTACCATATTGATATCAATTCGTGAGCTCGCCTGTGGGTGGCACCGCCGTCGCCGTCGCGATCAAGCAAATACATTGCATTATCTGAAGGACGTGTTAGTTTGAAGCGGCGGCTGGCGAAGCTTGTTCGCCTGGATAGGCGTCGGCCGCCTGTGCTGCCTTCCACGGGATAAGGGTCCCTTTCCAATTACCCTCTGTTGCCGTAAAAACGGGTTCCCGCCAATGATTCGCTTGCTCATCGCCGACGACCATACCCTCATGCGAGAGGGATTGAAGCGCATACTTGAGACGGCGGAAGATATTTGCGTCGTCGGCGAGGCATCCAATGGCTTCGAGGTGCTGGAACGCATCAGAAAAGGTGGTTTCGATCAAATCCTGCTCGATCTCTCCATGCCGGGACGTAGCGGTGTCGAACTGATCCGGCAAATTTGCCTTGAAGCGCCCGGCATTCCCATTCTCGTGTTGACGATGTACGACGAGGGGCAATATGCCGTGCGTGCGCTACGCGCCGGAGCGCAGGGCTATCTCACGAAGGAGAGTGCCGGGGACCAGCTGCTGCATGCGATCAGGCGGGTGGCATTGGGGCGACCCTATATCAGCATCGAAACCGCCGAGGAATTGGCAAGAAATCTGATGGCGCCAAGGGAAAGGTTGCCGCATAAACGGCTGACCGATCGCGAGTTTGAAATATTCAATCAATTGGTGGCTGGTAAATCCCTGACAGAAATAGCGAAAGCCCGGCACTTGAGCGTGAAGACGATCAGTACCCACAAAACGCATGTTCTGGAAAAGATGGGAATGACTGCAATTTCCGAGATGGTATTGTACGCCGTGGCACATCAATTGATCGAACATCTCGAGCCGTAAATCCGCAACCAAGCCGCATAGGCCAATTGCTAGTCTTCCTCACCCGTGTTGCGCCTCTCCTTGCGCATTGGATTGACGGGCAATATACGAAATTTGTCGCGCCGGTCGCCCATCAGGGTACGTAGATCCTTGATGCTCAAGTGGCTGACTTCGTGCATGCGTATCAACAAGGTTCCTCCTACCGGCAGTTTTCCATGACGAATCTTGCTGATGACGGGCGCTTCCACAGCAAGGGCCCGCGACAGCGCCGCATCATTCTTCAATCCGACGGTTTCGATGATCGCATCGAGCAGCCGGCTCGGATTGTAGTCGGAGGGCATTCCAGATACCGGAGGATCCATGGTCTTTTTCCAATCCAAGGTGAGAAACTGCGGGCGGCGTTGTCCGTATTCGAAAACATGATGCGCGACGAAAATCAAATGGCGTGCCGCGCCACGCCGGCAACCAGGAAGTTGAAAAAATCCTCTGCGCCCATCGGTTCGTTCAGGTAAAACCCCTGGGCCGCCGTGCAATGGTTTTCCCGCAAAAACGCCAGTTGCGTTTCTGTCTCGACACCTTCTGCAATAACCCGATGACGCAAGCTTTTTCCAATTCCGATAACCGCATTGAGCAATATGTCGTCCTTGCTGGTTGAAATGTCGCGCACAAAAGACTGGTCGATCTTCATCGTATCGACCGGAAACTGTTTCAAATAGCTTAAACTCGAATAACCGGTCCCAAAGTCATCGATGGAAATGCTGACTCCCGCCGCTCGTAACTTGTTCAATGTCAGCGTCGTTGCATCAACGCTCTTCATCAGCACTGTCTCCGTCAATTCAAGCTCTAGATGTGCGGGCGGCAGCCCGGTTTCCTGCAAGACCTGCAACACGTTTTGCAGGAAGTGTTCATCCTCGAATTCAAGTGCCGAAATATTGACCGCAATTACATTGAAGGAGAGATCGGCCACGTGCCATCGCGTCGCTTGCTCGCAGGCTTCCCGCAAGGCCCAGCGTCCTATCGGGATAACCGCACCGCTGCTCTCGGCAACCCCCATGAATTCGCTGGGAAGAAGCAAACCCTTGATCGGATGCTGCCAGCGTATCAGTGCTTCAGCTCCGCTGATTTTTCCACTCTCCAAATCAAACTGCGCCTGGTAAAAGAGAACGAATTCATTCTTTTTCAAAGCCTGTTGCAAGCCGGCTTCGATATTTTTTCGCTCGGTATCGTGCGCGCCCATTTCCTGGGCGTAGAATCGGTAGGTATTCCTGCCCGATTTCTTCCCGAAATACATCGCCGTGTCGGCGTTCCGAATCAAAGTGGCGGAGTCGTCGCCGTCTTGAGGAAAGATGCTGATTCCGATCGTGGCGCCGACGTGCATCTCGTGCCCGGCGATGCTGTAAGGCGCACTGACTACGGTAAGAATCTTCTCGATCTTGACCTCGAGTGCCTCGTCTTTGCCGACTTCGGAGAGGAGCAAAACAAATTCGTCTCCGCCCAGCCTGCTGACGGTATCCGTATTCCGGACAGAGCTTTTGAGACGATCCGCAACCGATTGCAGCAACTTGTCGCCGATTGCATGCCCGTGCGTATCGTTGATGACTTTGAATCGATCTAGGTCCAGGAAAAGGACCGCCAATTTTGCCGGATGCCTCTTTGCCATGGCGATTGCCTGATCGATTCTGTCATAAAGCTGAACCCGATTGGGCAGGCTGGTCAGAAAGTCGTATCGGGCCAGCTTGATCATTTCCGAGGTGGTCTTCTCATTCTCGGCCGTCTCTATTTGCAACCGGATGGCCGTAATGACCAACTGTTCGTTTGCCATCTGCAAGGTTGCATTGCGGTCGTCCTGTCCGAGAAGGCTCGTTTCAGCCTCGTGATTTTCCTTGGCTAATACATTGGCTTCCTTGTCTTGAATCTCGTCTTCTCGGGTTCTCACTTCGCGTTCGCGGGCCAAGACGGCGTTTTCCCGCATCAACGCAACACTTTGCCGGGAATGGATGATGCTCTCCCTCAGGCGAGTCGTCGCTTCGCGGCTCGATGTCAAATGATCCTCGGCCCCTTGCATCGAAGGCTGCACCATTGCGTCCTCGCTCAACGCAGGGTTGTTCTCGTGAGGCGTCGCGCGCTGCGAGAGGCGGCGGTCGTGACGATCCGGTTGTCGACGATCATGCTCCATGGCTAGTCCGCGCCATCGACAATTGAAAGGGGTATGGCATTTTCTTTCCTCGCCGCGTTGCTTGAGAAGTGGATCGGCTGCCGGATATTGCAGGATTTTATAGTTTCTTACAGTTCTATCGATATGAATTGATAATTGTCAATGGATCGGAAGTTATCTGGATTCTAATGAGGATATTGAAGATCATTAAGATGCTGCCAATGAAAATCTTGACTGTACATAACAGCTATCTGCAGCGTGGCGGGGAAGATGCCGTTGCGGACATGGAGAGCCGATTGCTTCGCGACCATGGCCACGACGTCGAATGCTATCGTCAAAGCAACGTCGGCATTCACGAGATGCCGGCAATGGCGCTGGCCTGCGCCAGCATCTGGTCGCACAGGTCGGCAGCCGCCATCGATCAATCATGCGCTGCGTTTCAGCCCGACCTGATCCATGCCCACAACACCTTCCCCCTGATATCGCCGGCGCTGTATTGGCTGGCCGCGAGAAGAAAGATACCGATCGTCCTGACATTGCACAATTTCCGGCTCCTGTGCCCGCAGGCGATGTTTCTGCGTGAAGGCAAGAACTGCGAAGCGTGTTTGGGCAAACTGCCCTGGCGCGCCGTGACGAGAAAATGCTACCGGAATTCCTTGTCGCAGTCCGGCGCGGTAGCCGTCATGTTAACGGCTCATCGCGCCATCGGGACGTATCGCAACAAGGTCACAAGTTACATTGCGCCGAGCGAATTCAGCCGGGGAAAGTTCGTCGCCGGCGGATTTCCGCCGGAGCGGATTCACGTCAAACCCAATTTCGTCGATGTCGCAGAGACACCGGAATGGACAGGGCGCAAGGGCGGCTTGTTCGTCGGCCGGCTTTCTCCGGAAAAAGGCCTTGGCGTATTGATCGAGGCGATGGAAGGCATGCGTGGCGATGCTGCGGCGGACTGTCCGTATCGTCGCATCAGGGTGGTCGGATCGGGGCCAATGGAGGGACAGGCGAAGAAGCAATTCGGAGATCGTTATCTGGGCGCAAAGTCCGCCGCCGAAGTGCTTGACCTGCTCCGCACATCGTTGTTCCTGGTCGTGCCAAGCACCTGTGGCGAATCCTTCGGGCTGGTGGTCATCGAGGCATTCTCCTGTGGCGTGGCAGTCATCGCCAGCAATCACGGTGCGCTCGGAGAATTGGTCGAAGACGGTGTTACCGGTTTGTTGGCAATACCCGGCGATGCGGCCGATCTGGCCAGGAAAATCCAATGGGCTTGCGATCATCCCGACAAGATGCTGAGCATGGGTCGCGCGGCGCGCGCGGAATATCTCAAGCGATATTGCGCTTCGGAAAACTACAAATTGCTGATGGACATATACGTAAATGCGATGTCCGCAGAGACTTCATCAACAAGGGAGGCGAAAAATGTCTAGACGATTATCGGTGTTGGGGGCGCGCATCAATGCGTTGGCCTGGGACGACGCGTTGGCACAGATCCTGATATGGGGCGCGGAACACGAGTCGCGCTATGTCAGCATGTGTAATGTGCATTCGGTCGTCACCACGACGCAAGACCGGCAATTCCAATCGGTCATCAACAATGCGGACCTGGCATTGGCCGATGGCGCGCCGATTGCCTGGGCTGTACGCAAGCTCGGCCACATATACCAGGAGCGGATCAGCGGGCCCGATTTGATGTGGCGATACCTCATCGAGGCGGAGCAGTTTGCACAAGTCGTGTATTTTTTCGGCGGGACGGATGCGACACTGGAAAAACTGGTCGCCGCCATAAAAGCGCGATTTCCCAAGCTCCTGATTGGCGGCACCTGTTCACCGTCGTTTTCGGGAACGAGCGTCGAAGAGGACGAACGCCAAGTGGACATCATCAATCGATCCGGTGCGCATGTGGTCTTTATCGGGCTGGGATGTCCGAAGCAGGAAACGTGGATGGCGGCGCATCGCGGCCGCGTCAACGCGGTGATGATCGGGGTCGGCGCGGCGTTCGATTTTCACGCCGGCACGATCAAGCGCGCACCGCTTTGGTGGCAGAGGAACGGATTGGAATGGCTATATCGCCTGTATTCCGAGCCGAGACGATTGTTTTGGCGTTACCTCGTCACGAATACCCTGTTTCTGATTGGAATATCCCGGCAGCTGCTGGGCTTGGCCATGTCGGGAAAATGAATCCTTATGCCGCTCGAAGCGGATGAGGATAGGCATATGGCTGATATCCGGGTTTTGGGTTGAGGAAGTAGTCCCGGTTCAATCGGATTGAGCTCGGACATTCGTTGTCTATGCCGTTTTCAAAATGCGCGTTGGCGCTCTGGTATGAATTATTCCAGATATAAAGCGACCTGATTTGGTCCTGGCCTGGATAGCTGCCGCAGGCGAAGCCTTCCGCACTGAGCTCGATGGCACGGTCGATATCGGCGGTAACGACGTTGTTGAAAATGACGCCATCGCCGCCGCGTACGCCGATCGCGGTGCGCTGCAGGCCGTGGGCCAGCTTGACTGAATAATGATTATCGTAGATCTCGTAGCTTCTCGAGCCTCGCGTGGAGGACGACATGCCGTGCGCATCGGTCATCGCGAAATCCTTGGCCGGCTCGAGTCCGATCACGGTATTGTGTCGAAACACGTAAGTGGAGCCGTTGTTGGAAGCAATATTGTGCCGATTGCCGGAGAAGTAATTGTCTTCCACAAATACGGCGTTTTGCGTGCCCAGGCTCAGTTCCGGCCATGTTCCTCCTCCGTAAACAACGACGCCATATCCCAAATTCCTGAGTGCGGGGCTATAGTTATCGATAAATTCATTACCGAAAATCACGCCCCGCTGGGTCTCTGAATCGCCTACGTAGACGGCGCTGAAAATGAAATTCCTGAAGCGGGAATTCGAGACCACAAAGTCGACGCAGCCATGCAGGAGGCCCAGGCCTTTGTCCTCTATGTCGCCATTGCCATTTCCAACGAGGCTGAGCCCGGAAAATTTGACCGTACCGCCTTGCGAGCAATCGAAAGCGATCAAATAACTCGAATTCGCGACACGGCCCGATCGCCTGATCGTCGTGATCTCCTTTCCTGCGCCACGAAGATGGACGTTGGCGGGAACGTCCAACTGGCGTTCATTCCAATTGCAGCTTCCTGCTGGAATGAACACCGTATCGCCCGGGCGCGCCATGCCGACGGCCGCCTGGACGGCATCGATTTCGCAGCTTTTCGCATTGATTACGATGCCGACTTTGTCGACTTGCGGCGCAGCCATATTGGGTGCCGAGGCATGCATTGACGTCGCGCGGCCGCTTGTCGAGGTGACGCCCTCGGCGTTTGCGCCTGGGCCGGGAAAAATCGCCCCTAGCAGACAAACCGCGTAGGGAATGCAAATCGGTTGCTGTCGGCGAGCAGTCATCACGCGATGAGCCTGTTGGGGGAACATAACTCATCATAGACGATAGCGCGGTATTTATTCTGCCTTTTGCAAGGACGGACGCCAGGCGCGCAATGAGCGGCCTGGCGTTCTACTTCTTCAGTCGCACTTGTTATAGCCAAGCACGCCGGTCGTACTCTTCAAGAACTAGTACAGCGCGACACACTGCTTCTTGCGCAGAATCTCGGCCCAGCCCAGGAAATAGCCGGAGGGATTCGACGTCATCGGATAAGCATTGAAAAGCGTCACTGTTTTATTGAAGAGGACGTTGCTTGTATCGAAGTCGGTGACATCGATCCAGCTCCAACCGACCGCCGGCATGTAGTAGCTGCTCGCCGCGCCTGTGCCGTCCACGTAGAAGGCCACGTTGTCCGGTCCGGTTCCGCCATTGAAAATGGCATGCTCCGTGCCGACCAGCTGCGTCATGTCGGCCGACGTAAGTCCGCCCAGGCCGAAGTGCTCAGCCCAATTGACCAGCGATAGATCGAGGTCTCCATGGCTGATATCTTCCGGTCCGTTGCCGGCGGTCCGGGCGCCGCCGTAACTCCATGCATAGGCGCTGCCGTTGGTGGTGACGAAGGTTTTGAAATAAGCCGCGACAGCTGCCGCCTTTGTCAAATATGCCGGATCGGGAGTCAATCCCTGCATTTGATCGATGTGGCTGATCAAGAGCAAGGATTTCGCCAGGGTGGCGCTTTGGTTATACATGACCAGGGACGCGCTACTGCAAAGAGTGCTGCCGCTGCCGCAGGTATCGTAGACCCAGTCGCCAGGCGCGCCGGGATAGGGCGCGTCGCTCACCCATTGGGCGTCATAGGCATGAAGCATGGGTTCCAGCTTGGCGATATAGCCGGAAGCTGTCGTCCGGTATGCGGTAAATCTGGAATCCTTCCAGACTTCGTAGGCGAACGTCGAGATCGCCTGCGCAATCACACCGGTGTCGAGCATCGATTGGCTCTGTCCATAGGAATAGGCCCAGCCTTGTCCTTTGGGGCCGCCGTCGGTGTGGCCAAACCAGTAGTTGATCGTCGTGACGGCCCGATCCAGGTACTTCGTGTCCCCGTAAGTTTCTGCCATCGACACATACGCACGGACGTCGTAGTAACCCTGCCAGGCAAAGGTCTCCCCGTCTCCGGACAAATTCGGGACCGTGGTGCCGTATTTCGCCGTCCATTGCGCGTCCCAGGCGGCTTGGGTCGCAATCACCGGCACGACATTGCTTGTCGCCTGAGGGCAAGCTTCAGGCGTGCTTGTCGTTGCAACAGGTTCACGTGGTGCATGTCCGTGACGTGCCACTTGCGCCTCCTTGTTGGAGAGCGCCGGTTCGGCCTGAGTGACCTGTGCTTTGGCTTCCGATGTCGCCGCACTGGATGAGGTATCTGCGGGTTGGCCGCCACAGGCAACGAGCGTGCCCGTCAGCAACCCCATGGACGCTAAGCGAACAGGTCGTTTCAGCCATTTCAATGGGCGCATTGCGGTCCCTCCTTAAATGTGTTGCAGCGAAATGCTGTTCCAAAGGTTAAATATATTTACATATAAATGCAAGATATTTTTTATATTGTGAAATATCCATGGTTTCCTTGAAACTATTTCTTAAGGAAGGTGCGCGTTTTTTCGACGCTGTGCGGCCCGACAGATGGCCTTCGCTGATTGGCGGCACCTGTGTTTCGCAAGCCGTGATTACCCCTTGCGAAAGCAAAGATTCTTGTCTTGCTGAGAGGAGATGAGAGGTTTTGTTCGACTTCTACGAGAACTTCTTGAGAGCCGCTCCTGGCTTGAAAAGTGCAGCGCGACTACAGACCGTTTTTGGAAACGACCGGCAAACTATCGGCGTCAGGACGCGCGAGTGCAATATGAGATCTGCGGGTATTTTCCGAAAAAAATAACCACTGTACGGACTAGGAATACTCCTATCTATCCGATAGGAAGTCCTATTGTTTTTTCAGCCCTCGCCGATGTTCCGGGCAACCGTTCATCTCCATAATCATTCCAGAAAGCTTCAATTCACTTCATCCGATTGGGGAAGTATCCATGTCAGCCATCTCGCATTTTGAAATCGGTAGCGGCTTCAATAGGAGCGCGCCACCCGGAGCAGATCCGGATATCCTGGCCTCGTGCAGCGAGGAGGTGGTTGAGCCAAAGAGAGGCAGGCAATCCCGGATTTGGTCGAATATCTACGACGTCTGCGAAATACTGCATCTCCCGTGTGAACACCTGGCATCGGAAGAGAAGCCCACGTTCCAACATCTCCAATTCAAGACCGGGCATCGGATCCATGCAATCGGGCAGGCATTCGATACCCTCTACATCGTTAATTCCGGTTTCCTGAAAACGGTTCTACGCGACGATTTCGGAAGCGAACAGGTTTTGAGCTTTCCTATGCGGGGCGACATACTCGGCGTCGATTCCATCCATACGAAATTCTATTCGTCCGAGGCCGTCGCACTCTCCGAGTGCGATCTGATTCTGGTTCCGTTTAATGCGTTGGTCGAACTTGGGCGCAAGAAGGCGGAGTTTGAAAAAATCATCTACAACGTTATGAGCCGCGAGCTCTTTCGCAAGCAGGCGTTGATCAGCCTCCTCTGTGCGCAAAAGGCGGACGCAAAAGTCGCGAGGTTCCTGATTTATCTTTCTGAGAAATTCCACGAAATGGGATACTCGCGCTCGGCATTCAGCTTGCGGATGACCAGGCAGGAAATCGGAAGCTATCTCGGACTGTCCCTCGAGACGGTCAGCCGCGCCATGTCGGCCTTGAAGGAGGTTGGCGTGATCGGTGTCGACCAACGCTCCATAAAAATCAATGAAGGCGATGTCTTCAAGCTTATCCGCAGCCTGCCTGCCCAACGCTCGCGCGCGGTGCAACCTGGCGCGCAGCGAACCGTCAAGACATCGAAGTGCCAGTAGGGCGCCCGCGTTTTCTGAAAATGGAATACGACACTATGATAAACGACGCTGAAGCTGAACGACGTGATCGCCAATCGGGTGAGATGGCCCCTGGCCAATTCCTGGACCAAACCATCATGCTTTGGGAGGGTCTTGCGATGGAATTGATCAGCATCATCGGCGACGGGGGCTTTCGAATGCTCTTTGCAAGAAGCGTCTCCCTCGCGAAAGGTCAATTTCCCTGGTTGGAGAATATTCTGCTTCCGCATCGGAGCGGATCGCAATTTCTCCATTTCAAGGCCTGCTTCGCCGGTCGCGATGTTGAAGAAATGCGGGACGCGAATGCCTTGATCTTGTCCGCATTCGTCGAAACGCTTTCGTCACTGGTCGGCGATACGCTGACAACCTCCATCTTGCGGCCTGCTTGGGAGCAGCGCCGGCCGATCGACGCATGCGCAATAATCCAGCACGCTCAGGGTGGCGTGGGATTCGTTTCGACGCAACATTGATGCTGTTGCCGAAAAGCCGTCCGCGTCGCGCATCCGTCACACGCGCTGATAGTCATCTTCGAAGCGTACGATATCGTCCTCCCCCAAATACCCGCCGGATTGGATTTCGATGAGGTGCAGCGCCACCTTCCCGGGGTTTTCCAGCCGATGCACGGTACCTATCGGAATATAGGAGGACTCGTTTTCAGCCAGAAGTTTGACGGATGCGCCGCAGGTGATGCGGGCGCATCCGCTGACCACCACCCAATGTTCGGCGCGATGGTGATGCATCTGCAATGATAGTTTCGCCCCCGGCTTGACGGTAATTCGCTTTACCTGAAACCGTTCCCCAAGATCGACCCGCTCATAGCTGCCCCAGGGGCGATGAACGGTTGAATGGGCCAAATGCTCGCAGCGTTTCTGCTTCTTGAGTTGATCGACGATCAGCCGCACCCGCTGCACTTGATGCTTGTGAATCACAAGAACGGCGTCTTTCGTCTCCACGATAATCAGGTCCTTGACACCGACCACGGCGACAAAGCGGCTCTCCGCCCGGATCATCGAATCGCCGACCGCATCGGTGTAGATGTCGCCGCGCAGGATATTCCCGTCCTGGTCGGGCGTGTGCGCTTCGCATAGCGCCGACCAGGACCCGACATCGCTCCATTGCATGTCGGCCATGACGACAACGGCCTTCTTGGTGGATTCCATGACCGCGTAGTCGATCGATTCAGCCGGGCAGGACGAGAACGCCACCTCGTCTATACGGCAAAAGTCGAGATCGCGAAATGCGTCGCGATAGGCCCTTTCGCATTGCTTCAGGATGTCGGGGCGAAACTGCGCAAGCTGTTTCAGATAGTCGGCGGCGTGAAACAGGAATATCCCGCTGTTCCAGCAATAGTCTTTCGACGCAAGGTAGGCTTGCGCGGTGGCCTGATTCGGCTTCTCCACGAAATTTTCGACTGCATAGATGTTGGCGGCATCCGTTCGAGCCATCCCCCGGCGGATGTAGCCGTAGCCGACTTCGGGCCCTGTCGGCTCGATACCGAATGTCACCAGGTTGCCCTCGTCGGCCGCGGGAATTGCGCGCTGCACGGCGTCATGAAATGCGCCTGCATCGCCGACCACGTGATCTGCCGGCAAAATCAGCATGAGAGCGTTCTTGTCGTGTTTCTGCAGCTGAAGCGCAGCAATGGCAATCGCCGGTGCCGTATTTTTCCCAATCGGTTCCAACAAAATCCCCAGGGGGGTTACGTCTACCTGCCGCAATTGCTCGGCAACCAGGAAGCGATGCTCGTTGCCGCAGACGATGAGCGGAGGTGCGCAGTTCGCGATGCCGCGCAGACGCATGACGGTGTCTTGTAGCATCGTCAGTTCGGAAAGCAGGGGAAGGAGTTGCTTGGGGAGCGCTTCACGCGACAGTGGCCACAAACGGGTGCCGGAACCTCCGGCCAGGATCACGGGATAGATTTTCACGATCGACTCCTATAGCGAGTGAACCAGAAGGCAAAGACAAACAGATCCCGACAAGACGATATGAAAACCAAGGAGGCTCCGTGGTATCAATCCGCCGCGAAATCGGCATCTCTGCAGATGGAAGCAGCTTTGGCCGACGCGCGATATTGCCCGGTATTGATAGTGAAACACAGCGAGCGAGCATTCTGTTTGACAATGAACAAGAACACTTCATCTAGTGCAGCAGCAGGAAATAATTGATGACCGACAGATCACCGCGGGCGTCATGATAATGATGCGTCGCCAGAGCATTTACTTTCTCTGAACCATGTTCGTTGCCGAACGGTGTAGCGACTTTTTAGCGTCTATGGTGACCGGACATTCAACGGGTCGGAACATCGTTGCATGCGTCTCGCAATTTGAATCGGATGTATCAATCAATCAAGGAACCATCATGCAAACACATAACGAAGCAAGCGGTCTTCACAAGCAAGCTGCAAATGATCATTCGGAAGCGGCAAAGAACCACACCAAGGCTGCGGAATGCCACGACAAGAACAAAGCCGGCGATGCCAAAGAGAGCGCACTCAGCGCGATGAGCTCAGCCAACGCCGCGCACAAGAGTTCGGAAACGGCTTGCAAGACTTCGGCGAAGTAGGTTTTTTCTGCCACTGCCTCGCGTAGGTTGATGCCGATTTGAAAAAGAAATTTGATCGAAAACGGACATGAACTGAAACGTGCGTATTGGGCGGAGACAGGCCAGCTCACGCTGGCCTGTCCGTTTTTTTTGCATCAATATCCAACCGCATGAAAACATGCAGTCGCTGAAAAATTGGAGGCGGGGACTGGAGTCGAACCAATGTAGACGGCTTTGCAGGCCGTTGCGCATCCACTTCGCTACCCCGCCGGTGAAAATCGTATCCCGCCTGCCTCCTTTCAAAAAATTTCAGGACATATGTCGATACGGGGAGCGGGTCATTGCCCGCGCCGAATTTCAGGATTTGGTGCCGACGAATATCAACAACTCCGTGGTGCCGACGATATTGCCGACGATATACAGTCGACCACGGTTCGCATCCAGATATACATTTCCGGCGAAGATCTTGTTGCTCAGGATATTATCCCCGCCCGCCATTGACAGGTTCGCGACATATGCCATGCCATCGGCGCGTGGAGTGAGCGTCGACGTGATGTTGCAGCCGCAACTCAATTGACCGCTCAATGTTCCGTTCTTTCCGATGGTCAGCGTAATGCCGGTCTCGCTTGCATTCAATGACGCCATCGCGGCCGTGTAGGTACCTGCCAAGGCGGTCAAAGGAGGCAACGTGGTATAGGTGCTGTTGTAACTGCTCGTGAACGTCGTGACCTGTCCGTCCGAAGCGTAGCTCAGGCTGCCGTTGAGCGATTGCTGCGCGACATAACTCGCTGATAATGTCACTGCAAGCGGCGTTTCCGACGCGCTCGATACAAGGCCGAGGTCCAGTCCGTTGCTTGATGAAAAACTACCCGCTGTCAAGTTACCTGTTCCGACAACGGCGCCGACTGCCGAGTGTGACGCGGTAGTGTCGGAAACCACCAGGAAGTAAGATCCATCCTGCTGCATCAGCACGGTGATCGGGGCGCCGGAATTGATGGTGCCGTCAAAAACACCGGAAATACTGCTGCTGGGATTGGCAGGCGCAGCCGTGACCGGCTGTGTCGGCGCCGCGGTTTGGGTCGAAGGGGAATCGGACCCGCCCCCGCCGCAAGCGGCCAATAACAAGGCATTGAGCGGGCCGGCGAGCAATCGTAAAAGATATCCGTTTTTCATCTGTTGTTATCGAAGATGCGAAAATGAATCGAAATGCGAAGATCGATTTCCTTCATGCGATGACTACATTGAAGCATGAAGGGAAACTCAAATCCTTGATAAGTAGCAAAGGATTGTCGGAAATTGGAATGGGTTGACTCGGATAGCGGTACTGGACGGCGTCACCAGCCGGATAGCTGACGATAGCCGGTCGCCGCGACGGACCCGGCCATGAATGATGCTGCGGCCACGGTGAATGCCGCTTCTGTCATTTGGCGAAAAAACGCCCGTTAATGCCCGCCACATTGAACGCGGTTGGCAAACCAGTCGCCCCTTCGCTGTCAGGAAAGGAAGCGCTTCATGGCGGTATTCGTTCTATTTCCGGGCTCAATCGGAGTTTCCGGGGCGGGGCCTTCCTGGGGTTGTCGGCGCGGTTTGCAACGGTCAATTCAACCGCGTGAGGGAAACTGACCGCAATCGGGTCGCTCGCGGGAAATGATTCTGCCAAGGCTTCGTCCAGGGCAGCATCCGAGTGCGCCGAGCGTGCCATTCCCGGCGGGCTATCGGGGGGATATATTTTCATCGTTTTATCAACAATCCTTGCCACACTCAACGCGAAAACACGACCGTGACTGTCATGTTCTTGAAAGTCGTGGTTGTCGTTGCGGCGAGCAATATCTCTCGATATTGGCGTCTCGCCGCGACTTGGCCTCACGGCGGGGGAGCTGCATTCGTTTGCGCTGCTTTCAGCTCCGGCGCCGCTATGCCGGCGAGGGCAAAAGACAGCGTCGCTGCCGACGGATTCAAGCTGTCGACCATTGAACTCGGCAGGAGGATCGTGGCGCCACGTTCCTTCGTGGTTTCGTAGACGATATTCATGGCGCGCAATTGCACGGCGACCGGGTGCCCCGCATAGATTTTGGACGCCTCGACGAATTGCCCCGCGATGGCCGCCTCGGCCGATCCGAGGATCACTCGCGCCTGCTTTTCGCGCTCTGCCTGCGCTTGGCGCGACATGGCGTCCTGCAGCGCTACGGGAATCGCCACATCGCGGATTTCCACCGAGCTCACCGAGATGCCCCAAGGTGCGGTTTTTTGGGCTATTTCATCCTTCAATTGTTCGTCGGCGTCCTTGCGGTCGGAAAGCAGCGCTGCAAGCATCGAAGAGCCGATCATCTCGCGTAACGAGGTTTGCGCCACGCGGTCGATCGCTTCCCGATAGTCCGTGATGGCGAGCGCCGCTTTTTCCGCATCGTGCACATGCCAGAATATGATCGCGTCGACGTTGACCGGCACGGTGTCCTTGGTCAGCGCCTGCTCGGCGTTGAATGCGGTGGTCTGGATTCTTCCATCTATGATGGCAACCACTGTGTCGATAACGGGAATGATGACAAACAGTCCCGCTGCCTTGACGCTTTGCAGCTTCCCCATGCGCAGGATGACGAATTTCTCCCACGCATTGGCCATCTTCAGCGAAGCGGCGATGATCGCCGCAACGACGAAGAACGGAAAGCCGAGAATGGGATTGATCAGATAGCCGGCCGCCATTCCCCCCGCGACAAAGACGAACGCCAGGAATGTTGTGATCGGGTTCATGTTGGTTCTTCTCCTATGCCGACTCGCATATGTAGAGCTGCATTTGATTGATAAGGGGTTGACGGGTTTTCGGACGGTTGAGGATTCCATTTAAACAGTCAATTCGTGACCTCCGCCGGCACCGCGGGCACCACCTGCCAAGCTTCCGGGCATTTGCCTGCATAAGGGTAATAGCTTCTTAATGACACGCAGTAATACCAATTGGGCGTGACGGGCAGGGTGAGCCGCGCGCCATAGTCGGAAGGCGGCAAAATTTGCCCGGGCGGAATATCGATCACCGGCTGAGAATCGTATTGCGCGTCGTAGCCTGGCGACCATGCATAGGGATAGCCCAAATAGTAGGCACCGCTCCATCCCCATCCCCATCCCCATCCCATACCGGGCCCCACGTCCCACCATGCCGGACCGCCTCGCTGCCAGCCGCCGCCATATCGTCCGCCTCGGGCAATGCGCGCGCCGTCTGCATGTCTACTCGCGCCGCTGCCGCGCGTGCCGCCGTCGTGTGATTGAGCCGCTGCCGGCAATGCCAATGTGGCGCAGATCAACGCCGAGCCGACAAGAGAACAATAAGTTGTCAAGCTGATTTTCATGGGGTCGTCCAAAGTACGTTTTCAATCGCGTTACGGGATGCCTGGCCGGTCTCTCAGGTCATAGGGGGGCGATAGCGGTACCCAGGCAAGTTACCCCCGAGGTCGTGACCCGAAACCCTGTGATACATCTCGTGCCAGAAAAGATCGAATATGGTTTTCTGGTTGATATCCAGCGCTTCGTAAAAAGTGCTGGTTCGCACCTGGGCAGCTTCCAGTTGGGTCAGATGTTCCTGCATCCACGCGGTTTCAATACGCAGGTGTTCGATGCCCTGGGCCATGCGTTCCGGCGTGGTGCCGCCGGAGGAATCCTTCGCCGCAATCGGTGCCTCGCGCCGGTTGTCTTTGCGCGCAAGTTGCTGCTGGCCATCTTTTATGATGCCGTCGGACCAAATTTCCCAAGCCGTCACCTGTCCCGAAGTCAGATTCAATGTCCCTTTGAGTTCTTCGAGCGTCTGCCGCGTGTGCAAGATCCAATCGAATTGCTTTTCGTTCCCCTGGGTCGCTGCCACTTTCCATGACGAGGCATCATTGGCAAAGACCGGTGTCGTGCCCGGTATCAGCGTCGCTGCGGCAAAGACCAGAAAAGTGACGGCTAGTGTTGCTTTCCCCCATTTTCCGTACGCAGGATTCGATGAATCTTTGATCGTATCCGTTTGAATGGTCGCCTGATGGGGCGAGAAATCGAATCTCATGGTTGCCTCCGCTTTCATGTGAGTAAGGCAAAGATGTTCCCAATTCGGAATCGAATCTGTGCGGCATCACACAAAGGGCGTCTCGGATTGATTCGGAGTTCAATAAGTCGTCTGCGGGCGGTCTGGTCGTACAGAACCGATTTTCATCGATGTTCGGCTATGTCGGTTACCGAACCGACGGTGCAGCGTACTTTGCGCAGCATGGAACAAATTCCGGCGCATGCCGCCATATCGATTCGCTCGCCGGCCATTCGGCAGGTGACGTTAAAAGAAAGAGGTGCAAACCATGTTACGCAGCATGAACGATCTGGAAGGCTATGCCATCCACGCAAGCGACGGCAATATCGGTCATTTAAATGATTTCACTTTCGACGACAAGTCCTGGGTGATTCGCTACTTCGTCGTTGATGCCGGCACCTGGCTCTCAAGCCGGATGGTATTGGTCTCGCCGATGGGAATCGGCGCCCCCAACTGGGGAGAAAAGACAATTCCCGTCTCGATCACCAAGGAACAAGTCAGGAACAGCCCCGCCTATGACGAGCAGCAGCCGGTCACGAAGCATAACGAGGTGGAATACCTGGGCTACTACAACTATCCTTACTATTGGGGCGGCCCCAGTCTTTGGGGTAACGACATTTACCCGAGCAGATTCACCACCGGCTCCGGCGGCTTCAACGCGCCGCCGTTCGAATTGCGTCCGCCGCCGCCACAGCCTGAGGACGTCGAAGCGGAGACGCATTCGCAGCACGGACTTCACAGCGGCAAGAAATTGATAGGCAGCCGTGTCGTGGGGAGCGACGGCGATATCGGCCTGGTCAAAGACTTGCTGATCGACGAACGAAGCTGGGCGGTACGCTACCTTGTCGTCAAGACCGGCGGTTGGTCGAATTCCGTCCAAGTACTGATTAGTCCAAAATGGATCAAGACAGTGAACTGGTCCGATACGGCCATTTCAATCGACATGTCCCGGCAAGACGTGGAAGGGGCGCCGCACTTCGATCCGGATGTGAAAATCGACCGGCAATTCGAAGCCGGGCTTCATGAACACTATGGGCAACCGGGCTATTGGATCGTCGAGGTGGAACGTGCGGAAGAGGTTCATCCCGACTAGCGCGGGACGCCTGATCGTTCGGCCGCGCACCAAGCGGCCCGATGAATCCGATTTTCAGCGATCTCCCCGCTCGGGCAAAGCCGGCGCTGTGCGGCTTCTTTTTCGCGCGACGCCCGATCTTGCAAGTCGCTACCTGGAGCCGCGCGGATGACACAACGAACCCGGCATGCCTTGTTGACGAATGCCCAGAAGGCGGAGGTCGATCGACTGGCCATCGCTTACGGCATGAGTGCCAACGCGCTGACGAAAAATCCAGGCTGTGCGGTGGCCGATGCCATCTTGCAGCGTTGGCCGATGCGGCGTGCAATCGTCCTGTGCGGTCCCGGTGGCAACGGCGGGGAGGGCTTTGTCGTGGCGCAACGTTTGGCGGCGGCCGATTGGCCGGTCTGCGTGGCCTCGCTGGCCTCGACTGACCGGCTACGGGGTGCGGCGGCATACCACGCCGCCCTCTGGCGTGAACCGATCAAGGCGATGACACCGGATTGCCTGGAAGGCGCCGAATTGGTTGTCGATGCCATTTTCGGCTCGGGCCTGAGCCGTCCTCTGGAAAGGCGTGTGGACCGCACTCAAGGCGTATCGGCTCTCAAACCATGAAAATGCGACTCCAATGAAATACAAGGACTATTATCAGACGTTGGGCGTGGAGCGGACGGCCACTGCCCAGGACATAAAGAAGGCTTATCGCAAGCTTGCGCATCAGTTTCATCCGGACATTTCAAAAGATCCCAAGGGCGAAGAAAAATTCAAGGAAATCGCGGAAGCCTATGGTACGTTGAAAAACCCGGACAAGCGGAAGGAATACGACGATCTCGGCCAACGCCCATCGGGCCAGACCTTCACGCCACCGCCCGAATGGGCAGAGCGGCACGGCGCCGGCGATGCGAACTTCGAAGACGTGGACATTTCCGACTTCCTGAATGCTTTCAGGTCGACCGGCCATATGGGAAGTGGAAGACGTAACGCGAACCGTTCCATGCACGGGGACGACTATTCTGTAAATGTTGCAGTGCCCTTGGAAAGTATCTACAGCGGCGGCGAAATTGATGTCGGCGTTGACATCCCGGAACACAGCCAGGAACAGCGTGTGCCGCACCGCGTGCATCGCACCTTTCGCATCACCATTCCCAAAGGAGCGGCGCAAGGGCAACGCCTGCGCTTGGCCGGCAAAGGCGGGCTGGGCAGCAACGGCGGCCGGCAGGGCGATCTTTACATCGTCTTGGCAATCGCGCCCCATGCACGATACCGGGTAAGCGGACGAGATTTATTCTTTGATCTCTCTCTTGCACCTTGGGAAGCGGCATTGGGTACCTCCATCGAGATCCCGACCCTTGGGGGAAAAGTTCAGCTCAAGATCAAGCCGGGAATCTCATCCGGAGAGCGGCTGCGCTTATCCAGCCGCGGCTTGCCGTCGCCGCATGGAGAAACCGGAGATCTATACGCACTCATCCGGATCGTCATGCCGAAAAAACTCAGCGACGTCGAGCGAAAATTGTATGAGCAACTTGAAGCCGCATCGGACTCCGATGTGCGTGAACCGGAAGAGAGGGAAAAGAAATGAACATGCATGCCTCGGAATGGACATGGCTCGATGACGGCGATGCCTGCACGGCCGAACACCTTACCGACGTTTCCGGTTTGTCGAGCGCCGAATTCGACGAACTGGTTGAAGTCGGCGTCATCACGCCTATGGATGGCATGATCGGAATTCGCCGCTATCGGCAAGGCTATATCGTCACTGCGATGATCGCGCGCCGCGTGCGCGATGATTTCGAGCTGAATCTCCATGGCGTGGCGCTCGCCATGACCCTGATGCAACGCATCGATGTGCTGCAGCAAGAGCTTGCTGCAGCGCGAGCACGATTGCCCGGGTACGGGACTATCTAGCGCCAAGAATGAGTCCGGCAACCAGCCCGACTCCAGCTGCGGTCGCAACGACTCGCCATGGGTTTTCTTTGACGTAAGCTTCTGCCGACAACGCCGCTGCCTTGCTGCCGGCAATAGCGGAATTTTGCAGTTCCTGTGTACGGACGGTTGCCGTATCGACGAGCAACATGGCGCGCTTGCGCATCTCGTCAGCCTTGTCGCCGCTCATGGCGGTTGCGGCCTGAAACAATGCCTGCGCATCTTTCAGCAGGATATTGACGTCGTTGGTGACTGCTTTAAAGTTTGATTCCAGCATGATGGTTCCTTGAAAGGTGATTGGTCGATTGCGTGATCCGGCCTGCAGTATTTTCATGCGATTCAGGCGAGCAGATCCCGCATGTCGTCGGCATGTTCTTCCTCTTTCGCCATGATGCCGACCAGCATGTGCCTGGTCGTCGGATCGGTTTCGCCGATTTCTTCGAGCATCTGGCGATAGGACTCGATTGCGACGCGTTCGGCGATCAGATTCGCCTTGATCATGTCCTCGATCTCGCTCGAATCGTCATATTCCGCATGGCTGCGATCGTTCAATCCGGCGGGATTGAAGTCGGGCTTGCCGTTCAACTGCACAATCCGTTCCGCCAACAAGTCGGCATGCCCTTGTTCTTCCAAGGCATGCTGCAGAAACTCCGCTTTCACGGGGCCATTTTGCAGTCCGGTCGCGGTGTAGTAGTGTCGCCTGTAGCGCAATACGCATACCAGCTCCGTCGCCAACGCATTATTCAGCATGGCGATCACCCCTTTGCGGTCGGCTTGATAGCCGACTGTGACCGCGCCATCCTCAAAATTTTTCGCGGCATGGCGGATGGCGCTGGCGTCGATTCCCTTGCTCTCCGGTTTTTTGTCTTGGTGCATGATGTATCTTCTTTAAATTAAATGTAGTCGAATGGCGAAACCTGCGAAAAAGCGCGCCACGCATTCGTCCAACGTGGATAAGCATGCCGTCGCGCCATGACCAGGCGCTGGCGTGACGAATGCTATCGGGCTGCACCTCATGGTTATAGATTGATTTGCTACAAGGATCGGTGCGTTAGCGTACCCATTGAGCCGGCTCGGAAATAAGCCGCGCGCATGTCGCAGCCACATTTTTTGCGGTGTTGGCAAGCGGTAGCGGCGACCGGCGGTGCATGGATATTGCAATCCCGCCGTTGGAAGTTTTGCCTTATGTGAATTGACGAGCGAATTGATATTGCAGAAAGCAGGAGTCGCGCAAATTCAAGCATCACGCGAGACGCAATCCGTCCCGATCTGGCAGGCCCATTATTTGGTTGATTGCAAGTAGCGCTTGCAATCCGAATCCACTGCGTTGGCGCAATGAAATTTCCCTTTGTTTATTCCTGCCGGAACTGCAAAAAACCACCCCCTTATGTGTCCTACCGAACAGAGCAAGATGACGCAGCCCGCGCAACCTGAATACGTAAACCAAGCAGAGGACGAAACGTATGAAAACCGATATGCAATTGCAGCAGGATGTGATTGAGGAACTGAAGTGGGATCAATCGCTGAATTCGACGGCGATAGGCGTCGAGGTAAGTGACGGTGTCGTGACCCTGGCCGGGCACGTCGCAAGTTATAGCGAGAAATGGAATGCCGAAGCAGCCGCCCAACGTGTATCGGGCGTCAAGGCGCTGGCCGTCGAGCTCCACGTGAACCTGCCCGGCTCCAGTGAACGCACCGACGCCGACATTGCGCGCTCGGTAGAAAATGTTTTGCAGTGGAGCACCTATGTTCCCGCCGAGCACGTCAACGTGATGGTGGAGAGCGGCTGGATAACACTATCCGGCGAAGTCGAATGGGAATATCAAAGGCGGGCGGCCGTCAACGGCGTGAGCCATCTGATGGGTGTCAAGGGCGTGAGCGATCAAATCGGTCTTCGCCCGGCGGTGTCGTCGCGCTCCATCAAATCGGAGATCGAAGCGGCACTCGGCCGGCGCAATCGGGCAAACGCACATAACGTGCAGGTGGAAGTGCACGACGCCAACGTTACGTTATCCGGAACCGTTGACAACTGGTCGGAGCGCGAGCTGGTAAGGCGCACCGCCTGGGGGACGCCCGGCGTACGCAAGGTGGACAACAATATCAGCATTGCATGGTGACCTGATAGTTGCCCGTTGCGTCGGACCAAGCCGTGCTTCCATGCGGAGAAATGCACCGCAATGCAATGCTGTTTTAATTCGCGATCAATACTCAATCGAAACGGAATTCGCCATGTTCAAGCACATCCTGTTTCCCACCGATGGTGCCACGACATCCAAACACATCATCAGGGAATGCGTCAGCTTTGCCAAAGATGCGGGGGCGATCATCACCGCGCTGCATGTCATGCCAAAGTATTCGCGTGCCTACAACGAGGAGGGCTCGCAGGAGTTCCGGCGCGAATGCGTTTCTGCAGCGGAGGAATTCCTCGAGGAAATCAATACTGTCGCACGCGATGCCGGGGTGCCATGCAACCCGCTTCACGTTACCAGCGATTATCCCTATGACGCGATCCTTCGCGCCGCTGAGGAAAAGCACTGCGACTTGATCGCCATGGCCTCGCACGGCTGGAAGGGTGTGAAGGGCATGATACTCGGCAGCGAGACGCAAAAGGTCTTGACCCACACCAAGCTGCCGGTCCTGGTATTTCGCTGATCCCATGCCGACGAACCTTGACCATGCTACCCATTAAATCATTCTGTCAGGAACATTATTCATGAAAGCTCTCGTCTATCAGGGGCCGGGTAAAAAGGCGTTGGAAGAACGCCCCAAGCCGACTATCGCCGATCCAACCGATGCCATCGTTCGCATCACCAAGACTACCATTTGCGGCACGGATTTACACATTCTCAAAGGCGACGTCGCGACCTGCACGCCGGGCCGCATCCTCGGGCATGAAGGCGTCGGCGTCATCGATCAGGTAGGCGCATCGGTCACCGCTTTCAAGGCCGGCGATCGCGTTCTCGTTTCGTGCATCAGCGCGTGCGGCAAGTGCGACTATTGCCGCAAACAGATGTACTCGCATTGCACCACCGGCGGCTGGATTCTCGGCAACAAGATAGACGGCACGCAAGCCGAGTTCGTGCGCATACCTTACGCCGACACCAGTCTCTATCCGATCCCCGATGGCGCCGACGAAGAGGCGTTGGTCATGCTAAGCGATATCCTGCCAACCGGATTCGAGTGCGGTGTGCTCAACGGCAAGGTGCAGCCGGGCAATACGGTGGCAATCGTCGGGGCCGGGCCCATCGGGCTCGCCGCGCTGCTCACTGCGCAGTTTTATTCGCCTGCCAGCATCATGATGATCGACCTCGACGAAAATCGGCTTGCGGTGGCAAAGAAATTCGGTGCCACAGCGACAGTCAACAGCAACAATGGCGATACCGTCGCCAAGATCATGCAAATGACCGGCGGGCGTGGCGTCGATACGGCAATCGAAGCGGTCGGCATTCCGGCTACATTTGAGCTATGCCAGAAAGTCGTAGCGCCCGGCGGCACCATTGCCAATATCGGCGTCCACGGCCTCAAAGTGGATCTTCACCTGGAACTGCTGTGGGACCGCAACCTGACCATCACGACACGCTTGGTGGACACGGTAAGCACGCCGATGCTGCTCAAGGTTCTGCAGTCCAAGAAACTCGACGCATCCAAGCTCATCACCCATCGCTTCAAGCTCGATAGCGTCCTGGAAGCTTATGAAGCCTTCAGCCACGCGGCGGAAACCCGCACCTTGAAAGTCATTATCGAGGTCTAGGAAATTTTCATTGCAAATGCTGTGGCAGGCATCTGCATTTTGGCCGGCGGCGACATCTTCTCGATTCGGCTTCCGGCCTCATCAAGACATCATCGAAGTCGATCGTAAGGCCATCGGTTTCTCAATTCAAGCTGTTGCGCCGCCCAATACTGCGCAGCGCACAACCTTTACGTTCATCAGAAAGCGGAAATCATCATGACATATCAAAGCATCAATCCAAACGACGGCAAGACGCTCGAAACGTTCGAACATCTCAGTAAAAGCCAGCTTGAAAAAGCACTGGCAACCGCCGATTCAAGCTTCCGTGCCTGGAAGAATACAAGCTACAAAGAGCGCGCCGCGATCGTCGCCAAGGCGTCGGAACTGCTGCATGAGCACGTCGACGATTTCGCCAGGCTGGCGACGCTGGAGATGGGCAAGCGCATCGACGAAGCGCGCGGCGAAGTGCAGTTCAGCGCCGATATCCTGGCCTACTATGCGAAGAACGCGGAACGCTTCCTGGCGCCGGTCAAGCTGAATCCGAAGATCGGCGAAGCGCATATGGAAAGCAGCCCGTTTGGCGTGCTCTTCTGTGTCGAGCCGTGGAACTTCCCGTACTACCAACTCGCGCGGGTCGCCGGCCCGCAGTTGATGGCAGGCAATGTGATCGTGGTAAAACATGCCGGTTGCGTGCCGCAATGTGCCATTGCGTTCGAGAAGCTGTGGATCGAGGCAGGCGCACCGGTTGGCACCTATACGAACCTTCTGATATCCCACGGGCAGTCGGAGTCGGTGATCGATGATCCGCGCATCAAGGGCGTCGCCCTGACCGGCAGTGTGGCCGCCGGCAAAACCGTCGCGGCCCGCGCCGGCGCGAGCCTCAAGAAGACGTCGATGGAATTGGGCGGCAGCGATGCATTTATCGTGTTGGATGATGCCGATCTGAAAAAAACCATACCCTGGGCAGTATGGGGCCGGATGTACAACGGCGGGCAAACCTGTTGTGCGGCGAAGCGCTTCATCGTGCTCGACTCGATTGCGGACGAGTTTCTTGCCGAATTCAAGTCGGCCTTGTCCGCGCTGAAGCCGGGCGACCCGATGGACCCGAAAACCACGCACGGCCCATTGTCCACCGAAGCCGCGCTGCTGCAGCTGGTCAAGCAGGTGGACGGCGCAGTCAAACACGGCGCGAAGCTGCTGATGGGGGGCAAGCGCATCGAGCGTCCCGGATCGTTCATGGAAATCACCATCCTGACGGATATCAAGCCCGACAACCCGGCCTATCGCGACGAATTTTTCGGCCCCGTCGTCTCGTTCTACCGCGTCAAGGACGAGGCGGCGGCGATCGCGTTGGCCAACGATTCCGATTTCGGTCTCGGCGGCTCGGTGTTCACAAAGGATGTCGAACGCGGCAAGCGTGTGGCAAGCCAGGTCGATACCGGCATGATGTTCATCAACAACCTCGATTGGTCCGATGCCGAACTTCCGTTCGGCGGGATCAAGTATTCCGGATACGGCCGCGAACTCGGCGACATGGGGATTCAGGAGTTTGTGAACAAGAAACTCGTCCGCACTGCGAACCACGACGCGCCGGCCTGATTCTCATACAAACCCGCATATGTACATCAACGTTGCTGTTTTGACCGAGACGCGGGCACACGAGCGCCGTTTGGCGCTCGTGCCGTCGGTGATCCCGAAATTGCTCAAATTGGGCGCCAGGCTGCACATGCAACCCGGCGCTGGCGCCGCTATCGGTCTGGAAGACAATGCTTTCGAGAACGTCGTTCTCATCGCCGACCGCATTTCCTTGGTCAAGGATGCCGACGTCGTGCTCGCGGTGCAACCGCCGGCGATCGAAGTCGTCAAGGCAATGAAGGCTGGCGCGATCCTGGTTTCGTTCATCTACGCTCACAACGAACCGGCACTCGTCAAATGTCTGCTGGAACGAAGCATCACGTGCTTTGCCATGGAGCGCGTGCCGCGCATCAGTCGCGCGCAGGCGATGGACGCCTTGTCCAGTCAGTCCGCGCTGGCCGGATACTACGCTGTGCAGCTTGGCTCGACGCATCTGGCGCGCGTGATCCCGAAGGTCACCAGTGCGGCCGGCTCCATCGGCCCCGCTCGGGTCCTGGTGATGGGCCTGGGCGTTGCCGGACTCGAAGCGATCGCCACGGCACACCGCCTGGGCGCCATCGTCGAAGGCTACGATGTACGCCCCGAGACACGCGAGCAGGCGCTCTCGCTAGGCGCCACCTTTGTCGACAGCGGCATAGACGCGCGCGGAGCGGGCGGTTACGCACGAGCATTGACAGCAGAAGAGAAAGTCAGCGTGACGGCGGCGCTCACACAGCACATCCAGAAGGCCGACCTGATCGTCACCACTGCCGCGATTCCGGGCAAGGCTTCGCCGAAGCTGATCAGCCATGAGCAGATCGTGGGCATGAAAGCCGGCGCCGTAATCGTCGATCTTTCTGCCGAGGGCGGCGGTAATTGCGACGACACGCAGCCGGGCAAAACCGTTCGGATTGGCCGGGTCACACTGGTTGCGCCGCTGAATGTTCCGTCCTTGCTCAGTGAAGACGCCAGCGAACTTTATGCGAAAAATCAATACAACCTGCTTGCGCTGATCATGAAAAACAATGTGGTAGACATTGACTGGAGCGACGAAATCCTGGCCCAGACAGTGCTCACCCACAACGGCGAGAACAAGGCAGAACTTACCGACAATGAAGCGAGCGCTTCCGAAGCCAAACCGCCTGGAAAACCCGGGCATGCCAAATCTGCCGCAGCCGAGGCTTAAGTCAAACAGGAACAACATCATGGACTTTCAGATCGGCATCTCCGGCTTCGTCGCCTTATATGTCTTCATGCTCGCCGGTTTCGCGGGGTGGGTCATCATCGGCCGTGTACCCGCGATCCTGCATACGCCCCTGATGTCGGGGTCGAACTTCGTGCACGGTATCGTCGTGGTGGGCGGTATTTATGCATTATTGAATGCCGCGAGCGCACAGGAGCAGGCTATCGGCTTTATTGCCGTCCTGTTCGGCGCCGGGAATGCAGCTGGCGGTTACGCCGTCACGGACCGCATGTTGGCGATGTTCAAGTCCAGCGGCGCCCCTGCGGTCCATCGCAAGCGGGCCAGCGTCAAGTCGATCCACGCCAAGAAACCTTGAGGGCATCGCTATGTTGAACCTACTTTCCTCTTTGCCACAACTGGTCATCGGCGCCGCCGACCTCGCTGCGGCGTTTCTCTTTCTCTACGGTCTGCATCGCATGTCCTCCCCGGTCACGGCTTCATCGGGAATCTTTGTGTCCGGTCTGGGTATGGTGGTGGCTGTTGCCGCCAGTTTTTTGTATGCGTTTGACGTTGGCGCCGCGGCGCAGCCGCACCTCCTGGTCAATATGCTGCTTGTGGTCGCTGCCTTGGTCTTGGGCGGCAGCGTCTCTTGGTGGAGCGGTCGAACTGTTGCGATGACTGCCATGCCGCAGATGGTGGCGCTATATAACGGCATGGGCGGTGGTGCCGCCGGCGCGATCGCAGCCGTTGAACTTTTCGGCAGCAACGCCAGTGGCCCGACCGCGCTGGCAGTGACCTTGGTTGGGGCGTTGATCGGTGCCGTCTCGTTCACAGGTTCGCTGATTGCCTGGGCCAAGCTCGATGGCTTGCTCAACAAGCCCGTGCGATTCAAAGGACAGCAGGCCTTCAACGCCTTGGTGCTGCTTGCGACCCTTGCGGTTGGCGCCTACCTGGTACTGGCAATGCAAAACCCTATTCCACTCCCGCTACCGACTCCATTGGCGATCGCCATCTTTTTCCTTTGCGCGCTGTCGCTCGGCATTTTCATGACCCTACCGATCGGCGGCGCCGATATGCCGGTCGTCATTTCCATCTTCAATGCTTTCACCGGCTTGGCCGTCGGCCTTGAAGGATTCGTGCTGCAAAACCCGGCATTGATGATCGCCGGCATGGTGGTGGGTGCCGCCGGCATGCTACTGACCCTGCTGATGGCGAGAGCAATGAATCGTTCAGTGGCGAATGTGGTATTCACCAATTTCGGCGGCGTCGCCAAGCACAAACAAGGCAGTATCACAGGCAGCCTCAAGCCGATGCAACCTGGCGACGCAGGAATTGCGATGCGTTACGCGAGTTCGGTGATCATCGTCCCCGGTTACGGCCTGGCCGTAGCCCAAGGGCAGGGGAAACTATACGAGCTCGTGAAATTGCTCCAGGCAGGTGGTGTCGCCGTGAAGTTTGCCGTACATCCGGTTGCCGGCCGCATGCCGGGCCAGATGGACGTGTTGCTGGCCGAAGCCGGCGTGCCTTATGACATGATTTTCCAGCTCGAAGACATCAATGACCAGTTCGCCGCGACCGATATCGCCCTGGTCATCGGCGCCAACGACGTCGTCAATCCGGTAGCCCGCAGCGACAAAACGTCCCCCATATTCGGCATGCCTATTCTCAATGCCGATCAAGCAAAGAAAGTCTTGATCGTCAAGCGCGGCGAAGGTAAGGGTTATGCGGGTATCGTCAATACCTTGTTCTACGGCGAGAACTGCAACATGGTCTATGGCGATGCGCAAGCCGTGTTGATCAAGATGATTGAAGCAGTGCGCGGTTTGGGCTTGCCGGCGGTGGCGTGACGCCCTATTTGACGGGCTAGCCAGCATTGCGCGGAAATACAAACCAACCGGTGTTCTGCGAAGGAACGTCAAACGGTCAATTTGGGCGGTTGTTCGCCATCGTCCCAAACATTTTCGAATCAAAATCGGCAGTTGAATCCGCAAAAAATAGGCATGCGGGCCTAAAGTTCGCATTCAATCGTTCGCATCTCGCGTGCGTTCTTGCCGGACGGTTACGGCGGATGGGGCGGCTCCTCGCCGCTTTGTGCCAAGGCGGCATCGACCATGGCTTGTGCCTCTTCGACGATGCGTCGCAAGTGGTCGTTGCCGAGAAAGCTCTCGGCATAGATCTTGTAAATATCTTCGGTACCTGACGGGCGTGCAGCGAACCATCCGCTTTGCGCCACGACTTTTATTCCTTCGATCGCGGCGTCGTTGCCTGGTGCCTTGGTGAGTATGCCCAGAATCCGTTCGCCAGCCAGGTCGGTGCTTTTCAACTGCTGGGTCGTGAGGCCTGCCAGCTTTCTTTTCTGCGCCGGGGTGGCGCGGGCTTCGACCCTATCGGCCACCGGGTCGCCGAGTTGTTCGGCGAGAGATCGATACAATTGCCCGGGATCGTGACCTGTGCGTGCCGTCATTTCCGCCGCCAGCAAGGCCGGTACCAGTCCATCCTTGTCGGTCGTCCAGACCGAGCCATCGAGGCGCAGGAATGATGCGCCTGCGCTTTCCTCGCCGCCAAATCCCAAAGAACCGTCGCCCAGGCCCGCGGCAAACCATTTGAAACCGACCGGTACTTCATAGAGTTTCCTTTCCAGTCTTGCGCAGACCCGGTCAATCAACTGGCTGCTGACGACCGTCTTGCCGACACCGGCGCTGGTTGACCACGAGGGGCGATGCCGAAACAGGTAATCGATGGCGACCGCGAGATAGTGATTGGCAGGCAATAGTCCGGCACTCTTCGTGACAATGCCGTGGCGGTCGTGATCGGTATCGCAAGCAAAGGCAACGTCGAATTCATCCTTCAAGCGGATCAGGCGCTGCATGGCATAGGGCGAGGACGGGTCCATGCGTATGCGGCCGTCCCAATCCAGGGACATGAAGCGGAAGGTCGGGTCGACTTCGTCACTGACAACCGTCAAGTCCAGGTGATAGCGCTCGCCTATTTTCTGCCAATAGTGCACGCCGGCGCCGCCCAAAGGATCGACGCCAATACGGATACCCGCATTGCGTATCGCCTCCATGTCGATGACTGTGTCGAGTGAATTGACGTAATTATTGAGATAGTCGTAGCGATGGGTCGTGATCGCATGCAAGGCTTTGTCGAACGGCAGACGTTTGACGCCTTTCAGATTATTTTGCAGGAATGCGTTTGCACTGGCCTCAATCCACGCGGTGACATCGGTGTCGGCCGGTCCGCCGTTGGGCGGGTTGTACTTGAATCCGCCATTGTCCGGCGGGTTGTGCGACGGCGTAACCACGATGCCATCGGCGAAACCGCTTATGCGGCCATGATTGTGCGTCAGTATCGCCAGCGATACTGCCGGTGTCGGCGTGTATTCGTCGTTCACCGCCAACATGACGTCGACCCCGTTGGCAGCCAGCACCTCAAGGGCACTGGCGCTGGCAGGCACAGACAGGGCATGGGTGTCGATGCCGAGAAACAGCGGGCCTTTAATGTTTTTCCGGGCGCGATACTCGCAGATGGCCTGGCTTATCGCCAGGACGTGAGCTTCATTGAAACTGCCGTCGAAGGCCGTACCGCGATGCCCCGAGGTTCCGAAGGCCACGCGCTGGCTTGCTTGCGCCGGGTCGGGACGCTTGTTGTAGTACGCCGTGATCAGCTTGCGAACGTCCACCAGCAGATCTGGGGGGGCCGGCTTGCCGGCCAGCGGGCTGACCTTCATAAGGTAAGCCTTGCAACGGCTGTCGCACATCGCTTGGTACTGGGGGAAACGATACGAGCTTGCTCGAAGGTATCAACCCAATGTCGATAGCGTTGCGCGATTTGGTGCACCGCCTCCTGTCGATCGATCTTCTTTGCTTCGAAATCGGCCACCGCGTCCCAGAAGGTGGTACGCCCCACGGCAAACCCGATGAAACCTGGCACCGATGCGGCTATCGTCAGCCAGCGTTGGACCCTTTCCTCGTCGGCACCGCGTCCAAGCACGATGCAACCGACGTTCGTGCGGCCGTCGCGTTGCGCTGCTTCGACAACCTGCTCGCAATCTTCGCGAGTCTCCAATCCTTCGATTTTCCAGACGTCCGGCTCAATGCCTGCTTCCTGCAGCGTGCGGATGGAATCGCTCACCAAGGCAGGACGCAATTCTTTGTCATAGGCGATCTTGTCCCCATTCAGCTTGAGCATCTGCGCGTCGGTGGCAGGAACCAGCAGTTCGAACATAAAGCGCTGCCGGTTGGTTCTGCAATAGTCCGATACCCGCTTGAGGCGGCCAGCCTGACGGAGATTGAGCGCGACATCTCCTTCGGGATTGTAGCGTACCAGCACCTTGGCAAAAGACGGCTTGAAGCGGTGAATATGCGCGGCAAACGCCTCGCCATATTCGAAATCAAATTCGTCGACGCCGCTCTTTTCAACGCAAACGGCGCTGATATAACCGTGCGAGATCGCGTCACGCAAAATGTCGGTACCGAATTCCTCGTCGACCAGTATTCCCGCGTGCGCGGTCGATGCGTTGCTCTTCTGGGCCAGGCGGAAACCATCGTAGATCAGCCACTTGCTGGCAACTACCGCTTCATATTGCGCCGTGAGCAAGGGCAGCGGAAAGTGAAACATATCGCTGACGTAGGACGCACGGTGATCAAACGGCAATAGATAGAGCGGCGAAGTCCAGCCGGTATTCATGATTGTGTAGCGTCCGCCACTGCGGGCTCTGTAACCGGCGAGCTTTTTACATCGATTACCGTCATCAGATCATTCCAGGATTTTTCGAACGACTTCAATCCTTCCATTTGCAGTGCGTCGGCCAGTGTCGTCAAGTTTACGTCGCTCATCGCAAAGTCGGCGAGCAGGTCTTCGACGTCCCCGCCGTCGGCTTCCATTGCACTGTCGACAAGGCCGTGATCGAAAAAGGCCAGCAGCGTCTTTTCCGGCATTGTGTTGATGGTGCAGGTCGCGGCCAGCGCTTCGACATACATCGTGTCTGGCGCCGCCGGGTCCTTGGTGCCGGTGCTGGCCCATAGCAGGCGCTGCGGCATGGCGCCCGCGTCGCTGAGCCGGTTCCAGCGCGGGGAAGTCAGTAGTTCGCGATAGGCGCCATAGATTTGCCTTGCGACGGCGACGCCCAGCCGATTGGCAAGATTCTTTGGCACCTTGTCCTTGACTGCCACATCCCAACGGCTGACAAAGACGGAGGCAACCGAACCGACCTTTGCATCGAGTCCGGCCGCGACGCGCCGTTCGATACCTCGAGCATAAGCCGAGGCGGCAGCCAGATATTGTTCGCGCGAGAATAGCAGGGTGACGTTGACCGGCACGCCGGCGAAGATGGCTTCCTCTATCGCGATCAGGCCGGCGGCAGTGCCGGGAATCTTGATGAACAGGTTCTCACGCTTGGCCAGGGCATGCAGCCGCTTGGCTTCACGGACGGTGCCGGCCGCGTCCCCTGCAAGTAGCGGCGACACTTCCAGTGAAACCCATCCGTCGACGCCGGCAGACAATTTGTGAATCGGCAAAAGCATGTCGGCGGCCCGCACCAGGTCCTCCAGCGCCAATTCGAAAAACAGCGCCGAACGTGACTTGCCCTGAGAAAATTTCTGTTTGATGGCGTCATCGTAGAAATTGCTGCTTCGGATCGCCTGCTCGAAAATGGTCGGATTCGAAGTCAGGCCGCTGACTGAATAATCGCTCAGGTAGGTTTTCAGGGTGCCGCTATCGAGCAAGCCGCGAGTGATATTGTCGAGCCAAATACTTTGACCTAGTTCGTGCAGCTTTTGGGTTGCGTTCATGGCGAACTCTTTTCGATAAGGTGACGCGTAATTCGTTGATCGGGGAATCATTATTTAGGCTTTTCCACATGACCGCCGAAGCCATGGCGCATCGCGGACAATACTTTGTCGGCGAAATCCGCCTGACCACGCGAATTGAAGCGCTCGAACAGGGCGGCACTCAGGATCGGAACCGGCACTGCTTCGTCGATGGCAGCCATGATGGTCCAGCGTCCTTCGCCGGAATCGGAGACGCGGCCCGCATAGCCTTCCAACTTGGGGTCTTTCAGCAGAGCGAGCGCGGTCAGATCGAGCAACCATGAGCCGATCACACTGCCGCGGCGCCACAATTCGGCTATCTCCGGCAGATCCAATTCATATTGATAGTGTTCCGGGGCGCGCAAGGGCGTGGTCTCCGCGTCCACGGCCTCTTTCTTCTTGCCGATGCCGGCGTTGTGCAAGACGTTCAAGCCTTCGGCGTACGCGCCCATGATGCCGTATTCGATGCCGTTGTGTACCATCTTGACAAAGTGCCCGGCTCCCTGCGGACCGCAATGCAGATAGCCCTGTTCAGCCGTGCCGCTTCCGCTCGTGCGCCCTGGCGTTGGCGCTGCTGCTGCGGCTCCTGGCGACAAGGTCGTGAAAATCGGCGCGAGATAGTCGACGATTTTCTTTTCGCCACCTATCATCAGGCAATAGCCGCGTTCGATGCCGGCCACGCCGCCGCTGGTGCCGACGTCGACATAGTGAATTTGTTGTGGCTGCAATTCCTTGCCGCGCCGAATGTCGTCGTGGTAATAGGAGTTGCCGCCATCGACAATGATGTCGCCGGCTTCAAGCACGGGGGCCAGCAGTGCCAGGTTCTGGTCGACCACGGCGGCCGGCACCATCAGCCAGATCACACGCGGCTTGTCGAGCTTTTCGACCAAATCGATCATGGAAGAAGCGCCGATGGCGCCGGGGTGGGTTAGGGCCTCAACCGCGCTTTTCTGCACATCGAAGATCACGCAGTCGTGTCCGCCCCTGGTCAGGCGGCGTACCATGTTGGCGCCCATGCGCCCCAATCCGATCATGCCGATTTTCATCGCGTCTCTCCCATGTTGAAGGGCATGGCCATGATGATTTTTCGTGGTGTTGCACGTCGGCCGGGAGGCCAGGAAGCACGGTCGGCTTTGGCTATGGCGAGCGAGTGCATCAGGTTGCCCCCGCCAGGAGCGCCCTGGCGCGTTTGCAGATATTGTCGACAGTAAATCCATACTCGCGCATCATGGTTTCGCCCGGTGCCGAGGCGCCGAAGCGGTCGATTGCCAGAATGTCGCCGTCAAGCCCGACGTAGCGATGCCATCCTTGGGCAATGCCGGCTTCCACGGCAAGCCGCGCCGTGACTGCCGGCGGCAACACCTGGGCACGATATTGTCGGCTTTGCGATTCGAACAGCTCCCAACTGGGCATGGATACGGCACGCGCCTGGATTCCTTTTGCCAACAATTGTTCCCGCGCAGCCAGGATCAAGGCGACTTCAGAGCCGCTTGCCATCAGGATCAGGTCGGGTTTGCCGTCCGGCGCGTCGGCCAGGATGTAGGCGCCTTGCGCCAAGCCGTCTGCGCCTGCCAGGACGGCGCGGTCGAGCGTCGGCACGCTTTGCCGAGTCAGTACGAGTGCTACCGGCGCATCGACGGAGGCCATCGCCATGCGCCATGCCTCGACGGTCTCGTTCGCATCGGCCGGACGTATCACGATCAAGCCGGGAATGGCGCGCAAACCAGCCAATTGTTCCACCGGCTGGTGGGTCGATCCGTCTTCGCCCAAGGCGATGCTGTCGTGGGTAAAGACGTAGACGACATGCAGCGCCATCAAAGCCGCCAGACGAATCGGCGGGCGCATATAGTCGGAGAAAACCAGGAAGGTCGCGGCATAGGGTATCAGAGCGCCGTGCGCGGCGAGCCCGTTGACGATGGAGCCCATTGCATGTTCGCGTATGCCGAAGTGCACGTTGCGCCCGGCATAGGACCAGCCGCCGCTATCGGAGCCCTGACGGTCGCCCGGCGTCGCGCTACGCGGCTCAAAATCGCCATGGCCTTTCAATGCCGTGTAGGTCGAGGGATCCAGATCCGCGGAACCGCCGATCAACGCGGGTACGTGCTTTGCCATCTCATTCATGACTTTTCCCGATGCGGCACGGGTTGACAGACCGGTGGCATCGGCGGCAAACCGCGGCAGGTCTGCATCCCAGCCCTCGGGCAGTTTGCCGGTGATTCGCTCCCGCAATTCCCGGGCAAGTTCGGGAAAACTCTCCGCATAGGCGGAGATCATGTCATTCCATTTTCCTTCGGCCGATTTGCCTTGTTCGAGCGCCTGGAGAAAGTGTTCGGACGCCGGTTCCGGCACGTGAAACGGCAGATCCGGTGGCCAACCCAAGGCTTCTTTCGTCAATCGGACTTCCTCGACCCCCAAGGCGGAACCGTGGGCTTCGAACGTATCCTGTTTATGCGGCGAGCCATAGCCGATGTGGGTGCGTATCAATATCAAGGAAGGCCGCGCGGTATCTGCGCGTGCATTGTGCAATGCGTTTTCAATCGCATGCAGGTCATTGCCGTCCGCGATCGTCTGCGTGTGCCAGCCGTAAGCGTCGAATCGGCGAGCGCAGTCTTCCGTGAAACTGATATCGGTAGCGGCGGAAAGGGTGATGTGGTTATTGTCGTACAGGTAAATCAGCTTGCCGAGTTGCAGATGACCGGCTAGCGATGCCGCTTCGGAGGCAACGCCTTCCATCAAGTCGCCGTCGCTGGCGATGCCATAGGTGTAATGGTCGATGACAGGGAACTCAGGCTGATTGTAACGTGCAGCCAGGTGCGCTTCCGCCATGGCCATGCCGACGCCGTTTCCGAATCCCTGGCCCAGCGGACCGGTCGTGGTCTCGACACCAGGTGTGACGCCGCGTTCCGGATGTCCCGGCGTGATGCTGCCCCATTGGCGAAAACGCTTGATCTCTGCCAGCGGCAGAGCATATCCCGTGACATGAAGCAGGCTGTACAGCAACGCTGAGCCATGCCCGGCAGATAGTACGAAGCGGTCACGGTCGAACCAATTGGGGTTGGCGGGATTGTGCTTGAGCAATCTGGTCCACAACACGTAGGCCATCGGCGCCGCGTCCAGGGGCAAGCCCGGGTGACCGCTGCCGGCCTTTTGAACGGCATCGACCGCGAGGAAGCGCAGGGTATTCACGCACAACTCGTCGAGCTGGGTCACCGGCCTGACGATAGAGAGTTCCACTTGCATCGCATTGTCCATTCATTTAGCGAAAGCGCTACGGGCCGATAGCTTGGGCGCTCGCAATTCCAACGACATCGTCTTGCGCGAGGCCGGAAAATATTCGTTCAAGCCAAGCTGTGCGTATCCGTCAATGCACTCATGGCGGGAATGTCGGTCAACACCGAACGTGCTTTTGCCAATTCTTCCGCACTGCCGTGAATGATGAGGACGAATTTTTCAGCCTTCAATGCCGACTCGTATTTGATTGCCTGTTCGGCGGGCATGCCGAATTTGGTCAATGCGGCGCCCAGCGCCGATATGCCGCCAACCACGGCAGCGCCCTCAAGCGCACCCACCAATGCCGCCACGAATGGACCGGCCATGGCGACAAGACCAATGCCGGGAAGGAAAAACACGGCGGGTGCCAGCAATAGCCCCCAGATGCCTCCCCAGAATGCACCCATTTTCCCCCACGACTTGATGCGATCTCCCACGGTATAAAAGCCGATCGGATGCTCTTCGCTGTGGTATCCCTTGCCTACGAGCGACAAATTCTTCATGTCGAATCCGGCTTTGCTCAGTTCGCGAATGGAGTCTTCCGCTTCGATGTGGCTGTTGAAGACGAAGAAAGGCGAATTTTCGGTTTGCATGATGGTTCTTTCAAGATATTGCGTTGACGAAATCTTGCATGCGAGGCGCGCAAGATCGGCACGGCGCTAATGCAGCAAGGCTACGCGTTTCGCGCTGCATCATCTGTGCGTTATCCAACATAGAATCGCTAGATGGCTGGCTTCATATTCTCGTCATGCCATTCCCAATCGCGTATCTCCGGCATGTCTTGCCCGTGCTTTTCTATGTAGGCCCGGTGATCGAGCAACTTTTCGCGTAATTGCTGCTTGGTATGCGCGCCGCGAGATCCAAGGCTGGCAACGCGGTCGATGACGTCGATGGCGAGGTGGAAGCGGTCGAGATCGTTGAGTACCACCATATCGAAAGGTGTGGTGGTGGTACCGTTCTCCTTGTATCCGCGCACATGCAGTTGACGATGGTTGGTGCGGCGATACGTCAAGCGATGAATCAGGGTCGGGTAGCCGTGGAAAGCGAAGATGACCGGCTTGTCCTTGGTGAACAGAACGTCGAAGTCGAGATCGCTCAAGCCATGCGGATGTTCGCTCTGCGGCTGCAAGGTCATCAGGTCGACAACATTGATGCAACGAATCTTCAGATCGGGGAAATGTTCACGCAAAATCTTGATGGCCGCGAGAGTTTCGAGGGTCGGGACATCGCCACAGCATGCCATCACGACGTCCGGTTCCGCGTTCTCGTCGTTGCTGGCCCATTCCCATACACCGAGCCCGATCGCACAGTGTCTGCCGGCCGAGGCAATGTCGAGCCATTGGTGCTCCGGCTGTTTGCCGGCAACGATGACGTTGACATAGTTGCGGCTGCGCAGGCAGTGGTCGGTTACGGAGAGCAGGGTATTGGCGTCGGGTGGAAGATAGACGCGAACGATCTCCGCTTTCTTGTTGACCACGTGATCGAGGAATCCCGGATCCTGATGGCTGAAACCATTATGATCCTGGCGCCATACGTGCGACGAGAGAAGATAGTTCAAAGAGGCGATGGGGCGGCGCCATGGGGTCTGCTGGCTCAGCTTGAGCCACTTGGCATGCTGGTTGAACATCGAATCAACGATGTGAACGAAGGCTTCATAGCATGAAAAAAAGCCATGCCGCCCGGTCAGCAGGTATCCCTCCAGCCAGCCCTCGCATTGGTGCTCGCTGAGCATTTCCATGACCCGGCCGTCGGTCGCGACGTTCTCGTCGATAAAGAGGATCTCCGCCGTCGAACAACGGTCGGTGACATCGAACAACTCGCCCCAGCGGTTCGAAGCGGTCTCGTCGGGGCTGAAGACGCGAAAATTCCGGCTATCGGCGTTAAGCCGCATGACGTCGCGCAGAAATTTCCCTTGCACTCGGGTTGCTTCGGCCGTGACGCAGCCCGGCGTGGAAACCGCTACGGCGTAGTCGGCGAACGCCGGCATCTTCAGGTCGTTCAGCAATAATCCGCCGTTGGCATGCGGATTTGCTCCCATGCGCCGCCCCCCTTTTGGCGCAAGCTCGGCCAATTCCGGGATCAACTTGCCGTCCTGACCGAACAACTCGCCGGGCCGGTAGCTCCTCATCCATTGTTCCAGGATTTCCAGGTGCGCCGGTTTGGTATCGAGTTCCGCCACCGGCACCTGGTGCGCGCGAAACGTGCCTTCGACAAGCTTGCCATCGACTGTCTTCGGCCCGCTCCATCCCTTTGGCGAACGCAGGACGATCATCGGCCAACGCGGGCGCTCGGCAAACCCCTCTGTCCTCGCTTTGTGCTGTATCCGCGCGATATCGGCCACCGCCAGATCCAGCGTGGCTGCCATCAATTGATGCATCGCCTCCGGCGCGTCGCCTTCCACGAAGTATGGCGTATAGCCGTATCCGCAAAATAGCTGTTCCAGCTCCACACGGGGGATACGGGCGAGGACTGTCGGCCCGGCAATCTTGTAGCCGTTCAAGTGCAAAATCGGCAGCACGGCGCCATCGCGTGCCGGATTGATGAATTTGTTTGAGTGCCAACTCGTCGCCATGGCGCCAGTCTCCGCCTCGCCATCGCCGACCACGCAAACCGCGAGCAAGTCCGGATTGTCGAATACGGCACCGTAGGCGTGGGATAGCGAGTAGCCCAGTTCTCCGCCTTCGTTGATCGACCCCGGCGTGCCGGGCGAGACGTGGCTGGGAATGCCGCCCGGGAAGGAAAACTGGGTGAACAGTTTTTTGATTCCTGCTTCGTCGCGCGAGATATGCGGATAGAGCTCGCTGTAGGTGCCTTCGAGGTAGGTGTTTGCTACCAGGCCGGGGCCGCCATGTCCTGGGCCGGTGACGTTGATGATATTCAAATCATGTTGGCGAATGATGCGATTCAGGTGGACATAGATAAAGTTCAGTCCCGGCGTGGTACCCCAATGTCCGAGCAGCCGCGGCTTGATGTGGTCGAGTGTCAAGGGTTGCTTGAGCAAGGGATTGTCGAGCAGGTAGATTTGGCCTACCGATAGATAATTCGCAGCGCGCCAGTAGGCATCCATTTTGCGCAATAGATCGGGCGATAGCGGATCTTCCATGAAATCAACATCTTCGGTTATCGTCAACATGATCAGGGTACCCGTCAAAGGAGAAGGTGTGGTTGGGAAGCTTCAGGATGTGGCCAAGTAATCTGGCGATCATCATTTCAAATATTTTTCCGACAAGCCGATGCGCTCGATTTTTTCCAGCTAATCGAGCCGGAGATCCGATTTGGCAACACGGCGGGCGCGGGCGGCATCTGCGCGTAAACGCCGCCGGTGAAACAGCTTGCTAGAACAACGGAAAGTGTGGCTTTCATCTGAATATCCGGGATATGGCAATTCATTTTGGGCTGCTTCAAATGAAGCGTGAGACAAGCGGAAGATTCCCATCCAACGCTTATGCTATCGATGCATGCATTGCGTTCATTGCATTCAAATCACGCGATCCTTCTTGCACGTGAAACTGAATTTCGGCCTGCCATACGAGAAAACCAGGGGCGCCTTCATGATGCAGTAGTCAAACATGCCGAAATGTAGCGGTATGTGCGGTGCCGCACGCCGGAGAACCATTTTCGCTCCGATATTACGAATCCACCGTTTCATCCGGGCGGCGAAACAGGCTGGAAAACCAGCTGGTGAGGCTGTCTTCCGAACTATCGCCATCGTCTTGAATTTTCATTGCGCCAAGCGAAAGCAGCCGTCGCGCGGCAAGTTCGGTATTCAGGCCTGCGGCGAAGCCTGGGCTGGTCGCAACGATTCGCATCAGTTCGTTTCGTTCCAGACGGTATACCACTGCTGCCGTCAATGCGACCACCTTGGCACTCGTTATGCTATCGCTCACCAAACCGTCCGCACCGAAATGGTCTGCCGCACTCATGCGAGTAATTTCAACCTCGCGCTCGCCGGCTTCACGTGTGCAAGACAGGACACCGGATGCCACCACGTACATGGAGTCGGATTTTATTCCGCGCTGCATGACCGTCTTCCCGGCGTCGAACGCTTCGCGTTTCATCGAATCGGCGATCGCCGTCCGTTCGCTTGAGGGCAGTCGCGAGAAGACGGGAGTGTAGGCCAATAGCCGCTCGACTTCGTTCGGCGCATCCTTGACACTTCGGTCGGTATCGGGCTGCCACGGGGCGGTAGACGATCCCAATTCGATGCCCGCCGCGCCGAGGCTGCGAAATATCTTTTCGTGGACCTGATTTAGTGCATCGGGGCCCTGGTTAAATCTGGGTGTAAAGAAGGTGACATCGATCGCAATTGCCTCGCTGCTCACGGATTTTATGACGATGCTCGGTGCAGGTACCATGAGCACCAACGGACTACCGTGGATCGCGTCTGCAATCAGGCGTCGGCCCGTCGTCGGAAATGTAGTCGGCGCAAGCAGAATGGTGATCATCGTTCCATGCGCGCGCGAAGGCGTGCTGGATACGATGATTTTCGATTTTGCGACGATGCTGTTGGGGACGATGACAATATCCCGCCTGAGAGTGAGCATGTGCGTAGCCCGCCAATTCATTTCAAGAACCTGGCCATCGACGCCATTGTCGAGCGATATCCAATCTCCGGCGCGGTATGGCTTGCCAAGGTTCAGTACGATCCCGTAAAACACGTCTCCCAGTGAATTCTGCAAGGCAAAGCCGAGCACTACGGCAATCGCACCCGAGGTGACCAATATTCCCTGGACCGGGAAATTCAACACGAACGTGATGAAGCCGATAAACGCGACGAGATATACCCCGGCCACACACATGTCGATGAAAAACCTGCGGGCTGCAATACGGGACCCTCGAAACCCGAACCTGAGGACGAGATTGGCGCTGATCGAGGCAGCCCAGAACCACCAACCCGCCCTGAGACCGTCGCTAAAGACTCGAGCCAGCGCATCCGGTGGCTGTGGCGCCACGACATAAGGTACCTGGTGCGCTTGAAACAGAAAATATGTAAATGCGAGGAACGGCGGAATTCGTGTCACCAACCGGGTGGCCGGGGCCCGATCGGCACTCCATCGCGTGGCACATAGGCCAAGCAACAAGCATCCGACAGCGAGCAGCTCCGGTTGCTCTGAAATTATGTTTTCGATCATGGCTACCTACGCGCTTGCTCGATTAGGCGGCTTCGCCATGATCCTGCCCTGGTTTATTGCGCGCCTTTGTGACCTTTCTGTCCGTCATTCTTGTGCCTGCCGGCGACTTTCTTCGGCTCCGCTTGCTGCCTTTGCCTGTTTGCTTCTTCCGACGGTGGCGGCTGGGTATGTGTGTGTTTGGCTTGCTGATCTTTGGCGTGCTTGACCATGGGACCTCCAGAAAAGAGATTTTGTTATGCCGACCGCATGCCGCCGGAATGAAAGGCGGATGAAACCGCAAACTTGGCGGAATGGATTTTTGCCGATTTTCCATCGACTGGTTGGGGAGCCAGTCGATCGTATTCCTTTTTGACGACGGTGTAGCATTCGCAAGTGCGCGATTCCAACCCCATCCGATCGATAACGTTGATGTGGCCCCGATGATATTTGATCAGGCCGGCGTGCCGCAATTTCCTGGCAGCGTCGGTCACGCCTTCGCGCCGGACGCCAAGCATGTTGGCAATCAAATCCTGCGTCAGGACGAGCTCGCTGGAAGAAAGGCGATCCAGGCAATGAAGCAGGAAGCGGCAAAGCCGCTGCTCGATGGCATGATGCCGGTTGCAGACTGCAGTTTGTTCGATTTGCGTCAGAAAAGACTGCCCATAACGCAGCAATATCCGACGTAGGGAGTCGGAGTTGTAGAAGGCATCGATCAGGCGAGTCGCTTTGATTCGATAGCCGTGACCCACACAAAGCACCACCGTATCCATCGGCATGCTTTTTCCACCGAGGAACGACTCGATACCAACCAGCCCCTCGCGGCCAGTAAGCGCAAGTTCCGTTATCTCGCCATCAAGCGCGAACTGGAGAAAACCGGCAACGCCGCTGCCAGGGAAATAGACGTTGGCGGCGTTTTCGCCGGAGCGGCCAAGCGTCATGCCAACTGGCAATAAAATCGGCTCTAGATACGGTACGAGTTGCTTCATATCGGCGTCGGGCAGCGCGGCGAGGATTTGATTTTGTCTCATTTTGAAAGCTGAAATCTGGTTCTCATCGTCCGTTGATTGCGCGATGGCAAACCCGTCTGATGCGCGGATTTGGATAACTGGAAAGTAAAGCGACACTCTTAAAATGCGGACCCAAGCGAATATTGGACCCCCAAACATTCAATGTTTTGACATTTGTCAAACATTCGAGAGAATTGTCCAGATTGGCGGCCATCCATTCCCGATCGACTCAGCAAGCGCATCGCCTCTTCTGCTTCGCTATGCGTATTGAAGATATAACCGTTTAATTGCTTTTGCATAAAATTTCCTTTCGAGAAGTTTGCCGTTTCAATTTACTAAATCATTTCAGCGACAAGAGGGAAACCTGCCACGACCGCAGCGCTGGCGAGAATGAATCCGCCAATACTTGGCCCAGCTTCTCATCACGTACTGTCGGCGGAACAATTCCGAACTGAAGACCAATTTCCATCGCTACTCAAGCTGGCTCGTGAATGCTCTGCGATCTGTGGGATAGCGAACAGTATGCAGGTGCGCGCCGTGATATTGAACGACTAACCAGATGCGCATGACGTCTGCCCGCCGGCGGCCTTGTCGAAGTATGGCAACCCCGCTTCGTAATCACCTGCAATACATCGCGCCGAACGCGCAAAGGAAATGAACATTATGGGAAAAATAATTGGCATCGATTTGGGGACTACCAATTCATGCGTTGCCGTCATGGAAAATGGGCAACCCAAGGTCATCGAGAACTCGGAGGGAGCGCGCACGACCCCTTCCATCATTGCCTATCAGGAGAACGGTGAAATACTCGTCGGCGCGCCGGCGAAGCGCCAAGCCGTCACCAACGCGAAGAACACGCTCTATGCCGTCAAGCGTCTGATCGGACGAAAGTTTGACGAAAAGGAGGTGCAAAAAGATATCGGCTTGATGCCGTTCGAAATCACCAGGGCGGGCAATGGCGACGCCTGGGTCTCTGTCAGGAACAAGAAATTGGCACCGCCGCAGATTTCGGCGGAGATCCTCCGAAAAATGAAGACGACGGCCGAGGATTATCTCGGCGAGGAAGTAAGTGAGGCGGTGGTTACCGTGCCGGCCTACTTTAACGACGCGCAAAGGCAGGCAACCAAGGATGCCGGCCGGATAGCGGGCTTGGACGTCAAGCGCATCATCAACGAACCGACCGCGGCAGCGCTCGCTTTCGGGTTGGAGAAGGGCGGCAAGGGAGATCGCAAGATCGCCGTGTATGACTTGGGCGGCGGCACCTTCGATATTTCGATCATTGAAATTGCCGATCTCCAGAAGGATATGCAATTTGAAGTCCTGTCCACCAATGGCGATACCTTTCTTGGAGGAGAGGACTTCGATCAGCGCATCATCGACTTCATCGTCGCCGAGTTCAAAAAAGCCAATGGCCTCGATTTGGGCAAGGATGCGATTGCATTGCAGCGTATCAAGGCTTCGGCCGAACGGGCCAAAATCGAATTGTCCACATCGCAGCAAACCGAAATCAATGAGCCATATATCGCCATGGCGAATGGGGCGCCACTGCATTTGAGCCTGAAGATTACGCGCGCCAAGCTGGAATCGCTGGTCGAGGATTTGATCGAGAAGACCATCGCCCCCTGCAGCATCGCGATCAAGGATGCCGGCGTCAACGTCGCCGACATCGACGACATCATTCTGGTCGGCGGCATGACGCGTATGCCCAAGGTGCAGGAGAAGGTCAAGGAGTTCTTCGGCAAGGACGCGCGTAAGGACGTCAACCCCGATGAAGCTGTGGCGGTTGGCGCGGCCATCCAGGGCGCGGTGCTGTCGGGTGAAAAGAGCAATGTGCTGCTGCTGGACGTGACCCCCTTGTCGCTTGGTATCGAAACGCTCGGTGGCGTGATGAACAAGATGATCAAAAAAAATACGACGATTCCCACCAAGTTCAGTCAGATATTCTCCACCGCCGACGACAACCAG
>OUWB010001124.1_pt2 | contig 88380 bp, 85 predicted proteins | sample 1779821 | NCBI WGS metagenome assembly OUWB01 (sample SAMEA3914806, study PRJEB12502) | metagenome | biome: forest; material: soil | place: Canada | collected 2011-08-03 | depth 0.1 m
CCCCCTCACCCCTACCCCTCTCCCGCCTGCGGGAGAGGGGTTCCAGCTACTGCCGCCGCGCTTCCATTACGCCGTCCACTTCGCCGATCAGGCCCAGCGCGCGCTGCAATTGCGCGGTCGAACCGATCTCGGCGGTGAAGGCCATGCGTGCCTGTCCCTTGGCGCTTTGGGTGCTGACGCCGATGACGTTGATTTTTTCGCGCAGGAAGATGTCGGAGATATCGCGCAGCAGGCCTTGGCGGTCGTGCGCCAGCACGAACAGATCGACCGGATAGACGGTTTGCGCCGTCGCACTGCCCCACTCGGTTTCGATGACGCGTTCGGGCGCCTGGGCCTTCATTTCGGCGAAATTCTTGCAGCTCATGCGGTGGATCGACACGCCCCTGCCGCGCGTGACGAAGCCGGCGATGGGATCGGGCGGCGCCGGCTTGCAGCACTTGGCGAGCTGGGTCATCAAGCCGTCGGTGCCGACCACCAGCACGCCCGACTTGGCGCCCTGCACCACGCTTGAGGACTTGCTCTTGCGCGGCACCACGACGTCGGGCGCGTGGCTATGCTTGTGATGGCCGTGGCGGGCCGGATCATCGACGTGCAAAGCCTGTTCGACGTGGCGCAGGCTGAATTCATCCTTGCCGACGGCGATGAACAAATCGTCGGGCTTGCCGAAGCCGAGCTTGTGCGCCAATTCTTCAAGATTGACTGCCGTCTTGCCTTCGCGCTGCAAGCTTTTTTCGACCAGGGCACGGCCGTTGTTGAGCGTTTCCTGCTGCTCGATGGCGTTGAACCAGGCGCGCACCTTGGAGCGCGTGCGCGGGCTGACGGTGTAGCCGGGACTGAGCCAGTCGCGCGAGGGGCCGGTGTTGCCGCCGCCGCGCGCGGTGATGATGTCGACCGTCTGGCCGTTTTTCAGCGCTGTGTTGAGCGGCACCATGACGCCGTCGACGCGCGCGCCGCGGCAGGTATGGCCGAGTTCGCTGTGCACGTGGTAGGCGAAGTCGATCGGCGTGGCGCCGCTGGGCAATTCGATGACGCGCGCCTGCGGCGTCATGACGTAGATGCGGTCGTCGAGCGTGGCGGCCTTGATCTTTTCCACCCACTCGCGCTGCACTTCGTCGTGCCCGACCACGGTGTCGACCACTTCGCTTTTCCACGCCAGCAATTGGCGCAGCCAGGCGATTTTTTCGTCGTACTTTTGCGCCGTGAAATTGGAACCGCCGCTTTCCTTGTAGCGCCAGTGCGCGGCCACGCCGTATTCGGCGAAGTGATGCATTTCGGCGGTGCGGATCTGCACTTCGAGCGCGCGCCCGTCTTCGGCCACCACCACCGTGTGCAGCGACTGGTAGCCGTTGGGCTTGGGGCGCGAGATGTAGTCGTCGAATTCCTTGGGGATCGGCACCCAGATATTGTGCACGATGCCCAGCACCGTGTAGCAGGTCTTGACGTCCTCGACGATGACGCGGAAGGCGCGCACGTCGTAGAGTTCGGAAAAATCGATGTCCTTGCCGCGCAGCTTGTTCCAGATGCTGTAGATGTGCTTGGGCCGGCCGAACACTTCGGCAGCGATTCCCGCCGTCGACAATTCCTTCTTTAGCCGGTCGATCGCGGACTCGACAAAGCCCTCGCGCTCCATGCGCTTTTCTTCCAGCAGCTTGGCGATGCGCTTGTAGGCATGCGGCTCCATGAAGCGGAACGACAGGTCTTCCAGTTCCCATTTCAATTGCCAGATGCCGAGCCGGTTGGCCAGCGGCGCATAGAGATCGAAGGTCTCGCGCGCGTATTGGCGCGTGACGTCGTTTTCCTGGCGCAGTTCGGCAAAATGGCGCAGCGTGGTCAGGCGCGAAGCCAAACGCACCAGCACCACGCGCAAGTCGGTCGCCATGGCGAGCAGCATCTTGCGCAGCGTTTCCATCTGGGCCGAAGCGATCTGCGCCGCGTTCTTGCCGCGCGCGACTTCCTGCTGGCCGAAGGTGGTTTCGTGCAGCCGCATGACTTGCCGGATGCCGCTGACGAGGTCGGCGATTTCCTTGCCGTAGCGTTCTTCGATGCTCTCAGCCGTTTTGGGGTCGAGCGCGGTCAGTTCGAACAGGATGCCGGCGATGCGCGTATCGGCGTCGGTCTTGAGCGAGGCCAGCGTCATGGCCACGCCCTGGGTGAATTCGAAGGCGTCCTGCCCTGTTACGACCGGTTTGCCGGCATAGATGGGCTTGACGTAGGCCAGCGCCGCGAGCACGCGTTGGGCGTCTTCTGCGGAAAGGCCGGTCGTGATCTGCAGCGGCGCTTCGCTTTGGGTGACGGCAAGTGAAACCATGGTTTGCTTCGCGTGTTTTTATTTTTTAGCTGCAGTCACGACCATCTCGACGAGCCATTCGGTCTTGGCAAGCTTGGCCTCGACGGTGGCGCGCGGCGGCGCATGGCCTTCGGGCACCCACTCGTCCCAGACCGAATTCATGCCGGGATAATCCTTGATGTCGGCCAGGAAAATCTGGCACATCACTATCTGCGTCTTGTCGCTGCCGGCTTCCATGAGCAGGCGGTCGATATGGCCCAGCACCTCGCGCGTCTGCCCTTCGATGCCATGGGTCGCGTCTTCGGCGATCTGGCCGGCCAGGTAGATCGTGTCGCCGTGGACCGCGATTTCGGATAGCCTCTTGCCTACGTGAAAGCGATTGATCGCCATGTGTCGTCTCCGTTATGTCTCTTAGGCACTCTCAGCCGACAAAAAATTCCCGCGCGATGGCAATTTGATCGTCATGCACGAAGGTCGGCGCATGGCCCACGCCCTGCAGTTCGACCAGCCTGGCCTTGGGGCCGCGCTGCGTCATGTCGTAGGCCACTTCGCGGGAGAGCAAATCCGATTCGGCGCCGCGCACGACCAGCGTCTCGCAACGGATTGCGTCGTAGGTTGCCGCCAATATCGCTGCGTCGCGTCCGGCGCTCTCCGGCGTCGTCGCCTTGAACGGCACCGACAAGCCGGCATCGTAATGCAGTATCCATTGCCCATCCTTGTCCTGGCGCAGTACGTCTTCAGCCAGCTTGCGCCATTCTTCGTCGCTGTGCGGGCCGAAGGTGATCGAGATCGCCACGATGTATTGCATCGCTTCATCGAAGGTGGCGAAACGCACCGGGCGCCCGAGGTATTCGCCGATGCGCGCGATCGCCACGGGGTTCAATACCGGCCCCACATCGTTCAATAGCAATTTCCGTACCGGCGTATCGGGCAGCGAAGCCAGGCCCATGCCGATCAAGCCGCCCATGGAGGTGCCGAACCAATCGAGCGTTTCGGCGTTCAGGCGCGCCAAGAGGGTCACCATGTCGGCGACGTATTGCGGTGCGGTGTAGAAGCGCGGGTCCTTGAGCCAGTCGGAACGGCCGCGCCCGACCACGTCGGGGCAGATCACACGATAGGTGTCGCACAGGTTGCGTGCGAGCGCATCGAAATCGTTCGATACACGGGTCAAGCCGTGCACGCAAACGAGGACCTTGGGATTGTGCGGATCACCCCATTCACGGTAGGCCATGTAATGCAGGCCGGCTGGCGAAAGGCATTGGACCGATTTGAGTTGCGGTGTAGTCATATTGTGCAATGCGAAAGATTGGCGTGGTTATGGCAGCATTTTACCGGGCGAAGGGTGCCCTGTCTTTCATGCTACTACCGGAGTGCCAAAACACCTTGCCAAATTGCACTTTCCTGCGGTTTCTACCGTATCGTGCCTGCTTGATATCGCGCCTATGCCGCAACGTGGATCGTGCCGCGTTCGACGGTACGCGAGTCGCATTGCTCCGGATGCAAGGCCTGGCAGACGATGTCGACGGCCAGCTCGGGGCGTGCATTGCCGCACATGAAGGCATCGATGGCGGCAAAGCCGTGCTCGGGCCAGGTGTGGATGCTGATGTGCGATTCGGCCAGCAGCAAGACGCCGGTCACGCCCTGCCCCGTGCCGAAATGATGAAATTTGGCAAAGATGGGGGTGGCGCCGGCGGCTTGCGCGGCACGCATCAGCAGCGCTTCGATCAGGGCGGCGTCGCCCAGCATGCCGGCGGCCACGCCGTGCAGATCGGCCAGCACGTGGCGCCCCAGGTTCGCTTCGCTCATTTGTGGCTGCCGCCGGAGGAAAAGCCGCCGGTCGAGCCGCCCGCGCCGCCCCAGAACGCGCCGCCGCCGTGGCTGTTCCAGCCGCTGCCGGTGCCGGAGTTGACCGCGGCGTAATTGATATTGACCACGGTGCTGCAGACCAGGATCACGCCGCCATAGAGAATGTAGAGAAATTTAGACACGGCTTTCCTTGCCGAATAGACGGACAAACAAGGGGGGCACCCAGAGCAGGACCAGGGCGAGCATGATGACCTTGAAACCGGAGCCGCCGGCCACCAGCGCCAGCGGGAAATTGAAGAGCGCGACGACGATGCTGAACATGCGCGCCGTCTTGAACAGCGATGTGGAGTCGGCACCGCCTTCCGCTGCCGCGCTCAAGCCGCCGCCGAACGGCTTGCCGAACCACTGCCCCACTTGGGAAGCCGCCACTTCGCGCCCGGCCGACCAGGTGATTTCGTTGGCGTCGGCTTCGGAGGCGAGGATGCGGCCGCCCTTCTTGTATTCGATCACGTGGTTGCGATCGCCGACCGAGACGCGCCAGTTGAAGGAGCCGGCGGCGTACAGCACCACGGCTTCGTATTCCTCGGCCTTGAGGTAGCTGTCGCCGCTCAGGCTGACGCTGACGTTGCCGTTGCCCAATTCCGGCCATTCGTTCAAGACCGTGACGCTATCCCAGCGCGTGCCGCTTTCGACTATCCAGTGAAAGCCCTTGTCCGCATTGAACAGCAGGTATTCGACCCAGGTCCAGGATTCGTCGCCGGCGCGCGTCTGGCGTTGCATCAGGCCGATGGTTTCATACTTGATGCCGTTGATGGTGGCGACGTCGCCCAGGTCGATCGAGGTCGTGACGTGGCGCAATTCTTCGGCTTTTTGCAGAACCAATGCGCGGTCGGTCGAGCAATCGACTTCGGCATGGCAGCTCGGACAGACGACGTGATAGGCCATGCCGGCCATGTACTTGATCGAGGCGCCGCAGCTCGGGCAATCGAAGGCGATGGCCTTGCCGCGGAATTTGGCAGCGGAGTCTGCCACGCCGTCGCTGGTGCGCAGCAGCTGGCAGCGCAATTGTTCGAGCGTGACGGCCTGGCCGATGTAGACTTGCGGGCGATTTCCATCGGAATAATCGAGCGTCAGGAAGCGATGGGCGATGCGGCAATCGGCTGCGCGCGATTCCCAGCCGTGGCCGACCTTGAATGGCAGCTCGCCTTCGCCGCCGGTGCAGCGCGCGGTGCGCACGTCGGTGGCATAGAACATGGCGCCGCGATAGCGCACGGGCAAGCCGGGGCGCATGTTCTCGAATGGCGAAAAGGTGTCTGTCGGGCTGGCGTCTGCCATTGTGAACACGAATTGCCCGGAGCCGTCGGATAGCCAGCCCGCCGTGCCGTCGTCGAACAGGGCATACCATTCGTTCCAGACGCCGTTTTCGTAGCGTAGCTGGATGCGCCCTACGAGCGAGAAGGTACGTCCCTGGAAAGTGCCGGTACTGGTGATCTGCAGCGGCGAATAGTCTTCCAGCAGTTCCGACATCTTGCCGATGTTCTTGACCGAATCGGCATCCTTCAGGAGCGTGCTCTGGCAGTATTCGCACACCGCCATGACTGAGGCGGCGGAACGAAAGACGACTTCGCCGCCGCAACTGGGACAGGAGATTTTTTGCATGTGGGTGGAAAGCCGTTTGCCGGATCAACCCACGAGTTTTTTCAGGATATCGGCCTTGGCCGTATCGAAATCCCCTTGCGCGATCAAGCCTTGGTCGAGCATGGATTTCAGCTGCGCCAGGCGCGCCACCGGATCTGCGGTGCTCGCCGTCGCCGGTGCGCTCGCGGCCGCAGTCGCGGGATTCAAGCCTTGCGCCATGACCGAGCCGATGGCGGCACCGGCAGCGAGATTGGCGCCCAACGCGGCCATCCCGCCGCCTTCGTTTTGCGCAGCCAGGGGAATGGCGCTGGCGGCCTGGTATTGGGTGTATTTGGCCATGTCGCCCATCATGCCCATCGAGATGCGGGTATCGATGGCCTTTTGCAATTCTTCGGGCAGCGAGACGTTTTCGACGACGAAGTTGTCCAGTGCGACGCCGTAGCGCTCGAAGGCGATGACCAGGTCGGCTTTGATCTTCTCCGCCATCAGGCTTTGGTTGGCCGCCATGTCGAGGAAGGGGATCGACGAGGCGCCGAGCGTGTTGGTCATGGTGGCGACGACGATGTTGCGCAATTGCTGTTCCAGATCGTCGTGCGTATAGGATTCGCGCGTGCCGCTGATTTCGGTGAAGAACTTGCGCGGGTCGGCGATCTTGTACGAATACATGCCGAAGGCGCGCAGACGCACCATGCCGAAATCCTTGTCGCGGATCGTGACCGGCTGCGGCGTGCCCCACTTGCGGCCGAGCTGCAAGCGCGTGCTGAAGAAGTAGACGTCGGACTTGAAGGGCGATTCGAACAGCTTGTCCCAGTTCTTCAGGTAGGTCAGCACCGGCAGCGTGTTGGTGGTGAGCTTGAACATGCCGGGGCCGAACACGTCGGCGATCTTGCCTTCGTTGACGAACACCGCCGCCTGCGATTCGCGCACGGTCAGGCTGCCGCCATACTGGATTTCGAAATCCTGCATCGGGTAGCGCCAGGCGAGCACCTCGTCGGAACTTTCGTTCCATTGCAGGATGTCGATGAATTGTTTCTTGATGAATGATCCGAAACTCATGATGCTTCCCCTAAAAATTTAGTAGGCCGTCGAGAAAGCGCCCGGGCTAGGCGTCGCGACGAAGACAGTACGATCCAGTACCATCAATACGAAAAGGAGCGATAACGACGCCATGGTGTTTTCTCGGCGGCCTACGACAGGCAGGCGGCGTTGATGATGCCGAGCGACAGCGACGCCAATCCCATCAGCGCGCCCATCGCGGCGTTATTGTGTTCGATGGCGCCGTTCATTTGCGGCAGCATGCGCGTGATGGCCGCATACCCGATGCTTTGCACGACCATGGCCCCGGCGCTCCAGATGAGGAAGGTCACGTAGCTGTCGCTATGCAGGATGGCCGAGCCCAATGTCAGACAAAATCCTATCATCGCGCCAGCCAGCGACAAGGCAGCCGCCATATTGCCTTCGCGAATCAAGGCGATTTCGTCGAATGGCGTGATCCAGGTGTAGATGGCGAAGAACACGGCGAGCAGGACGCAGCCCGTTACGAGATGCAGCAAATAGGCGTAAGCCGCTACCATGCAAGTCCTCCCCGATGTCGTGGCGCCCTTGCATCATGGCAAGGCACGCGACTTAGCTTAGTTTAGTATTCTCGACGGAATGTGTTACTTTCTGTTCCGCCACCAGCATCCTAGCAAGCAAACGTCCGCACTACAACTGTTGAAATACGGTTCAAATTACCGAAATCATGCCGAATCGCGTCCTCATACTCTCCGTTTTCATCGTGGCGTCGTGCGGCCTGGCTTACGAATTGATTGCCGGCGCCCTGACCAGTTACCTGTTGGGCGACTCGGTGCTCCAATTCTCTTCCATCATCGGCTGCTACCTGTTCGCCATGGGCGTGGGGTCGCATTTCTCGAAATACGTCAAGGATGAAGACGTGCTGTCGCGCTTCATCGATATCGAATTGCTGGTGGGCTTGTTGGGCGGGATTTCGGCGGCTTTGCTGTTTCTGGTGTTCGCCTGGCTTTCGACGCCGTTTCGCGCCGCGCTGTATGCGCTGGTGTTCGTGCTGGGTGCCTTGGTCGGGATGGAAATTCCGCTGGTCATGCGTGCATTGAACGAGCGGCGCGCCGAATTCCGCGAAATGGTGTCGCGCGTGCTGACCTTCGATTATCTCGGCGCGCTGGCGGTGTCGCTGCTGTTCCCGCTGGTGCTGGCGCCCAAGCTCGGTTTATCGCGCACCGCTTTTTTGTTCGGCATCTGCAATGCCGGCGTGGCGCTCTGGACGGCACTGGTGTTTCGCCATGAAGTGCACAAGCCGCGCGCCAAGGTCGTGGCTTCGGCCATTGTGATGGGTCTGCTGGCGGGCGGCTTTGCCGTCTCGGACAGGTTGACGCTGTGGGCCGAGCATGGCATCTTCGGCGACGAAATCATATACGCCACCACGACGCCCTACCAGCGCCTGATCGTCACGCGCTGGAAGGACGACATGCGGCTCTATATCAACGGCAACCTGCAGTTTTCTTCGCGCGACGAGCACCGCTACCATGAAGCGCTGGTGCATCCGATCATGGAAGCGCTGCCGTGGGCGAGGAACGTGCTGGTGCTGGGCGGCGGCGATGGGCTGGCGGTGCGCGAGATTTTGAAGCACAAGAACGTCGAACACATCACGCTGGTCGATCTCGATCCGGCAATGACGACGCTGTTTTCGACTTCCGAACCGCTGGTCGAGCTGAACCAGGGATCGTTGAAGAACCCCAAGGTGCAGGTGATCAACCAGGATGCCGGGCGCTGGCTCGAAGACAGCCCGCAGGTGTTCGATGCCATCATCGTCGATTTTCCCGATCCGTCGAATTTCGGCCTGGGCAAGCTGTTCTCGGTGCCGATGTACCGGCTGGTGGCAAAGCATCTGTCGGAAAACGGTTATTCGGTGGTGCAGTCGACCTCGCCCTACTTCGCGCCCAAGTCCTACTGGTGCATCAATGCCACGCTGAAGGAAGCGGGACTCAACACCTGGCCCTATCATGCCTACGTGCCTTCGTTCGGCGAATGGGGCTATGTGATCGCAGCCAAGCGGCGCGATTACACGCCGCCGGATCATTATGCCGAACCGATGCGCTTTCTCGATGGCGATGCCACGAAACTGATGTTCAAGTTCCCCGCCGACATGCAGCCCGTGGCCGTTGAGCCGAACCGTTTGAACAATCAGTCGCTCGTGCATTACTTCGAGGAAGACTGGCAGAACGTGATCCGATGAGCGTGATCCCATGATCACGCGGCGCAGTTTTTTATTGGGCGCGGGGCTGGCGACGCTTTCCGGCGGGGCCGGACTTTGGCTGCGGCGCGAAGCATTCCCCATGGGCGAGCTGGCGCCGCAAATCGGCTACCCCGGCATGCGCGAAGGCCACCTGCTGCGCGACAAGGCCGCGCTGCCGCCGCCTTCGGGCACGTTGGAAACGGATGTCGTGATACTGGGCAGCGGCGTGGCGGCCCTCAGTTGCGCCTGGCGCCTGGCCAAGTCCGGCTATCGCAACTTCCTCGTGATCGACGGTCCGGAATTCGGTGGCAATGCCGATGGCGGCAGTTTCGGCGACCTGCATTATCCGCGCGGCGCGCATTACCTGCCGCTGCCTTCGATGGAATCGACCCACGTACGCGAAATGCTGGCCGACTTCGGCGTGATCGAGGCCAATCCGATGAGCGAGAGGCCGAACTTCGACGAGCGCGTGTTATTGCATGCACCCGACGAGCGGCTGCTCTACAAGGGCGAATGGCAAGAGGGCATCGTGCCCGCGACGCGGCTCTCCGCCGACGAAGCGGCGCAGCACAGGCGCTTCTTCCAGTACGTCGACTCGCTCAAGGCTGCGCGCGGCAGCGATGGGCGCAAGCTGTTCGCCATTCCGCTGGCGCTGTCTTCGCAAGACCCGGCCTGGACCCGGCTCGATACTTCCAACGTCAAGGCCTGGCTGCTGGAAAACGGCTATACCGCGCCGAGTTTGCACTGGTATCTCGATTACGTTTGCCGCGACGAATACGGCACCGAATACGACCGCATCTCGGCCTGGTGCGGCCTGCATTACTTCGCCAGCCGCGGCGGGAAAGCGGCCAACGCGGGCGAAGGCGCGGTGTTGACCTGGCCCAACGGCTTGCAGCCCATGGTCAATCATCTCGCCGGTGCCGTCACCGGGTATCTTGGCGCGGAAAAACCCTGGCGCGGAACCGGCTTTGCCGCGCACGTCGAGGAAACGGCGCAGGGCGTGGAAGTCCTGTGCGCGCGCATGGGCGCAAGCGGCCTGCAGACCTATACGGTCAAGGCCAGGCATGCGGTATGTGCCATGCCTCTGATGGTGACGGCGCAAATCGTGCCGCACCTGGCCGGCTACGGCTTCGACGCGTCTTCGCATATGCCGGCCCATGCGCCCTGGCTGGTATCGAATTTCCTGCTGAACGGTTTTCCCACGGAGATCAAGGGTGCGCCGCTGGCCTGGGACAACGTGGCCTACGATGGGCGCGGCCTGGGTTATGTTGTCTCGACGCATCAGGATATTCGCGTTGCCGCGCCGCCGCAAACCGTCTTTTCCGCCTACCAGGCCCTGTCGAAGCAAACACCGGCAGAGGCCAGGCAGTGGCTGCAGCGCGCCGCGCCGCACGAGTTGTATGAGGAAGCCGCGTGCGACTTGAAGCTTGCCTATGGCGACATGCTGGCCGAGCATGCCGCGGCGCTCGAGATCACGGTGCGCGGGCATGCGATGTCGTCCCCCTCGCCCGGCTTCCTTTCCAACACCGGCCTCGCCGCCTTGCGCGCGGCCGACGGCAAACTGCTGTTCGCCCACGCCGATTTGTCGAGCTTTTCGGTGTTTGAGGAAGCCGCGTGGTGGGGTTGCGAGGCGGCACGCAAGATCCTGGCGTAAGCCTGATTTTCCGGCGCGGCTGTCGGCAGGCTTTTTGGAAAGCCGCTACACTATTCCCGTGACACCGCATTGGCAGGCTGTCAGGGAGGCCGGATGAATAATCGCGTTTGCAAACTGCTGGGTATCGAGTACCCGATCATCCAGTCGCCCATGGCCGGCACTTCCACCGTGGCGATGGCGGCAGCCGTATCGAACGCGGGCGGACTCGGCTCGATCGCTTTGGGCGCGTCCAACCATGTGCATGCGCGCAAGCTGATCGAGGAAATGCAGGAAGCGACCGACCGCCCCTACAACCTCAATTTCTTCTGCCATGCGCCGGCCGAACACGATGCCGAACGTGAAGCGCGCTGGCTGTCCCATCTTGCCCCGTTTTTTGCGCAGTTCGATGCCAGGCCGCCCGCCGGCTTGAAAGAGATTTACAAGAGCTTCGTCGAAGACGAGGACATGCTGGACCTGGTGCTGGCGCTGCCGCCGCGCGCGGTCAGCTTCCATTTCGGCCTGCCGCCCGGGCCCTGCATCGCCGCCTTGAAAAAAGCGGGCTGTGTGCTGCTGGCTTCGGCGACATCGCCCGAAGAGGCGCAACAGATCGAAGACGCCGGCATCGACATCATCGTCGCGCAAGGCTATGAATCGGGCGGGCACCGCGGCATCTTCGAGCCGGAAAAAGGCGATCCCGCGATCGGCGTGCTCGAACTGGTGCGCGCCATCCGCAGGCAAAGCGCGCTGCCCATCGTGGCGGCCGGCGGCATCATGAACGGGCAAGGCATCGCCGCCATCATGGCCGAAGGCGCGGACGCGGCGCAGCTCGGCACAGCCTTCGTGCTGTGCCCCGAGAGCTCGGCGCACGACGAATACCGCGCCGCGATGAAGAGTTCGCGGGCACGCGAAACGGTGGTCACCGATGCCATTTCCGGCCGGCCCGCGCGCGGCATTCCCAACCGCCTGTTCACCGAGATCGGTGCACCGGGACATCCTGCCCTGCCCGACTATCCCATCACCTACGATGCGACCAAGGCCTTGAATGCCGCCGCTGCCAAGCGCGGCAATTTCGACTTCGCCGTCAACTGGGCCGGCACGGGTGCGCCGCTGGCGCGCGAATTGCCTGCCGGGGAATTGGTAAAGGTCTTGGTAAATGAGTTGACCCACGAATCTGCCGAAAGTAAAAAGCGGTAAATTCGAGTCTGCTGTTTTTATCCTGTGCGATACTGCGGCTTCGTTTATTTCGCCCGGGATGTTGTATGAGCCTGACCTCGCGTCGACAATTCGTATTGAAAATTCTGGCCGGTACGCTGGCCCTTCCCTGGCTGCCGGCTTTCGCCGCCAAGAAGAAAAAAGCCCCGCCGCCTCCGGTTTGCCGCTTGACGGCGGAACAGGAGGAAGGTCCGTTCTACATCAAGGGAGAGCCCTTGCGCAGCAACCTCGTCGAAGACCGCCAAGGCGTGCCGCTGGCCTTGCGCGTGCAACTGTTCGACATGCAGCATTGCACGCCGCTCAAAAATGCCGCCATGGAAATCTGGTCGTGCGATGCGAGCGGCGAATACTCGGGATACGACAACATGCATATGGGGCCGCCGCCAGGCGGGATGGGTCCGCCGGGCATGTCGCCGCATGACCACGGCGGGCCGCCTCCAGGACCGCCGCCGCACCACGAGCCCGACAACGAGAAAACCTTCCTGCGCGGCCGGCAACTGACCGACGGGCAAGGACGTGTCGAGTTCACCACCATCTATCCGGGCTGCTACGAAGGACGCGTCAACCACATTCACCTCAAAGTGAGATTGAGCGACGGTGACCGCATCGTCTACACGGGCCAGCTATTCTTCCCCGAAGCGGTCACCGACGCCGTGCTGGCCTTGCCGCCTTATTCCGCGCACGACATACGGCGCACGCGCGCCAGTGAAGACATGGTGTTCACCGGCCAGCATGGCGAGAATTCGATGCTCGATATAGAAGCGGCGCAGCCGGGTGTGATTGCCAGGGGTTTCATAGGAACAGCTACGGTAGGGATTGATACAAGCAAGGCCGGCAAGGCTTCATAAGCTCGCACAGCCAACCTACGACTGCTCGCATCGAATCCGTCATCCCTGTGAAAACGGGGAACCACATTACAATCGCTGGACGTGGCATTGTGGGTCCCGCGGGGCGGCTATCCGATTCGCGAGGACGACGAAAATAATACGAGAGCGCAGAATTATCGTGCATTGCATTTGATAGGAATAACAGTATCTCAGAGGCCTTTAATCAGGAAAGGGCCGCGGGGTGGGTGCAACCCACCAGCGCGTCAAATAGATTTCTTTAAGCGCTGGTGGGTTGCACCCACCCTACCTATTCGTCGTAATCCTCCGGCCATTGCTTCAAGCGATGGTTGGGCTGATCCCAGGTGGGGCGATGCGTAGTCCAGAGTTCGTCACCCGGCGGAAAGTCCTCTACGTGATCGAATGAGGCGAGCATGACGTCGATCTCGCTGCTGCCCTCTTCCTGCCAGGTCAGCGAAGTACCGCAATGCTCACAGAATGTCCTCTGCACGCCGGGTGAAGAGAGGTAGACCTTGGGCGGCGCGCCCTCAAAACGAACTTGCGCCGCTTTGACCGTGACCCAGCCTACGTGCATGCCGCCAGATGCGCGGCGACATGTCTTGCAGTGACAGATGAATGCATTGGGCGGTGGATCATCCACCGCGAAACGCGTCGCACCGCACAGGCAGCCGCCCGTTGCCGGTGCGCGCGTAGCGGCCATGGCTTAGAACTGCAGTTCGACGCCGGTTTTTTCCTGCAGCTCTTCCTTGGTGACCTCGGGGGCCAGCTCAACGAGCTTCAGGCCTTTCTCGGTCACGTCGAGCACGGCAAGATCGGTGATGATGCGATCGACCACGCCCACGCCGGTCAAAGGCAGGTCGCACTTCTTCAAAATCTTGTGCGAGGTCGTGCCGTCCTTGGCCTTGGCAACGTGTTCCATCAAGACCACGACGCGCTTGACGCCGGCCACGAGGTCCATCGCGCCGCCCATGCCCTTGACCATCTTGCCCGGAATCATCCAGTTGGCGAGGTCGCCGGTTTCCGACACTTGCATCGCGCCGAGGATGGCGATGTTGATCTTGCCGCCGCGGATCATGGCGAACGAATCGGCCGAGCTGAAAAACGACGAGCCGGGCAGTGCCGTCACGGTTTGCTTGCCGGCGTTGATCAAGTCGGCGTCGACCGTCTCTTCGGTCGGAAACGGGCCGATGCCGAGCAGGCCGTTTTCCGATTGCAGCCAGACTTCGATGTCGTTCGGCACGTAGTTCGCAACCAGCGTCGGCAAGCCGATGCCGAGGTTGACGTAAAAGCCGTCCTGCAATTCTTTTGCCGCGCGTGCGGCCATTTCTTCACGTGTCCATGCCATGGTGGTTCTCCGATTACTTGCTCAGGGTGCGCTGTTCTATGCGCTTTTCCGGGTTCGCATTCAAGACGATGCGATGCACGAAAATGCCCGGCGTATGGATTTGATCGGGATCGAGTTCGCCGACTTCGACGATCTTTTCCACTTCGGCCACGGTGATCTTGCCGGCCATGGCGACGTTGGGGTTGAAGTTGCGCGAGGTCTTGCGGTAGATCAGGTTGCCGGACTTGTCGGCGATGTAGGCCTTGACCAGCGACACGTCGGCCACCAGCGAGCGCTCCATCACGTAATGGTCGCCGTCGAATTCGCGCACTTCCTTGCCGTCGGCCACGATGGTGCCGACGCCGGTGCGCGTGAAGAAGGCCGGGATGCCGGCGCCGCCGGCGCGCAGCTTTTCAGCCAGCGTGCCTTGCGGCGTGAATTCGAGTTGCAATTCGCCGGCCAGGAACTGGCGTTCGAATTCCTTGTTCTCGCCGACGTAGGAAGCGATCATTTTCTTGATCTGGCGCGTGCTCAGCAACTGGCCGAGACCGAAGCCGTCGACGCCGGCGTTGTTCGAAATCGCCGTCAGGTTTTGCACACCGGAGTCGCGCAGCGCGGCGATCAATGCTTCGGGAATGCCGCACAGGCCGAATCCGCCGACGGCGATGGTCTGGCCGTCTTTGACGATATCCGACAAGGCCGTCTTGGCGTCAGGATAAACTTTCTTCATACCAACCTCGTTTGTTCAAATGGGGGAAAAGCGCAGCGTCAGGATAAGGTGAGCGCGAAGCTCAGGCAATACCGTACAACTACGCTTCAATCAAACTTGAGACTGCCATTTTACGCCCAATGGCGGATTCAATATGCGCTGGCGCCGTCGTCGGCCGTCATGACGGCGCCGTTGATGAAATGCGATTCTTCGGCGGCGAGGAACAGGAGCGTGCCGTCGAGGTCTTCCGGTTTGCCGAGGCGCTTCCTCGGCAGGGTGTCGATCAATTGCTTGCCGTGTTCGGTCTGGAAGTGCGCTTCGTTGATTTCGGTTTCGATGTAGCCGGGGCAGATGGCGTTGACGTTGATGTTGTAGCGGCCCCACTCGACCGCCATCGATTTGGTCATGTGCACGACTGCAGCCTTGCTCATGCAGTAGATGCCGATTTGCGGCAGCACGCGCAGGCCTGCGACCGAGGCGATGTTGATGATGCGGTGCTGCTTCTTCGGGTCGCCCTTGGCGCGCGCGATCATGCGCTTGGCCACTTCCTGGGCGACGAAGAAGGCGCCGCGCTGGTTGGTGTCCATCACGTAGGCATAGTCTTCCGGGGTCACGTCGACCAGCCGCTGCGTGGTAGACACGCCGGAATTGTTGACCAGGATGTCGATCGGGCCGGCTTCGGTTTCGGCGTGCGCGATGGCGGCCTTGATGCTGGCGTAATCGGTGACGTCGAGTTGCACGACGTGCGCAGCGCCACCCTCGGCTTCGATTTCGGCGCGCAATTCCTTCAAGCGCTCGACGCGGCGCGAGGCCAGCACGACTTGGGCGCCGGCCAAGGCCAGCACCTTGGCAAAACGTGCGCCGAGACCGGAAGATGCACCGGTGACCAAGGCGATCTTGCCTTCAAAATTGACTTCAATACCCACGACATTCTCCTTGTTCTGTTGCTTGTTGCATGATCCATCGCCGCGCAATCGGGCGATAATAGCGGCTTGACGCTCACAGACCGACAAGGTTACACGAAAGTGCAGAATCGAGTGAATTAGAGTGGCAAGTCTAGCAATTGGCGGCGAAATCCGGGACAATTAGCACACTCGTTCGAAAATACTATTTACGGGGACACCCATGACCGACAGCACCAACAGCATCCTGGAACAATACGGCCCGCGCGAGGCGATGGAATACGACGTCGTGATCGTCGGCGGCGGCCCGGCCGGCTTGTCGGCCGCGATCAAGCTCAAACAACTGGCAGCGGCCAAGGGTTCGGAAGTGTCGGTTTGCGTGCTGGAAAAAGGCGGCGAACTCGGCGCCCACATCCTTTCGGGCGCGGTGATGGACCCGAAGGCGATCACCGAACTGTTCCCCGACTGGAAGGAACTCGGCGCGCCGCTGAAGACCGAAGTGACCGAAGACCGCGTGCTGGTGCTGACCGAATCCAAGGCTTACCGCACGCCGAACTGGCTGTTGCCGGCGTGCTTTGAAAATCACGGCAACTACATCGTGTCGCTGGCCAACGTGGTGCGCTGGCTCGGCCAGCAGGCTGAGGCGCTGGGCGTGGAAATCTTCCCCGGTTTTCCGGCTGCTGAAGTCCTCTACCACGAGGATGGCTCGGTCAAGGGCGTCGCCACCGGCAACATGGGGGTTGACCGTCACGGCCAGCCGACGTCCGCCTTCCAGCTCGGCATGGAATTGCATGCCAAGTACACGCTGTTCGCCGAAGGCGCGCGCGGCAACCTGGGCAAGCAACTGATGGCGAAGTACGACTTGAACAAGGGCAAGGACCCGCAGTCCTACGGCATCGGCATCAAGGAATTGTGGGAGATCGATCCCAAGAAGCACAAGCCCGGCCTGGTGATCCACACCACGGGCTGGCCGATGATGAGCGAGTACAGCGGTTCCTTCCTCTACCATTTCGAGGACAACCTGGTTGCGGTCGGCTACGTGGTCGGCCTGGCTTATGAAAACCCCTACATCTCGCCCTACGAGGAATTCCAGCGCTACAAGACGCATCCGGCGATCCGCGGCTTCTTCGAAGGCGGCAAGCGCATTTCCTACGGCGCGCGCGCCATCACTGCGGGCGGCCTGCAATCGCTGCCCAAGCTGACCTTCCCCGGCGGCGCGCTGATCGGCTGCGAAGCGGGCTTCTTGAACATGAGCCGCATCAAGGGCAGCCACGCCGCGATCAAGACCGGCATGCTGGCCGCTGAGGCGGCGTTCGAGGCACTGGGTGCGAATCGCCAGCAGGACGAATTGACGGCCTATTCGGCGGCGTTCGAGAAGTCGTGGCTGCATGACGAGTTGCACACTGCGCGCAACGTCAAGCCGCTGCTCAAGAACGGCACGTTCGGCTCACCCTGGGTGTGGCTCGACCAGGTGCTCTTGCGCGGCAAGGCGCCGTGGACGCTGCATCATTCGAAGGCCGATCACGAATGCCTGCGGCCTGCTGCCGAATTTCAGCCCATCACCTATCCCAAGCCTGACGGCAAGCTGACCTTCGACCGGCTGTCTTCGGTGTTCATTTCCAATACCAATCACGCGGAGGATCAGCCGATCCATCTGACGCTGAAGAATGCCAGCGTGCCGGTTGACGTCAACCTGGCCAAGTATGCGGGGCCGGAGTCGCGCTATTGCCCGGCTGGCGTCTATGAATTCGTCAAGACTGACGAGGGCAAGGATCGGTTGCAGATCAATGCGCAGAATTGTGTGCATTGTAAGACTTGCGATATCAAGGACCCTACGCAGAATATTGTTTGGGTTACGCCTGAGGGTGGGGGTGGGCCGAATTATCCGAATATGTGATTTGGCACCTACCATGATTTCAAGGGAAACTGCGCCTGTAGGCTGGGCCATACTGATGTAAGAGCTTGAGGATGCGAACGAACATCTGGCCGAGCTGATATAGGGGAATCATTGACCGTCCAAGCCTATTCAGCGTTGGATCATTTAAAGGCATTTTTTGTCAAATTGGCTGGCGCGTGATTGCTGCGAGAATCCTACTGCTTAAAAAACCGTCTTTCCCGCCCCCTGCCCGAATCCTTGATCTTGCCAGCCTTGACTAGGGCGTTAAGCGCGAAAACCATACGGCTGGTCAGCTTCCTGGTCTGATCGGCGTTGGGTTTGATACCCGTTTTCTTGATCGCGGCGGCCAGCACGTCTTTACCAGCCTGTGGCGTCGAGGAAACCAACGACTCCCAAAAATCGCCCCCGGTGAATGGCAAGCCGCCTTTTCCCTTCTTACCACTGCCCACTTTCGTCGGGCTGTCCGATTCACCTTTCGGCTTGCGCCCACGCTTCTCCTTTGTAATTACGGTCTGCGCACTATCGCTCATGCCGCCCAGTTGATTCAACGCGGCCTGCAGGCTGTTCACCTGCTGTTCGTAATGCACCACTCCTCGCCGGGTATGTTCGATTTCGGCTTGAATAAAAGCGATTGCACGTTGAATATTGTCGGACATGATTTTCCTCGAAGCTGTCGAATATTTGCGCACAATTTATCATATGGCTAGTGCGAGTGTCACTGCCATATTGCATGAGGCGTACAATGAGGTCGGTGCTAAACTGGATAAACTGGATCGCACCAAGTGGACCCTATATGAAAATCACCTCGGCCAAACGGAAACAAATCGCGCTGGCATACCCCGTTGCCGCGAGCCGGGTGTCGCCGATTGACGAGGAGCGCACCAAGCGGATTGCGCGCACGGCGGCCTACCTGGATGCCACGCGCGAGCAATTTGCAGCCAAAGCGCGAGCAGCGTCCAAACATCTCGCCGGTCGCGTCGAAGGTGTCTTGGCCGGGCCAACCACGCGCCGATAGTGTCGGTCTGCAGATGCGACAGCAAATTGCATTGCGCCATGTCGCCGGTGACTGTATCGTCACGGCCCAGGCGTCATTAATTCATTTGCGCCGGTAGCGTCGCGCGGCATCGAATTCGCCCGGCACGATGACTTGGCCCATTTCATCTGTAATACCGCGCAGGCCGACGCCGTGTGCTTCAATGCCAGTTGAAGCGGTCCACCCCGAGTAATCAAGATTGTCATGTTGGTGCCCATGAAAAATACGTGTCGCCCCCATGGCGACGGCGAGTTCGTCTATCGCAGCGTAGCCTTCCGAGTGGCAGCTCGGCGCCTGGTGGCAAACTAGAATATCTGCCTGTTGATTCATTAACGCTGAGTAAGTCTCCGGAAAGATCGTCGACCGATGCTTTAACCGATTTCCCTCTGGCCCCTGACTCTCCCGCGCAGCACGCGGTTGTCCGCGTCCCTTGGCCTTGGCGAACTGCTCATAGTTTGCAAAGTTCTGCGTCCCAGGCGGGCGCCAGATTTCCTCGCGAAATACTCCACCTAACCCGGCCACCTTAATGCCATTTATATCGACAACCCTACCGTGCAAATTCCGGTAGGCCAATCCAGACTCGGCCAAGTGCTTCCAAAATTCCGGCCTGTCGGTGTCGTGGTTGCCGTGAATGAACCAAATCTGGGTCAGGCCACGAATGGAACCAAGGATTTGATCCAGTGGCGCGCCGCATTCCATATCGCCCAACAAAACAACGCCATCTGGGCGGTCGCGCTGCACCACCTCGATCAGGTGCGTGAAGCTGGCGTGGATGTCACCGCAAAAATAAATCACGATGCTACCTCGGTCTCGGATCGGTAATTGCGATGGCGACTGCGCATTTTTGGCGTATTGCCCGACATCAAAGAGCTTCCTTTCCGACTGGCGCGCTTGAGTCGCGTGACGTCCACGCCCCGAAATTCGTTCTGCCAAGTTCGGCCCTGTACGCGAACCGATTGGCGATGGCGTCATGCAATGCGTGATGGTCGCTCAGCCCGGATTCGAGGCGGAATTGCTCCTGGACCAGATCGCTAAGTTGATAGTAAACATTTTCGTGGCGGAGCCAAGCTGGAACTTGACCATTCAGCGCTTGAAGCAGAAGTGCCCAATCCAGGTGATAGTCGAAGCACACGACAGGTTCATGCCGCGCAAACTGGGTTAACCAGTTCGTTAACTCGACGTGCAGTCGTTCCGCATCCATCACGTAGTGGGGTTGTTTACCCAGTTGCGGCAGAACGACCTGCTTGACGAAGTCACTGCAGGACCCACTGTCAAACGTATTGAGTTCGGCGTAAAAATGCCGCTCGTCCTCGGTCGCCAATCCAATCGAGATGAGCTGCGGCTGCTTGAAATCGGTAAATTCGGTATCGAGGAATATTCGCACGATCAGTCCGTCCAGTACTTTGTCCCAATATTTTGGTGGCGTGGACGATTACGGTCGTCTGAACCGACGCGATGCCTGCGTTACGCAGGCCAATTTTCAATTCCGCATGGCACGGCAGCGCCCTCGCGTCCATGCATGCTGATCGTAATTCCCGGTGGTGCGTCCATGTTGAACCGGTAGCATTGCATGAATTCGACACGGAACGGCACGCCGCACAACATCATTTCGATCCGGAATAAGTCAGGGATTGTTGCCCGCCCCCACGTGTCGTGCGACTTGGTGTCGATAACGATGATTCCTTCGTCACGTTGAAGACACCACACGAAATCGATCAGCAAGGCCGAATCGAAATGATGGCCCAGGTCGATGCGCAATAATCGTGCTTCCCTGTCAAGTTGATAGTTGACGTACAGGTCCGAAATCGGCAGCATCTGATGCTTAAAATACTTCCTCTTCCATGGCACGCTCATCTCATCACTCCAAAGTGATCGGCGATGTGATGCGCGGGCAATACGCGTATCGATTGGCGCGCGCGTCATGCAGTGCATGATGCCGTGGCAATCCGTTTTCTGCAAAAAAACGCTTTATAAGCGACGGATCGACGTCATCGCCGATCAGGCAGCACTCCATCCAGCCGGGCAGGCGGTGATCTAAGGCGTCGCGCAGTAAATCAATATCGATTTGGTTATCGGCGCAAATCACGATCTCTTCTCTCGGCTGTCTAACGGTCTCGATCCAGGTCAAGATGCGAGACCGCAATTCGAATTTGGTGCATGCCGCGTTCGGTTCTTTGCCGAGCAGCGGTAGCACCGTTTTTCGGACAAACGCGGTGCATTCGTCTTCGAGGAAGGGAATCTCGGCGTAAAATTCTTGCCCTCTTTGAGCGACGATCCCGACGCTGATCAAGACCGGATCAAATAGATCGGTGAATTCGGTGTCAATGAACAGCAGCACGTAGCACCGTCACCCGAATTCTGGTTCAACTGACGCTGGGTGATGGCCAGGCGTCGTTTGGGTCAACCTTGCTAGCCTGACTTGCAACTCGATTTGGTAGGCATTGGGATAGTGGCGTAGGATCGCCGCCGCCTCTTCCCGCAGCAAGGCGGGTGCATCGTCCATATCACGGACCTTCTTCAAGAATTCTCCAGCGAACCGCATTGCCTGGATGCTTTCGTGCGGGGTCGTCATTATTCATTCCTTTTTCAGTTGCCACCGGTGGTGAACGACCACGACAGGTTCACGGGTTTGCCCTTGACGGTGCCGGTGAACACGACGTTGTACGTCGTGGCGTTTGCGAGCGGCGACAGCGGCAGCATGTAGAGCGAGCTGCTGATGTACCCGCTGTTCACGTCGGTCGTCAACGTCACGCCGGAACCGGCAACCACGCCTGCCGCCGTCACAATACGACCAGCAACCGGCGTCGAGCTGCCTGCGGCGGTCACGGTGAAGCTGTTGACTACGATGTCGGTCGGCAGGTAGCCGTTCGGGTAGGCCGTCACGAGGGCTTGGTCAACCAGTGAAACGGTGATCGGGTAGCCAATCGTGGCCGAGCCGAGGTCGGGAGCCGGATTCGGGTCTTCGACTTGCGGCACGAACGACGTCGGCACGCCGGTTTGGCCCGAGTACGGGTAGACCACGGGCGCTGCCGAAATCTGACCAGCCCAGTTACCGTAGAGCGAGTTCGGGATGCCGATGTCGATCACGCCGACCGTGTTGCCCTTGCCGTCCGTGCCGAAAGCGATGCCGACATCGACGTAGATGTTGGTCAACGACAGACGGTGATAGACGGTATCGAGCAGGCTAGACAGGCATTGCGCACCGCTCACAGCGTCCGACGAATTGAAAGCACAGCCGTCTTCGCTCACTTCGTTGCCGGTGTAACCAGCCACCGTGGCACGAGCCAGCGGTGTTGCGCCGGTATAGTCGACGGCGCCCGAAGTTTCGCTGTGGAAATTCAAGAGCGCGCCGCCCGAGGCATTGGCGAGCAGGTACTTCAGATGGTTCGCCGCTGCCGTGTCGAGGCTGGTGTTTTGCGCCAGCAAGCCAGCGCCGGAGCTGGAACGAGCCAAGTTCAGGCCACTGTAGATCGCCGCGCTGTCAGCCGTGTAAGTCGCCGTCGGCACCGCTGTCATGGCCGGTTCCCAACCCAGTGCGGAGGGCGTCGGCGTCGGTGTGGGTGTCGGAGTAGGCGTGGGGGTAGGCGTCGGCGTCGGAGTGGGTGTCGGCGTTGGGGTAGGTGTCGGAGTGGTCGAGCCACCGCCGCCGCCACCGCAAGCGGCAAGAGCCAACGAGACTGACACTGCGCATACGAAGGGAGTGATTTTCATTGTTTGCCTTTGCTGTTTCAGCGATGAGGTTGAAAGTGAGGCCGAAATTCGAGGCATGCGCGCGCGGATACCGGCAAAACACGTGTTTTTTGCTGATAGTCAATAGTTCTTTTTCATATTCTACGATAATCGTAGAGTAAAACACAAGGCAATCTACGAAGATCGGAGAATGCCTCGTCGTGCCACATCCACACCATCGCAAGATTCCACGGTCAGCCGCCGCATAAGGCAGGAACGTCTACGCCAAGGCATTGCGCAGGATCGATTGGGGGTACTTGCGGGCCTGGAAGAGTCGTCGGCCAGCGCAAGGATGAGTCGGTACGAAAGCGGCATCCACGAGCCGCCGTTTGAATTCGTCCAAGCGATTGCAAAAGTTTTGGGCGTGTCGCCTGCGTTCTTTTACTGTCCCGACGAGAAACTTGCCGAAATCATTCGGGCATATTCCGATCTGCCAGAATCGAAGCGTCGTGCGCTACATAAGACCGCCATCGAATTCGCCGAATAGCGCACTGAATCCTCTGATTCTAGGCTGATGGTTTACTGGGCCTGGTGGGGGCACTGCAAACTTGAAACCGACAGCGCATATAATGAAGGGTGCTGCCCATAAAAGCGGACATTATTAGAGGGGATAGTGTTTCATGTCGCGCAAAAGAGATTGGTTGAAATTTACAATTCAAGTAATTCTTCCGTTTGCATCACCTGTACTCGCGATCATAGGGTTAATCGTAACGCTATCGCTTGCGCCGAAAGAAGATTCTGGGCATGTGACTCTTTCGCCACTGCTAGGTCCGGTACCGATGTCGACCTTCATCAGGCCGCCATTCTCTGATTCGCATTTGCGTTTGGTATTTGAAGGCAAGCAGGTTGCGCCAGAATTCATCGGCATGTTCCTCTATACCCTGACTAACGCAAGTCAGAAATCGATATCCACGGATGACTACATTCGCCCTATAACGGCAGTGCCGGAGAATGGAACCAAAATCCTTGGAGTTCAGGAATACACCACCAACACAAAGTATGTCGATGATTGGAAGCAGGATGGGGACGGTTCGTTCGTGTTTAGGAACCGGGTCTTAAATCCTGGAGAAGTAGTGCACTATCAAATCTGGATAACATCCAAGAGCGAAATCAAGGCACTCGATGAGCGTCCCTTCATGCATTTTGAAGGGAAAATCCGCGACAAACAGTTTGATGCATTTACCTCGGTCAAAAAATACAATGAGGCGCAAGCCGCACAAATCACCTTGACGGAGAGATCGTTTAGCCCGATGTATAGTTTCCTTTACGGGAAGTCCCTCGTCGCGTTCCCAATTTTGGTTGCGGTTTTTGTGCTCGCTCAGTTGTACTTAATGCAGCGACCTGGTTTTGCACGAGGTCATCGTCTGCAAAACGTACTTTGGCAGGTATTGACCATTTTACTTAGCATGTCCACGTCAGAAACGATTGCTGACGCCCTATTTAACGGCAATTGGAATCAGCACATTATCATCTATCCTCTGCTTGGGCTGCATCTCATTAACTTGTGCTTGATCTTGTGGCGCAGCATTACAATCTCGAATCCGAGGCGCGTATCCAGCAAAAGCATGCCAGCGTCAAATGTCGCAAGCCAGCCTTAACGATTGCTGGCGCAACAGACCGTACCCCAGGTCCCGGTGTCGTCGAGCAAGCTCCACGAGGTGGAAGTAAGAAAGATGCGTAGGCCAAGTCATGGGGCTTAACCTCGACGATATCCGCGAATATGTTGTTCCACTATTCGTAGCGGAAGACCCAGCTTTACTGCAGCTCGATCAACCTGTGGTCGTTTCCCGCGACCGGTTCCTGGGAACCGCTTTTTTTGTTACCAAGAACGGCATCGCACTGACTGCCGCCCACTGCGTCCCGGACCCCGCGAACATTGCGCCGGGTTTGGCTTTTCTGGCGATCATCTGGGATGGGGCACGTCCAAGAGCGCAGCAAGTTCAACTTGCATGTAAGCTCGATGGGCAAGATATCAGCGTACTGAAGATTGCCCATTGCCCTTCCAAATACCTGCCAGTTTCGTTCCGCCCCGTCCACATGGGCGAGGATGTCGTCACAGTCGGTGTGCCGCTGCATAGCGTCACCGGCGACGACTACGAATACCGGTGCTTGAAGGGGCATATCACCCGAGTATCGAAGACACTGGAATTGAGTTGCCCGGCGCCGCGCGGCATGAGTGGGTCACCAATCCTGGTCGACAGCAAGGTCGTCGGCGTCATGAGCTGGAATGCCAGGGCGGAATCGCTTGAAGACCAATCGGAGGAACATGTCCAAACATTCGGCCCGCTGACCCGTGTTACGAAGACCGTGACCATGGCGGTGACGAACTACGGGCAGGCTGAGCCGCTGTCAGGCCTTGGGCCAGCAGTCCTACCTTTCACCGAAGGCATGGCCTTTGATTCATTTTTGGGAGGGCTTAATGCCTAAATGGCGCCCGTAACCTATTGATTTATAAGCTTGTGCGGTTGCTACATAATATCGAACAGCCCGCGCTTCTTTATCCGTTTTGGCTCCCGTCTTTTTGGCGTCGTCGAAAGCGGAACTTCTCGATGCGCTATCTTATGCATTCCATTTTAAATGTACGCCCCTTAGCCCACTGTTCCCGCCTTCATTTTTTCATACGTTTCCGTCAACGCTTTCGAGACACGAGAGTATCTTTCATCCATGGCAAAAAAATATGCATTATCATTATCGAACGAACACTCAATTTCCCTTCGCGCCACAATGTTGAACTTCCATAGCATTCGCATAAAGTCCGTTGCAAGGGATTGAACTTCAGCTAACCTAATCACGTAGTCCACGTCCTTCAAAGGTCCCTTTACAGCGAACTGAATATTTACAAGAGCTCGGAACCAAGCTTCATTTGCATCTATCATTGCGCACACAGTTTCGGGCGATCCGACGACCTGCGCTTTAAAGAACGCCGAACCAATATCCTCGACAATCTCATTCCTCTCTTTCTGATCGAGATCAAGCTTGGCTAAGCTCAGCAAGAATCGGTATTCCTTCGACATTGCATCCGCGACCTCCAAAAATATCTCCTTTCGCAATGCCAAGCTTGAGTCAACTCTGTGACGTTTTTCTGCACTTAGATTTTGCTGAAAAACACCGTAAAGCGCGACCAATGCGACGCCAACTGCACCGCCAACCGCAATGACTGTTTTGGATATTTCGTCGCTCACCGCAAATTTGTACCCAAACGTGGGTGCAAGCGACTGGACAAGAAGAGAAAGCCACGACAATACCAATACGAAAATAGCGATTACGCACGCACCCCAAATCGCGGTAATTGCCGACAGCAAGACTTTCTTGTACCAATTTTTTCGATTAGAGCCAAAAATTGCAGCATCCGCCATATTGAGCCCCGTCGTTATCGCATATTAGTTCGTAGAATAGGGTGAACGAAACGCGACCCATCAGGCCCGAAAGAAAGATATTTGACGAACTTGGTGGGTAACGCTTCGCTCACCCACCCTACGTCCTTTCCTGATCTAGCTGACCAGTTCTTCCAACCCGGCTGCCAAATCCGCCGTGGGCGGCATCTGATCCAGCGTCGTGTAAGCCGCCAATCCCAGCTTCTCCTCCACCTCGGTCGGACAGGTTGCGCGCAATTCGTCTTCGCTCAAATGATTCTCCTCTGTGCGCGCGCGCCACACAGCCAGATGCAAGACCGCTGCCATCGGCACGAAGGTCGAATGCTCAACAGGTTCGGGGAAATGCTCGATCGCATTGGCAAAGGCATCGGGGAATTTCCAGCGCCGTGACAGTTCTGCGCCGACGTCGGCGAAGTCGTAGCCGAACGAGGAGCGTTCGATGTCGAGGCGACGCGGATCGGTCGGGCCTGCCATCTTGTCGATCTGCAGCGATTGCTCGGGCATGGCGGTGTGCATGACGAGCTGGCCGATGGCGTGCATCATGCCGACGGTGAAGGCTTCGTCGGAATTCTGTTTGGCGGTCTTGGCCAGCCACTTGGCGGCCACGGCCGTATGCAGGCTGTAGCGCCAGAACTTGTGAAGGTCCAACCCGGGCATGCTCTTGAAGCCGTTGACCAGGCCGTTGCTGATGACTAGCGTGCGCACGGTGACGAAGCCCAGCATGGTGACCGCATCGTCGACCGTGCTGATGCTGCGCGAGACGTGGTAGTAGGCAGAGTTGGCCAGGCGCAGCAGCTTGGCGGAGAGGACGGGGTCGACCGCGAGCTTGCGCGTGATTTCGGGGATTGAGACCGATTCGCTGTCGAAGCTCTCGATCAATTCCTGCACCACTCTGGGAGCAGTCGGCAATGCATTCGGATGGTCGAACAATGACGCGAGTTTCATTGCGGTCTCCTCTTGTGCCCGTGGAGATTCCACTATATAGCGAAATGGAGGACGCCGTGAATCGGCACGCTGGTCTGTTTGATTGCCGCCACAGGGGATGACGGGTTGACAAGCGTGGGTATGCCGCTCAGTTCACATTTGTCGTTCCCGTGAAAACGGGGACCCATGGCGCGGGCTACGGGTTTTTACGTGGTTCCCCGCTTTCGCGGGGATGACGGATTAAATGCGTGCGGGTTGAATCAGTCGGCCGGCTGCCACTGGCCGCTGACGATCTTGTCGATCCAGAAGGCGCCGATCATGGTTTTCACGTCGGTCACTTCGCCGCGCTGCATCCGTTCCATCAATTCAGGGAGCGGCATCTTGATCACGTCGAGGAATTCGCCGTCGTCGAGCTTGCGCTCTCCTGCAGTCAAACCACGTGCGAGGAAGATTTCGAGATGTTCGTCCGAATAGGCGATGGCGTTGTGGATGGTGCACAGGAAGTGCCATTCGGTCGCGGTGTAGCCGGTTTCCTCGAACAGTTCGCGCTTGGCGCAGGCCAGCGCGCCCTCGTTCGGGTCGAGCTTGCCGGCCGGGAGTTCGATGAAGACCTGGTCGTTCGGGTAACGGTATTGCCGTTCGAGCAAAACGCTGCCGTCATCGAACAAAGGCAGGATGACGGCGGCGCCGGGGTGGCGGATGTATTCGCGCACGGTGGGCTTGCCGTCGGGCAGCCGCACCATGTCGCGCTGCACCTTCAGAAAAGAACCGTCGTAGGCGAGTTGCCCGTCGATCTTGCTTTCCTTCAGGTGCTCGTCCATGTGCTTAAGTAGTCAGTGCTTGGCGGATGGCGTTGACGCAGGCCGTCATCAGCGGACCAGGGAGGATGCCCAGTACCAGGGCGCCCAGGCCATTGACCGACAGCAGCACGCGGGTATCGATGCCTGCTTCGATGGGCGACTTGTCGGTGGCGTCGTCGAAGTACATGACCTTGACCACGCGCAGGTAGTAGTAGGCGCCGATCAGCGACATGATCACGGCATAGACGGCCAGGCCGGTCTGGTGTGCGCTGATGACGGCGCCAAGCACCGTCAGCTTGGCGTAGAAGCCGATCAGCGGCGGAATGCCGGCCAGCGAGAACATCAGCAAGGCCATGACGAAGGCGAACCACGGGCTGCGCTGGTTCAAGCCCTTCAGGTCGTCGATGTTTTCGGCTTCGAAGCCGGCACGCGAGAGCAGCATGACCAGGCCGAACGTGGCGAGCGTGGTCATGACGTAGGTGATCGTATAGAACATGGCGGCGCCGTAGGCCGACACGGCATAGTGCGAGTCGGTTCCGACCGAGCCGGACAAGAGGCCGAGCAGCATGAAGCCCATTTGCGCAATGGTCGAATAGGCCAGCATGCGCTTGAGGTTGCTTTGGGCGATCGCAGTCAGGTTACCGATGGTCATGGAAAGCACGGCCAGGACGATCAGCATTTCCTGCCATTCCGGCGCACGCGGCAGCAAGCCTTCGACGAGCAGGCGGATGCAGATGGCAAACGTGGCCAGCTTCGGCGCGCCGCCCAGGAGCAGCGTGACGCCGGTCGGCGCGCCTTGATAGACGTCGGGCACCCACATGTGGAACGGCACCGCGCCGAGCTTGAAGCCCAGGCCGGCGACAACGAAAACGATACCGAAAATCAGCAGCATGGGCTTGACGGTGCCGCTTTGCGCGACGCGCAAGACTTCGCCGATGTCGAGCGAGCCGGTCGCGCCGTACAGCATGGACATGCCGTAGAGCAGGAAGCCTGATGCCAGGGCGCCGAGGATGAAATACTTCATCGAGGCCTCGATCGATTGTGCATGGTCGCGGCGCAGCGCAACGAGTGCATAGAGCGACAGCGACATCAGTTCCAGGCCGAGGTAGATCACGAGGAAGTTGTTACCCGAGATCATGATCATCTGGCCCAAGAGCGAGAACAAGGCCAGCACGTAGAATTCGCCGCCCAGGCCGCTCTTGCCGCCCAACATGCCGCGGTCGGTCGCGTAGCGGCGCGAATAGATCAGAGTCAGGCCGATGGCGAGGTAGGAGAACAGTTTCAGCAGGTCCGACATCGAGTCGGACACGAACATGTTGTGGAACAGGTAACTGGTGCTGCCGGTCTGATATTGCATGTAGCTCAGCACGGCGCAGACGACCAGTGCCAGGATCGACAAGGTGTGCGTGACGGCGCGTTTGCCGTCGGACAGGAACATGTCGATCAGGAGGATCGCGGAGGCCGCGAGCACCAGGAAGAGTTCGGGATAGGCAGGAGTCAGGTTCATCATTTTCTTTTACCGAAATCGATCAGTGCACCATCGGCAACTTGGAATGTTCGACCTGGTGCAACAGGTCGGCCACCGATACCTGCATGGCGTTGGTGACCGGCGCCGGGTAGATGCCCACGGCAAGGACGCCGATGGCCAGCAGGCCCAGGATCACGAATTCACGCGGATTCAGGTCGAGCAGTTCGGACACGTGGTGATTGGTGATGGCACCGAAGATCACGCGCTTGACCAGGTACAGCGAATAGCCGGCGCCGAGAATCAGGGCGGTGGCGGCCAGCATGCCGATCCAGAAATTCATCTGCACCGAGCCGAGGATGACCATGAATTCGCCGACGAAGCCGGACGTGCCCGGCAAGCCGCAGTTGGCCAGCGAGAACAGCACGAAGAACGCGGCGAACCTGGGCATGCGGTTGATCACGCCGCCGTATTGGGCGATTTCACGGGTATGCATGCGGTCGTACAGCACGCCGATGCAAAGGAACATGGCGCCGGAGACGAAGCCGTGCGAGATCATTTGCATGATGGCGCCCTGCATCGCGACGTCGGAGAGTTCGAACAGCTTGTCCGAGGTCCACGGTGCGCAGACGAAGAAGCCGAGCGTGACGAAACCCATGTGGGCGATCGAGGAATACGCCACCAGCTTCTTCATGTCGACCTGCACCAGGGCGACCAGGCCGACGTAGATCACGGCGATCAGCGACAGGGCGATCATGAAGCCGGAATAGTAATGGCTGGCGTCGGGTGCGATCGGCAGCGAGAACCGCAGGAAGCCGTAGCCGCCCAGCTTCAGCATGATCGCGGCCAGTACCACCGAACCGCCGGTCGGCGCTTCGACGTGGGCGTCGGGCAACCAGGTGTGGACCGGCCACATCGGCACCTTGACGGCAAAGGCCAGGAGGAAGGCCCAGAACAACAGCTTCTGCGCGTCGAGCGGCAGGTGCAGCAGTTGCCAGGTATGGATGTCGAAGCTGCCCGACTTGCTGTACAGGTACAGGATCGCAACCAGGGTCAGCAGCGAACCGGCCAGCGTGTAGAGGAAGAACTTGAACGCGGCGTAGACGCGGTTGTTGCCGCCCCAGATCCCGATGATGATGTACATCGGGATCAGCGTGGCTTCGAAGAAGACGTAGAACAGCAAGCCGTCCTGGGCGCAGAACACGCCGATCATCAGGCCGGAGAGGATCAGGAAGGCGCCCATGTATTGCGCCACGCGCTTTTCGATCACTTCCCAGGCGGCCAGCACGACCAGCACGGTGATGAAGGCGGTCAGCGGGACGAACCACAGCGAAATGCCGTCGATGCCGAGGTAGTAGTTGATGTGGAAGCGGTCGATCCAGGAGAGCTTCTCGATGAATTGCATGCCGTGCTGGGCATCGTTGAATCCCATGATCAGCGGGATCGTGACGAACAGGCTGACCAGCGAGCCGACCAGGGCAAGCGAACGCGTCAGTCCGGGATTGTCGTCGCGGCCCAATGCCAGGACCAGCACGCCGAACGCGATGGGTAGCCAGATCGCGAGGCTCAGGAGATAGGGAATCGTTGGTTGCATCATGGTTGCTATTGTTTTCGCATCGAGTTATTTGAGCGTCATGTCGCTGTCGTGTCGCGCTGTCGTATCGATTTTGTTCACTTCGGCATCGCAATCCAGATGAAGTAGGTCAGGAAGCCCACCACACCCAGGATCATCACGAACGCATAGTGATAGATATAGCCCGACTGGAACACGCGTGCGAGACGCGAGAACCAGCCCACCACGCGCGCGCTGCCGTTGATGACCAGGCCGTCGATCAAGCCCTTGTCGCCGATGTTCCAGAAGCCGCCACCCAGCAGAAGCGCGCCGTTGGCGAACACGGCCTGGTTGAACTTGTCCATGTAGTACTTGTTGTCGAGCACCGTGAACACGACGTGGAACTTGTTGAAGAACCACTCCGGCACCTTGCGGTTGACCATGTAGCAATAGTAGGCGGCAACGACACCCGCCAAGGCCAGCCAGAACGGTGCCGACCCGAAAGCATGCAGGCCCATCGTCACGGCGCCGCCGAAATCGTTTTTCAGCTCTTCCATGGCCGGATGGTTTTCCGCGATCTCGATGGCGCCCTTGAAATAATCGCCGAACAGCATGGGCTGGATCGTGAAGAAGCCGATCAACACCGAGGGAATCGCCAGGAGGATCAGCGGCAGCGTCACGACCCACGGCGCTTCCTTCGGCTTCTCGCCCGGGGCCAGGCCATGATGCTCGTCGTGCGCATGGTCGTCGTCATCGTGACCATGGGCGTGGCTGTGATCGTCGTGTGCGTGCGCGTCGGCATGGGCCGCGTGGCCGTCGTGCGAATGATCGTCGTGCGCCTTGCCGAAACGCTCTTCGCCGTGGAACACCAGGAAGTACATGCGGAACGAATAGAAAGCCGTGACGAACACGCCGGCGATGACGGCGAAGTAGGCAAACTTGGCGCCGTAAAGATTCGACGCCTTGACCGCTTCGATGATGCTGTCCTTGGAATAGAAACCCGAGAAGAACGGCGTGCCGATCAGGGCCAGCGAGCCGATCAGCGAAGTGATCCAGGTGATCGGCAGGTATTTGCGCAGGCCGCCCATGTTGCGGATGTCCTGGTCGTGGTGCATGCTGATGATGACCGCACCGGCGCCCAGGAACAGCAAGGCCTTGAAGAACGCGTGCGTCATCAGGTGGAACACCGCGACCGAGTAGGCCGAGGCGCCCAGGGCGACCGTCATGTAGCCGAGCTGCGATAGCGTGGAGTACGCCACCACGCGCTTGATGTCATTCTGGATGATGCCCAGGAAGCCCATGAACAGGGCCGTGATGGCGCCGATGATCATGACGAAGGACAAGGCTGCGTCTGACAATTCGAACAGCGGCGACATGCGCGCGACCATGAAGATGCCGGCCGTCACCATCGTTGCGGCGTGGATCAGCGCGGAAATCGGGGTCGGGCCTTCCATCGAATCGGGCAGCCAGACGTGCAGCGGGAATTGGGCCGACTTGCCCATCGCGCCGATGAACAGGCAGATACAGGCCGCCGTCACCATGGATACTTCGGTGCCGGGCAGGAGGTATTGGGTCAAGGCCGACTTTTGCGCAAATATCTCGAAGTAGTCCAGCGAGCCGCCGAAGCGCAGCAACAATCCGATGCCGAGGATGAAGCCGAAGTCGCCCACGCGGTTGACCAGGAAGGCCTTCATGTTGGCGAAGATCGCAGTCGGTCGGGTGAACCAGAAGCCGATCAGCAAGTACGAGACCAGGCCCACGGCTTCCCAGCCGAAGAACAACTGCAGGAAGTTGTTGCTCATGACGAGCATCAGCATCGAGAACGTGAACAGCGAGATGTAGGCGAAGAAGCGGTTGTAACCCGGGTCATCCTTCATATAGCCGACGGTGTAGATATGCACCATGAGCGAGACGAAGGTGACGACGCACATCATCATCGCGGTGAGGCTGTCGATCAGGAAGCCGACCTCGAACTTGAGGCCGCCGACCGTCATCCAGGTGTAGATCGATTGGTTGAAGGTCTCGCCCGCCAGCACGGCTTGCAGCGTCATGACGGAGATGACGAGTGCGATCGCCACACCGAGGATGGTGACGGTGTGCGAGACCTTGCGGCCGACGATGTTGCCGAAGAAGCTGGTGCCGAACAGGCCGGCAATCGCAGCACCGGCCAGCGGCGCCAGTGGTACTGCGAGAAGTAGGTTAGCGTTGAGTTGCCCCGCCATGATGATCCTTGTCGTATTTCAGCGTGTTTTATCCGGTTGCGCGATGCGTGCGCACTTTTAACTTTTCTCTCAACCCTTCAAGCTGTCGAGGTCTTCCACGTTGATGGTGTCCAGGTTACGGAACAGCACCACGAGGATGGCCAGGCCGATCGCCGATTCCGCCGCCGCAACGGTGAGGATGAAGAAGACGAAGATCTGCCCTGCCGCGTCGCCCAGGTAATGCGAGAACGCCACGAAATTCAGGTTCACCGCCAGCAGCATCAATTCGATCGCCATCAAGAGCACGATGATGTTCTTGCGGTTCAAGAAGATGCCGACGATGGAAATGGCAAACAGGATCGCGCCGAGAATCAGGTAATGCGAGAGTGTCAAAGTCACGGGCTTCTCCTTATTTCTTGTCCGCAGCTGCTGCCGCTTCGGCGACCGGCGCTTCAACCACAGGGCGCGACGACTCGGACTGCATCTTGACCATACGCAGGCGGTCGGTCGACTTGACCTTGACCGCATCGCCCGGGGCGAAGTATTTGCTGTCCTTGCGTTTGCGCATGGTCAATGCCACGGCGGCGATGATCGCCACCAGCAGGATCACGCCGGCGATTTCAAACGGGTAGATGTATTGCGTGTAGAGCACCTTGCCCAGTTCGCGCGTCAGGCCGACGGTGGCGCCGGCGGGCGATGCCTGGGCATCCATTTCCCAGAAGCCGCGCATCATGACGGCCGACATTTCGAACACGATCAACAATCCGATCGGCACGCCGACCCAGGCGCTCTTCCAGAATCCCTCCCGCAACTTTTCCATGTTGATGTCCAACATCATCACGACGAAGAGGAATAACACCATGACCGCACCGACATAGACCAACACCAGCACGATGGCAAGGAACTCGGCCCGCAGCAACATCCAGATCGCCGCACCCGAGAAGAAGGTCAGCACGAGATACAAGGCCGCATGCACCGGATTGCGATCGGTGATGACGCGCAGCGCGGCGAACACCATGATCACCGAGAACGCGTAGAACAATATTGTTTTATCCATAAATTCGACAGGCAATTATTTAAGTCTGCTTTAAGCAGCAATCCGGTCAGCGGTAAGCCGCATCCGCTTCGCGGGCGGCGGCAATTTCTTTCTCGTAGCGGTCGCCCACCGCGAGCAGCATTTCCTTGGTGAAGTACAGGTCGCCGCGCTTTTCGCCGTGATATTCGAGCACGTGCGTTTCGACGATGGAATCGACCGGGCAGGATTCTTCGCAGAAGCCGCAGAAGATGCACTTGGTCAGGTCGATGTCGTAACGCGTGGTACGGCGCGTGCCGTCGGCGCGCTGATCCGATTCGATCGTGATCGCCATGGCCGGGCAAACCGCTTCGCACAGTTTGCAGGCGATGCAGCGTTCTTCGCCATTGGGGTAGCGGCGCAGCGCGTGCAGGCCGCGGAAGCGCGGCGATTGCGGCGTCTTTTCCTCGGGGAATTGCACCGTGATCTTGCGCGCGAACATGTAGCGCCCGGTCAATGCCAGGCCCTTGATGAGCTCACGCAGCAGCAAGCTGTTAAAAAAATCCTTGATGGCTTCCATTTTCCTTAGCCCTTAACCTTTGCTTCTTGCTTCGGCATCGGGAGCAAACCGCCCCCTGCCCTATCCATGTGTTCCGGTCTTGCCGCCGAACCGTTTTTCCGGCTCGGCACTTCAGGTAATCAGTGCCAGATGTTCCACGGCGTCTGCATCCACGCCGCTACGATCAGCAGGTAAGCCAGCATCAGCGGGATGAACACCTTCCAGCCCAGGCGCATGATCTGGTCGTAGCGGTAACGCGGGAACGACGCGCGCGCCCAGATGAACATCGTCACCACCAGGAAGGTCTTGATCCCGAGCCAGATCCAGCCAGAGGGCAGGAACGATAACGGCGACGCCCAGCCGCCCAGGAACAAGAGCGACGCGACCAGCGAAATCAGGATCATATTGGCGTATTCGGACAGATAGAACATCGCGAACGACATGCCCGAATATTCGATCATGTGGCCGGCCACGATTTCCGATTCGCCTTCGACCACGTCGAACGGGTGGCGATTGGTTTCGGCGATGCCCGAGACCACGTAGACCACGAACACCGGCAGGAGCGGCAGCCAGTTCCACGACAGGAAGTTCAGGCCGTGATCAAAGCCGAAGCCCTTCGATTGCGCCATCACGATCTCGGTCAGGTTCAGGCTGCCCGACACCAGCAGCACGATCACCAGCGCAAAGCCCATGGCGATTTCATACGACACCATCTGCGCCGAAGCGCGCATGGCGCCGAGGAAGGCGTACTTCGAGTTCGACGCCCAGCCGGCGATGATGATGCCGTAGACTTCCATCGAGGTTACCGCCATCAGCAGCAGCAGGCCGGCGTTGACGTTGGCCAGTGCGACATCGGGGCCGAACGGAATCACGACCCAGGCCACCAGCGAAGGCATGATGGTCATGACCGGCGCCAGGACGAACAAGGCCTTGTTGGCGCGCGTCGGGATGACGATCTCTTTGAACAACAGCTTCGCGCCGTCGGCCAAGGGCTGCAACAGCCCCAGGGGGCCGACACGGTTCGGGCCGATGCGAATATGCATCCAGCCGATGGCCTTGCGTTCCCACAACGTGAGGTAGGCAACGCACAGCATCAGCGGCACAACCAGCACCACGATCTTGATCAAATTCCAGACGATTGCCCAGATGGTGGACCAGTAGGCACCGAACATCGCTTCGCCGTGCGCGCCGATGATTTGCAGGACTTGATCCATCATGCACGCTCCACGGTGATGGCGCCGAACATCGCACCGAGCGCGGCGGTCGAGGCATGGCCTGCGGCGACGCGCACGACGTTATCGGGCAATTTCTTGTCGATGGCGGCGGTCAGCACGGCGCTGCCGCTGCCCTGCTTGACACGCACTTGACTACCTTCGGCAATGCCGAGCTTTTGCGCCAGAGCGGTGGACAGGTGCGCCTTGGGCGCTTGCGCATCGGTCGTCAGTTGCAGCGATTCGGCGCGGCGCACCACGGCATCGGTCGAGTAAATGGGTACATCGGCCACACGTTCCAGATCGCTCGATGCGGCGGGGGCGGCATGCAGGATCAGGCCGGTGTGGTTGTTGAGGTGTCCGACCACATTGGCGTCATCGAGCTTGTCGCAAGCCAGCACCTGGTTGCGGATCGCTTCGGACGTATCGTAGTCGAAGCCGTCGATATCGAGCAGATTGCCCAGCACGCGCAACACCTTCCAGCCCGGACGCGAATCGCCGGCCGGGCGCACCGTGCCGTTGAAGCTTTGCGGACGGCCTTCGCAATTGACGAAGGTGCCGGAGGTTTCGGTGAACGGGGTGATCGGCAGCATCACGTCGGCGTAATCGGCGCCATGCTGGAACGGCGACATGACGACCACCATTTCAGCGGCATCGAGTGCGGCGCGCGCGGCTTGCGGGTTGGCGCTGTCGAATTCGGGTTCGGCGTTGAGCAGGATGTAAGCCTTGCGCGGCTGTTCGAACATCTGGGCCGCGTTGGCGCCCTCTTCACCCGGGGTTGCCTTGGCAAGGTAGCCGCCAACCGTATTGGCCGCTTCGGTCAGGTAACCGAGGCGCGCGTCGGTGTTGTGCGCGATCCATTGCGCGGCAATATGCAATTGCGAGGCTTGCGGATGCTGTGCCACGGCGTTGCCGAGCAGGATGGCCTTGTGCTCGCCGGACAGCAGGCTGGCGGCGGTTTGCTTGGCTGCGTCGGAAGGCTGGATGTTTTCATAGCCGGCCGGAGCGGCGATGCTCTTGGCAGCGGCCACGGCGGCGATCACTTCGCCCAATGCGGCGAGCCAGGCCGACGGGGCCTTGATCATCTTGTTGGCGACCGGCATCAGCAAGTCATCATCAGTCGCGTGCAGCACGCTGACCTTGGCGCCGGACTTGACCGCCTGGCGCAGGCGTGCAGCCAGCAGCGGGTGATCCTTGCGCAAGAAGGAGCCGATGACGAAGGCGCGGTTCAGGCCGCTGAATTCGGTGATCGACATGCCGAGCCAGGGAGTGACCTTGCCGTCGAGGGCAAAGTCGCTTTGGCGGGTGCGGAAGTCGACGTTGTTGGAACCCACGCCGCGCATCAGCTTTTGCAAGAGCGACAGTTCTTCCAGCGTCGACGACGGCGCGGCCAAGGCAGCCAAGGCATCGGCGCCGTGCTCATGACGGATGTTGCGCAAGCCGTGCGCGACGTATTCGAGCGCGGTTTGCCAATCGGCCTCAATCCACTTGCCGTCCTGCTTCAACATCGGCACGGTCAGGCGTTCGGCGCTGTTGACGCCTTCGTAGGAGAAGCGGTCCTTGTCCGAAATCCAGCAATCGTTGACGTCGACATTTTCCAGCGGCAGCACGCGCATGACCTTGCCGTTCTTGACTTGCACGGTCAGGTTGGCGCCGAGGCTGTCGTGCGGGCTGACCGACTTGCGGCGCTGCAGTTCCCAGGTGCGGGCGCTGTAGCGGAACGGCTTGGAAGTCAGGGCGCCTACCGGGCACAGGTCGATCATGTTGCCCGACAGTTCGGAGTCGACGGTCTTGCCGACGAACGACGTGATTTCGGAATGTTCACCACGGCCCAGCATGCCGAACTCCATCACGCCGGCGATTTCCTGGCCGAAGCGGACGCAGCGCGTGCAGTGGATGCAGCGGGTCATTTCTTTCATCGAGATCAGCGGGCCGACGTCCTTGGGTTCGACCACGCGCTTTTCTTCCTTGTAGCGCGAAGCGGAACCGCCGTAGCCGACCGCCAAATCCTGCAACTGGCATTCGCCGCCCTGGTCGCAGATCGGGCAATCGAGCGGGTGATTGATGAGCAGGAATTCCATCACGCTCTTCTGCGCCTTGACGGCCTTGTCGCTATGCGTGCGCACGATCATGCCGTTGGTCACAGGCGTGGCGCAGGCGGGCAAAGGCTTGGGAGCCTTTTCCACTTCGACCAGGCACATGCGGCAATTGGCCGCGATGGACAGTTTCTTGTGATAGCAGAAGTGCGGGATGTAGGTGCCGAGCTTGTCGGCGGCCGCGATCACCATGCTGCCTTCTTGCACTTCGACTTTCTTGCCGTCTATTTCGATTTCAACCATGGCTGTGTGCCCAAGTATTCTTTCAATTCACTTCAATTCGTCGCTGCTACTTTTTTGCTTACACGTAAGTCGGCACGAGGCAATGCTTGTGCTCGATGTGGTAAGCAAACTCGTCGCGGAAATTCTTGACGAAGGCGCGCACCGGCATCGCCGCCGCATCGCCCAGGGCGCAAATCGTGCGGCCCTGGATATTGTCGGCAATGCTGTTCAACAGGTCGAGGTCTTCCTGGCGGCCTTCGCCGTGCTCGATACGGTGCACCATGCGGTAGAGCCAGCCCGTGCCTTCGCGGCAAGGCGTGCATTGGCCGCACGATTCTTCGAAATAAAAATACGACAGGCGCAACAGCGACTTGACCATGCAGCGCGTCTCGTCCATCACGATGATGGCGCCCGAACCGAGCATGGAGCCGGCCTTGGCGATGGCATCGTAGTCGAGATCGGTGTTCATCATCAGCTCGCCTGTGATCACCGGAGCGGACGAGCCGCCGGGGATCACGGCCTTGATCTTCTTGCCGCCGCGCATGCCGCCGGCCAGTTCCAAGAACTTGGCGAACGACGTACCGAGCGGCACTTCATAGTTGCCCGGACGTTCGACGTCGCCCGAGATCGAGAAGATCTTGGTGCCGCCGTTGTTGGGCTTGCCCAGCGCCGCATAGGCTTCCCCGCCCATCTTGAAGATGAAGGGGACGGCGGCGAAGGTTTCGGTGTTGTTGATCGTGGTCGGCTTGCCGTACAGGCCGAAGCTGGCCGGGAACGGCGGCTTGAAGCGCGGCTGGCCCTTCTTGCCTTCGAGCGATTCGAGCAGCGCGGTTTCTTCGCCGCAGATGTAGGCGCCGTAGCCGTGATGCGCATGCAACTGGAATTTGAAGCCGCTGCCGCAGATGTCGTCGCCCAGGAAGCCGGCGGCACGTGCCTCTTCCAACGCTTCCTCGAAGCGGTCGTACACGTCCCAGATTTCGCCGTGAATGTAGTTGTAGCCGACCGTGATGCCCATGGCGTAGGCGCCGATGGCCATGCCTTCGATCAGCGAATGCGGGTTGTACCGCATGATGTCGCGATCCTTGAAGGTGCCCGGTTCGCCTTCGTCGGAATTGCAGACGAGGTATTTCTGGCCCGGGAACGAACGAGGCATGAAGCTCCACTTCAAGCCGGTCGGGAAGCCCGCGCCGCCGCGGCCGCGCAGGGACGATGCCTTCAATTCGGCGATGACTTGTTCCGGCGTGATCTTGTCGGTCAGGATGCGCTTCAACTGCTCATAGCCGCCGCGCTTGACGTAGTCGGCCAGGTGCCAGTTGTTGCCGTCGAGGCCGGCCAGGATCAGCGGGTTGATGTGACGGTCGTGCAGGCTGGTCATTTCTTCAGTTCCTCCACCAGTGCATCGATCTTGTCGTTGGACATCCAGCTGCACATGCGTTTGTTGTTGACCAGCATGACCGGCGCGTCGCCGCAGGCGCCCATGCATTCGCCTTCCTGCAGCGTGAACAGGCCGTCAGCCGAGGTTTCCCTGTAGTCGACGCCGAGCTTTTGCTTCAGGTAGTGCGCCGCCTTTTCGCCGCCCGAGAGCGCACACGGCAGGTTGGTGCAAACCGTGATCTTGAACTTGCCGATGGGCTTCAGGTTATACATCGCGTAGAACGTCGCGACTTCCTGCACCGCCACGGCGGGCATGCCGATGTAGTCGGCCAGATCCTGCATGATTTCCGGCGACAGCCAGCCCTTTTCGTCCTGGGCGATGGCGAGCGCCGACATCACGGCCGACTGCCTTTGATCGGCTGGATACTTCGCCAGCTCGCGATCGATCTTTTTGTATGCTTGCTCTGATAACAGCATGTTTTATGCCTCAACTGTGCATCAAACCAAAGTAGAAATAATTTTCACTTCAGCCAAAATCACTTCTCCGTCATCCCCGCGAAAGCGGGGATCCATACTGAGTCCGCACTTGCAACCGGCTTGTGGATTCCCGCTTTCGCGGGAATGACGGAGGAATATTTACGTTCCGTTCATCCGCCCAACCAGGGCTTTCTTTTCTTACCTGTCAATCTCGCCGAACACAATATCCTGCGTGCCGATGATGGTGACTGCATCGGCGATCATGTGACCCTTGGCCATTTCATCGAGACCTTGCAAATGCGGGAAGCCCGGTGCACGGATCTTCAGGCGGTACGGCTTGTTGGCGCCGTCGGACACGATGTAGATGCCGAACTCGCCCTTCGGATGCTCGACGGCGGCATAGGCTTCGCCCGGCGGCACGTGGAAGCCTTCGGTGAAGAGCTTGAAGTGGTGGATCAGCTCTTCCATGTTGGTCTTCATGTCGACGCGGTGCGGCGGGGCCACCTTGTGGTTGGTCGTCATGACCGGGCCCGGGTTGTTGCGCAGCCACTCGATACACTGCTTGATGATGCGGTTCGACTGGCGCATTTCGGCCACGCGTACCAGATAGCGGTCGTAGCAGTCGCCGTTGGTGCCGACGGGGATGTCGAAGTCGAGCAGATCGTACACTTCGTACGGCTGTTTCTTGCGCAGATCCCATTCGATGCCGGAACCGCGCAGCATGGCGCCGGTGAAGCCCATGGCCAGGGCGCGCTCGGGCGAGACGACGCCGATGCCGACCAGGCGCTGCTTCCAGATGCGGTTGTCGGTCAGGAGCGTTTCGTATTCGTCGACGTAGGTCGGGAAACGGTTGGTGAAGTCTTCGATGAAGTCAAGCAGCGAACCCTGGCGATTTTCGTTCAGCTTGGCCAACTGCGACGCATTCTTCAGCAGCGACACCTTGTGCTGCGGCATCGCATCTGGCAGATCGCGGTAGACGCCGCCCGGACGGTAGTAGGCCGCGTGCATGCGCGCGCCCGACACCGCTTCGTAGCAGTCCATCAGGTCTTCGCGCTCGCGGAAGGCGTACAGGAACACGCCCATCGCGCCGACGTCGAGCGCATGTGCGCCGATCCACAGCAGGTGGTTCAGCAAGCGCGTGATTTCGTCGAACATGACGCGGATGTATTGCGCGCGCAGCGGCACTTCGATGCCGATCATCTTCTCGATCGCCATGACGTAGGCGTGCTCGTTGCACATCATCGAGACGTAATCGAGGCGGTCCATGTAGGGCACCGACTGCAGATAGGTCTTTTGCTCGGCCAGCTTTTCGGTCGCGCGGTGCAACAGGCCGATATGCGGGTCGGCGCGCTGGATCACTTCGCCGTCGAGTTCGAGCACGAGGCGCAGCACGCCGTGCGCTGCCGGATGCTGCGGACCAAAGTTCAGCGTGTAGTTTTTGATTTCAGCCATGTTATTTCGTCCCGCCGTATTGCTCTTCACGGATCACGCGCGGCACGTTCTCGCGCGGCTCGATGGTCACGGGTTGATAGACCACGCGCTTTTGCTCGGGGTCGTATTTCATTTCGACGTAGCCCGATACAGGGAAGTCCTTGCGGAAGGCGTGGCCGATGAAGCCGTAGTCGGTCAGGATGCGGCGCAGGTCGTTGTGGCCGTCGAACAGGATGCCGAAGAAGTCGAACGCTTCGCGCTCGTACCAGTTGGCGGCATTCCAGATGCCGGAGACCGAGGCCACCAGCGGGAAATCGTCGTCGGTGCAGAACACGCGCACGCGCACGCGCCAGTTGTGCTTGATCGACAGCAGATGCGACACGACGGCAAAGCGCTTGCCTTCCCAGGCGCCGTCGCCGTAGGTGGAGTAATCCACGCCGGCGAGGTCGATCAATTCTTCGAAATGCAGATCGACTGCGTCGCGCAGCGTGGTCATGGCTTGCGCGTAATGGTCCGCGCCGACCACGATGGTGACTTCGCCGAGCGCGGTCGTCAGGCTCTGGATCTGTTCGCCCAAGGCACTCTTGAGCGCGGCTTCCAGAGTTTCAAGTTTGGTCGTCATAATTATTTGCGGGCGATCGTGTTGGTGCGCTTGATCTTGTTCTGCAATTGCATGATGCCGTACAGTAGCGCCTCGGCGGTGGGCGGGCAGCCCGGCACGTAGACGTCGACCGGCACGATGCGGTCGCAGCCGCGCACCACGGAATACGAATAGTGGTAGTAGCCGCCGCCGTTGGCGCACGAGCCCATGGAGATGACCCAGCGCGGCTCGGCCATCTGGTCGTACACCTTGCGCAGGGCCGGCGCCATCTTGTTGCACAGCGTGCCGGCGACGATCATCACGTCGGACTGGCGCGGCGATGCGCGGAAGACGACGCCGAAGCGGTCGAGGTCGTAACGCGACGCGCCGGCGTGCATCATTTCCACGGCGCAGCAGGCCAGACCGAACGTCATGGGGTACATCGACCCGGTACGGGCCCAGTTGATCAGCTTGTCCACCTGGGTGGTGGCAAACCCTTCGCTCAAGTGACCTTCAATAGCCATAGTATTCTCAATGCGTTCTCAATGCGTTCTCAATGCGTTCCCAAAGCGTCAATCCCAGTCAAGGGCGCCTTTTTTCCAGATGTACCAAAAACCGACGGCGAATTCGACGATGAACGCGAACATGGTCAGAAAGCCGGACCAGCCCAGATCGCGCATTGCCGCGCCCCACGGAAAGAAGAATGCCGTTTCCAGGTCGAACAAGATAAACAGGATGGCGATCAGGTAGTACCGCACATCGAACTTCATGCGCGCGTCTTCAAACGCTTCGAAGCCGCACTCGTAGGGAGAAAGTTTTTGCGCGTCGGGCTTGTTGGGGCCGATCAGCCAGCCGAGGACTTGCGGGAGGACGCCGACTGCGATGCCGACGAGGATGAACAACAGGACGGGTAGATAATTTTCGAGGTTCACGGTAATTGCGTAATACGCCGGTTGTTGAACAATTGCTGCTGATACTGGCGCGACCAAAACAAAAATACTAAGCGCTCTAACGAACTATCAACCAAGCAACAAATTTCTCGATAAAAAGCCAGCTCGGATACTTCTTTGCTGGCTTGTTCTCATTGCATTGCACATTGCTTTGCGTTGGTGCCGACGGCGAGACTCGAACTCGCACAGCTTGCGCCACTACCCCCTCAAGATAGCGTGTCTACCAATTTCACCACGTCGGCTCAAGCTCAGTATTTTAACCTGTTTTGATACCTTTGTTCAACGCACAAATTGCAGTAAATCAATGCGCGCCGATTTTATTCTCGATACTGCCGTCAACTTCCCGGCAAATCGCAATAACGGCGCGCGTTTCTCGCCAATTCTCGCCGATTATTTTTGCGCCGGCGCAGTCTGCGATGCAGCAGGAGCGGACTTCGCTGGCGCCGAAGCCGGTGCAACTGCCGCAGGAGCAGGTGCAGCGGGCGCGGCCGGTGCGGAAGCAACCGGAGCGGCGGCGGCAGGAACCGAAACGGGAGCCGAAGCAGGAACCGAAACAGGAGCGGTCTGCGCAGGCACGATGGCGTCGAGCGAATTGGTGACGGCGCGCTGACCCGAGTTCAGGTAAGCCAGGCTGAGCGTCGAGACGAAGAAGATCGCCGCGGCAACGCCGGTCGACTTCGACAGGAAGTTCGACGAACCGCTGGCGCCGAACAGGCTGCCCGAGGCGCCGGAACCGAAAGCCGCACCCATGTCGGCGCCCTTGCCATGCTGCATCAGCACCAGACCAACGATGACCAAGGCGGAAATCACCTGAATCAACATAACCAAATTAAGAATCATTGCATTCCTTCAATATTTTCCCGTTACCGGGGTTGAATCACGGGGTCGCCCCCACTTACTGTTACCGGCGGCTTTGCTGACACGACGCAAAGCTGCCGCTTGTTATGTTTTCGGTTGCACTGCCTGCGCAATGGCAAGAAAGTCTTCCGCCTTCAACGACGCGCCACCGATCAGGCCGCCATCGATATCGGGCATCGCCAGCAATTGTCCCGCATTGTCGGGCTTCATGCTGCCGCCATACAAAATCCTTACATGCGATGCCGCTTCTGCATTCTTCGCCGCGATCTTCGCGCGCAGCATCTGGTGCACGGTTTGCGCCATGCGCGGCGTCGCCGTGATGCCGGTGCCGATGGCCCACAAAGGCTCGTACGCCACCACGAGGCGCGCCACGTCGCCCTGCTCGAGCACTTGCAGCACCGCGTCGAGCTGTTCGCCAATCACGGCATCGGTCCGATTGCCCTGGCGCTCGGCCAGCGTCTCGCCTACGCACAAAATAGGCGTCAGGCCGGACTTCAGCGCCCGCAGCGCCTTCTTCGCCACCAGCGCATTGCTTTCGCCCTGATAAGTGCGCCGTTCCGAGTGACCCACGATCACGTAGCTGCAGCCGAATTCCAGCAACATCGAGGCGGCAACTTCGCCCGTATAGGCGCCCGATTCGTGTTCGGAAACCGTTTGCGCGCCCCAAACCACGCCTGAGCCCTGCAGCTCGGCCTGGCACTGCGCCAGGTAAGGCGCCGGCGCGCAAACGAGCAAATCGCAACCCGCCGCCACGTCAGCAGCGCCCGCCTTGATCCCGCCCAGCAACTTGAGGTTGCCCGACAGGCTGGCGTTCAGCTTCCAGTTACCGGCGATCAATGTGCGACGCATAGCGGCCTATTTCTCAATAACCCAATATTGTAACGCGCCGCAGCATGCGTGGTCAAACCTGCGCCATGTGCCGCATGCCCTTGCGGTTCGCATTTATATTGTTTTTTTGAAAACCAATTCGCTGTCGATCAACCGACTTGCAGCATGATTTTGCCGATATGCGTGCTTGATTCCATCAGCAAATGCGCCTCTTTGGCCTGCTCCAGCGGGAAGCTGCGGTAAATCACCGGCTTGATCGCGCCGCTTTCCAGCCGTGGCCAGACATGTTCCACCAGCCTGGCGCCGATGGCCGCCTTGAATTCGCGCGAGCGCGGGCGCAGCGTGGAGCCGGTCACGGTGAGGCGCCGGCGCAGCAGTTGCGCCAGGTCGAGCGTGCCCTTGATGCCGCCCAGCAAGGCGATCACGGCAAGACGGCCGTCGTCGGCCAGGCAGCCGATTTCTCGCGACAGGTAGTCGCCGCCGACCATATCGAGGATCACGTCGGCGCCCTTCCCGTCCGTCAGTTCCTTGACTACTGCTGCGAAATCCTCGTCGCGATAGTTGATGCCGCGCTCGGCGCCGAGCTCCTCGCATTTGCGGCATTTTTCATCCGAGCCGGCCGTGGCGAACACGCGATGACCGAAAGCCTTGGCCATCTGGATCGCCGTGACACCGATACCCGAGGTGCCGCCTTGCACGAGCAAGGTTTCACCGGCTTTCAGGCCGGCACGGTCGAACACGTTGCTCCAGACGGTAAAATAAGTTTCGGGCAGCGATGCCGCTTCAAGCGCGGAGAAGCCCTTGGGCACGGGCAGGCATTGCATCCACGGTGCGGCGCAGTATTCGGCGTAGCCGCCGCCTTGCACCAGGGCGCAGACGAGATCGCCCTTCTTGAACGGCGTGCCGCTCAGGTCGCCGTCGACGATCTCGCCGGCGACTTCGAGGCCGGGCAGATCGGATGCCCCTGGCGGCACAGGATAGTGGCCCGTGCGTTGCACCACGTCGGGCCGGTTGACGCCGGCAGCGTGGACCTTGATCAGCAGTTCGCCGGGTTTGAGTTCAGGAGTGGGCCGCTCGCACAGACGCAGAACGTCGGCGGGGCCGGGTTGGGTGATTTCGATGGCGCGCATTGATAACTCCAGATTGCTTGCAAAGGCCCATTTTACGCCGGGTGCGAAGCAAGAGTCGCGTGCCTGCCACCCCTCGTCGTCCCCGTGAAAACGGGGACCCACGGCGCGACCGGTGCAGGTTTTAATCCTGGGTCCCCGTTTTCACGGGGACGACGGATGTAACTAGGCGAGATGCGATAATGAAGCGCCATTGTTTTCCCAGTCCTGGCCATCGAACGGCAAGGTTTTGACGTCGCGTATCGTTGCCGCATCGAGGCAACGCACATTGATCGAAAACCCATCCGGATTCGAACGCGGCACGTAGTAAGGCCTGCAGCCGCACACCTTGCAAAAGTAATGCCTGGCCACGCCGGTGTTGAAGGTGTAGCTCGCAAGCGCGTCCTCGCCCCTGACCAGTTTGAACGCTTCCTTCGATACGATCAGGTGCAGGAAACCCGTGCGTCGGCACATCGAGCAATTGCATTCGTAAGCCTCGATATCCTCAAGCGCTTCGACTTCGATCTGTATCGCGCCGCAATGGCAACTTCCGCTGTGAAGCATGTTCCTCTCCCAAAAAGAAAAACCGCCCGGCACTCGCGCACCGGGCGGCTCTATCTTGCAAGCAGCTTATTACTGCTGCTGTTCTTGCTGTTCGCCACCCTCGGCGGCAGCAGCCTTCATCGACAGCTTGAGGCGGCCGCGGTCGTCGGCTTCGAGAACCTTGACGCGCACTTGCTGGCCTTCCTTCAGGTAGTCGGCCACGGCGTTGACGCGCTCGTTGGCGATCTGGCTGATGTGCAACAAGCCGTCCTTGCCCGGGATCACTTGCACGATGGCGCCGAAGTCCAGCAGCTTCAGGACGGTGCCTTCGTAGATCTTGCCGATCTCGACCGAGGCGGTCAGCTCTTCGATGCGGCGCTTGGCTTCCTGGCCGGCGCTGGCATCGACCGAAGCGATGGTGACGATGCCTTCGTCGGTGATGTCGATCTGCGTGCCGGTTTCTTCGGTCAGCGCGCGGATCACGGCGCCGCCCTTGCCGATCACGTCACGGATCTTTTCCGGGTTGATCTTGATGGTGATCAGGCGCGGTGCGAAGTCGGACAGTTCGGTCTTGCCTTGCGGCAGGGCTTCCTGCATCTTGGCCAGGATGTGCGTGCGGCCTTCCTTGGCTTGCGCCAGGGCGACCTGCATGATTTCCTTGGTGATGCCCTGGATCTTGATGTCCATCTGCAGTGCGGTCACACCGTTGGCGGTACCGGCCACCTTGAAGTCCATGTCGCCCAGGTGATCTTCGTCACCGAGGATGTCGGTCAGCACGGCGAACTTGTTGCCGTCCTTGATCAAGCCCATGGCGATGCCGGCCACGTGGGCAGTCATCGGCACGCCGGCATCCATCAGCGCGAGGCAGCCGCCGCAGACGGAAGCCATCGAGGAGGAACCGTTCGATTCGGTGATTTCCGATACCAGGCGCACCGAGTAGCTGAATTCATCCGATGCCGGCAGAGCGGCGATCAATGCGCGCTTGGCCAGGCGGCCGTGGCCGATTTCGCGGCGCTTCGGTGTGCCGACGCGGCCGGTTTCGCCGGTGGCGAACGGCGGCATGTTGTAGTGAAGCATGAAGCGGTCGCTGTATTCGCCCATCAGCGCGTCGATCTTTTGCTCGTCGCGTGCGGTGCCCAGGGTGGCGACCACCAGCGCCTGCGTTTCGCCGCGGGTGAACAGGGCCGAGCCGTGGGTACGCGGCAGCACGCCGGTACGGATGGTGATCGGGCGCACGGTCGTGGTGTCGCGGCCGTCGATACGCGGTTCGCCGTCGAGGATCTGCGAGCGGACGATCTTGGCTTCGAGGTCGAACAGGATGTTGTTGACTTCAGCGGAATCAGGGGCGGCGCCGCCGACCGATGTGGCTTCGGCAGCCAGCTCGGTGCTGACCGACGAATAGATGTCGCGCAGTTCGGTGGTGCGGGCTTGCTTGTCGCGCGTTTGATAGGCTTGGCGCAGCTTGGCTTCGGCGAAGTGCGACACGCGGCCGATCAGGGCCTCGTTCTTCGGTGCCGGAGTCCATTGCACTTCGGGCTTGCCGCCGTCGCGCACGAGTTCGTGGATCGCGTCGATCACGGCCTTCATTTGCTCGTGGCCAAAGACCACGGCGCCCAGCATGACTTCTTCGGACAATTGCTTGGCTTCGGATTCGACCATCAGCACGGCCGATTCGGTGCCGGCGACGACGAGGTCGAGCTTGGTGTCCTTCAATTGCGTGGTGGTGGGGTTCAACACGTATTGGCCGTCGATGTAGCCGACGCGCGCGGCGCCCAGGGGGCCGGCGAACGGGATGCCGGCGACCGAGATCGCGGCGGACGCGCCGATCATGGCGGCGATATCGGGATCGATTTCCGGATTGACCGACAACACGTGGATGATGACCTGCACTTCATTGAGATAGCCTTCGGGGAACAGCGGGCGGATCGGACGATCGATCAGGCGCGAGGTCAGCGTTTCCTTTTCCGAAGGACGGCCTTCGCGCTTGAAGAAGCCGCCGGGGATGCGGCCGGCCGCATAGGTCTTTTCCACATAGTCGACGGTCAGCGGGAAGAAATCCTGGCCCGGCTTGGCGTCCTTGCGTGCCACGACGGTTGCGAGCACGACGGTATCCTCGATCGACACCATGACGGCGCCGGATGCCTGGCGAGCGATTTCGCCCGTCTCCAGGGTGACTGTGTGTTGGCCGTACTGGAATGTCTTGGTGACTTTATTAAACACGGTGTTTCCTTTCTCGTTTTTCCGACAGATTTTCAGGCGCTGTCGTTCACCTCACCACAGACGACAAAAGATATCGTCTTGTTACAGTTATTGCAAAAGGCTCAAAGACAAAATGCCCGCATCAGCAGGCTGACACGGGCATTTCGACTTGATCTGATACGGCAAGGCTTACTTACGCAGGCCGAGTTTGGCGATCAGATCGCGGTAACGGTTGACGTCCTTGTCCTTGAGGTAGGACAGCAGGCTCTTGCGACGGTTGACCATCATGATCAAGCCGCGGCGGGAGTGGTGATCCTTGACGTGCTCTTTGAAGTGGCCGTTGAGTTCGTTGATGCGCGCGGTCAGCAATGCGACCTGCACTTCAGGCGATCCGGTGTCGTTGGTGCCGCGGGCGTTGTCGGCGATGATGGCAGCCTTGTTGGCTTTTTCCATAGTCATGATACTTGTACCTTTCACAGGCGGTGAGCGGAGTTTTTTATCTACCCCAGACACCGTGATTACGATTAAAAATTAACTTCTTGATAACTGACCAACCAAGGCCAGAGCAAGAGTATAGCGGAAAAGACTTGGGGATTCAAATACTTAGGGGCTTTGGTTTGCATTGCGCGATTCGCTTTGTGTCGGTTGATGCCGTGCTTGGTCCACTTCTTCCGTCGGCACGCCGTTCGGTGTGATGGTCAGCACCGGGTCGTCGCGGTTCACGACGCGAAGATTGAAGGCGAAGATGCCGGCTTGCGCGGCCTCAATCGTGATCTTTTGACCACCCCATGCCAAGATATGTTGCCTACCTGATAACAATATCTACCCACCACGGGACCTGAGAAATAAGCGATACCCCGCACGAATCCGCAAACACATGTGGCGGTCACGATGGTGTCGCGCAAACGCCGGGCAGCGCAACGATCACAGCCGCAAACGCTAATTTGCCTGCGCCAATTTGTCCTTCGGCAAGGTCTTCCTCACTTCAGCCACGTCATCTGCCGTCACCGCAGGCGCCGCGTTGCCCCAGTTTTGCCTGACGAAGGTCAACAGTTGCGCGGTCTCTTGATCCGACAGACGCCAGGCGAAGCCGGGCATGCCTAGCGCAGACGGCGCCGTCTGCGTTGCAGGCATGGCGCTGCCTGCCAGCACCAGGCGAATCAGCGTCGCGGGATTGCCGGACAGGGCTGTGGCATTGCCGGCGATGGCGGGGAAGACCCGGGGACTGCCCTGCCCGTTCGAGCGGTGGCAGGCCGAGCAATTATCCAGGTAGAGTTGCGCGCCGCGCCCGTTCTCCGTACCGGCGGCCAGTGCTTTTGCCGTGCTGTCGTCGGATTTGTATTTGGCCACCTCGATCGGCGAAGCGGGCAGCGATTTCAGATACGCGGCGATCGCCTGCAAATCGGGATCGTTGAGGCCTTGCATGCTGTGCACGACGACATCGCTCATCGGCGAGCCCACCACGGCGGCGTGCGGGTTGCGGCCGCTCTTCAGGGCGTCGACGATGTCTTGCGCCGACCAGCGGCCCAAGCCGGCGGCATCGTTGCCGCGCAGGTTGACCGCAAACCAGCCGTCGATCACGCCGCCGCCTGAGAGATAGGCCGGCTGCGATTCGTCCAGCGCCGCTTCTTCCATGGTCAGGGCGCGCGGCGTGTGGCAACTGCCGCAGTGGCCCAGGCCTTGCACGAGGTAGGCGCCGCGCGCCACGGCGGCATCCTTGTATTTTGCCGGATCGACGGGTTTAACCGCCGAGACGGGCGCGAAGGTCTTGCGCCACACACCCAGCGGCCAGCGCATGGAAAGCGGCCACGCGATGTCCGTATTGCGGTTGCCCGAGACCGCCGGCTCAACGCCATGCATGAAGTAGGCATAGAGCGCGCGCACGTCCTGGTCGCTCATGCGCGCATAGGATGGATAGGGCATGGCCGGATACAGCGTCGTGCCGTCGGGCTTGATGCCGTAGCGCACGGCGCGATCGAAGTCGTCGAGGCTGTATTTGCCTATGCCCGTGCCTGCATCTGGCGTGATGTTGGAGCTGTAGATCGTACCGATGGGCGACGCCAGGCCGAGGCCGCCGGCGAAGGGCTGGCCGCCCGGCGCGCTGTGGCAGGCGACGCAGTCACCGGCTACGGCGACGTAGCGCCCGGCTTCGATCAGGCTTTTGTCATCAATTGGAGCAACCGCGAGCTTGCGCGTTTCGGTCGGCGAGGTGGCGTAGAACCATAGCGCACCGATCACGAGGACGGCAAGAACGATCAGCGCCAGCAGGAGTCTTTTCAGCATACGCATCGTCGTCTCCTTATGCCTGCACCAGTGCGCCGGGGTTTTTCAGGTACTGCTCGCGGATCGCTTTCGCCGCCCAGTAAGTCAAGGCGCCGACCATGCCGGTCGGGTTGTAGCCGTTGTTTTGCGGGAAGGCATTGGCGCCGGGTGCGAACACGTTGGGCACGTCCCACGATTGCAGGAAACGGTTCAGGGCCGAGGTCTTCGGGTCGCTGCCCATGATGGCGCCGCCGCAGGTGTGGGTGCTCTGGTATTGCGTGATGTTGTAATGCTCGCCGTCCTTCTTGGCGTCGCCCTTCATCGCTTTTGGCGAAAGCGACTTGCACATCTCGAGTGCTTTGCCGACCAGGAATTGCGAGCCTTTGATTTCATTGTCGTGCCAGTCGAAGGTCATGCGCAACAAGGGCCGGCCGAAGCCGTCGCGATAGGTCGGATCCAGGCTCAGGTAGGCATCGTCGTAGGACATGCACGAGCCTTGCACTTCGTAATAGAACGAATGGCGGAACGCTTCCTTGATGCCTTTCTTCCAGGCGCTGCCCCAGTTCGGCACGCCCGGCGCGGTCTGGATGCCGCGCACCGGGCCGTTGCCGGGCTGGCGCGCCCAGATCACGCCACCGCCGACGAAGCCTGCCTTGGCGTTGTCGAGCTGGTTGCCGTTGAGATCGTCGAACACCGTGCCGCCGCCACCGATGCCGATGAAGCCGTTGGCTTGCACGGACTCATCGAAAAACATCGTCACGCGGTTCAGGTTCTGGTACGAGTAATTGCGCCCTATCGTGCCGGTGCCGGTGGCGGGGTCGTACGGCGTGCCGATGCCGGAGAGCAGCATCAGGTGTACGTTGTAGAGCGAAAAGGCGCACAGCACGACGAGGTCGGCCGGCTGTTCGGTCTCGCGGCCTTGGGCATCAAGGTAAGTGACGCCGGTGGCGCGCTTCTTGTCGCTGTCGAGATCGACCTTGAGCACCTGGCACAGCGTGCGCAATTCGAAGTTCTTGCGCAGCCGCAGCACCGGCATGATGCAGATGTTGGGACTGGCCTTGGAATAATTCAGGCAGCCGTAATCGCTGCAAAAGCCGCAGAAATTGCACGGCCCCATCTGGCAGCCGTAGGGATTGGTATAAGCCGCGGAAGCGTTCGATGCGGGAATCGGATACGGGTGATAGCCCTGCTCGCGCGCGGCCTTGTAGAACAGTTCGCCGCCGAGATAATTCGGATTGGGCGGCAGCGCGAATTCGCGCGAACGCGAGCCTTCGAACGGGTTGCCCCCATCGACTTGCTTGCCATTGATCACGCCGGCCTTGCCCGAGGTGCCGCAGACGTATTCGAAATGGTCGAAGTGCGGCTCCAGGTCTTCGTAGCTGACCGGATAATCGGCGATGCTCATGCCCTGCGGGATGAATTTCTTGCCGAAGCGCTGCTCGGTGTTGCTGCGCACGCGGAAGTCTTCCGGCAGTGCGCGGAAATGGCAGCCCGACCAATGACTTCCCGCGCCGCCCACGCCGGTGCCGGGCTTGAACGAGCCCATCTGGCGGTACGGCACGGCCGACTCGTTCGTGCTGTGGCGTATCGTCACGGTTTCCTTCGACAGGCTTTGCAGATACTTGCGGTGCACCGAACCTTCGAGTTCATCGACCACGCGCGGATAGGCGAAGTCGGGCTGCGTATCGCGGTCCGGGCCGCGTTCGAGCACAACCACGTGCAAGCCGGCGTCGGTCAATTCCTTGGCCATGATGGCCCCGGTCCAGCCCATGCCGACGATGACGGCGTCGACCTTGTTCTTGACGATAGCCATCGCTCAGCCTCGCTTTCCGGAGAGGTCGACCGGGCCGATCGGATACGGTTTGTCGCGCACCCCGACCCAATCGATGTAGTCGGCACGCATGCCGGGATAGCCGATCATCTTCCACGAACCCATGCCCTTGTTGCCGCCGTATTTGGGGTCGGCGAAGTAGCCGTTTCGTACCTCATTCAAGAAATTGCCGAAGAATAGTTTTTCGGGGATGTCGTCGAGCTTGAGCTTGCCGGCTTCGGCATCCTTCAAGACGGCGTCCTGCTGTTTGCCGTCGAGATCAGCGAATTTCTTGCCGCCGAATTGCTTGGTGCAGTAAGCATCCAATGCCTTGATGCCGGTGCGGATGATGTCGCGCAGGGCCAGGCGCCCTTGGTAGCCGAATTCGGGCGCGACTTCCTGGAACGGGCCCTGCATGTACCAGATGTCGCCGCTGGCATAGGGCGTCTGCATGTGCCTGTCGAGGAATTCGGGCACGCCGAGTTCGACCGCGCCGGGGCCGTGCTCGTCGTGCGGAATCAGGCGGTCGCAGGCAGCGATCAGGAAACGCCATTCGTCGCCGTTGAAGAAATTGGGCTTGTAGCCGCCGGGCGCGTCTGCCGCCTGCAGTTCCTTCACCACGCTGGCGCTGCCTACCACGCCGATGGGAACCAGCATCAGCGTCTTGAGCAGGCTGCGGCGCGAGGTTTTCTTGTCTTCCGCCATGGGGTCTCCGTTGTTTTTCGCGTGTTACTTGATTGTCATTCGAGAGTGAAGCGTAAAGGCGGCAAGCCGTCGATCTCGCCGCTGACGATGCCGGCGCCGAATTCGAAATGCGCGCCGACGTAGGTGCCCGCGGTCAGCACGCTGCCGGGCGGCAGAGGCAAGCCGCGCCGCAGGCAATGCCGCACCAGCCAGGGCAGCAGGCGGCGCGGATCGCCTGCCGGGTTGCTGCCCTTGCCTTCGAATAATACCTTGTCGCCGACGGCAAAGCGCAATGCGGGACTGACAAAATCGAAAGCCGGATCATAGGCAAGCGCTTCGCCGACGACCAGCGCGCCATGGTTTTGCAGGTCGCCCAACTGGATCAGCGGCGGCACCTGCGGCCAGCCTTCGACGCGGCTCGACACCAGTTCCACCGATACGCGCATGGTGTCGATTGCCTGCAGCACTGCGGCATCTTCGGCTTCGGCCTCGTCGCGAAATGCGTAGGAAAGGGAAAAGGCGATTTCAAGTTCCAGGCCGAGCACGGGAAAATCGGCGCGACGCAACACGGCGCCCTCGCCATGGATGCCGCCGGCCGGCAAGGGCGCACCTTGCGCCGCCAGTTCGGGCGAACGGGCGCCTATCTTCCAGCCTCCTGCCTGCAGCCCGATGGCGTCGAGCATGCTTTCCTGGACGGCGTATGCCGCGTCCATGTCGGACGGGGCCAGTTGTTGGGGAACGGCAACCGCTCGCTTGTCGCGCCAGGCGCGGGCCAGCAATTGCGTCAGGTCTGATACGGTCGATCCAGACATCGATTTACCTCGATTCTGCAAGACGGGCTTGCGCCATTGCCGCCTGCGCTTCAAACTTGTGTTCCGGATGCATACGATACGCCAAGACCGCACCGATTGCCAACAAGAGCATGCTGCCGAAGAACGGCAGTTCCCAATTGCCGAAGCGGTCGATCAGGTAACCGGAGGCAACGGGCGACAAAATCGCCGCCAGCGCCGAACCGATATTCATCATGCCGCTGGCGGTGCCGGAATATTCGGGCGCAATATCCATCGGGATGGCCCACATCGGGCCGATCGTCATTTCAGCGAAGAAGAACGCGATCGACAGGCAGCAGATCGACACCGTCAGATTGTGGTTGAAGACGATGGGGGTCAGCGTTGCCAGCGATAGCAGCAGGCAGATGGCCACCATCTGGCTGCGCGCGCGCTTCAGGTTGCCGCTCTTTTTCAGGATGCGATCGCTCACGATGCCGCCCAGCGTATCGCCCACCACGCCGGCGAAGAAGACGCCGGTGGCAAAACCTGCCGACGATTTCAGGTCGAGCTGATAACTGTGCAGGAAATATTGCGGAATCCAGCTCAGGTAGAGCCACAGCGTCCAGCCGTAGCAGAAATACACCAGCATGACCGGCAGCATGCGCCGCGCCAACGGCGTCCAGGGGACCGCGACGTTTTTCTTTCTCGGCGGCGGCAACGCGGCCAATTCTTCGGGCGGCACACGGGGATGATCGGCGGGATCTTCGGTGAAGATCACGGCCCAGACCGCGACCCATATCAGGCTCATGACGCCGCTGATGTAAAACGCCACGCGCCAGCCCCAGGCCGCCATGATGAGCGCGATGACCAGTGGCGCTGCCGAATTGCCGACGCGCGAAAAGGCGTGGGTCAAGCCTTGCGCGAAACCGCGCAAATCGCTCCTGACCCAGCGCGACATGGCCGAGGTGGCGGCGGGAAAGGTCGCGCCTTCGCCCAGGCCCAGCAGCAAGCGCGCCCCCAGCATGGAATACAGGCCGACGGACAACCCGGTCAAGGCCGTGGCCACGGCCCACATGGCGCCGCAAAAGATCAGCGTGCGCTTGGCGCCGAAGCGGTCGCTGACCCAGCCGCCGATGATCTGGAACACCAGGTAGGGATAGGCGAAGGCGGAAAATACGAAGCCGATCTGGGTCTTGTTCAGATCGAATTCCTTGCCGAAGCCTTCGGCCGCCGAGCTGACATTGACGCGGTCGAGATAGGTCAGGAAATACATCAGGCACAGCATCAGGAGGACGAGCGAGGTCGCCCTCAGCAATACCGGTCGTTTCATGCGTTTGTCTCCATTATGTTTTAACGAACGACGACGGTATGCTTATTTGCGCTGCAGCCCCCTTGGGTGGGACGTCAAGTATTGCATGGCGGCGGCAACGCCGCTGCGGGCCAGCTTGACGCCGGCCAGGGTCAGCCCCATTTCGCAACCAGAGAGCGTGGCCATCAAGGTCAGGTCGTTGGCTTCGCCCAGGTGGCCGATGCGAAACATGCGGCCCTTGACCTTGCCCAGGCCGGTGCCGAGCGACATGTCGTAATGTTCGTAGATGATCTTGCGGATCGCATCGGCATCGATGCCTTCGGGCACGATCACGCCTGTGAGCACAGGCGAATAGACTTCCGGGTCAGTGCACTGGACTTCCAGGCCCCAGGCCGTGACGGCGGCGCGGCAGGCGGCAGCGAGGCGCTGGTGGCGGGCAAACACGTTTTCCAGCCCTTCGCCCAGGATCATGTCGAGCGCTTCGGCCAGGCCATAGAGCAGATTGGTGTTGGGCGTGTAGGGCCAATAGCCGGTGGCATTCATGGCGATGATTTCTTCCCAGCCCCAGAATGCGCGCGGCAACTTGGCGGTCTTGGAAGCGGCGATCGCCTTTTGCGACACCGCATTGAAGCTGATGCCCGGCGGCAGCATCAAGCCTTTTTGCGAGCCGGAAATGGTCACGTCCACGCCCCACTCGTCGTGGCGATAGTCTGCCGAGGCCAGGCCCGAAATCGAATCGACCATCAACAAAGCCGGGTGCCCGGCCGCATCGATGGCGCGGCGCACGGCGGCGATGTTCGAGGTCACGCCGGTCGAGGTTTCGTTGTGCACCACGCACACGGCCTTGATCTTGTGTTCGCGGTCTTCGCGCAAGCGCTTCTCTATCAGGTCCGCCTGCACGCCGCGGCGCCAGCCTTCGGTGCCGGGCAGGCCGAGAAATTCCGGATGCAGGCCCAAGGCTTCGGCCATCTTCTTCCACAACGTGGCGAAATGGCCCGTTTCATACATCAGCACCGTATCGCCGGGGCTCATGGTGTTGACCAGCGCCGCTTCCCAGGCGCCGGTGCCCGAGGCGGGATAGATCACCACCGGCTGCTCGGTCTGGAATATCTTCTTGATGCCGGCCAAAACGCTCAAGCCGAGCACACCGAATTCGGGGCCGCGATGGTCGATGGTCGGATAGCTCATGGCGCGCAGGATGCGGTCCGGCACCGGGCTGGGTCCGGGAATCTGCAGGAAATGGCGGCCCGCGGGATGGAAATCGAGGGTAAGCATGGAGGTCTCCTCAGTCTATTCGGTTAGTTGATTGCGTTTTGAATTTTGTATACAAAATACTTTAGCAGAACAAAACCGGGAATTGAAGCACTATCTGTCGCCGGCAGCAAAATACTTCCAGCTGCCATTCCTCACGAGCTGCACGAGCAATTCAATCAAGAAAAATTTTACATAAAAATCAAATACTTGACGGAATACATATCCATTTGCAACAATATCGTCATAAATCGATACCAAAGATACTGGAATCACCAATATAGCCAGAATTTGGCGCTAAAATAGGCAAAACGTCAAAGCGTCGCTTTGCATGCAAAATACAACCATGTCCGAAGAGCAAGTCATTCCCATGCGCCTGGAGCGCCAGCGCCTGCACGATACGGTGGTCGAGCACCTGCGCAACCTGATCGTCGAAGGCCTGCTCGCGCCCGGCACCAAGTTGAACGAACGCGAACTGTGCGAACGCTTCGGCATCTCGCGCACGCCGCTGCGCGAGGCGATGAAGGTGCTCTCGGTCGAAGGCCTGGTCGACATTCTGCCCAATCGCGGTGCGACCGTTTCGCGCATGAGCGAAACCGAAATCTGGGAAACCTTCGAGCTGATGAGCGGCCTCGAAGCCTTGTCGGGCGAACTGGCTTGCGAACGCATTTCCGCCGTCGAACTGGCCGGGATCAAGGCCCAGCATTACGCCATGCTGGCGGCCAAGGCGCAGCACGATCTGCCGGGCTACTACAGCCGCAACCAGGCGATCCACGACCAGATCAACGCCGCCGCGCGCAACTCGGTGCTGCGCCAGACCTACCTCACGCTGAACCGGCGCCTGCAAGCCTTGCGCTTCAAGTCCAACTTCAAGGCCGACAAATGGGATAGCGCGGTGCACGATCACGAAGAAATGATCAAGGCGCTCGAAGCGCGCGACGGCAAGCGCCTGGCCGCGATCCTTCGCCAGCATCTGCTCGACAAGCGCGAAGCGGTGCTGGCGGTGGCAGCCGAAGCTGCGGCGGAAACCGCATCGGCATCCTGAGCCGATGACGGACGCCGCGTCGCATAAAGCGCCGGTTTTCATCCTCAGCGCCGGCACGGTCGGCGACATCTACCCGCTTCTGCGCATCGGCCGGGCGCTGCAGCAGCGCGGCCACAGCGTCACCTTCATCGGCCCTGAAATCCATGGCCAGCATGCCGAACGCGCCGGGCTGCCGTTTCATTCGATCTTTTCGACGGCGGAACACCTGGCGATCATGAACAATCCCGATGTCTGGCATCCGCGCAAGGGACTTGCCGTGATCCTTTCCGGCCTGCGCCAAGGCAGCGCGCGCATGGTGCAAGTCATGGCGTTGCTGCCGCAAGATGTTGACTGCGTCATGCTGGCTCACCCGCTGGCCGTGCCGGCCGCCGCCATCGCACGGACCCGCAGGCCGCGGCTGCGCATCGCCACGTTCTATCTCGCACCGGCAAACCTGCGCAGCGTGCACGATCCCTTGACCTTGGGGCCGCTGAAGATTGCGCAATGGTTACCATGCAGCGTGCGGCGCGGGCTTTGGCGCCTGCTCGATCAATTCATGATCGACCCCGCCGCCCTGCCGGGGCTCAACGCCTTGCGCGGCGACCATGGCTTGCCGCCGGTCGGACATTTTATGGAACATGTCTATTCGACGGCCGATCTGTCGGTGACCTTGTTCCCCGAATGGTTTGCCCCCGCACCGCCCGACTGGCCGCAGCCGCTGCACAAGGGATATTTCCAGCTCTACGATCCCGCGCAGGGTCAGGCTTTGCCGGCACCGCTGCTGGACTTCCTGGCGCAGGGAGATGCGCCGATCGTCTTCACCCCGGGCAGCGGCAACCTGCACGCCCACGCCTATTTCCTGGCGGCGCAGCAGGCTGCGCGGCAACTTGGCCGGCGCGCCATCTTTCTCACGCCTTACCGGGAACAGGTACCGCCCTGCCTGCCTGACTCCATGTTCTGGCAAGACTATGTCCCGCTCGGTTCGCTGCTGCCGCATGTCGCCCTGCTAGTGCACCACGGCGGCATCGGCACGACGGCTGAGACCCTGCGTGCCGGCGTGCCGCAATTGGTGGTGCCGCTGGCTTACGATCAATTCGACAATGCGGCGCGCGTGCGCAGCCTTGGCGCGGGAGAAAGCCTGTCGCTTGGCGCAGTCCGGCGCGGCGGGCTGACGAAAACCTTGCGCCGCCTGCTTGCCTCGTCCGCACTCAGGGATCGCTGCCGCGAACTGGCCGATCGCTTTCGCGAACCTGACGATGAAGAGGCGCTATGCCGCGCCATCGTTGCTCAGGACCGGATGCGATCAATCCGATAGCGTTCATCTTCGCGCTCCGCACATGTCGGTTCGACGGGACCGGCGCCCGTAATCTATACTGGCAGGCGATTGGCGCAGGGTCTGGAAGACTTTGTCGCTGTCGTTCAATACTGCTGCATCGGCTTGCGTCATACTGATGGCAACTTCGCACCAGGGATAGTCCAATGGAATCGACCGCAACCACACCCGCAACCGCCCCCACGCAAGACAAGTTGCGCCGCATTATCGACCTGCCGGGCCCATGGGCCTGGCCCATCTTCGGCAACCTGCTGCAGATGAAGTCGACACGCGCGCACCACGACGTGGAAGGCTGGGCCCGCCGCTACGGCCCCTTGTTCCGCATCATGTTCGGCCGCGAACCGATTCTCGTTGTGGCCAAGCACGAACTGGTCAACGCGGTCATGCGCGACCGGCCCGACGGTTTCCGCCGGCCCTCCGTGACGCAAAAAATTTCCGAGGAAATGGGCGGCATTCCCGGCGTGTTCCTGGCCGAAGGCACGGCCTGGCGCGATCAGCGGCGCATGGTGATGGCGGGCTTTGCGCCGCACGCGATCAAGGCGTATTTCCCTTCGCTGGTGAACGTGGCGCTGCGCCTGCGCGAACGCTGGACCCGTGCCGCGCAGGCGGGCCGTGCGATCGAGCTTGACGACGAATTGAAACGCTACACGGTCGACATCATCGCCGGCCTCGCCTTCGGCACCGAAGTCAACACGATCGACGGCGGCGAAGACGTGATCCAGCGCCAGATGGACGTGATCCTGCCCGCCGTGGCGCGGCGCTCCATCGCGCCCTTCCCTTACTGGCGCTACCTCAAGCTGCCGCAGGACCGCAAGCTCGACCGCAGCATGCAATTCATGCGCGGCGCCATCGACCGCCTGATCCGGGAAGCGCGTGCGCGCATGGAAGCCGATCCCGTGCGCCGCGAGAAACCGCAGAACCTGCTCGAAGCGATGATCGCGGCAGCCGACGAGGGCGGCGGCGTGGACGACGTAGCCGTCGCCGGCAACGTCTCGACCATGCTTTTGGCCGGCGAAGATACCACGGCCAACACCATCGCCTGGGTGCTGTATCTGCTCACGCGCCATCCGGCCAGCCTGGCGCGCGTGCGCGAGGAAGTGGCGCGCATCGCACCCGATCCGGCAACATTTTCGGTGGAACAGATGGATGGGCTCGATTACCTCGACGCCTGCATCTCGGAAGCGATGCGTCTGAAGCCGGTGGCGCCGTTCCTGCCGCTCGAAGCGCTGCGCGATACGGCGGTCGGCGACGTGCTCGTGCCCAAGGGAGGATTCGTCTGGTGCGTGCTGCGCCACGATAGCGTGGCTGAAGAACACTTCCCCAATGCACTGGGCTTCGATCCGGAACGTTGGCTGCGCGAAGGCGATGGCGCCGCCGACAAACGCATCCCCCTGCCCTTCGGCGCCGGCGTACGCACCTGCCCGGGACGCTACCTGGCATTGCTCGAAATCAAGATCGCAGTGGCGATGACGCTGGCTTCGTTCGACATTGTGGTCGATACGCCGGACGGCAAGGAAGCGCGCGAATTGATGGGATTCGTGATGTCGCCCGTGGACTTGAGCATGCGTTTAAAGCAACGCACCACAGCAATCTGAAGCGAGGCAAAAGGAGCCGCAAATAAGGCCGCTCCGGCCGATTTCAAGGCGCCTGTTTGCACAAAAATTCTGCAAAAAATGTCTTGAATTCGCCTTTGCTCTCCCAATGTATGGGTCATCGGAGCGACGTGCTCCTTCAACCAACAGGAGAGCAAAGATGAGCCTCGTATTACGCAACCGTGGTTATGCCACCCCCTATTCTTTCCGTCGCGTGAATGGTTTCGACCATCTGTTCGACAGCTTGTTTGACGGCGCCTTCCCGGCGGCAAGCGACGCGGCAGCCCCGGTCCACGTGTCGCCGCGTATCAACATCACCGAAAGCGCCGCCGCCTATGTGGTCGAAGCCGAACTGCCGGGCGTGACCAAGGAAAACGTCAGCATCGCCGTTGACGGCAAGCTGGTGACGATCGAAGCGGAAGTCAAGCGTGGCGGCGAACGGCAAGAAGGCGAAACCGTCGTGTTCGCCGAGCGCAGCACCGAGAAGTTCTCGCGCAGCTTCAAGCTGGCCGCCGAAGTCGACGACAGCAAGAGCGTTGCCAAGCTGGAAAACGGCATCCTGACCTTGACGCTGCCGAAGAAGGAAGCATTGCGTCCGAAGCAGATCGCCGTGCAATAAGCGTTGCTCCATCATTCTTTGCGGGGTGATAAGCAAGGGCCGCCACACTGAGGTGTGGCGGCTTTCTTATGTGTCGGCCAGCATTGCGATGCCCGGCGCAACTTGGAACCCGTTTCAAAATGAGCAGGGCTAGACGTCGCGACGAAGACAGGTGTAGCAGGGAATTCGCGCAGCATGCTGCGCGCCTGCGGAACGGTCGGCGCCCGCTAGCGCCGATGCGCCCTGCAAGGGCGACTGTACGGCAAGGAGACGGGTGGCCGCCCCCGGCAACAACGCCATGTCCATTTTGAAGCGGGTTCTTACTCGCCGTCGTCGGCTTCGGCGGTCTCTGTCCCCAGCAACAACTGCGCTGCTTCGCTCGGCAATGCTTCCACCGACTTGAGCTTGCGCGCCATTTGGCGGCTGCGCGTCTCGGCGCTTTCGATGTCCTTGGCGGCGCGCTCCAGCGTGGATTTGGTCTTGGCCAGCACGTCGCCGAACTTGCCGAACTCGGTCTTGACGGCGCCCAGCACTTGCCATACTTCGGATGAGCGCTTCTCCAGCGCCAGCGTGCGGAAGCCCATCTGCAGGCTGTTCAATAACGCCGTCAAGGTCGATGGCCCGGCGATGCTGACGCGGTGCACGCGCTGCAATTCGTCGGCCAGGCCGGGGCGGCGCATCACTTCGGCGTACAGCCCTTCGGTGGGCAGGAACAGTACGGCGAAATCGGTGGTCAGCGGCGGCGAGAGATACTTTTCAGCGATGCTTTTGGCCTCGATACGGATTGCGCGTTCCAGCTCTTTTCCCGCTGTAGCCACGCCTTCGGCGTCGGCGCGTTCTGCGGCATCGGCCAGCCGCTCGTATTGCTCTTTGGGGAACTTGGCGTCGATGGGCATCCAGACGGGACGCCCGCCGTCGTCCTGCCCCGGCAGCTTGATCGCGAATTCGACGCGCTCGCCCGTGCCCGGCACGGTTTCGACATTCTTGGCGTATTGATCGGTCGTCAATATCTGCTCCAGCAGCATGGCAAGCTGCACTTCGCCCCAGGTGCCGCGCGTCTTGACGTTGGTCAGCACGCGCTTCAAGTCGCCTACGCCGATGGCCAGTTGCTGCATTTCGCCAAGGCCTTGATGCACTTTTTCCAGGCGGTCCGATACCAGCTTGAACGATTCGCCCAGGCGTTGCTCGAGCGTGGCGTGCAGCTTTTCGTCGACGGTCTTGCGCATGTCTTCGAGGCGCGCGCTGTTCTCGGTCTGCAGTTCCTTGATCTTGGCTTCCAGCGTGGCGCGGATTTCACCCATGCGCTGAGCGTTCGATTCGGTCAGCGAGGTGAGCGTTTGATTGAGCGTGTCGGCAAAGCGCTTCAGCGATGCGGCTTGTTCTTCGCGGCCGCTCATGGCCTGCTGCATGATGGCCTGGCGCATGGCTTCGAGCTGTTGCGCATTGGCTTCGTTGAGCTTGGTGAGCTGCTGGCCGAAGCTTTCGATGTGGGTATTCTGCAGCGTTGAAATGCCGGTCAGCTGGCCCGACAGGTTTTGCTGGAACTGGCCGAAATTGGCGCTCAATTCCTGGCGCGTGCCTTGCGAGGAGGCAAGGATGTCGTCGCGCATGCTGCGGCTGCTGCGCTCGCTCAGTTGCGCGTAGGTTTGCTCGAGCGTGCTTTGCAGACGAGCGAATTGCTCGCCGCTGTCCGCGCTGCGCGATTTGAGGATGAAGACGATCTGCAGCACCAGGACGACGAGCAGCAGCACAAGGATCAGGATTTCCGCAACGGACATGGGCAAGCCGGGCAATTCGGGGAGATTGCCAAGTGTACACGAGCGGAGAACGAAGCCGCAAAAGCAAGGCGGGGAACGGTTGCCCGCTCCCCGCCTTTTGCCTGGCTATTGCTTCCTGGCTCTTACAGGCCCAGATCGGAAAGGAAGGCGTTGGTGTAGCCAAGGGTGCCAGCCTTGCCGTAGTTGTTGCAAGTGTCGGACGAGTCGTTATCCACCGTCGCAGGGGCGCAATCGGTGTCGCGCTCGAACGACCAGAAGTGGATGCCGCCAAGGCCGTTGCTCAGCGCAAAACTCGAGATCGTTGCGGCATCGGCGATGGTGAAGGTCTCGTCGTAGCTGTCGTTGCCGCCTATCATCGGCGTCAGTTCGATCTGGCTGTATGGCACGCCCCAGTATGTGTGCAGGCTCTTGGCCGCCGAGATGGCCGATTGGCCCATCTCGCACTTGCTGCCGGAGAGCGTGCACAGGCTGGCGTTTTCCTGGCCCGAGTTGGCGAAGTCCATCGTCATCAGGTTGATGGTGTAGTTTTTCAAGCCGTACTGCTTGATCGCGTTCATCACGTCGACGCCCATCGTGCCCAGGCTTTGCGCTTCGTTGCCGCCGTCGGTAGCCAGCGTGAAGCTGTAGCGCAGGTTGGGATAGCTCGACTGCGCATTGACCACGCGCTGCACCAGGTTGTTGATGTCGGTCTGGGTTTGCGTGTTTTCAATGTCGAAGTCGACGCCCAGCATGTTGGCGCTGTAGTAGGTCTGGATGAACTTGGTGAAGTTCGCGTCCGACGTGCACAGGAAGTTGGTGCCCGCGCCGCCGGTGGAGACGATGTACTTCTTGCCGGCGTTGACGAAGCTTTGCACGTTGGCGGCGGCGAAGGACGATGCCGATACGCCGTTCCAGTTCTCGCTGCCGCAACTGCCGCCGGCAAAGGCCCAGGTGACTGCCTGCAACTGGGCCGGCATGGCTTTGAGGAGCGATTCCGAGGTGCCGGTCACGGAGGTGATCAGCGAGGTGCTGTTGTAGTCGCCCGAGTAGAAATACGGGCTGAAGATGAAGCCGCTCGGTGCCGGCGTCGGGGTGGGCGTCGGAGTTGGTGTGGGCGTCGGGGTCGGGGTGGACGTGACCTCGGTCAGTTTCCACTTTTGCGCCACCGTGCCGTTGATGGTGTAGATATCGACCGCGGTGCCGTTGGCCGTGCCGGCAGCGGCCACGTCGAGCGCTTTGCCGCTGTTGGGATTGACCAGGGTGACCGTGCCGTCGCTGTTGGCGTCGATCTGCCACTTTTGCGCCACCGTGCCATTGACGGTGTAGATGTCGATTGCCGTGTCGTTGGCCGTGCCGGCCGCTTCCACGTCGAGCGCCTTGCCGCTGTTGGGGTTGATCAGCGTATACGTGCCGTCGCCGTTGCTGTTGATCTGCCAGTTCTGCGCCACGGTGCCATTGATCGTGTAGATATCGACTAGCGTGTCGTTGGCCGTACCGGCACTGGTGACGTCGAGCGCTTTGTCGCTGTTGGGATTGACCAGCGTATAGACTGCGCCTGAAACGATGCCGGATGCGGGAGTGGGCGTTGGCGTCGGAGTTGGTGTTGGGGTCGGCGTAGGCGTTGGTGTGGGCGTTGGTGTGGGCGTTGGTGTGGGCGTCGGTGTGGGCGTCGGTGTGGGCGTAGGCGTGCCGGAACCGCAGGCGCCGTCCGAGGTCCACGGCTCGCCCGTGCCCGACCCACCGTTGTTGGTCGAGGGGTTGTTGCCCTGCGTCCACCAGTTGGCCGTGTAGTTGACGCCGGCATAGCTGACGGTGGCGCCACCCGTGTATGCCGTAGCCGATACCCAGGCTGCATCGCAGGCCGGCAGGCTGGCCTTGGCGCTGCGCACATAATGTTTCTGGCTGGCGTTGTTCAAGGAATCCTGTGGACCGTCGCTACCGCCGCCGCATGCCGCAAGCATGCTGCCGATCATGCCCATAAGCAGGGCGTTGTTGACTCTCTTTTGCACTTCTCTCTCCTCAGTTTGTATTGCTGACGTTTGTTTTTGAATGCCGGCTGATCTCATGTCGGACCCTGATGCCGGCGAAAAAAGTGTGCCACCTAGTCGGCGCGACGTGGCCCGCATTTCCTTAATTTTTGCTTAAGAAAATGGCGAAATTCTTGACTGGTCTTTAGGGTAGATTTACCTATATCCGTGGCGAAAAGGCTCGGAAAATGGCGTATTTGCTGGGGTTGCGAAAAAGCACGTGCGCAACTGGACCCAACCAGTTGCAGGACGGATCAAGACCAGTAGAACGATCCTTCGGGAGGCAAAAGACAAGAAAGGCAGGCGTCGCCGGCCGGTACGACACAAGGGAATTGAAGCGAAACAGAATTAATCGGGCTGGTTCCGCATCCAGTCGGCGGTGTCGTAAAACGATTGCATCAGGCGTTGCTGCAAGCCTTCATCGACAGCGACATCCTGCATCGCCCAGGCCATGCAGCGCAGCCACTGATCGCGCTCGCTTGAGGCGATCGCGTAGGGCAGATGGCGCGCGCGCAGGCGCGGATGGCCGAAGCGTTCGATATAGAGGCTGGGGCCGCCCATCCAGCCGGAGAGGAACCAGTAGAGCTTGTCGCGCGAGCCGTCGAGCGTGGGCGGATGCAGCGCGCGGATGCCGGCGAATTCGGGTTCGAGGTCCATCAAGTCGTAGAAACGGTCGATCATTTCGCGCAGCTTGTCGCTGCCGCCGATCAGCGCGAATGCGGTGGGTTGTTCGATTTCTTCAGCCATACATAACGAATTTCAATATGCCTCGCGCAGGGTGCGCAGCGGCGGTTGGTTCAAGACATTGCGCAAGCCGAGCTGGCCGCCGATGAAGGAGCATAGCGCGCCGGCTGCGATGCCTGCCACCCAGACCATGGGCTCGAACTTCCATTCGAAGGTGAAAGCCCACTTGGCCAGCCCCCAGCCGACGGCGGCAGCGCCGCTTGCGGCAAGCAGGCCGGCCAGGCCGCCGATCAGGGCGAATTCGATCCATTGTGCACGCGATAGCTGCGCCCGTGTCGCACCGAGTGCGCGCAGCAAGCCTGCCTCGCGCGTGCGTTCATCCTGCGAACCGGCCAGTGCCGCGTACAGCACCAGGATGCCCGAAGCGAGCGTGAACAGGAACAGGAATTCGACGGCGGTGACGACCTGGTCGACCACGCTCTGGATCTGGCGCAGGATGCTGCCGATGTCGATCACGGTGAGGTTGGGATAGTCGCGCGTCAGGGTGTTGACGAAGCCTGTGGACTGTTCCGGCAGGCGGAAGGCGGTGATCCAGGTTTGCGGCATGTCGGCCATCGCCTTGGGGTTGACGATGACGAAGAAATTCACGCGCATCGAGCCCCAGTCGAGTTTGCGCATGCTCGTGACGTTGGCTTCCACGGTTTGGCCGGCGACGTCGAACGCCAGCTTGTCGCCGAGATGCAGGCCGAGCGTCTTGGCGATGCCCTCTTCCACCGAGGCTTCGGGCGTGCTGTCGTCGTACCACCGGCCGGCCACAACCTGGTTTTTTGCCGGCAGATCGCGCATGGTCGAGAGATTGAATTCGCGGTCGACCAGGCGGCGCGCGCGCTCTTCGGCATAGCTCTGGGCGGTGACGGTTTTGTCGTTGATGCGCACCAGCCGGCCGCGTATCATCGGATAGAGCAAGGGGTCCTTCACGCCGGCCTGCGCCATGCGCACGGCGATGTCGCGCTCCTGATCGGGCTGGATGTTGACGATGAAGTGATTGGGTGCATCGGCGGGCGTCGATTTGCGCCAGGCATCGACCAAATCGCCACGAATCACGGTCAACAGCAGCAAGGCCATCAAGCCCAATGCCAGCGACACCACCTGCACCACGGTGGCGCCGGGCCGGCGCTGCAAGGCCGCCACGGCGAAGCGCCAGGCCGAGTGGCGCGAGGCGGTGCGCATGCCGCGCAGCCCACGCAAGCCGAGCCAGGCCAGCAAGGCAAACAGCAGCAGACAACCGAGGAAACCGCCTGCCGTCAGAGCCGAGAGCTTGAGATCGCCGGCCTGCCACAGCAGGAGGCCGAGAAAGGCCAGCAAACCCAGTCCGTAGCTCGATACCGCCGCCACGCGCGGCGCTTCCTGTTCACGCCGGATCACGCGGTTGTGCGGCACGTCGCGCAATTGCAAAATGGGCGGCACGGCGAAGCCGACCAACAGCACCAGGCCGGTGACCAAGGCTTGGACGCCGGGCACGATGCTGGCGGCCGGCAGATCGTCGGTCACCAGTTTGCCCAGCCATTCGATCAGCACGTAGTGCGCGGCGAAACCGAGCACCGCGCCCAAGGCGCTGCCGACAATGCCGACGGCGAGGAATTCGAGCAGGTAGAGCAGCGTCACCTGGTTTTGCGTCAGGCCGAGGCAGCGCAGCATGGCGCAGGCGTCGAGGTGGCGCAGCATGAAGCGGCGTGCGGCCATGGCAACAGCCACGGCGGCCAGCATGGCCGAGAGCAGGCTGACCAGCGAAAGGAATTTGCGGGCGCGGTCGAGCGTGTTGCGCAAGTCTTCCTGGCTCGATTCGAGCGATTCGATCGTGACGCCGCGCAGATTGCCGTGCGTGATGGCTTCCTGCATCCATTTTTGGAACGCCGCGACGGCTTCGGTGTCGCCCGCCGCCAGCAGGCGATAGGTGACGCGCGAGCCGTTCTGGATCAATTGCGTCGCCCCGATATCGGACAAGGGCAGCATGACGCGCGGCGCGAAATTGGCGAACGAGGTGCCGCGGTCTGGTTCGCGTTCGATGGTGCGCGCAATCGAGAATGTCGCGCGGCCCAGTTTGATCTTGTCGCCTACGTGCACTTTCAAGGCATCGAGCATCGCCGGATCGACCCAGACCGTGCCGGCTGCGGGAATGCCCTTGGCCGTTTCGTTGCCGTCGAGCGTCAAATGACCGCGCAAGGGATAGTTCGGCGTCACGGCCTTGAGCGAAGCGAGCTGCGACAGGGCGTCGTCGCCCTGCCCTGCCAGCGCCATGCTGGGGAAGGCGACGGTCTGTGCCGTCTGCAAGCCCAGACGCTCGGCTTCAGCCTTCCATGACGCATCGGCCGGCATGTCGCTGACGATGACGAGGTCGGCGCCGATCAATTGATGCGCATCGCGCACCAGGCCGGTCCGCATGCGGTCGACGAAAAAGCCGACCGAGGCCAGCGCGGCAACGGCGATCAGCAGCGCAACCAGGAGGAAACGCAGTTCACCGGCGCGCCAGTCGCGCAACGTCATGCGCAGGGATTGCAATAACATCAGTGATTCTCGAAGAAGGCGTCAACTTCCGCCAGGTAAAGCGCTTTAGCCTCCGCGTCAAGGAAGGCAGCAGCAAAGCCGTTGCGCGCCAACTGCTGCGCATGCTTGCGCTCCAGCGGCAAGGCGTCGAAGCAGGCGACGAAATTGTCGTTCATGTAGCCGCCGAAATAAGCCGGATCGTCCGAATTGACGGTGGCGACCAGGCCGGCGTCGAGCAGGCTGCGCAGGTTATGTTTGGCGATATCGTCGAACACGCACAGCTTCACGTTCGACAACGGGCATACCGTCAGCGGCACGCCATCCTTTGCCAGCCGCGCCGTCAGCGCTGCGTCTTCCAGGCAGCGCACGCCGTGGTCGATGCGTTCGACCTTGAGCAGGTCGAGCGCGGTTTCGATGTAGGCCGGCGGCCCTTCTTCGCCGGCATGGGCGACCAGGTGCAAGCCCAATTCGCGGCAACGGGCGAAGACGCGGGCGAATTTTTCGGGCGGATGGCCGCGCTCGGAAGAGTCCAGCCCTACGCCGATGAATTTGGCGCGGTGGGGCAGCGCCTGTTCCAGGGTGGCAAATGCCTCCTCTTCCGAGAGATGGCGCAGGAAGCACATGATCAGGCCGCTGGTGATGGCCAACTCCTTGCGCCCCTGTTCGAGCGCACGCGAAATCCCGGCAAACGCCACGCCGATATCGACGCCGCGCGCAGTATGCGTTTGCGGATCGAAAAAGATTTCGGTGTGCCGCACGTTGTCGGCACGGGCACGCTCGAGGTAGGCCCAGGTCATGTCGAAGAAGTCCTGTTCCTTCTGCAAGACACTGGCACCGGCGTAATAGATGTCGAGGAACGATTGCAAATCGGTGAACGCGTAGGCCGCGCGCAGCGCATCCACCGAGGGGTAAGCCAGCTTGACGCCGTTACGCTGGGCAAGCTTGAAGATCAATTCCGGCTCGAGCGATCCTTCGATGTGGATATGCAGCTCGGCCTTGGGCATGGCTTTGACCAGTGCGATCAAGGGGAAAGTCATCGTTTTCTCGGCGTGATGGATGTTTATTGGCTATCTATTGGATCATGCGGGCGCGGGCACCAGGATCAGGAGTCAAAAACAAGTTTCTTTGAAGACAAGCAATCTGCAATTTCAAGACTGCGGTAATATCCATGCATGGAATTTCAGCCGCCTTGTGCAGTCTGACTCACACCAGATCCAAACAGGGAAGAAATCATCATGGCCGTCGTCGAAATTGTACTCAACGAGCACGATCACAGCCTCCTTCGGGACGAGTATAGCAAGATGTGCGACAACTGGCCGCGCATGGGACATGGCAAGCTCCCTCCTACCTTCGAACAATGGCTGGGCCAGCGTACCGGGAATTTCGGGACCGAGCCCTCATCGGACGAACTTGATGATTCGCGCATCTTCAGCGCCATCGAACGGCTTGTCACCATGCTGCCGCAACATGGGTATTCGCTGGCCCACGTGGCAAAACGCGGCGTGCAGAGCGACGAGGCGGCCAGGACCCTGGCGCAGTTGCTGGTGCGCGACTTTCGCCTGCCTGGCCAATACGCCAAACGGCTGGAGGAATTATTCAGCCACTACACCAAGGATGCGCGCGAAGTGGCCGACCTGGCGCAGTTGAACGTAACCAATCGCACTTTCGGCGCCTTGAGCGAAGCCTACCGGCAATTGGCTGAACGCACCGAGGTTTCGGTGCAAAGACTGGGGCCGGATCGCGCCATCGGCCGTATCGAAGGGGCGGTGGCCATCCTGGTGAGCATGGAGGTGTTGAGCCGCGATTCGGCGCGCGAAAAGACCAGCACCTTCAAGGCGATCGCGCGCAGCCAGCCCAAGGCCAACTGGGTCGGGAAGATGTTCAAATCGGCCGACGAAGACGAATAACAGACAAATAAGGGACAAACAAGGCGTGGCACTCAGGAAAAACCAATTCGGGGTGATGCAATATCCGGGCGACGATGCACGCCGGCTGTTCGTGCTGGCCGCCGCCATCGATCTGCTGGAGCGCGCCACGCCGGCTTCCATCGCCGACCTGACCGGGCTCGCCATTGCCGCCATCGACGGCGATATCGATATCCTGCGCGAGCAATACGGCATGACCATACATCAGCTCGGCAACGTCTACCGTATTGCGTCGTGGGGCGACGTGCTGAACCGCGAAGGCGTGGTGCGCAGGATGAAGGACCCTGCCTAGCCGTCAAAACGGCACTGTGAAAGCGGCGCCGCCCCGGCTATAATTGGCGCATGCCTGCACCACGCTCCCCGCGCAAATCTCCGCTCGCCACCATCGCCGACAGCGACGGCAACCGCCGCGCCGACCTGGTGCGCGTCTCGGCCCGGTTGTTCCGCGAAAAGGGCTTTGAAGGCACGACCATACGCGACATCGCCGAAGCGGTCGGCATGCGTTCGGGCAGTCCGTTCTACCACTTCAAGAGCAAGCAGGAAATCCTCGCCGCCGTGATGGAAGAGGGTTTGGTGGCGGGGCTGGAGGGGACGCAAAAGATTATCGATTCCGAGCTGGCCCCGCGCGAGAAATTCCGTGCACTGGTGCGTACGCACCTTGAAACCGTGCTGGCCGAAGGGCACGACTTCATCCCTGTGTTGCTGTACGACTGGCGCAGCCTGAGCACGGCGCTGCAGGCCAGGATCATCGAATTGAAGGACCGCTACGACGAATGCTGGCAGCGCATGCTGAGCGAATTGAAGCGCGCCGGATTGATCGAGGATGACGACAAGGTGGTGCGCTTGCTGTTGCTTGGCGCGATCAACTACAGTGTGCAGTGGTTCAAGCCGGGCAAGGGCTTGACGCTGGATCAGTTGGCGGATCAGACGGTGAGTTTTTTTCTGAAATCCTAAGCGCACCGTAGGTTGGCGCTGAGCGAAGCGAAGCCCTACGTTAAGCACTTTGCGTCGTCGCAGTAGGTGATTTAGGGGGCGGATGTTGGGCTTCGCTCTGCGCCAACCTACAAAATCTCGGCGTGACGTATCGGCAAGTCGTCCGGCACCTCGATTTCCATGCGTAGCAGGCCCGCAGCCAGCGACTTGCCCAGGCCGTCGCTGCGCAGCGAACGGGCCGCGCCGCCGTCGAGTGCTTGATGCAGCACGAACTTCAATGCCAATAGATTATCCATCTCGTAGCGTTCGGCAGACCCCGACGCTATGCCCTGAAAATGCGCCGCCACGCGCGCCGCCGTGACTGCCTGCTTGAGCACGGCATAGGTTTCTGCATCGTAGGCGAACAGGCTCAGGTCGGCCGTGTCGCCCTTGTCTCCGCCGCGTGCATGGGCGATGCGCACCAGTTGGGTTTTCACTTCACACCTCCATCACGTCGACCTGCACGCCACCTTCGACCAGTTCGCGCGCAACCAGCGTGGGCCAGATGGCGAGCAATTCGGTCGCCGGCTGCATGGCGAAACGGCCGCCGACGAACGGTGGCCCGGACAATGCCAGCCATGGAAACAGGCGGCCCAAACCATCGGCCACGCGCTTGTCTTGCGTGCGCACTGCCATGCGCAGATAGACTTCGTTCAAATTGTCCCGCTGCGCCGGATCTGCCAGCGGGCCGAGTATCGAGTCGTATCCCAGGTATTCGATGCGCAAGTCGTCGAAGGCCATGCGCTGCTCGCGCATCTGCTGTTGCACGATCTGCGCCGTGCGTTCGGCCTTGGCATAGGCTTGCGGCCAGCTGTAGCCTATGGTCGCCTGTCCCATCCAGCCATCTTGGTAGCCGCCGACGATCTTCAATTGACGGGGCCTTGGCTTGCCCAGCGCGCCCGTCACGCGTACGCGATCGCTGCCGAGATCGTCGAGCTGCAGCGACCCCATGTCCAGCACGACGTCGGGCGAAATGTAGTTGCGCGGATCATGCACTTCGTAGAGCAATTGCTGGCGCACCGTATCGAAGGAGATGCGTCCTCCGGTGTCCGGTGCCTTGGTGATGATGGCGTCGCCGGTCTCAATCACTTCGGCGATCGGGTAGCCGATATGGCCGAGATCGGGAATGTCGATCCAGTCGAGCCCGCCGAAGTTGCCGCCGCTGCCCTGCCCCGAGCATTCGAGCAGGTGGCCGACCGTCAAGCCCTGGGCCAGGCGATTCCATTGTTCGGGCGTCTGTGCGTCCAGTGTCCAGCCGAACTCATGCACCAGCGGCGCGAGGAACAAGGCGGCATCGGCCACGCGCCCGGTCAATACGATGTCCGCGCCCTGCTCCAGCGCACGCACGATGGGCGCCGCGCCGAGATAGGCATTGGCAAAGACCATGCGCTCGCGTACCGAGGCAAGCGACGCGCCGGACTCCCTATGAGCCAAGCCCTCGCCGGCGGCGTTCCAATCGTCGAGCCTGTCGAGCACGTCGTCGCCCGTGACCACGGCGATGCGCGCGCTCCAGCCCTTCTTGCGAAACAGCTCAGCCAGCGCATCGCGCGCACCGCGCGGGTTCAAGCCGCCGGCGTTGAGGATGAATTTCACGCCATGGCGCGCGGCCAGCGGCCACAGCTGCGCCAGCATGGGCAGCGCATCCTTGGCGTATCCGGCGTGGGGCTCCCTGGCACGGTCTTTCTGCAGGATGGCCAGCGTCAATTCGGCCAGATGGTCCGAGGCGATATACTGCACGCCGCCGCGTTCGATGCTGGCGGCAATCGGCGCCCATGCGTCGCCGTAAAACCCGAGCCCCGCGCCGATGCGTACGGTTTTCATGCCGGCTCCCATTCGAGCAGGATATGGCCCGGCCCAACCTGCTGCCCCAGTTTGACGTGGATGGCGCGCAATACGCCTGCGCAGGGTGCAGTCATGGCGTGCTCCATTTTCATCGCTTCGAGCACGATCAGCGTTTGTCCCGCTTGCACCGGTTCGCCTGCCGCAACCGGCAGCGCGGCCACCTTGCCGTTCATCGGCGCGCGCAATTGACCGTCGCCGCCGGACGACTGAGCGGCGTCGGGCGCGCTGTAGCGCAGGTCGCGCAGGAGGTGGTTGCGGCCGGCAAAGCGCAGCAGCATGCGGCCGCGGTCCATTGCGTAGTCCAGAACATGAACGTTGCCGTCCACGCGCAGACGCATGGCGTGGCTGCCGGATTCCACGACCTGCACGTCGAAGCCTGTGTCGCCGACGGTGGCGCGCCATGTTCTCTCGCCTTGGGCGGCAATGATGCAGGAGCGTTTTTCTCCATCGAACTCGACAGGCACGCGATCGGCAAACGGTGCGCTGCTGCTCCAGCCGCCGAGTTCTTGCGGATAGCTCGCCTGCGCCGCATGCGCTTCGACCAGGGCCACGACGGCAAGCGCCAAGTCGAGTTCGCCCTCCCCATGCGGCTTGAAATCCGCCAGATGCTGCGCGATGAAGCCTGTCGTGGCATGTCCTGCTTCAAACTCGGGATGCGCCAACGCCGCTAGCAGAAAATCCTGATTGGTCGGCACACCGAGCAGCAGGCAGTGGTCCAGATTTTTTCGCAGCAGGCGCAAGGCTTCCACCCGGGTGGCGCCATGCGCAATCAGCTTGGCTGCCATGGAATCGTAATGCGGCGAGATTTCCATGCCGCTCTCGAGCGCATGCTCGACACGCAGTTGCGCCGGCGCGCGCCACAGCGCGATACGCCCGGTCTGCGGCAGAAAATCCTGCGCCGGATCTTCCGCACACAGGCGCACTTCGATCGCGTGCCCACCTGCAAGCAGGCGCGCATCGATGGCTTCCTGCGTCAGCGGCAGCGGCTCGCCCTCGGCCACGCGCAATTGCCATTCGACCAGATCGACGCCGGTGATCGCCTCCGTCACCGGATGCTCGACCTGCAGCCGCGTATTCATTTCCATGAACCAGAACGCGCCATCGGCATCGAGCAGGAATTCCATCGTGCCGGCGCCGATGTAGCCGCAACTGCGCGCGGCTTCTATGCCCGCATGACCGAGCCGGTGGCGCAGCGTGGCATCGACCGCCGGCGACGGCGCTTCCTCGATGATCTTCTGGTGGCGCCGTTGCACCGAGCAGTCGCGCTCGCCCAGGTGCACGACATGGCCGTGGCGGTCGGCGAAGACTTGCACTTCGACGTGGCGCGGATTGGCCAGCGCGCGCTCCAGGATCAGCTCACCACTGCCGAAGGCCTGCAGCGCCTCGGAGCGTGCCGCGGCCAATTGGCCCGGCAGTGCCGCCGCATCGGTCACCAGTCGCATGCCGCGTCCGCCGCCGCCGGCTGCGGCCTTGATCATCAGGGGAAAGCCGACACGTTCTGCTTCGGCCACGAGCGCGGCTCCATCCTGGTTGCTGCCCTGATAGCCCGGCAATAGCGGTACGTCGCGTCCCGCCAGCAAGCGTTTGGCTGCCGCCTTGTTGCCCATGGCGCGCATGGCTTCAGGCGGCGGACCGATCCAGGTCAGGCCGGCGTCAGTCACAGCTTGCGCGAAATCGGCATTTTCCGCCAGGAAGCCATAGCCGGGATGCAAGGCATCGGCCCCGTGCGCACGGGCCGCCGCGAGAATCGCCGCGCCGTCGAGATACGACTCGCGCGCCGGCCCGGTACCGATACGTGCCGCGCTATCGGCTGCGCGCACGTGCGGCGCATCGGCGTCGGCATCGGAGTAGACGGCCATGGTGCGGTAGCCCATGCGCTGCGCGGTGCGCATCACGCGCAGTGCGATCTCTCCACGGTTGGCGATCAGGATCAGTTTCATGGCGTCTTTTGCGGCAAGCCCGGTTTCATTTGGCCTGCTTGCCGGGATGGATGCCCATGGTCTTGGCGATGATGCCCAGCATCACTTCGTCGGCGCCGCCGCCGATCGAAGCCAGGCGGCCGTCGCGGAACATGCGCGCGACGAGATTCTCATGCGTGTAACCCATGCCGCCCCAGAATTGCATGCAGGCGTCGGGCACGATGCGCATCAGGCGCCCGGCCTTGAGCTTGGCCATCGAGGCCAGCTCGGTGACATCCTGGCCGCCGATGTAAAGTTCGCCGGCGCGGTAGGTCAAGGCGCGCAAGGCTTCCACTTCGGTCTTCAGTTCGGCCAGGCGGAAATAGATGTATTGGTTTTCCAAGAGGCGCGCGCCGAACAATTGGCGCTCGCGCGCCCATTCGATGGTCCAGTCGATGCAGTTGATCAAGGCCTGGATCGAATTGGCCGCCGCCCACAAGCGCTCTTCCTGGAATTGCAGCATCTGGTAGGTGAAGCCCATGCCTTCCTGGCCGATGGCGTAATGCTGCGGCACGCGCACGTCGTCGAAATGGATCAGGCCGGTGTCGGATGCGTGCATGCCGATCTTGCGGATCTTCTTGCCGACGCTGATGCCCTTGGTCTTCATCGGCACGATGATGAGCGTCTTGTTCTTGTGCGGCGAGCCCTCCGAGGTGTTGGCCAAGAGGCACATCCAGTCCGCTTGCAGGCTGTTCGTGATCCACATCTTGCTGCCGTTGATGACGTAGTCGCCGCCGTCCTTGCGCGCCGTGGTCTTGACTGCGGCAACGTCGGAGCCGCCGGAAGCTTCCGACACGCCGACACAGGCCACCATGTCGCCGGCAATGGCCGGTGCGAGGAATTCGCGGCGCAGCGCGTCCGAGCCGAAGCGCGCCAGGGCCGGCGTCGCCATGTCGGTCTGCACCCCGATTGCCATCGGCACGCCGCCGCAATGGATGTGGCCCAGCGTTTCGGCCATGGTCATCGAGTAGGAATAGTCGAGTTCCAGGCCGCCGTATTGGGCAGGCTTGCACAGGCCGAGGAAGCCGAGTTCGCCCATCTTCTTGAAAATCTCGTGCGCCGGAAAGATTTCGGCCTCTTCCCATTCATCGACGTACGGATTGATCTCGTTATCGATGAAGCGCTTCAGGTTGCGCTGCAGTTCCTGATGTTCGTGGGTGAGTTGCATGCTTGTCTCCGGTTATTTCCATTTATTATCAAGGGCGCGCCACGCCGAATTGCACCGGGCGCAACACGCGGTTTTCCGCTTCGGCGCAAACGGACAAGGTCGTCGCCAGCACCTTGCGCGTATCGCGCGGGTCGATCACGCCGTCGTCGAGCATCAGGCCCGAGGTAGCAAACGCACTCATCTGGCCGTCGAAGGTGGCGACGATCTTTTGCTTCATGGCCGACAGCGCCGCTTCATCGACCGGCTGGCCCTTGCGTTTGGCGCCGGCTTCCATCACGACGGCCATGGTGCCGGCGGCTTGCTCGGCACCCATCACGGCGGTGCGTGCGTTGGGCCAGGAAAACGCGAAGTCGGGCGCGAAGCCGGTGCCGCACATGCCGTAGTTGCCGGCGCCGAAGCTGGCGCCGCAATGGAGGGTGATGCGCGGCACGTTGGCGTTCGACACGGCCTGGATCATTTTCGCGCCGTGCTTGATCATGCCGGCGCGCTCGGATTGTTTGCCGACAATGAAGCCGGTGGTGTTTTGCAGGAACAGCAGCGCCGTGCCCGACTGGCAGCAGGCTTGCATGAAGTGCGTTGCCTTGTTCGCGCCGTCCGGATCGAGCGGGCCGTTGTTGGTGAGGATGCCGACGCGCTGGCCGCAGATGGCGGCGTGCCCCGTGACGGTGGCCGCGCCATAGCCGGCCTTGAATTCGAGGAAGTCCGACGCATCCGCGACGCGTGCGATCACTTCACGCATATCGAGCGGTTTTTTCGGATCGACCGGCATCAGGCCGAGCAATTCCTCGACATTGTAATGCGGTGCCTCGTAGGCAGCGCCCGATGCATTGCGCCCGCGATTCCAATCGAGCGCAGCAACGATTTCGCGTGCGATACGCAGCGCATCGCCATCGTCCTGCGCCAGGTATTCGGCCAGGCCGGATACGCTGTGGTGCATCTCGGCGCCGCCCAATTCCTCTTCGGTTGCGATTTCACCGGTGGCGGCCTTGAGCAGAGGCGGCCCGGCAAGAAAAGCGCGCGAGCGGTCCTTCACCATGACCACGTAATCGGACAGGCCCGGCATGTAGGCGCCGCCCGCCGTGGAGGAGCCGTGCACCACCGTGATGACCGGAATGCCGGCGGCGGACAGGCGCGCCAGGTTGTAGAAGATGCCGCCGCCCTGCACGAAATGCTCGACGCGGTATTCGAGCAGGTTGGCGCCCGCGCTCTCCACCAGGTGGATGAAGGGCAGCTTCTTCGACAAGGCAATCGATTGCGCGCGCAGCATCTTTTCCAGGCCCGAAGTCTTCAAGGCGCCGGCATTGATGCCGGAATCGGAGGCGAGGATCATCGCGCGCACGCCGGCCACATAGCCTATGCCGGCGATCACGCCGCCGCCGGGGACCGTCTTGTCGGGGTCGGCCACGTCGCGCAGATAGCCGGCCAGCGTGGACAATTCGAGGAAGGGTGCGCCTGCGTCGAGCAGGCGCGCGATACGCGCACGTGGCAGCATCTGGCCGCGCTTGTCGAACAGCGGCTGCGCCGCCTGCGATACGGCGCGCGTACGCTCTTCCAGTGCGCGCAGTTGCGCAATCTTTTCCAGCATGGCGGCGCGATTGTGTTCAAAGACCTCGCTGCCTGTCGCAAGTTGGGAGACGATGGCCGGCATGGTCAGATGTCCCGCAAGACCTTGGGCACCTGGGCCAAGGAAAAGCCGTCGTAGGGCTTGACCGCAGCGCGCTGTGCGGGCGTATCGTCCGACACCGGCCAGCCGGCACGCATCTGCGGCCTGCCGCCATCGACGCGCAATACCGACCCGGTAATGAAACTGGCCGCTTCCGAGAGCAGGAACACGATGGCCGCCGACACCTCGGCCTCGTTTGCCATGCGCTTCAAGGGCACGCCTTGAGCGGCGGCACGCAGCAGCGGCGCCATGGCCGGCGGATAGCTGTCCATGCCGGACGAGGCGACATAGCCGGGTGCTACCGCGTTGACGCGCACGCCGAACGGTGCCCATTCCAGCGCTGCCGTTTCGGTGAAGCTGACCATCCCGGCGCGCGCCGCGCCCGAATGCCCCATGCCGGGCATGCTGCCCCACATGTCGGCCACGATATTGACGATCGCGCCGCCATGCGACGCCATCCATTGGTTCATGCATTCGCGCGCCATCAGGAAGCCGCCCGTCAGGTTGGTCTTGACCACGGCTTCCCAACCTTTCAAACTCATGCTCTTGAGCGGCGCGGGAAATTGCCCGCCCGCGTTGTTGACCAGCGCGTCGATGCGACCGTATTGCGCGAGCACGGCTTGGATCACGGCCTGGACCGCTGCCTCATCGCGAATGTCGCAGACGGCATTGCCGGCGGCACCGCCCGCCGCTTCGATTTCTGCACATACCGCCGCGAGCTTGTCGGCACTGCGCCCGATCAGCACGACGTGCGCGCCCAGCGCTGCCAGTTCATGCGCCGTGCAGCGCCCGATACCTGAGCCGCCGCCCGTCACCAGCACCGCCTGCCCGGCAAACAAGCCGGGTCGAAACACCGAACGATATGCTATTCCCTGTGCCATACCCTGTCCTCTCGACGGCTGCGCCCGTGGCGCGCCCAGCTACTTTACGCGCTCACGTTGCCAATAGCTTGAGCCACGTGCGCAATTGCCTCGGCGCAAAATTGTCCGATTCCCGATGGCTGATTTTAGCAAGCAAGCAGTTGCTTTGTAAAGTCGACGGGTTTGCCGTTCCGAAAACCTACGTGCGACAATGCCTGAGATGAATATCGACCACGCCATGCGCCCCACTCCGTCTATGCCATCCGCATTATGCAAAGCCTTCATGGCGACGGCATTGATCGTGCTGGCGCAGTCGCCCGCCTGGGCCGTCGGCCCGAGGAGCGATTTCGGCGTGACTATCGGCCCGGCCGTACTCTGCCGCGACAAGCTGGAGATGAAGACCCTGTACGATTACCTGAAAGGGAGCTTCGGCAATCCCTACAAGCATGAGCAGGGCGCGTACTGGTTCAGGACCAAGGCGCAGTTGTTCGGCCAGCAGTTGATCGAGACCTTCGTTTCGGACCAAAGCACGGAATGGGAATTCACCGGTGCCGTCTTCAAGATCAAGCCCGATGCATTGGCGAAGGTCATGCAAACCAACGTCGGCCCGGGATTCGTGAAAACCGCCACCGGCTATCAATACTCGCCCTATCAGGCGCAAGGCCTGTCCGAGATCATGTGGCAGAACAATAACGCCAAGCTGTTATGCCGGTACCACGTGGCGCCGCTGACTCCATAGCCAATCGCTGACCACGGGCCACAGCACGCGCTCCTGCTCCGCGCGGAAAAAGCCGAAGTGGCCGATGCGCTTCAGGCCGAACTGCGCCGGCTGCAATTCGCGATAGTCGACCTGCGTGGCGCGATACGCCTGGTGCATCATGCGCGAGCCTTCGTTGAGCAGCAATTCGTCGTCGGCAAAAGTCAGCGCCAGCACGGGATACGGTGCACACGCATAGGCTTCGCGCGCGCCGGCTTCGCCACTGAGCAGATAATCGGGCGACAGGCACCAGCGCCGCCATTGCCGGACCGCGCCATTCGGCAAATCGCCGATGACGCCGAGGCGCTTGCCGGGAAAATAGCCGAACAATGGGCAACATAGCGGCACCAGCGCGTGCCACAGCAATCGTGCGCCGAAACGCTGGCGCGGTTGGTTGTGCCGCACCGCGCCGCTGCCGACCGCAATATTGATGAGTCCGGCGAGCTTCCCGGCAGAAGGCAGCAAAGGCGCCACCTGACCTCCCAGGCTGTGGCCGACGACGAATACCGGCAAGCCTTCAGCGGCGGCGTGGCGCACCACGGCATCGAAGTCTTGCGCGACCCAGAGCGAGACGTCGGCCGCGCAATCGCGCATGGCGCCTGCAGCCGACTCGGCGATGCCGCGATAGTCGAAGGTCCAGACACGGAAACCGCACTGCGCCAGCCAGGCGGCAAAGCCGCCATAAAACGCCTGCCGTATCGCCATGCCCGGGGCAATGACAACGGCGGCATGGGCAGGCATGTCCTGAACCGGATCATGGCGATACGCGGTCAAGGCATAGCCGTCTTCGGCATGGATCGTCACTTTGCTTGCCGTCATTCGCCGCTCTCCAGTCCAAGACTGCGCCAGGCCGCCGCGCTCAATTCCCCGATCGCATCGCGCGGATCGAGTGTTATGCGCCCGCCAAGCCAGTGGCGCGACAATTCCTGCGCCGGTCCAAGCAGGATCGCCACATAAAGCTCGAACGGCATCTGGCGCAACGTCCCTTGCTTGAACCAGGGCTTGAACAGCGCCAGCAACTGCTTGATGTGTCCGGCCGTATGCTGCCGCACCGCCTGCTCGTGCGCCGCACCGACCGCCTGGCGCCGCGAAAACAGGAAGCGCGCCGCATCGGGCTGGGCCACGATCCAGCGGATGTGCGTGTCGACGAGCGCGTGTATCGCCGCGCGCGCATCGGGCTTGCCTTCGATGGCGGCAAGCAACTGCGCCCAGTAGTCGTCGAGCGTATGGGAGAACAAGGCGGCGGCGATGCCGTCCTTGGCGCCGAAATGGTGATAGATGCTGCCGACCGAGGCACCGCTTTTGCTGCGGATGTCGTCGATCGTGGCGGCTTCGATGCCCTTTTCGGTGAATACCTCGAGCGCAGCGGCCAGGATGGCCGACTTGCGGTCGTTGCCGTCTTCTCTTGTGGAGTTCATGACTGGAATAATATTCTAGAATATTATTTTAGTCTAACCGATGCTACGCTCAAGCAGGTGTATGCCCATGCCGGGCGCACAAAAAATACCCGCCGAAGCGGGTATGGGCGAATTTGCAGCAGAACCTATTTACTTTGCAGCACCGAGGCGGCGCGTCAGAGCAGGCACGCAGTTCCTTCCCACGACCACGATACGACGTGGCCGGTATCGTTGAGCGTGAATTTCGTTTTGCAAAGGTCCGTGACCGTATGGCCCGACGTTGTGATTGGCGAGTAAGCGCTCCCGGCCGAGCCGGCAACATTGCCATTGGCGTAGTTGGCGTGGACCTGATTGTAGGTAGTACCCGGGACGTATATGGTGTTGGCTCGATCAAATTCCAGCACATGGCCGCCATTGGCTTGTGGGTAGGTATTATTTGGGGCGCCCCAATTGGCGATTAAACGGTCCTGGTCGGCACCGATCCACGTGTTAAGCATTTTTTCATAGTTGGCCGTAGTGGTACTGGCGCAACCGGCCAAAGCGAACAACAGCACCGCGATGATTCGTTTCATCTTGCCTCCCTCGTTACAGTCTGTTCACGGCCCATGCCCAAACCCCGCGGCCAAGCACTTCAAGCCGTTCCTCTTCTCCGTTCTCGATGACTTCACAATCAAACAGTGGTTTGTCCGATTTGATCGTTGTGGCGCCGTCTTCTATAAAGCGACGCTGAAGGTGCTTCACAATATGCAGAGGTGAATACGTGATCGCAATGAATTATACGAAAATGATTGGCATAGATACAGTCCCGTTTGCTATGCGGGTCGTGGGTACCCTGAATCGCCATGAATCGGTCGAAAATAAAAAAAGCCCGGGAATAACCCGGGCTTTTCCAAGCTGACGGAACGATTACTTCCCGCCGCGCATTTCATTGGCCACGTCGTGCGCGCCGTAGATCTTGTCCAGCGCTTCGAGCAAGGCCGCACTATCCACAGCAACGGCTCGGTTGTTGGTTTCGTCGTAACCGAAGGCACCGCCCAGCGAGTGGATGTTGCCGTCGAAGATCAAGCCGACCAGCTCGCCCTTGCGGTTGACGACAGGGCTGCCGGAATTGCCGCCGATGATGTCGTTGGTGGAGACGAAGTCAAACGGCGTATCGAGCTTGATCTTGTCCTTGGCCTTGTACCAGCTGTCGGGCAGCTTGAACGGATCGGCACCGGTGGCATGGCCGAACGCGCCGCCCATGGTGGTGAACGGTGCGACATCCTGGCCGGCTTCCTTCCAGCCCTTGACCTTGCCGTAGGACAGGCGCAGCGAGAACGTGGCATCAGGATAGGTGCTGGTGCCGAGCATGGCGAAGCGCGCAGCGGCGATCTTTTCGTCGGCCTTGTTGATCACCGATTCCACGCGTGCTTCATAGTCCTTGCGCAGCGAGCGCGTATAGGGATCGAGCTCGACCATCATCTTGATGAAGGGGTCGTCCGAAGCCATGACGGCTTTCATGCCGCCATCCCACAGCGCCTTGCGCACGGCAGGGTCGCCCAGCTTGGTGCCGTCGATCATGCGCTTGGCCACTTGCTCAGGCGACTCCTTGCCCAGCACCTGCATCACTTGCGGGTTGGACGGGGTCAGGTATTCGCGCATCTTGGTCAGCGAAAAGGTCAGCTTCAACTGTTCGAAGTCGTTGTAGATCGGCGCGGGCGACATCAGCTCGGACTGGACTTGCGGCAGGCGTGCGTCGGCGAATTCGGGCAGGCGCTCGGCATTGGGCTTTTCGCGCTCGGCAGCGGCACGTACCAGCGTGCGGGCAAAGTGGGCGTAATCGGAATTGAAAGCCTGGTTGCTGTCAAACAGGAACAACGGCCAGCGCAGGTCTTCGCCAATCTTGGTCGCCTTCGCAATGTCGTCCCAGGCGCCGCCGGTGGAGGCCTTCAGTTCAGGCTTGCTGTCGACGTAGTGGCGCAGCTTGTTTTCCTCTTCCTGCTTCTGCTTCCACAGCGTCGGCTCGATCAACGCGCCACGCTGGCCGGTCCACACCTTGATGCCATTTTCCATGTAGAAAAGCGTGGCGTTGGCTTCGCGTGCCTTCTCTTCGCTTTGCGAGCGGAATTCCGTCAGGCGTCCGCGCAGCTCGGAAACATACACCAGCAATTCAGGCAGGCGATAGTCGCGCAGATAGGCCAGGCGCGCCATGGTGAATTCGCGCTGGGTGCTGCCGGGATGGCCGGTGACGAATACCGGCTCGTCGGCCTTCGGACCTTCCGGGTTCACGGGCAGGAAATTCTCGACCTTGGCCGGCTTGCCGTCTTCATAGACGCGCAACAGCGACATGTCGAGGTCGTAGCGCGGGAAATTGAAGTTGTCCGGATCGCCGCCGAAGAACGCAATCGACTGTTCCGGTGCGAACACCAGGCGCACATCCTGGAAGCGGTGGTAGCGATACAGGTTGTATTTGCCGCCCTGATAGAGGCTGACCATGTCGCAGCGGACACGGTCGCCATCGGAGCCGACGCAGTCTTGCGACAGCTTGGCGGTTTCGGCATTCTTGGCCTTGGTGAAGGCTTCGCCGGACAGGCCGGCAGTGGCCTTCTTCATCGCATCGGAGACGTCGATGATCTTTTCCAGGCGGTTGATTTCCATGGCCGGGCATTTCGGCTCTTCGGCTACCGTGGGCGCGAGAAAGCCCAGCGCATTCAAGTCTTTCTTGTCGGTCGAGAGCTGTTCCACGCATTGTTCGGCGCAGTGATGGTTCGACAGCACCAGGCCGTTGGGCGAAACGAAGGAGCCGGAGCAGCCGAACGCCAGCCGGGCCGACGATTGCATCGCGTGCTGCAGCCAGGCCGCATCGGGTGCCCAGCCGATTTCCTTCTTCATTTTCTCGGTCGGCGGATTGTCGAAGGTCCACATGCCTTCGGCGGCACTGGCCGCCAGCGGCGCCAACATCAGCCCCAGCAACAGTTTCATTTTCATCTCTTACTCCTAGTCGTTATTTTGTGTGATGGGTGGGTGGCACCCAGACTGGCGCGTGGATTCTGTAATCACGCTGCGCCAGTGAGTATATCGAAGGCAATAAAACACGCGTTGCGCGATTTACGGCATTTCGCGCAAGCAATGCTGAAGGATCGATGAGGACCTGCCAATACCGATGCGACAGGCTGTCGGAAAGCGAGCATGAATGGCGGATGGACGCCCTGAAATTCTGCAGCGCCCCGAGACAAAACCAACGATGTGATTGTTTTTGCAACTTACTGACGCCTGCACCGGCCGCTTACAGTGCGTCGTCCGCCTTCAAATCCGCCTGCCGCGCAGCGTGCGGCTCGCCGCTGGTGACCTTGTCGAGATGGGATAGGTCGAGCACCGTGCCGCTATAATCGGCGCTGACGCAGCTTGGCGGTATGCCATTCAACCAGTGCTGGATGGAAATGAAGCGCGCGCCCTGCACTCCGCTGACGGCGCCATGACGGTCTTGCGGACGCACGCGCAACATGCGCCAGGTGTAGGAATCCGGATCGCGTCCATGCACCGTTTCGAGCGATTCGAACACGAACCTGCCGCCATGCGAGAACTTGATCTGGCCGCTGACATAGACTTCGATACTATCGACGTTCGGATGCGTGTGGCCGGGAATGACGTAGTTGGGCGGCACCGTGAACATCTGGATCTGGAAGCTCCCCTCGCGGTACAACAGGTTGGCCTGCACGTCGGCCACGGCAGAGCGCGGCCCATGCACCGGGAAGTCGGCCGAGACCGGGTTGGCCGCGAAATAGCTGCAGGCGAATTCGTACAATTGGTCCATAGGTCCCTACACTCCGATCTTGCTGCGCCGCGCGGGGTTGCCGATCCAGCGGCTGCCCGCTTCGGCGTCGCGAAAACAAGCCGATGCGGCAGCAGCATACACGTCGTCGCCAAAGCGCACGCGCGGCGCGAGCATGGCATTGGCGCCGACAAAACAGCGCGCGCCGACAACGGCGTTGCCGCCGACGCTCACCCCCGCGCACAACACGCTGTTGGCGCCGATCATCGCGTCGTGCCCGACCACCGCGCCATGCATCACCAGCGAATTGACGCCGAGATGCGCATTGGGACCCACCACCGCAAGATGGCCGACGCAGGCGCCGGCCTCGAGCACGGCATCGCGTGCAACGATCGCGCTTCCGGTCACCATGGGCGGCGCGGGCAACAGCCCTTGCGCGTCGACCGTGGCGAGGGCACGCACGCGGTGCCCGATATCGGATACGGCCAGGACATAATGCGTTGCCACCCTGCGCACATCCTGCCAATCGGTATAGACCGGCACGCCGTGGATCGGCGCAACCACGTATTGCGGATCGACCATCATGCCGGAAAATGCCGCCGGACCGAACGCGTCGATGAAGTCGCGCGCCAGCGCGCCGGCGCCGATCAGTACGACCTTGCTAACCATGAGACGCCTCTGCGATCACGCTGACTATTCTGTCGACGTCGGGCTCGCCCAGATTCGGGCTGATCGGCAGGCACAGCACGCTCTGCGCGCTGCGGTTGGACACCGGCAGATTGTCCCGCTGCGCCGAAGGCAGGCTGCAATAGCGTTCGATATTCGACAAAAGCGGATAAAAATAGCGGCGCGCAAAAATCCCGTGCTGTTGCATGCGCGCCAGCAGCGCATCGCGCGACTCGCGGAATCCTGCTTCGATCAAGATCGGGAAATAGGAATAATTTTGCGTCACCCCCGGCAGCAGGGGGATGAGCCGCACGCCATCGATTCCGGACAGGCGTTCGCGGTAGCGCGCATCGAGCCGCCGGCGCAAGCCGATGGCGTGGTCGACATGGCGCAACTGCAGCAGGCCGAACGCGGCCTGCACCTCGTTCATCTTGGCATTGATGCCGCAATCGGCAATCGAGCCGTCCTCGCCGAAGCCGAAATTCTTCAGCCGGTCGACGCGCTTTTTCAAGTCGGCATCGCGGCAAACGATGGCCCCGCCTTCAAAGGTGGTGAAAACCTTGGTCGCATGAAAGCTCAGGATCGAGGCGTCGCCGTGGCGCAAGATGCTGCCCCCTGCGTCGCGCACGCCAAACGAATGCGCCGCATCGTAGATCAATTGCAAGCCGTGGCGATCGGCAATGCCCTGCAGGGCAACAATGTCGGCCGGCTGGCCATAGGTATGCACCGCCAGAATGGCCCGCGTTTGCGGCGTGATCGCGCGCTCGACCGCCCCGGGATCGAGGTTGAGGGTGTGCGCGTCGATGTCGGCAAAGACCGGCTTCAACTTCTTCCAGCTCAGGGCATGGGCCGTGGCAACGAAGGAAAATGCCGTGGTGATGACTTCGCCTTCGCTCTGCAGCGCCTCAAGCGCCACCATCAGCGCCAGCGTGCCGTTGGCCAGCAGGGAAATGTGCGCGACGCCGAGGTAGTCGGCCAGGGCCCGCTCGAACTCCGCGTGCATCGCTCCGCCGTTGGTCAATTGCCGGCTGGCCCAGATGCGTTCGAGATAAGGCGTGAATTCTTCGAGCGGCGGCAAATAGGGTTGCGTGACGTCAATGCGATCTGTGCGCTCAGGGTGGCCAGGGTGATCTATGGGCTTTGCTTGTTCAGTCATGCCAATTCAAAACTTTCAGGTGTCAATCCATCGCACCAGCGTTGCCACATGGCCGATGCCGCGCGTTCCAGCCCGCGCGCGACCAGGCCCGGGTCAAAAAGACGGGAATCGGATATTCTCGCACGAAGCGAGAGGCGCAAGCCATTCAATTCGTCCAGCCGCCCGGCCCAATCGGCCGCCGCCTGTACGAATCCGGCCTCGCTTTCGGCAATGAAACCGGACAAGCCGAAATGCTGCAGCAGCGTTGCGGTCTGCCGCGACGACAAGGCCTGGCCGCTCAGTGTCAGGGCCGGCACGCCCATCCAGAGCGCATGGGCCGAGGTCGTGCCGCCGCTATAGGGGAAAGTATCGAGGATCAAATCGACCTGGTGGTGCAGGCGCAGATAGCTTTGCCGGTCGGTGCGCGAATGAAACTGCAAGCGTCCCTCGTCAACCCCGCGCGCGGCGAAACGCGCGATCAGCGAAGCGCGCACCGCTTCGTCGTCGATGGCCCCCAGCAACATGCGCGAACCCGGCACGGCATGCAGCACATTGCTCCACAACGCCACGACACCGTCGCCGAGCTTGGCATTGCGGTTGAAACTGCCGAAAGTGAAATAGCCGTTCGAACAAGCCGGCAGCGCATTGGCCGGCGGGGCATCCGGTTCCGGGCGGAAGCGGCATATCGCCGGCAGGCGCACGATCTTTTCGGTAAACAATCCATCGTCCCGACCCGGCGGCGCCAGGAAACGGTCGGCCAGGTAATAGTCGAGCGCGGCCAGCCCTGTTGTGGCCGGGTAGCCGATCCAGCTGGCCTGAACCGGCGCGGGCTTGCGCGCAAACACCGGCAGGCGGTTGCCGGCAGTGTGGCCGGAAAGATCGAACAGGATGTCGATGCCGTCGGCTTGAATCAGGCTGCTCAGTTCCTGATCGTTCAAGGCCTGCACCGCGCGCCACGAGGCGGCACAGGCTTTCAGGCGCGCCGTCATCGCGTCTTCGATCACGTTGTTGTAGTAGACGTGGATACCGAAACGCGCCTTGTCGAGCGCAGTCCAGGCCTCTTCGATCAAGTCGGCCACCGGGTGATTCCACAGGTCGGCCGAGACAAAACCGAGCCGCAGCGGCCGCCCCGGTTCGCGCGTGTTGGCATGCGCCGGCCAGCGCGCGGCCAATGGGGTAAACGCCTGCCCGAAGGCGCGATGCGCCGCGAATATCGATTCGGCGCTCTCGTCTTCGACATGCGTCAGGCAAAACAGCATGTTGCTGCATGCCGCGATGAAATCCGGCTTGAGCGCAAGCGCCTTGCGAAAACTTTGCACCGCCTCGGCATGGCGGCCCAACCCGGACAGCGCCAGGCCGATATTGTTGTGGGTCTGTGCACTGTCGGGGGTGATGGCCAGCGCGTGCGTGAACTGCTCCAGCGCTGCGCCGAACGCCTGGGCCGAAAAACAGATCGCGCCCAGCAATTTGCGCGCATCGACCAGATCGGGCCGCGCTGCCAACGCCGCCTCGCACTCGCGGGCGGCCGCTTCGCGCTCATGCAACGCATGCAAGGCCTTGGCCAGTTGATAGCGCAGCACGGCCTCGCCGGGCCGCTGTTCCAGCGCCTGACGCAGTTCGGCTACGGCCTCGCGCAATTGCCCTTGCTGCGCCAGCAGCAGGCCATGATCGGCAAGGATGCGAAAGGCCGATGACGCCGCCCGCGCCTGGGCCACCAGCCGGCCGGCAGTGACCAGATCGCCGCGCTTCATTGCCAGCATGCCGGCCAGATGCAGAACCTCGGGCGTTTCGCCGACTTGCTGCTGCAATTCGCGGTGCAACCTGGCGGCGCCGGCTAAATCTCCCGCGTCGAGGCAGCGCAGTGCCTGCTCCACCCTTTGTTGTGACTCAGTCATCCCAACCTCGGGCGGGGCAAAAATAGAACGGGCGTGCGCCCCATGAACACGACGCCATGTTTACCAGAAACAACAAATTCATAGCGCTACAGTGTACTTTGATCGCACTCCCGGCGAAACCCTGCCGTGCATTCGGCTTCCCGCGATATTCTTCATTGATGCCGTTTGGCAGAGCGCGCCAGGCATTGCGCCACGATGGCGCGACTTGACCGTTTGGTAATTTCTCACATCAATGCCTTGCCTTACGTCACACAGTTCTACGCTGGACTGGCGATAAACTAGCGGTCAAGGTGGAAAATGGGACGGAGCCTCAACATGATGAAAAAAATAGAAAACGATTCAAGTCGGATGACGGGTGGGCACCCCTTGGCGATGTATCGCGCCAAAGAGGGCACGAAATTCCATCGCAAGCTGCTGCCGGCCTTGATCGCCGCTTGCTTCGCCTGCGGCCCGGTATACGCCAACCCGACCGGGGCGCAAGTCGTCAGCGGCCAGGTCAGCATCAGCAGCAACGGCAACGTGCTGACCGTCACCAACTCGCCCGGCTCCATCATCAACTGGAGCAGCTTCTCGATCAATCCCGGTGAATTGACCCAGTTCCTGCAGCAGAGTTCGTCGAGCGCCGTGTTGAACCGCATCGTCGGCCAAAGCCCCTCGCAAATCTTCGGCGCCCTGCAGTCGAACGGCCAGGTCTTCCTGATCAACCCGAACGGCAT
>OUWB010004473.1_pt1 | contig 85477 bp, 66 predicted proteins | sample 1779821 | NCBI WGS metagenome assembly OUWB01 (sample SAMEA3914806, study PRJEB12502) | metagenome | biome: forest; material: soil | place: Canada | collected 2011-08-03 | depth 0.1 m
ATGCGGCGCGGCTTCGTGTACCTGTTTGCCGTGATGGACTGGGCTAGCCGCCGCGTGCTGGCCTGGCGGCTATCGAACACCCTGACGACGGACTTCTGCATCGAGGCGGTGCAAGAAGCGATCATGCGTTATGGCGTACCGGAAATCTTCAACACCGACCAGGGCAGCCAGTTCACCAGTCTGGAGTTCACCGAGCTGCTCAAGCAACACGGCATTGCCATCAGCATGGACGGCAAAGGCTGCTGGCGGATCCGACAACATCTGTAGGATCCAAGAATAGTTGCTCAACGAGGGTCCAAGAATCAATGTGCTGTGCGCGTGTATTTGGATTTTTTCCCGATGCAGTCCAAGATGAATTGCTCCAATCCTATTTGCCTTTTGCACCTGTTAACTGAGCCCCAATTTGCGTGCGACATCGAGGGCCCTCTTGCGGGACCGCGATCGGGCCTTCCTCTCCTCAAGTGTATCACTTTCGATCCCCGACTCCAGGCTTACACCCATTCGAACATCGGCGACCGTTCGAGGTAAATCAATAGCGCCTAGTTTGGTTAATCGTCTGCTTCCAACTCTTCGAGATCGACCATATTGACATTCCTGCCGACGCGAACAAGATCGCGGTAGGCGGCATGTTTCTTGGCAATTCGCAGCGGCCGACCCTTAACATGCAGCGTGCGATCGAGAATCGCCGCCATGCTCCGTTTCGTATCTGCCCCACATGCAGCATGAATGTTGCAACTACCTGGACAAGTTGCAACTATTCTTGGATCCTCGTAGGGCGCCATAGTTGTTGCGACTGGGCCTTGCAAAAATCAATGACTTAATTCAACCCGCGCCAAAGTGCGCGGGTTTTTTTGTCAGATTTATTGCGACTGACCTACAAACCCGCCATAGTTCTTGCGACTCTAAATAAGAGCAGGTTTTTTGAGCCCGGAGAACGGGATTTTGAAAGACTCGACGATCGCCCAGAGTCTTAAAACCGGATCAAAAGTCGACCGGGCTTCATAGTTCCTTTTTGCAACATTTCCAAGAGGCAATTGAAAGGTGCCCGCCAGCACATCCTTGTGCTTGGAGCAATACTGACGTTCGTTCATGCAGTCGGCATGGAGAACGATGATGGAAAGCAAGCTCTGCGCGGCCTGCGGCCGCAGGTTCAACCCGCGCGCCCAAACGCCGCATCAAACCTTTTGCTCCGACCCAGCCTGCCAGCACGTGCGCAAGCGAAAGTGGCAGCAGGCCAAGGTGAAGAGCGATCCCGACTATGCACACAACCAGGCGCGGGCCCAGCACAACTGGAGCGCCCATCACGCTGACTACTGGCGGAACTATCGGGAGGCCCATCCCGATTATGTGGAGCAAAACCGGCAAATGCAACGCGAGCGCCGCGCCGGCGCCGCCGACAAGCGCGTTGCAAAGATGGACGTGTCAAATCCAGCCAAGCCAGCGCTGACGCCGCCTTCCGGCAAGTACGAATTGAATCCGATCGCCGGATCCGGCGTTGCAAAGATGGACGTGTGGACGGTCGAATTGCGCGTCATTTCGCGGGTTCCGCACGCGTCCGGCCGCGTTGCAAAGAGATGACTTGTGAACAAAATCGCATTCACCTGCTATGGTGAAAGACATGTTTTCCGGCATCGCTCCGCTCGGATGCGAATGCCGGCATGCCCTCTTCACGCATTGAGGATCGACGGCCATGCTTTACGACCAATCCAACGATTTCGAGATCGCCGCGAACGGTGTCTCGTCGACGTCAGCCGAAACGGCGCCGGCGTTGCGTGCAGTGGCCTACGTCCGCATGTCCACCGACCATCAGCAATACTCCACAGAAAACCAAGCCGACAAGATCCGCGACTACGCCGAACGGCGCGGCATCGAGATCGTCCGCACCTACGCAGATGCCGGCAAGAGCGGCTTGCGCCTCGACGGCAGGGAAGCCCTGCAGAGGCTGCTGCAGGATGTGGAAAACGGCCATTCCGGCTTCAACATGATCCTTGTCTACGACGTCAGCCGCTGGGGCCGCTTCCAGGATGCCGACGAGAGCGCGTACTACGAGTACCGTTGCCGCCGCGCCGGCATCCAAGTCGTGTACTGTGCCGAGCAGTTCGAAAACGACGGGTCGCCGGTCTCCACCATTGTCAAGGGCGTCAAGCGCGCCATGGCCGGCGAATACAGCCGCGAGCTGTCGGCCAAGGTCTTCGCTGGCCAGTGCCGGCTCATCGAGCTCGGTTTCCGCCAGGGCGGCCCGGCCGGCTACGCTCTGCGCCGCGTGCTGGTCGACCAGCACGGCAACCCCAAGGCCGAGCTCTCCCGCGGCGAGCACAAGAGCCTGCAGACCGACCGCGTCATCCTCGTGCCCGGGCCCGAGGAGGAAATCCGCACCGTGAACCAGATCTACCGCTGGTTCGTCGACGATGGTCTGGTCGAGACCGAGATCGCCGGCCGGCTGAACGGCATGGACATCAAGACCGACCTGGGCCGGCCCTGGACCCGCGCCTCCGTCAACGAGATGCTGACCAACGAAAAATACATCGGCAACAACGTCTACAACCGCACCTCGTTCAAGCTCAAGAGGCTGCGCGTGATCAATGGTCCGGACATGTGGGTTCGCAAGGAAGGTGCCTTCGAGCCGATCGTATCGCCCGAGCTGTTCTATACCGTGCGCGGCATCATGTGCGCGCGGGCCCGGCGCTACACCGACGCCGAGTTGATCGAACGCCTGCGCAAGCTGTATGCCGACCGCGGCTTCCTGTCCGGCATGGTGATCAACGAGACCGAAGGCATGCCGTCGACGGCCGTTTATTCGCACCGCTTCGGCAGCCTGCTGCGCGCCTACCAGGCCGTTGGCTTTTCGCCGGACCGGGATTATCGCTACCTCGAGGTCAATCGCTTCCTGCGCCGTTTTCATCCGGAGATCGTGACGCAGACCGAGACGGCCATCGCCGCCCTGGGCGGATCGGTGCAGCGCGATCCGGCGACCGACCTGCTTCGGTTGAATGGCGAGTTCAACATATCGTTGGTGCTATCTCGCTGCCAGGAGCATGGATCGGGTAGATATTCCTGGAAGGTGCGTTTTGATACCAGCCTGGCGCCGGACATCACGGTAGCCGTGCGGCTGGATCACGCCAACCAGCAGCCGTTGGACTTCTACCTGCTGCCGCGGCTCGACTTTGATCTTGCAAGAGTCAATCTTCGTGAAAGGAATCCTATCGAGTTCGAAACCTATCGCTTCGATACACTCGACTACCTGTATCACATGGCCGAGCGCTCCAGGGTAAGAAGGGCGGCGTGACATGGACCGGCGGGTGGAACCGGAGCAACCGGCACGTCAAGAGCGTGCAGAGCGCCAGCCTGGCGAAATGCGCATGATCGCGATCGATCAGATCGAGGTGCTGAACTCACGCGAACGCAACAACCGGGTGTTCGAGGAGATCGTCGCCAATATCAAAGCCATTGGCCTGAAAAAGCCCGTGACCGTCACGGAAAGGAGAAAGGACGACGGCACCGCGCGCTACCTGCTGGTCTGCGGTGAGGGGCGATTGAAGGCGTTCAAGGCGCTTGGCCAGACCACCATTCCGGCTTTGGTGGTCAAAGTCAGCGACGAAGACGCTTTGATCATGAACCTGTCCGAGAACATCGCCCGGCGCCAGCACCGACCGCTGGAGATCATGCAGGGGATCGAGCGGCTGAGCAAACAGGGGTACGACAAGAAGGCCATCGCGGCGAAGACCGGCCTGACGGCCGAATACGTGGGCGGCATTCTCACCCTACTCAAGTGCGGCGAAGAGCGCCTGCTGGCGGCCGTCGTCAAGGGTCGCATTCCCATCACCGCGGCTATGACCATTGCCGACGCCGGCGACAACAACAAGGCTGTGCAGGTGGCCTTGCAGAACGCCTACGAGTCGGGTGCATTGCGCGGCAAGCAACTGCTGCAGGCGCGCAAGGTGCTGGAAAAACGTGAGCGCCTGGGCCCTGGCGCCGCGACAGGCGGGAAACGCCGGCGCATCGACGTCACCACATCAAGTTTGATCCGCACTTATCAAAAGGAGGTAGCCAGGCAAAAGCAGATGGTCAAGAAGGCGGAATTCGCCCAGCAGCGCCTGCTGTTCGTCACCGGCGCACTGCGCCAGCTGCTCACTGACGAAAACTTCACGACGCTACTGCGCGCGGAAGGGCTGGATACCCTGCCCAAGTACCTGGCCGAACGTGTTTGGCCGGTGGGGCGTGCAGCATGACCAAGGTCGCGCTAGGCTTCGTGCCGGAACCGCTCACCGTCCCGATTGAGCGGATCCTGCTGTCGCGTAAGGTGGCGCCCGAGACCGTCACCTCGCGCAAGTTCGTCCAGATCCGGGCGTCGATCGAGGAGGTGGGATTGATCGAGCCGCTATCAGTTGTGCCCGCTGAGAAGGGTTCCGAGCTGTTCGTGCTGCTCGATGGGCACCTGCGCCTCCTGGCGCTGCAGCAGATGGAATATACCGAGGCCTGCTGCCTGGTGGCGACCGATGACGAGGGCTATACGTACAACAGCCGGATCAACCGGCTGTCGACCGTGCAGGAGCATTACATGATCCGACGGGCGGTCGAGCGCGGCGTGACGCCGCAGCGGCTGGCCAAGGCGCTCAACGTCGACGTCAGCCATATCACTAAGAAGCTGACGCTTTTGAACGGTCTCTGCCCGGAGGCGATCGAGTTGCTGGCGGACCGGCAGTTTTCTGTGGAGATCTCGCGCATCCTGCGGAAGATGAAGCCAACGCGCCAAGTCGAATGCGTGGAGCTGATGGTATCGGCCAACAACATCACATCATCTTATGCCGAGGCTATGCTGGTGGCCACGCCGGCCAGCTTGCTCGTCGAGGGGAAGAAACCGCAGCGCATGACCGGCGTGTCCCAGGAGCAGATCGCCAAGATGGAACGGGAGATGAGTAACTTGCAGGTGCAGTACAAGTCCGTCGAGCAAACCTACGGGCAGGACGTGCTGCACCTGGTGCTGGCTAAGGGCTACCTGGCGAAGCTGCTGGAAAATAAAGCTGTCTCGCGTTACCTACTACAACGCGAGCCAGAGGTATATGCAGAATTCGAGACCATTGTGGAAACGGTGTCAATCGACCAGTGATTTGCTGATAACGCTCATTTTATTTTAACGAATTGATTATTGAGCGATCTGAACGGCTCTGCTTTTGGAAAGCTCTTTCGTCAACTCTTAAAAAAATTGGCAGCAATATCTGGGAGATTCGATAACATTTAAGTTTAAGTCCCAGTGGCCACCACAAGCGCCTTTATTTCCCGCACATGTCTTATTATTTCTGGCTTACTTTGTTCGATGTAGGCCTGAGCGCACGCCGAGTATTTTTGATCCACATTCCCCTTAGAGAAAAAATTGCCAACATCAGATTCTATTATTTTCAAAAGATTCGGCAGCTGCTCGGAAGTTGATGCTGCTGCTAGTGAAACCAGACCCTTTATTCGTATAAATTGAACTTTCAGATCTCGTAATATCAATGTCCTTTCTTCGACTAACCCGCGCCGATTCAGACCATACACATTAATGCTGGTCTCACCCTGAAGATCCGCCTGACCAGAATCGCGATTTGGGAAGACTATACTTACACTTTCCGCCATGTCTGAAAGCATACGCAACTCTCCCCACGACAAATGCCTTTCGGGACGATCCCTTGTAGGATTTAGAAGCAGCGGGGCCTCGATCGCGATATCGTCTGCCTCGTTGAATGCCCGTGTTCCCGAAATCGGAAAAGCATCTTTTTTCCCACTTAGAACCGGTTTCAAAATGAACTTCAGGGGCTGTTAACTTTTTCCCGAATCTGTTAACCTTTGCCGTCTTCGTGACGGGAAAGAGGAGATGGGTAGACAACTTGTAGATGACGAGCTATGGGCACTGATCGAGCCACTGCTACCGCCGCCGAGAGCAAGGCGGCATCGATATCCTGGACGCCTGCCCGTGTCAGATCGTGCGGCACTCACAGGCATTCTATTTGTACTCAAGACGGGCATACGATGGCGCGACTTGCCGATGGAAATGGGCTGCGGTTCGGGCGTGAGTTGCTGGCGCCGGCTTCGCGACTGGCAGGAAGCCGGCGTGTGGTCTCGCTTGCATGCCGTGCTGTTGGCCAAGCTGCGTGCTGCGGACCGCATCGATTTTTCTCGTGTCGTCATCGATTCCTCTTCGATTCGTGCCGTGGGCGCTGGTCAAAAACAGGACCGAACCCCACGGACCGCGCGCGACCAGGGTCCAAGCACCACATAGCCACTGACGGCAATGGCACACCATTGGCCGCAATTCTGACTGGCGCCAATCGGCATGACGTCACCCAGCTACTTCCGTTAGTCAAGGCCATTCCCCCTATCGCCGGCCGCCTGGGACGACCGATATCCAAACCATGGTGTGTCTTCGCAGATCGCGGGTATGACTTTGACAAATATCGTCGACTCCTTCATGCTGACGGCATTTTGACCGCCATCGCAAAACGCGGCGTTCCTCATGGTAGTGGCCTTGGCAAAGTGCGTTGGGTTGTTGAGCGAACCCACGCATGGATTCACGCCTTTCGCCGCCTTCGCATCCGCTTCGAACGTCGCGCTGATATTCACGAGGCATTCCTTTCCATCGCCTGCTGCCTCATTTGCTGGCGAACATTGAAACGACCGGATTTTTCATTTTGAAACCGGTTCTTAGGGTGTCACGCCGCAAAATCGCGATGTCTTCCGGCGAAGTCCCCTGTACGACATGGTCCTGATGCCTCTCTCGATTGCAATCAATGCAGCAAGGGAGTAAATTCTCCCAATCAGCTGCCAACCACCAGTAACCTTGGTGATTTTCTTCATCTTTCACTCTGCCCTTCGGACGATAGTGCTCAATGTCTGCGGGAGATACAGCGCGGAATGTGCTCTCGCAATAAGCACATTTATCATTGAATAGCTTGCGCAATGTCTCCGCTACATCAGTGCCCTTGTAAGCGGAGAAACTGTAAGTCTTTTCTGGGCTTTTGGTATAAAACTCTCGAGCACTAATCAATTCAGCTTTTCCGGCACCTGCAGCATCAGTAAGCGACGACGGCGCTGGAACTGAACTGCGATCAAAGTATCTCATGCGCCCATGGCCCTTTCCAATACAGCCATGATCTGGTCAATTGCATCCTCCCGATAGGACGCTCTTTCTCCGAGTGGAACGCTATTAAAAATTCGCAGATGTCTTGTCAATGCTTCCGCAAGAATTTGACGATCCGGACTGCTACTTATCAAAGGAATCCCAGAAAATTTCCTCAAGAGCCTATCCCGTTCCTGTCGTTCGTGATTGTTCAATTCGCGTTCAGTCTTGCCGCCCAGGGCAGCCAATCGCGTCAGGATCTCTTCTTGATCCTCATCAGCAGTGGTCCATAGTCCGAAATAGTCGGACGTCAATATTTGCTCCGCGCGCAGAGTCTCTATATTGGGAAGATCATCAACGGCACGGATATTTCCGGAATCATTGCGGTAAAGCACGTGGACTTCGCCATTCTTCATTCCCCTCAGGCAAAGCGGATCATGTGTTGTAACAATGAACTGCACTTGCGGCATAGCTTTTCGCAACGCCGGCATAACTTGCATTTTCCAACGCGGGTGCAAGTGTGTTTCGATTTCATCTATTAGAACAATCGCCCTAGCATATTCAAGATTGTCCCAATACTCTAGCAGGTTGCGCATTATATCTATTGCCATTGCAAACAAAGATCGATAACCGTCACTCATTTGTTCAATCGGAGTTTCTCGGCCGTGCGCCCGAACCAAAATATTGCCATCCTCAGTTCGTGAAATTTCGTCATCGCTTCTCAACACAAGTATCTCACGCATAGCCCGAGCCACGGCGTCGAAAACATGATCGGCTGCTTTATTTAGCCAAATCCCTGGATCGGGCAATGTTGCCAGTGGATCAAACAGAGTTTTGTTGATCGAGTTACCTTTTCGTTTCGCACCTCGATTGACAAAAAATCTTCGTGAACCATAAGCCAGAATTATGCAAGGCACCTCATCCTCAACAATCATTGGACCAGTTACGGGTTCGCGGTACGTAAGTCGCGATTGCGTCCCACCTTCAAAATGCAAAGCCACTGCTGGCATTGCGTACGGCCCCATGCGCCAACTACCTATGTCACGACTAACATAATCTTCCGGATCTAATCGTAGTGCGCGTCGGTTCTTACTATTCATTAGCGTGAGCGCCGTGGCCTGTAGTATGCTGCTTTTTCCCACGGAGTTTTCGCCAATCAAGGTTGCGCAAGGCGCTGTTCCGGATTTCGACCGATCATCCTGAAGCAGGCTTATGTCAATGCGATCAATTCCCTTAAAATTTTCTATCACTATTCTTCTAAGAATAGGCTGTTCACGTAACCGGTTACGAGCCTCATCAACCATGAACAGTGAATTTACTTCATAACTTATGTCATCTGATCTAGCTAAATCATCCAAGATGTAGAACGTCGTCTGCCATTCGCTTTCCGACAGAATGCTGCTAATGGACATCACTGATGAAAGCAAGCTGCGGTTGTCCACGGGAAGTCGAATCTGCTTCGCGAAGTATATAGCGCGACATAGCCCAATTATGAAAATTCTCAGTGCACCCGCGTGAGGTAGGTCAGGATCTAGAAATGTGTTTGCACCCTCACGATTTAAATTTTCTGCGTTCTGCCGAAATCCTGCAAAAATGCGGGCGCGTTCACTTATCAAATTCGGCCGATTTAGGTGCAGAAGCTCTATCGTAGCGCGACCTCGCTTCGTTTTCGGATAGACATACCCATCGCCAGAAAATGAGAGGTGCCGTTGGGGTTCGTCGGAACAAGGATCTAGCAAGAGCGCATTTTCAGAAATAACTGCCTCATTCCATGTTGTGAGCGGAAGTGCGCGCGGGCCCTCGACTGGGAAAAAATTTTTTTGTGAAGTACTGCAGACGTCGCATAACAGAAGCAAATTTCGCCACTCATAGGCCAACCAGGCGTAATGATCTGGGCTGTCCATTTCTTGCGCCGACGAGGTCGCATTCGAAACTGGCCGAAAGTGCGAAATGTTGGCCTCATTGAACTCCAAAAGCGATTCGCAATAAGCACATTTTTTTCGAAAGACTTTGTGTAATGCTTCACGTATCTCAGGATCCTCCATGATCATCGAGTGATTATATGGAGCGCGCCTTCGACGACGATCCTCTTTGGGTAGCGAAAAATGCTGCCGAATCTCTTCCATATATCTTCGAAGGTTCCCTTGTCTCAATGCATTAGGGATCGGCGTGTGCTTGCGGTTAACTTTTAGCATCTTTTAGAATCAGCAAAATTTACGACCGGGATACGCTTACGCGTTGTACGAAGAAATTCGCGCTAAGTATCGTGACGCTCAATCGAGCTTAATCGTAGCAGTCTCAGGAAGTGAATTTTTATTTGTTTTCAATTGACGCCCCTCGCGCGCGAAACATTGACCGGTAAATCAACTAGTGCTCAATATGAAAGTAAGCAGCGGCGCTTTTACCTTCAAAGAAAAATTCTGACCAGGTGTTACCTTTCTTGAAGAAGGTTATCGCCAAAAATAAAAATGAAAAAAACATGAGTGTTCCAGCGACCGTCCTGGAGATTTTCGGGTGTGAAAACGGAAGGTCTTTTCCCGACCATAGCATTCCGCTCAGAAGAGACCCGAATCCGAGCGTGCCAAACAGAATCAGGTCATTGACGGTGGGAGGGATTTCGTAGTGTGAGCCGACCACCGCCGAGAGGTATATCTCGATCTTCAATGGTATGAATGCCCCAAATCCTAGCGTTATGAATTGTTGGATAAAGTCAAACCATGACCGACACATTCTTGTAAAAAATCCCTTGGTGCCTCTTGTTAGCATGTATGCAGACAATGCCATCAGCCCAATAAAGATCGCGTCTGGATGAATGGTCGTAAGCAATTCGTTACAAAATATTGCGAAGCCAGAATTAGGATTAACTAAATTTAAGATCAATAGAGCAAATCCGGCACCAAAGCCGTTCAGATATTGTTTTCCTACATACCTAAGCGCGATGGGAAGCTGAGTTCTAAAGTCGCTTGCTGCCGGCAAGACGTTTGTATCCACTGCTTCCCCTGCTTGTTGCTTAACATACGCGTCAAATGGCGTTCTTGATGGGACACTCTCTTGAAATATGAACGGTCTAGCTTCGTTTTTCGCTCGTTCCCAGTCGTGTTTAAGAAGAAGAGAGACTCGAGTTGTGAATTCCACCGCGAGCGCCTCATTTTTTTGAGGATCACGCTCGATGCACAAACATTCGATAATAGATTGATCTTCAATATCGTGTGGGTTCAGGTTTAGTGAAAATTCGAGCCTGCTCTCGTGCAACGACGCTTGATCCTTTCGGCGGATCGCCTTCAACCCTTTGTCGGCCGCCACGCGAATCTTGTCTCGCCACTTCGCCCGTTCCTGGGTCACATTTTGAATTTGAATATTGCGTTCGCTAGTGCGTATTGACACCAAAGCGGCGATTAGTCCTGATATCACAGCCGACGACAAAATTGTCGATAGGGAAGCGCTCGAGTCCATCCCGTTTCCTCGTTTTCTCTAAGGCAGATTAATCGCCCACTTGCCTCCTGCACTGGGAGCACACGCCCGCGCCGAAATTCGTTCATTTCGGAATTCGAACGAATCTGGTGAGATAGGTCTCCCCCGCCCAGTCGCCTTAAGAAAAGCGGCGATTCGGCTCTTGCAATTCAACAAGTGGTGGCATTTTGTGAATTTTGTTACTGCCGGTCAACGATGCTCGCATGACTTACTTGTCATTTCAACCTGTCAAACCTGACAGTTGCTGGTATGCTCACTTTGCCAGATGATGAAAAAAGTCCTTATAAATCAATAGATTGTAAAATAAAGTGCGTCGTAGGATTTCACAAAGGGGGAGCCGGGCAGATGAACTCCTGGTAGCTTTACTGCTACCTGCGGCTATTTCATTTTCCAACAAGCAATCCGCCCCTGTTTCACTAACCACATCTTCCGTTGTTCCAACGCATGCCACGAGTCGACGCGTCAGCCGATCTTGATCAATTCGAGTCGCGATTAAAGTCCCACTTCAAACAGTTGGCGGCTGCCAAGAACTCGGGAAGCCAGCGCCTTTTCGCCCTGGAACACTGCCTCAAGGCATCCGAGGTCCAATCCATTCGACAGCATCTTGGTAGGAGCTTGGAGCTGTATGGGATGACAGAACGGCATAAGCATTGCTGGCTTGTGCACTCCGCAGAGCATGGCTATACATTTGAAGGATTGGAATATTGGCAGTCGTTCGCGACGCTAACGCCAAAATGGGCTTATTACGGCGATCGGGGGAAGCTTCGCGACTGGTTCGACGAATTTGCCGTCCGATACAACGGGGTGCGTCCCGTGGGCAGATGGGGGCAACACTTCCGATACATTGCGTGGCCGATTACCAATGCCCTGCTACCCAGCGACTTGCAAATAAAGCTTGCCCAGACCTTATTTCAGCTTCGCTATCGGCTAGACGAATTGATGGCGCTGGATCACGAAAAGATAGGTCAGATGGTCGAGCGACATGCAGAGTGGCCGTCTACTCGCTACGAACATTTCCTCGAGCAGCATGATCTAGTCGGAAGAGTGGTTCGCGCGCTCTTGGAAGAAAATCCGTCGGAGCCCGTCATTTTTGTTCCCACGTTGGAACGAATCACCAGAGACCTGAATACGAAGGGCCAAGCCCGAGCTTGGTTACGCGATGCCAAACGATCCTACGATAACCTTCGCGCGAAGCTCGGCCGCAGCAACCCTACCTACTTGCTAGCGCCATCCTGGCGAGACCAGGAAGATCAACAAGTTCAAACGGAAATGACGGAGCAAGGCCTCTTGCTTCGTCCCCGCATTCAGCTTCGACAGGTATCACCAACGCGATGGGGAGTGTGGTTGCTCGTTCCATCGTTTCAAGCTTTAGTGAATTTCAAGCCGCAAGTCCGCGATCATCTCATGCGTGTGCGATATACGATTCCCGCGCATGCTGAGTCACTGTTTTTAGGCCAATCTCTACTTTCAGGACATCCAATTCCCCGAAAGCTGATGACATGGCCGAAAGACAGAGTCCCGCTGCTCAAATTCGACAAGCCGGATACCATTTTCGATCGTATCGTCGACGGAGAATGCCAACTTCTACCTGCGAAGGTCTGGGTCTTCGCCTGTACGGATGACGGATCTGCTCGATTCATTCAAGGCCAATATGTTCGCGCTGGAAATAGATACATCGTGGTTTCAAAGGACTCGTCCGCAATTGAAAACCTCGGCGAACCAATTAGCCTGGAATGTGATGGCGTTGCGGGCGTCGTCCTGGAAGTTCCGGACGTTGTCAATGCTGAATTTTCAGATGCTCTGAAGCACGCCGGAATTGCGCTACATGGTCAGGTTTTTATCGAACCGATTGGCTTGCGGCCCAGGCAATGGAACGAAGGCGGATTCGGAGAATGGCTTTCGACAGAGACACCGCTGTTCGCACTCACATGCGAATTTGGTGCCCAAGTTTACCAAGTCGAGTTGGATGGAAATACGAAGTTTGATATTCCGCGTGCTCGAGGGGCGGGCCCTACGCTGGTCGGATTTCGCGACATGTCAGTGGGATATCATCGCGCTTCCATACGAGCATTGACTATTCAAGAAAGCGCATTTGCCCAGCGCAAATGCCTTGCTTCCGCCGATATTGAGTTGTTTGTACGACATCCAACCACCTGGTCTCCGTTTGCCCAGCTGCCAGCAGCTATTGTTGTGGATGTCGATCCCGCAGTGCCTTCCCTTGACGACTTTTTGGAGCAGCACCTGCAGCTTCGCGCTGAAGGCGATGTGTCGCGCTCGGTCAAGTGCAATCTCGTGCTAACCGAATCGGATACCGGTTCCGAAATTGTCTTACAGATGTTTGCACAACAGCTTCCGATAACACACGAAACCTGGCGGACTCAACTGCGCAACTTCTTGCGACGACAAGATGAGCTTCAGATCATCAACGCATCACAAGCTACGATCATGGTGCAGGCCGATGATTTGGGTGAAGTGCGCGTCCCACTACAATTTGAAGTGGAACCGCTTCGATGGACATTGAAGAAAAATTCGGGCGCCGACACTCTTCGATTAATTGACGAGGGCGTAACGGATTCGATTTCAGTCGCCTATTATGACTTTGAACATCCACTGCGAGCAATTAGTATCGACCTTTCGAAAGCTATGGAAGGAATAGCATGTGCAGAATGCGGCGGCCTGTATGTCGCTCGAGCCGGCACGCTCAGTGCAGCTATTGCGATTACCAAGCAAGACAAAGCCAAAAGTTTCGCGGCCCTCGGTGTGGCGCCAGGCCGGAACGAATTTCCAAAAGATACTCCGATCGAGCAGCTTCTTGAACATTTGAGGCTTTGGAAGCGTGCACGCGCCGGTTCATACATGGCGAGGCTCAAACAGCATTCCGTTAGCGAAGTAATCAGAGTTCAACTCCTCTTTCGCATATGTGGCCCCGCATGGATGAAGCTCGAAAAGGAATTGGAACAAAACGAATGCGATGAAACCTGGACAAACCTCGAAAACGGCGTAAGTCAGATGCCATCGTTCGCGATTGGACTAGCGGACATGTGGAAACGGAATCGTGCCAATCCGACTTTCTCGCCTCGGGCCTGTCTCGAAGGGGTCGCGAAAACTTTTAAAATCACGGAAGACCCCGAGCTTAGCAGACTGGCCTGGGACTTCGCTTCAAACCCTATTGAGGCAAATCACAGCCGAATTGTGGAAGTACAATCCGCCGGCAACATGCGCGTCTTGGTGCGTGGCGCGCGCTTGCTCGTCCTGTGTCAGGACAAAGAAAGGGGCATAGATTGAGCGAGCCACAAGTAGTCGCCCTGACCGTCGACGGGGCCTATCAAGACCTGCTTGGATTTTTCGAGCTGAACGGCGCCCCTACATTGATGACCGCGATCGCCGCGACGCTTCGCCGGCTTTGCGGCTTCATGTGCCCTTGCCCAGCCAGCGCATTGGTGCGCATGGCTCATCAGTCGCTATCGTTCATCTCTACTGACAGTGACACGTTGCACGAACAAATCGAAACCGTTCTTGAGGACATGGTGATATGTGGTGACCTCCTCGAGCTCGCACACATCGCCATTTCCGGCGGTGAAAATCACCTTCATTGGCTCTACTGCGCGCCTCCAAGCTTTGTATGCCGGGAAAGCCGCATTCATATTTTCGGCATTGCGGCCGACGATGCGCGATTCATCCCAGGAGAACTGCGAGAGCACGTGCGGAGAGAAGGTGCGCTTCGATTCTTTGACTCTAGTGCGCAAGCTGGGTTGGCCGAGCAATTGTCGAGTATTGGCCTGCGAAAGGTCAGTTCGGACGCATGGTTGACAAAGGTGCTTCGAAACTCTGCGAAGGATGCCGCGGAAAAATTTATTCGGCAGCTGGAAAGTATGGGAACGGCGGGCGACCTGCCCGAAATTTCGCTTCTTGAACCTAACCGAACTCCCCGAGCAACATATCGATCTAGATGGATGAAACCAAGCAATCAAAATGGTCATTTCATTGCCCGCGTTCCCCAGCCTTATGGGTCACCACTATGGTATTTCTGCCGCCTAAAAGACGGCGCGGTCGAACGCTCCTTACTATTGCCGTTAAAGGACTCAACGGAACGCGCGAGCGATGTAGCCTGGCGTTTGCAGTTGGCTTTGGACGCCCAGCGTGGCACTCCCGCAACGTACATTATTAGCCCGGATGCAAGCGACGAAGGGGCGACTATATACTTCGATTTTCCGCTGCCGCTCCCGGCGCGCCGAAGATTGTTGGTGCTCGGTGCCCGACGAATCGAAGACCACTCCTACAAATTTTGGCTTCCAAAAGCCGAACTCGCGACGGAGAAGCAATTCCTGCGTGAGTACTATTGGTACGAAGAGCGATTGGAGCACGACGCATGAACGCCACAATGAGCGAAGTCGCACAAAGCCTTCGCGACGCATTGATTGAGTACATCGAAGCGACTTATCACATTTCCGACCCTGCGATCCTTCGCCAACGGCGCGAGCTACTCGAGCAACTTGGCGTGGTCCACCAGGCACCCTATCTGGAATCAACACCCCGATATATGACGGGTGATAGCTTTTCCGCTATCAAGGGCCTTGATCCCGCTGCGCTAAAAATCCTTAGTATGCTGGCGGATCCAACGGCCGCTGGCAAACGATTGCTGTTTGATCCGCCATATACACACCAAAGCAAGGCAATTCGCGAGACACTGGTCAACGAAAAAAATCTGCTTATTATGACAGGTACGGGTTCCGGTAAGACCGAATCGTTCCTTATGCCTATTCTTGGAAAGTTGGCGCGTGAAGCTTCTCGATGTGACTCGCGGTTCGGCGATCTCACTGGCGTAAGGGCCTTAATCCTCTACCCAATGAATGCGCTGGTCAATGACCAGCTCGGGCGCCTGCGCGCAATATTCGGCGATTCGCGTCTGGTCACCCAATTTACTGATTGGGCCGGTAGGCCGATTCGATTCGCACGGTACACTAGTCGCACCCCCTATGCCGGCATACGAGAAAAGGCCAAAGATCAGCGTCGCTTGAAGTCCTTTGGCGACTTTTACGTTGGCCTACTGAAAGCGGCCCGCGAGAGCGGCGACGCTGCAATCGAAGCGAAGAAGTTGCTCGAAGAGCTAATGGCCCGCGGCAAGTGGCCGGCCAAACCCGACCTAGAGCAATGGTATATGGGTTCGAACCGCCGGCACTGGCAAGACGATAACGGAAATTTTCTTCGAGCCGTTACTCTCCCAGAGGACTCAGAACTGGTGACGCGACACGAGGCACAGGCGGCGGCGCCCGATCTCCTGGTCACGAACTACTCGATGCTCGAGTACATGCTCATGCGTCCCGTGGAGCGCCCCATTTTCGACCAGACAAAAACTTGGCTGGAAAACTGTCCCGACGAGAAATTCCTCTTAATTCTTGACGAGGCCCACTTATATCGCGGCGCTGGTGGCACCGAAGTTGGGCTGCTACTCCGACGGTTGCGCGATAGGTTGGGAATTTCCGAAGATCGGTTCCAAGTCATTTGCGCAAGTGCAAGCTTTGAAAGTGAAAAATACGCACCTGAGTTTGCTGCGCAGCTCACCGGCACCGACGTGAAGCGTTTCGTCGTCGTTGGCGGCGACAAGCGACTTCAATCCAATCCACGCGAAGGCAGCACGAATGAAGCCATGCTATTGGCGTCCCTGCCTGTGGAAACAGATTTTCGCAGCATTGACGACGCCGCTAGGCGCGCGGCGGTTCAGCCACTTCTCGAAATGCGAGGTGCTACAACTTCGACTGATGTTCCAGTGGAAGCGGCCCTCCATGCCGCACTGAAGGACTATCCCCCTCTCGCTTTGCTCATCAATACCACCATGGGCAACGCACAGGCTGTCGATTCGCTTGGTCAGCAGCTCTTCCCTGGCTGCGAGCGCCACGTTGCCGACCAGGCAGCAACCAATCTAGCGTCTCTGGCGTCGACTGCGCGAGTTCACGACGACGAGCCTAGCTTACTACCTTGCCGGGTACACACGTTCTTCCGGGGTTTGCGCGGATTGTGGGCCTGCATAGACCCGAATTGCACGGCAATCCCGGATTCCATGCGCAATGTAGCGATTGGGAAGCTATACACACAATCCCGTGACATCTGCGAATGTCGCGCGCGGGTGCTCGAATTTTATACCTGCCGCGTATGTGGGACAGCGTATGGCCGCGGCTATTGTGATGATCCACTGTCACCAACTGCTGTCTGGCTCGATCCAGGTGAAAAGCTGTTGATTGGAGGCGAGTCGATCTCTGATTTGTATCTAATTGATTTGCTTCTTACCGAGCCTGGTAATCCGAAGCTTGCCGAGGCCGCCTCGTTCGATCTCGTGAATGGACGACTCAATTCCGACCGCCCGGGCGCGCGCGAACGTATCGTCTACCTTTCGTCGAACAGGACGCATCGTGAAGTGTCAGATGACGACGATGATGACGGGAGTTATTTGGGTAACGCCGGCGCATTTAATGAATGTGCAATTTGCGAAAGAAAAGCATTTCAGTCTCGCTCTCCCGTTCAAGATCACGAAACAAAAGGAGATCAGCCTTTCCAGGTGCTGGTGAGCCGGCAGTTGCAGGTTCAACCACCCTCGAACACGAGGGCCACCAAGTTCGCGCCCTTGCGCGGCCGGAAGGTGCTCACCTTTTCCGACTCCCGCCAGGTCGCCGCACGACTGGCACCGAATTTACAAATGTATTCGGCGCGAGATTCGTTGCGGCCGCTGATGGTTCGAGGATGGGAACGACTTTCTCGCGTACCAAACCTCCAGCTGCGCATCGAAGATATCTACACAGCGGTACTACTTGCGGCAAACGAGCTGGATGTGCGGCTGCGGCCTGAACAGGCATTTGGCGAGTCGTTTGCGGACTACGGACTCGTTGGCGAAAAGGTGGCAGCGGGCGCTATCCATGACGACGACGTATTGCGATATCTCGCCCAGGAGGTTGGACGCGGCGACGGACCACCCGAGTCATTACTTGCGGACATCATGTCGACGCTCCGCGATCGTTCACTCGGCCTCGAAGCGCTTGCAATCGCGTCTATCGTGGAACGCGGAGACAAGACGCGCGACTTGATAGCGTTACCTGATATTCCTGGGGTCACTGAAAGTCCGGAAGATCGCATCGAGCTGGCCAGGGCCTGGATTCGCGAATGGAGTCGGGCGGGTTTCTGGCTGCCTAAAATGAAGCAGCGCTGGTACCTGGTCCATCCGGACAAAAAAGTCCGCGTCGGCAAAATGTCCGGCAAATTCCAAAAATTTGAACGACGACTACCCACGCCGGCGGCCAAAACTGTCTTTAAACAGAAGTGGCTTCCCATCCTCTTGAAGGTGTTCACTGAAAAAATGGGCGACGGCTACCGCCTGCAGGGGCAGTTCCTTTCCCTCGCACTCGACGGGAGTTGGGTCCGATGCAACGATTGCAAGTCGGTCCACCGGCCGGTCCGATTACTTCCCGTCTGTTTGGACTGTGGTCACCGCAGCATTCAGCCATTGGATCCCGGCGCCGACGAAGTTTTCGCAAAACGTAAGGGATTTTATCGGCGAGGAATCATGGAAGCGATGTCGGCCACGCCCGTCGCACCGCTATCCTTGATCGCGGCCGAGCATACTGCTCAGCTCAATAGCGCTGAGCAGGACGAAGTATTTTCCAAAGCGGAAGAGAACGAGCTGCTATTCCAGGATGTCGAACTGCCTCCAGATGGCAACAACATACCCCAGTCGTCGATCGACGTGCTCTCCAGCACGACCACGATGGAAGTAGGTATCGACATCGGTCAACTGCCCGCGGTCGCACTTCGCAACATGCCACCAAGCAGGGCGAACTACCAGCAACGCGCGGGTCGTGCCGGCCGGCGCGCCAATGCGATTGCCAATGTGGTGGCGTTTGGAGGATCCGACACACACGACGAGCATTTTTTCTCGAAGCCCGCGGCGATGATTTCGGGCAAAGTTGTGGATCCTACGCTTTGCCTCGACAATCCAGAAATCACCCGGCGCCATATCCGTGCATTCCTGCTACAAAATTACCACCAAGCGAGGATTCCGGGCATTCAAGCTGGTCTGAGCGGAGACTTGTTCTCTGTTCTAGGAAAGGTCGGCGAGTTCTTTGTCGATGCGAACAGGTTGAATCGCAATGACTTCGAGCGGTGGCTTCGCGAGAACGAAGAGACACTTCGCGCGCGGGCGGCCAGCTGGATTCCCACCGATCTCGAATCCACCGATCGCGAGACCCTGCTACGGGAAATGACCGGCGACTGCCTTGATGCGATTGACAAAGCATTGGAATATGTAAGGCAACCCGAGGTTGTGCGCGCCGAACTAGACGATGACGATGAAACACGCTATTTGGAATTGCCACCTGAGCCAGACGAGGAGCGGCCAGCCAATCACCTGTCCGAAAACTCTCTTTTGGATACACTGCTATACAAAGGCGTGCTACCTCGCTACGCCTTCCCAACGGATGTAGCCACGTTCCACGTGTTTGATGTTGAAAATTCGACGCGCTTCAGGCCCAAGCTTCGATTTGCACCGTCACAGGGGCTGTCGGTAGCCCTTTCGCAGTATTCTCCCGGCAGGCAGATATGGATTTCGGGAAAGTGCTACACGTCCGGTGCCATTTATTCCCCAATTGCCTCAGATCGATTCTTGCAATGGAAGAAGCGGCGTCTCCATTTGGAATGCAGCAGGTGCGGTTACGCTTTCACGCGAGAGCTCAACATGGGCTTGGAGGTAAAGCAACGAATTGACTGCGAGGCATGCCGCGGCCAGGACACGGTCGGACCGGCGCAATACTGGATGCGACCGACTGGATTTGCTCACCCAGTTGATGAACGGGAGGTTACGTCTCCAGACGAGCTGCCGGAAGTCAGCTATGCCACGCGAGCAAAGCTCACGCTGAAGCCTGCAGAAACTACTGATTGGCAAGTGGCGACACCATACGCCAGCTATATCACGACACGGACCCATCTACTCGTTTCGAATTCAGGGCCAGCAAAAGAAGGCTACTCCTATTGCACCAAGTGTGGACGCATCGAGGCGACCAAGAGCCACGCTCACCAGTTAATGGGCCCACATCCCAAGCCCTTCCCCGATCCCGACAATCCACAATGCACAGGTGGGTTTACCGCCCTGCGCGTGGTGCTTGGGACCGACTTCCCAACGGATGTTGCATTATTTAGGTTGAATCTTGAGCACCCACTGCGATTAAGGCCGGCGGATTCGGTGACCAAAATAGCATTGCGCACGCTCAGCGAAGCGCTTGCCCGCGCCGCCACAGACCTTTTGGAAATTGAAGCTGGCGAAATACTTGCGGAGTTTCGGCCCGCAATTTCACCTCTCGGCGTTGAGGGCCTTGAAACGGAGATCTTCCTTTACGACACATTGTCGGGCGGCGCAGGGTTTGCTCGCGAAGCAGCTCGGAAGGGCCGCAGACTGTTCGAGCGTGCGCTGGAATGCATGCAAGAATGCGAAGAGCGGTGCCCGATGTCCTGCTATCGCTGCTTGCGCAGCTTTCGCAATCGTTTGGACCACGGCCAACTAGACAGATTTGTTGGAATCGCACTCGTCAAATATTTATTGAATGGCACGCTGCCCGAATTCGACCGCGACAGATTGCAGGTTGCGACCGAACTTTTGCTCACAGACTTGCGTAGATACGACGTCACAGCCGACGCACAGATGATCCATGGTGTCGTCGACACCGCTGGCCAACGGCACGAACATGCTATCTCACTAAAAGACCGCAAGGGCAAATTGCTGATCGTCACGGTCACCAATCCCCTTGAGGAGGTGGGAGTGCCTGAAGATATCTCGGTGCCGAGTGGTGAAAGCGGTCAGCTTAAGAAGCTAAACGAGTTGTTCGTTCGCACAAATCTCGGCGCAGCGACGCAACAGATTGTGAAGCTAATTCAAGACTGAGGTTGCCGGACTACCTGCTGGATTTGGCTTTCTTGGCGCCCGGTATTTGCTGGAGAGTTGTGGTGATGAGTTGGTGAGCATCACCGCATTTCCATTCCGGGAACCGTTCGGCGCGAGGAAGAGCCCATCTATCGAGCCAGTACTGCGAATGATCATCGCATGACAATGTAAACGGTGCGCCGAATTTGCCGCCAGCCATTCCTGTTTCCAGGTCCTCTACCAATTTATATAGGAACACCTCGCGCTTTACACCGTGATGCAACCAGGATCCGTTGAGACCAAGCTTTTGCATCGCGTTGACGAGGTTTTGCCAGCGAGCTTTGGGCCCTGTGCCGAAGCCGCCGTTATTGTATTCGTCAGTCATCTCGAGATACTTGCGAACTTGCCCGTAGAGATGCTCAAGATGCAGCGTCCCATATCCAAGTGTGTATCCAATGGGCTCCGCCAAAACTCGCTTTTCATGTCTCAGCCGGTTGTACATCGAACTCCGTCCAAAGGCGCTGGTCGTAGTGACGGCCGCCAACGGCTGTTTGATTTTCGCGCCATACATTTCGGTTTTCTTGCGAGCATATTTGCGCCAATATGCTTGACGGACCTGGTCAGAGGCGATCAGGCCGGCACACAACTTCCCGCCGAGTAGATAGGAATAGGGAGGGATGGCTCCAACCGCGAAAGCGTCCATCGTACAATTCACCATATCCAGCTTGCCGTCCTCGGGATATTCAAACAAGCTATCTCGGCAAGAGAGATCAGCTGGCGGCGATTGCAAGCCGATGATTCCGATCACAGCTTCGTGATACTCGTCGAAAACCACAAACCGCAACCGGCGCCCGTACCCCTTGTTGTAGGGCATGGACCAAAGGGAGCGCGTCACGACAAATAGGTCACCCCAATCGTTATCAATCTCGGCGAGGTGCATCGTCGGCTTGATCTTCGCTGGGTCGATGTCATCACCCTTGCGGAAACGAGCAAAGTGCTTGGCATACAGCTTCCTCGCCTTGTCGCCATCGACGCCAGGTTCGTTTAGCTTGGCACGATGATGAAGCGCGCGGAGATAGTCTTTGTTCGTGTCTTTTGACTCGTCGAAGTCCTGGCAGGCCTTCATGATCGCCGCACGCAATGCATTTCCCGCCTTGGTGATCGTTTGCGGGTGATAAACTACTTTCGCGGGAGCGGTTGGCTGCTTTTTTTCTTTGGGTAAGGCTTTGGACATTTTTTTGTCTCTGCGATTCGTAGGCCGTATTTCCTCACAGCTTGACGGACGCGTCAACCTGTGATTTTTAACTGGTTTTAGTTAACATCCGTTTCGATCGCTCCAGAGAGTCCCATATTGTGAACAATCACCTGTCCAAGATCGGGCCTGCCGAGCGCGAACAGCACTTCTACCTTAAACCGGATCATCATTGCTACTACTGGGGAGAATACACCCCATGGATGTATACACAAGGGCGAAATGCGGAGTTCTCCGAGGTAAACACTTTCGTCGCCGACCTCAAAATGCCATTGGAGCTGCGAGGGACGCCCCAATGGGACCGCAAGCAGGCGGCGATCGATTCAGCCGGGCTCGCCTTTGCCAGGTTTTGGCGGTGGCGTGAGCTTGCGGACAAATGCGTGTTGGTCGCCGTTCCAGCATCCAGATCGCACGATGACCTGCTGTATGACGATCGCGTCGAGCAGATTCTGAACCGAATTCAGTATCACGCCGGGGTGCCGCTCACTTGCTTGCGCCTGTTGGAATCAGACGGTACTCTTCAAGCCAGCCATAGCTCGGAACAGCGTCCCAAACCGGCTCAGCTGGTCCGTTCGATTCAAATCAATCAAGTGCCAACGCCGGCGGTCGCGCCAAAATGGGTTTACCTGTTTGACGATGTGCTCACGAGCGGTGCGCATTTCGTCGCCTGTTCTACCCACATCCGAAAACTCTTCCCTAACACCAAAATTATTGGCAATTTCGTCGCCCGCAGCCGACGCCCCGAAGCTGACGAATAGACAATTCCACAACTGCAATAGCCCCTCCCATCCGCCTGTTTCAAACCTCATTCCGCCGTTCTACCAAAAATCGTATCTGAGTTAAAAAAACTCTACTTGAATTTAAAAAATCCTTTGTTTTCAATGACTTGGCATGGAAAGATGCTTCGGGTAAAATGGACCGGACGTTGCCAATAAAGGATCGTGGAAGCCCATGGGGTTGATATTCGGAAAGGCCTTGCTTGTTGCAAGAATGAAACGAAATTTGCGGCAAGTGGACATCGCCCGTCGGGTTGGCATGGATCAAAGCTATTTGGCGGCAATCGAGAATGGACGGCGGAAGACACCGGCCTATCCCCTCATTCAAGAGTTGATGGCCGCGATAGAGACGTCTGCCGCCGAGCAGCGAAGGCTCGCGCATTTGGCGACAGTCGATGGACTGATTGAATCGTTGGCGGATGATTTACCGCCAGAGCATCCAGCCGCCTCATTCAAGGCCATACTGAGTCAGATGGCGAACTTGGGCGACGTGGAAATGCGATGCATTGCAACGCTTGTGGAAAGCCTGGCTCAAGATAGAGCAAGGCGAACGGAGGAATACCTATGAGCTAAAAACACAAAAGGCACCAAAACCCGAACGAGCTTGGCACCTCTTTTGGCGTGTGGTATTGGCTACATACCTAGTTACTGGACATAGCTAGTATTGCCAATACCCTCCCCAAAGTCAAGCCTTCGTTCGCCTCTTGCTGTTGGACCGTCAGCGAGGTGGGCAGAACTCGTCCATAACTAGACAAGGAATATCCATGACTACAGATCAAGGAGGGCTACGTGCGCCCCTTTCAAATAAGCGCCGCTCTGCTTCCACTTCCGGCCGGCGTAGGCTATCGCGGTTTGCGCCCACCGAAGTGGAATTGGTGATCGAAGGAAAACCGCACCCGAAATCGAAACGGAAGGTGCGCAAGATCGTGACGGTTAGCGGGCGCGGCGCCCGCGGACGCTTCCCTAGCTACAAAGGCCGGCTAATCGAGTACGAAAGCTTGGTGGAACTAGACAAGATTCGCGTGTTGGTTGTGGCCGCCTCGGTCACCAGCATCACGACGCAACCGGCCGTCTTCCAATTGACCGCGGACGGGAAAATCTTCAACTACACGCCCGACATCATTGCGACGATTGGAGGGCGCGAATTCGTCATCGAGGTGAAAGCCAATAACTTCAGCAAAAATTCGCAGACCATGTCAAGGCTCAGGGACATCATCGCGCATATTCGTCGAGAAAACGTTCCATTCCTTCTGGCGACCGAAAGCGACGTGCGCCCCGATGGGCTCCAGCAAGAACTAAAACTTCTGTTGCGCGAGAGGCCGGCACCAGGCCGTTTCGACCCTGACCTCGATGCCAACGAATGGGATCCGCGACACCTGCAGACGGTCGACCCTGAAATCCTGCGCCGATGGCGTGAGGCACAAGCAGCTTGCGACGCTTTGATTCAGCGATTGATTCGGCGCGATCCGGGCGCTTTTCTTGACACGCTTGCAGAGTAAAGGACAACGCCATGATGTTCTTAACCCCTGAAAACAAGCTGTTCCGCAACGGCGCCGCTCACCGCATCGTGCGTTATGCCGAGGGCATACTGCAGCTGGAAAATCAATCGACCTTACTGATTGAATCAGTCCCCTTTAAAACTTTGCTCGAAGAATTTTGCGACAAAAAGCTTCGCGTGAATCAGAACAAAGCGCAGATGCGTGCCAGCAGTAGTCCCTCCGTGTTGGCTCCACTTGAGCAGGTCAATCTATCGGACCCGGCGCGCGCCGCTACGCGCAGGGCCGTGAATTTCATTATTAAGCTTGAAAACCGCGGCGCATTTGAAAAACGAAGCCGAAACAACCTGTGCACTGCGATAGCTGAAGTCGCGCGCGAACTAGGCGAGGCAGTTGCACCTCACGAAACCACGGTGTATCGCTGGTACAAGGAATATCTCGAGGCAGGGAGGGACGTGCGGGCGCTAATATCAATGATTCAGCGTCGCGGCGGGAAAGGCAAGTCGCGGCTCCATCCTATTGTGGATGTGATCATCGATGAAAAACTCGACATGGTTTTTTTAAAATCAAAAAACTGCAGCGCCGAGGAGATCCACGACTCCGTGTTCCTCGCAATTCAACAGGAGAATACGACGCGAATTGAGTCTGAATGGCTTCAGATTCCATCGCTTCGCACGATTCAGCGGAGAATTGCAGATATCTTTGGCTACGAAATTGCGGTCGCCAAATATGGTCGTAAGGAAGCAGACCGCCGGTACGCATTCATCCTCCGAGCTAGGCCGACGACGCGGATACTCGAACTTGTCGAGATCGATCACACGCCGGTGGACATCATTGTCGTAGACAAAAACCGGGTTGCCATTGGCCGGCCCGACGTGACTTTCGTTCTCGATCGACATTCGCGCTGCGTCCTCGGATTCAATCTTTCATTGGCGGGCCACGGAACATCAGCAGTGTTCGATGCGCTTCGGCATGCGCTCATGCCAAAAACCTATCTCGATTCCACTTACCCTGACCTAAAATTGGTTTGGGAGTGTTTTGGATGGTTTGAGCTTTTGCTCATGGATAACGGACCGGAATTCCACGCATATTCCGTCGCCGATGCCCTGATCAACGTTGGAGTTCCGACCGAATTTGCCGAGTCGCGCGAGCCAAACGACAAACCCTTTATTGAGCGGTTCAATCGCACGTTCAACTACTGTTTTATCCATCGCCTGCCAGGTACCACGCTGGCAAAAATTCATCAGCGTATCGGATTCAAGGCGGAAAAGGACGCCTGCCTCACTCTCGAAGAACTCGAACGCCTGATCCACGTCTGGATACTCGACTATTACCACCTGCGTCCCCACGCGGGCCTTAAAGGGCGTGCTCCGATCGACGTCTGGCGTGAAAACGCGAAGAGCCATCCGCCTGTATTAAAGGCCAATGTAGAGCAGCTCGAAATTGAATTTTCCGAGGCGAAGAATTCGGCTGTCCAACACTACGGCATCGACTTGAACACCTACAGGTATAACTCTGTGGACTTGGTAAATCTGCGGCGCATGCTTCCAATCAAAGGCGCACGCGTTGACGTTAAGGCACCCAGCCATGATGTCGGCCACATATACGTGTGGAACCCTTTCGAAAAAGAATATTTTATGGTGCCAAACGTCGACCCAAGCTACGACGGCCTGACCTTGGAACAAGCAAAGGCAGCAGACAAAGCAATCGAGGCGAGCGATTCATACAAATCAGTTCGAGCCAACGCGGGCGACGTCGCTCGCGAGATTGTGGAATCGGCCGAACGGGATAAAACGCTGAAGGGCCGAAAAAAAGGTGCTCGTATGGCGAACAAAACCAGCAAGACAATGCGCCAGCCCAAGGCGGCACCAAAACCAACGGCATCAGCTTGGATCTGCGAATCGCCCGACAACGCATCGCCAATCGTGGAATTTGTAGTTGAAACAATTATCTGAGGACAAGTGACCCATTATGAAAATCAAACAACCTATCACCGAAGCGCAAACGACGACCATGCGCAGCACCACATCAGCTCTGCGTCGCAGCTTCATTCAATTCCATCACGTACAACGGCTACTCGAAAAAATGGAGGACCTGTTGTCTCAGGACATTACAGTTGAGGAGGCTGATAATTTGTTTATAGTTGGAGAATCGGGGGTCGGAAAATCATGGCTCCTGAAAAAATTTCTGGGGATACATCCCCATGTGAAACACGATGACTACACGGAGATCCCGGTTCTGTATACAAGTGTTCCCTCCAAAAGTTCGATCGACGATTTGGCAAGCGCAATGCTGTTGAGCATGGGTTCACCATTTTGGAACCGTGGAAAAACCAAAGACCTGACGGCGCAACTTTATACATTGCTGAAAGCCTGTAGGGTCAGGATGATCATCCTAGATGAGGTGAACCACCTCGTCGACAAAGGCGGCGTAAAGACCCACTACCTGCTTGCTGATTGGTTGAAATTGCTCACAGAAGAAGCGCGCATCCCAATTGTCCTTGCAGGCATCCCGCGTGCAACCCGCCTGCTTGAAACAAACGAGCAGTTTCGTGGCCGCTTCCGTGAAGTTGTTCCAATTAAGCCCTTTAGTGTTGAAGACGACAGATTGATGGCCGAATTTCAGGGCGTCATGAAGGCATTCAAGGGCCTGATCCCAGAGTTGCTCAAGGTAGACATTTCGGGTTCCGAATTGACTCATCGGTTTGCGTTCGCTTCCGCCGGGCGGCTGCGCGAAATCAGGCGCTTACTTGTTCGTGTGGTGGAGCTCGCTTATCGAAACTCTTCTGGACAAGCAACGTTGCAAACCTTTGCTGCGGCATTCAAGGAAATCATTTATCCAGGCGCATCAGACGAGCGAAATCCATTTACCGATAAATTCAATCAGGTCCCTTTGACGCGGCCAGGGGAACCATTTGCACCCAGGGTGGAGGCCTAGTCATGACCATGAACCATCCGAACTATGCTGACCTACCGGTAAGGCCCGCCATGCTGCAGGACGAATGGATCGAATCCTACCTGGTACGTCTTGCCCGGGCAATGGGTCACGCGAATCCAAGTGAGCGAGACATTAACGGCTTGCGGGGCAATTGTGTTTCGACTGGCGAGGAAAGGGGCGGGCTGTCTCAAGGGTATCTGCCGGCAACTCCGGCATGGGCGAAAAAGAAGCTAGGGGCCCTCATTCGCTACTGTCCCGCTTGCTTGGCTGAAGAACGTTATGTTCGAAGCCAGTGGCGCCTCACCTCATTCGAGGTCTGCACGGTCCATGAGCTCAATCTGAAATGCGGCTGCGTCGAACCCTCATTGATGCAAATAGCAAATCATCCCACTATCATGCCATTGACGGAACTGACCATGGAACAAATTTGGGATGGCGCGAGTTGCCCGATGCCTGACAGCAGACTGCATGTGCAAAGGATCTGGTCTGAATTTGAGGGGGCATTGGCGATCAAGCACAAATCCACCAGCGTTTTGCGCCTAGCCTGGGCACTGCTTGCCGAGCAGCTACTTGATGCAGCAGTGATTGCTGAGTTGGGTGGAAGCGTGCGAGTCAGACGAGAATTAAAGCTCGATCATCGTGTGCGTTGGTTGCGCGAAAACAAGGTCGATATCCACGCCTCGCAGGACGGAATCTTACGCTTCTTGCTCGCGATACCCGCGCACAATCAGCGCAGAGGTGTCGTCAAATGCTTGCGCAAGATTATGACGCAGAGTGCACTCGATGGCGATTTGTTCGCCCAATTGCCCCTGCAATATCTGCTCGATCGTTCGATTGCATCGGCGCCGGAGGCCGCCTGCAGATTATCGCGTGGAGTGCTGCCGGTTAAACTACATCCGCCTGGTTGCCTTAGCATCCGCGGTGCCGCCGGAATGTTGGGGCGGAATACGGCCTTCGTGGAATATATGGTGCAGCAAGGCTTTTTTCAGCGGACAAATCGAATTCGTTTTGGCCGTCGACTATATACGTTTATCCATGAAACCGAGGTTGAGGGATGTCGCCGATGGCTAAGGGGATGCATGACGGACGATGAAGTCATTCGACATCTTGCCATGGACAGAGCGTTCTTTCGTGCCTTGCTGCGAACTAGCCTCTTGCGACCAATCGTTCTTGGATGTCGCCAATTTTTTCGCAAGGATGACGTCGCAACCTTACTCAGCAAATTGGACGGACTAGCCCAGCCACATATACCGGATTCTTCCTTGCTGCGACCCTTAATAAGCGCCTGTACTCGTCGAATTCAGAGGGGCTCACCGGACTACGATACCCTCCTGAGGGAAATTTGGCAGGAGAAACACCCGATATACCGCAAGCTTGACGAACCAGGGCTCCGCGCGTATTACATTAGCCTGGAAGCAATTAAGCGAGCAAAGCACCTACGTGCCGAGCAGTTGCAAGCCGAGAACGAGCGTTACCTCATTCCGGAACAACGGGATGAAGAGCAACAGGTGGTTCAAGATAGCCAATGAGCGCCGAAGCCAACCAGCACCAGGCTGTGCCCGAATCGGATGATCAAACGATCGAATGGTCATCGCTGCTCGTCCGTCCAGAACGCCTCCATGATGAACTCCATCGTGGGTACCTTCTGCGCCTCGCTCATTCGAATGGACTGTCGAATCCCGACTGGATTCAGAGAGTCAATGGATGTCGAGTCGAGAAGGGCGAGGCCACGCGCGTTCGTTGGTGCCCGAGATGTCTCTCCTTGGTAGGGGCATATTGGCAACATAGCTGGGGAACAGGCACGCCGATATGCCTGCACCACCGATGCTGGTTGGCGGATCATTGTGCCCAGTGTGGCAGGCGTCTGACTTGGCGCACTGTTCGCTATCTAACTTGTTCTTGCGGACACGCACTGAAGGAAGGGAGCGCCGATGAGCTTCCCGTCAGCATTGCTCGAATACTTGAGCACGCTGTTGAGCAAGACACCGCTTCGACATGGTGGTGGCAGTTGGAGGTAGATCGACGATGGCGGCTCGCGAGCTTTTTGGGAGCGCTCTTTTCCTACGGTTTGCGCGGAAAGCCATTCAAAAAGGCATCTGGATCTGACATGGCAATTGAGCGCGAGCTCGTCTCGATTGGAGCAACGATTCTGACTGGTGATAAGTTTGCGATACATCAATTGCTAAGCCGAATCCGGATAAGGCCGAGCTCCAACGTAAGCGTCCAAACGTTGGACGAGGCTTTTCCTACTCTCCTGGTGCGCATCAGGAAATTACTGCCCCGAGAAGAGCGTGATGCCCTAATTGACCAACTACATTCTTACCTCAGCACGGCGGCGAGGGATGAGGTATCGATTGTTTGGAGGAATTCGTTCGCCGGCACGACCATGGGCGCGGCGGCTTCAGCTCGCATGCTCCGCGTCCGGCCTGAACGAGTCGGTGAACTGCTGACCACCTACGGCATAAAGATCAAGGCAAGGCGAACCGAATCGGGCCGACGTATGCTAGCGGTCGCGCAACAGGATCTCGAGACGATTCGGCATTCGCAACTTGTAGCAATTTCAGGCAAAGCCGCGAAGAAGCGATTTGGACTATCGCTTGATCGTCAAGCGTCATTGGTCGACGCCGGACTGATTCTGATGTCCGGTACGAAAATCGATAGCCGATCGATCAGCAATTTTCTCTCGGATGTAGCGTTGCGCCACGATGCTAAAAGGATTGGCGCGGATACTGATCTGATGGGTCTGGATCAAGTACTACGTACCATGGTGCCGGTGACACAGAATGTGGTTTTTTTTCGGGCGCTCTTGGACGGAAAGATAGCCGTCCGAACGCGCGTGCCTATGTGCCAGCATGTGAGGGACCTTGAAGTTTCTCGAGCTGACACTCAATCGACATTGGCTGGGTCTAAGAAAGAGCTGCCTTCGCTCCTTGGAATCCCCGACCTTGCCGCCCGTCTAGGCTTCAAGGAGGAGGTGGCATACCAGTTGGTCAACGCCGGCCTGATTCGCGCCACACTTCGTAAAGTAGGTAGACGCGCCGCAAGATATGTGAGCGAAGAGGAAATGCTTAAATTTTCTGCCAGATATGAAACGCTGACCTGTGCTGCAGCGCGTGCGGGAATATCCCGCCAGGGCGCGTTGGGGTGGGCACGTACGTCGAATGTGAAAATCGTCTCTGGCCCCGGCGTAGACGGAGGGCGTCAATACTTCGTCCAGAAAGCATAAATGCCGTTGGTAGAGTTGGGCGCATTGGCCCTCGATCAGAATTCAGCAGCGAACAGGATGTCAGCCGCTTTACAATCCAGTGCCTCTGCGATCCGCGCCAGGTTCAACACGGACAGGTTGTTTTCCCCTCGCTCGATCTTCCCCATATTGCTCCGCTCTACGCCCGCTGCTCCGGCCAATTCCTCTTGCGTCAGTCCGACTTCGCGCCGACGATCGCGGATAGCGATTCCCAGCTTCACGAGCTTGTGATCCTTGTCGGCTTTTGACGAGAGTCTTGGCATGCGCGAATGTTCGCGCTATGATGCTTTTAATACCACGTGATTGAATACCCTTTTTGTGTCTTACGTGGATTTTCTGATTTAAAAATCAAAACATCACGCCATCCGATAGGGAGTCTATGAAGAGATCTGCTCGCCAAATCGTCAGCATCTTGATGCTCGCTCTTATTTCAACCGCGCAAGCCGAAGGCGACCCAGGCGGCGCGCCCTCATCGGCGCAAATGAAACGAGCGGCAAATGCGGAGGGTATTTCCGTCGTGAAGTCGACACCAAATTTGTTTCATGGAACGCAGAACGACCCGACGCCTTGGGAATGCGAGCCAAGCTTGCTATATGCCGCGAAATATCCGCTCAGTCAGCGCGAAACTGATTTTGTCCTGGATTACTGCAGCGTCCTTGCTCTTGCCAAGCGCGGACGCCTGGGGGGCAATGTAATCGACGTTTCAAATGCGGTCGCGGCGGAACTCCCAAACACTAAGAAGAAATTTCAGCGGTATCAGGATGCCGACCAATTTTTCCTTGAAGTATCTGGAATGCGCCTGACGTACGCGGGGGCTCCAAAGCACTACGTCCTTGCCTGGCAAGTGCCGCAGCTACCATTGATTGGCATCGCAAATCACGGATTGGCAAACGCATATGCTGCCCAACGCGCCAATGATCCTAACCATATGCCAGGCATGGTATCGCCAATTGGCCTTGACCAAGACTATCGCAAATTCGGCCTCGAATTCTTTGATCGAAAATACGGACCGAACGCATCGGTATCATTGAGCAAGCTAGCTCCTTGGCCAAGCATGGGCCGAATTGCGCTGACCGCGTCAGACGACAAATCAGAGTACGCGCTGGAAACCCTCACAAACAATGTACCTCTCCGGGAAATTGACGGCACCACATTCCACCAATTGGAGCTAACTGGAAATCTCTTTTACACGGTGTCCGTCCAAAACGACTCGGTTCAGGTTACGCCGCAATTCCTGGAGGCTTGGCTATACAAGAAGATCGTTCGGATTCCGTTAAGCGCCGAGACATATACGATCAATTGCAAGACATCCGGCCTATTTGGAAAAAGCTATAAATGTGAATAGCCTGGTCATGTGGCCTATTTGCTGTGAATGGCGCTGGAACATATACTCTGCTGTAATCAGAATCACCACCGTCTGAAATGTGCACCAATTACCGGCCGACCGCGCGCGAAAAACTCCTCCTGGAATTCGAATCCATCCGTGACCACGGCCCGCTTCCACCGTGGTCGAAAGAGGTGTACCGCGACGGCTTGGCGCCAATTATCATCCCCGATGAAAACGGCGGCCGGCACGCGGTAATAGCTAACTATGGCTTCGTGCCACAGCGGCTCTTGCTCGAAGGGCAGGAGATGGAAACGCTGAATGCCCGAGGCGAGGAAATTCATCGAAAGCCAAAATACAAGGACGAATGGCAAAGGTGCCAGCTCTGCCTGATTCCGTCGCAGGTAGTCTTCGAGCCGTTCTGGGAACATCGCGTGCACCAGCGCTTCGCGATCGCCATGGCTGACGGGCGCGACTTTTGCGTCGCGGGCCTGTGGCGCGAGTGGCAGGGAGAGGACGGCTCAATCAGCAACGCATTCACCCAGATCACATTGAATGCCGACGCGCATCCCACGATGAAGCTGTTTCACCGCCCGCACGAGGAGAAGCGCGGCGTAGTGATCTTGCCGCGCGAAATTTACGACGACTGGTTGCATTGCAAGGACCCCAAGGCCGCGCGCGAGATGCTGCAGCTCATGCCGGCGGAAAGGCTGAAGTATTTTGCCGCACCAAAGGAATTGCCGCCGTCGCCGCAGATGACGCAGTTCTGATCAGCGCTGCGCATAGAAGCGGCGCAATTCCCGTTCGCTCATCGCCTTAATAGCTTTCGGTGTCAAACCACCATCGTTTTCCGGCTCAGGTGGCGCCTCGTGCAAATACACCAGCCAGGATTGAGCGAACTCTATCTCCATCCCTTGGCTGCCTTTGCGCTCGAAGCCGGTCAGCATGAAGTTTTGCGATTCGGACTCGAACCATACTAGGCGGGCATCGTAAAGCATGTGGCCGGCGTCGGGGTCAGGCAAACTGCCGAAGCGCACGATCGTCATCGTGCGGCAAGTGAAACGGTCTTGCATTTCGCGCACCACACACAGCCCGGTATGGCGATACGTATGCCGGCTGAATAATTTCGCCTTAGGAATGCGGCGTCCCTGGTTCCGCATCATTATCATTTGCATAATGTGAAATTATGCTGTATAAATATACAGCATGCACCGTGAGATGCAGACAGTCAAGGCGACGCCACGAGTTGCCGGGCTAACTTGTTATTGCTTTGAATTAATGTTGTATAGTATGAAATTCCTATCGCAGGCGAAGCACGATTGCTTGGGCCTTCTATGCGTGGGCTGCGCAGCTGGCGTCGGGGCTCCAAAAATTTGCAGTATCATTTGCGCAGAACCTGTCACCAGAGGCCAGAATGAGTACTCTTGACGCCCTTCTTTCCAACAAACCGGTGAATACTCGGGTGGAAATCGGCGCCTACGAACATCTATGGCAGCAACAGAGCGCAACGACTAAGCGCCTTGCTGAGCTTTTCAACGCGAACCCTGGCCTTCTGCCGTCGGACTTGGTTGATGAACCCATCGCCGAGCAAGTAGCGGACGAGGTTATCCAGCAGCTTGCGCAGCGTGGAATCCGTCGCTTTGGCGTGCGTATTCATGGAACGGCAGACTATCCAGAACGCCTTCGCGATGCCACTGAACCTATTGAGTTACTTTACTTCATGGGTTCCTGGGAGCTCGCCGAGTCGCCTCGCCGGATAGCTATTGTCGGTACTCGAAAAGTTACCGCTGAAGGGGCCGCAAGGACCCGAAAATTGGTTCGCGGCCTGGTAGAACACGACTTCACAATAGTGTCAGGTCTTGCGCAGGGCGTCGACACCATCGCGCATACGACAGCCATCGAATGCGGCGGCAAAACCATCGCGGTTATCGGCACCCCAATCAGTGAAGTATATCCGAAGGAGAATGCTGATCTGCAGCAGCAAATCGCTCGCGACTATCTGCTGGTAAGCCAGGTGCCAATTTTGCGCTACAAAGCGCAGACTCCGACATGGAATCGGCTCTTTTTCCCCGAAAGAAATAAAACGATGTCAGCGCTCTCACAGGCCACCGTCATCGTTGAAGCAGGAGAAACTTCAGGTACGCTTATTCAAGCCAAGGCAGCTTTGGATCAAGGGCGCAAGCTCTTCATCTTGGAAAGCAATTTCTTGAATCCAGATATTAGCTGGCCAAGCCGGTATGAAAAGCTGGGGGCGAAGAAAGTCTCGACACTGGAAGATATTCTCAGCGAGCTTTCATGACAATGCCCCCGCGGTTCACCGTCGTGGACGATCTGGAGCGCCCTGATCATGCCTATCTCCCAGCGGATGTCAGGTGCTACTTCTGGGGCGAATACACACCTCAGCGTCTTATAGAGGGGCCCGCTTGGGACTATTCTCCCACCAACAGGTTGATCACAAATTTCAAGAAGAAACTGGATCGTCGTGATCAATACGATTGGAGATATAAGGAACAGGCAATCGCCACTGTCGGAACAGCATTCGCTGCAATGCTCGATTGGCCAGCGCTTCATGGGTTCGGGTGGGCGATTGTTCCAGTACCGCCGTCGAAGCCACGCAGCGATCCGATGTATGATGACCGCATGATGCAGGTACTCCAGGAAATACAAAACCGAAGGGCTCTTGTCCTCGACATTCGGGACTGCTTATCTTTCAGTGGTGCCTTTGCCTCAAGTCACGAAAGCGATGAGCGTCCCACTCCGAATCAGCTGTATCAAAATTTGGAATTTGACCCGGTAGCGGGTCGCATCGGTTCCCCTCCAAGGGGATTCTTCCTTTTGGACGACATGCTAACCACTGGTGCGCACTTGGTTGCGGTTCGCCAGCGGCTGAGAGACGAGTTCGGCAACTTGCCAGTAACCGGCTGCTTTATTAGCAGAAGACGTTTCCCGTCACCTCTTGCTGAGCCGTAAAAGCTCAGAGCTGCTGATGCAGTCAATCAATGCACTCCAAGAACTTCGCGATAACGAGCTATGCATCGTCACCACGCTGTATGGTGAGCGCGAAGTCCGATGGAGCTCTTCCAATTGGTGCTTTTATGATTTGGAGAGCGACATCAAGATAGATACCGAAATCATCGAATGGCGGCCGGCATCCATTAAATTTTGAAATCGGGAAGTGTAGTCCGCGCCAGCGCCAGTGATAGAATCACCCAGGTCCATACATAAGAACTCGCTCATTTCGATGAATGATCCTGATGCCGCGTTGCGAATAGCCGCATTCGAGCACGTTCGCCGACTTAATGAGGTTCATGATCACCTCACCGGTAAAGAGCTGAGTCCCGGGTTTATATTTCAGGGCGAACGTATTCCGCTTGTGAATCCCCAACGAGGCATATTTAAGCCACAGCGAATGCGCTGGCTCCTCTCGATTAAAACGGTATTCCCGAAACCTGGTGGCAAAGTCTGGTATGACGACCAGCGCGAGGTGCACCGACAAATATTCGAGGGCGACGAAGTTGTCGACTACGCGTTCATGGGAACAGATCCCGATGCGGCCGACAATCGCTGGCTACGCGAAGCATTTGAAAATCAAGTTCCGATCATTTACTTTCTTGGGATCGCGCCAGGTCATTATCACGCGATGCTGCCGGCGTATATCGCCGGCTGGAATCCAAAAACGCTAAAAGCGAGTGTTGCCTTTGGTCAGGTCGATCAAGCCAGGCTGTCGCCACCACAAAATGCACTGGAAAGGCGCTATGCCCTACAAACTGTCAAGCAGCGACTTCACCAAGCCTCGTTTAGGGAAGCAGTCCTACAGGCATACAGCGGCCGCTGCGCCCTATCCGGCCTGCCAGAGCCAATGCTACTTGACGCAGCACACATAATTTCAGACAAAGATGAGAAATTTGGCCAGCCTATCGTGCCAAATGGCTTGCCGCTGTCAAAAATCCACCATGCGGCCTTCGATGCACATCTAATCGGAATTGATCCAGACTATAAGCTGCATGTTTCAGGACGCTTGCTTGAACAAAAGGACGGTCCTATGCTTGAAGCGCTGAAACGCCTGCATGGTGGCATGATTCATCTACCCGTTCGGATCAAAGATCAACCCGATCGAGATCGACTTGCAGTGCGTTTTGAGCGGTTCAAGAGCTTGGCCTAATCGTTATGACTGGGTGTCAAGATTAGGCCATTGATCCCCCGTGACTTTTGCGGTCGATATCAGATTCCAGCTTTCGCTATCAAGATGGTCACAGTGTTCGCGTTTGCGGCAGGCCCGATTGCTCGGGGCCTGCGCCACTTACGCTTCCGATTCGATTGTGTAAATTGGGGCTAGCTAAAGCACGATTCTGAATATATTCGGACTGATTTAAGTACATTGCTAACGGAGAGGAAAGTACGGTGGAACTGCATATTTCGAATTCGACAAAGAAGCTTGTATTTTGGATCTGGCAGTTCTTTGTGGTTCTGAGCGCGGCTACGGTTGCAGCATGCATTTTCGTCGGCATCTTCTATGTAGTTATGCCTCGAGATGTTTCCATTAAAGTCTACAACGACATTCGCGAACGGCTTCAAATTTGGCATTACGGAGAGATACCGGATTTGCCAGTGGCGGTTGTCGATGCAGAGCGGGATCATACGGCGGTCGTCGATTGGGTCAATGTTTGCTTGGGCAACCCCGATCGAGCAAATGTTCCAGCGCCGGTCCAGATGCTCATGAGCGGCAGATTAAAAGGGGCTACAGGGTCCGGTAAAGAGCCCGTAATGATTACGGTTCCCAATTTCTACGTGAGGATTTTGCAGCTAAGTCACTACATTCTAGACGAAAGAATTGATGCGGAGGAAGAGCTGTCGCACTACTACCTGATCGCCAGGATGGCCACCTTCTCCGCTATTTTCTTCAGCGCGGCAACAACGCTATTGGTCGGACTTAACGCGACAGAAATGGGCAAGCAGCAAGGTCGACTTGGAAAAGCAATTCGGTTCCTTGTGCTCCTGTCCCCGGTACTCGGTACGGCGGTTGCGGCGATCGCAGCATTTTACGATCCCAATGGCATGTTGGTCAGAAAGAACCAAACGGCTACCGCATTGCGACAGCTGCATTTTCAGGTTTCGTTTGGAGTACCTAAAATGGTATGTATCAAAAACGACCAAGAACCGAAGGAGATCTCCGCACAGTTGGATGCATGGATCCAGAGGTTGCAGGAACTGACGGCGGCGACGGGCGATAGTCGCGCTATCAATGCCGGCGCTGTTTCTCCAGCTGGCCCCAGGAACGCGCCCGCATCGGCATTACCGGCTACATCCAAATGATGATAGACGCGCAGAATGCAACCTCCGTCTTGTCCAGCCGGCCTGACGGACCAAACAAAGAAGGTGATGATGGACAATAAAAATTGCCCCTTTTGCACATGTCCCTCTGATCGAATCGTTGCGGAAAATGTGTTTGCATTTGCGATTCGCGATGGCTACCCAGTAAGTCCTGGGCACACGCTGATTATTCCGCGCCGGCATGTGGGATCATATTTCGATACTGTCGAAGATGAGCGAACGGCTATGTTAGCGCTCATGGATAAAGAAAAGGCAAAAATCGAATCGGAGCTTGGTCCGCATGGTTACAACATCGGAATAAACGATGGCCACGCAGCTGGTCAGACGGTGATGCACCTACACATCCATATTATTCCCCGATATCTCGGCGATCTGCCAGACCCGCGCGGAGGAGTGCGTTGGATAATTCCGCACAAAGCCGATTATTGGAGCAAGGAGTGATTCAAGCGCTTGTTCCTTCTGCCGCGGATCAGCTGACATTCCTCGACTACATTCAACGCGTATTCGAGGAGGGTGAATTTGTCGCTACGTACAAATTTGCACTCCTGCTCGCGATCACCGAATTGGCCGTGGAATACGGGGATGACTCGTCTGCTGAACTTGACCTGCCCTTCGAGCTGATTGCGGAGAAATTTTTGGAGATGTACTGGCCGCACGCTGCTCCGTATTCAGGCGGGACCGAAACTGGAATCTTATCGCAAAGCAGTGGCCGGCAAGCTGCGGTCGTAAATCTGATTCAAGACATAAGAGAAAAATTCTCCACGATTTCACGGGCCAGGACTTCGGTTGAATGGTCGGGAGCAATCAAAAAGACGATTGCGCTCCTTAAGGAAATGCCACTCTGGCGATTGCAAGTTTTGCGCCGCCAGCATGTTGAATTTCTGTACGCTGCGTCCCCAAATGGCCACGCCATTCGTCTCAAACCTTCGGTGTCACATAATTTACGGCGTTTTCATGGAATCATCCAACACTTTGCCAAAAGCGCTTGGCTAACCCATATTCGTAGCAATCCCAAAAATGCCGCCATCATCGGACAGGCTGCGGGTCTCGAAGATGTGATGTTCGGCGTCGACCGGTCGGCATTGGTATCCGCGCGACCTGTGCTACGTGAGATTCAATTGGATACCTGTTTCTACTGCAAACAGCCTTTGCGCAGCAACGGCGAGGTTGATCACTTCATTCCATGGTCTCGATATCCGCGCGATCTTGGACATAACTTCGTACTCGCTCACAAGAGCTGCAACCTGGATAAATGCGATTTGTTGGCAGCGACAACACATCTTGCCTCGTGGCGCAATCGGAATGTGGTTCACTCGAAAATGCTTGCCGGCGAGCTCGGTAGAAAATTCATTTGCGACGAACCGACAATGTTGAAAGTTGCCCGCTGGGCATATGGCCAAGCATTTGCGACAGCTGCGCAATCTTGGCTATCCCGGAAAATTTTCGTGCCGTTGGCGGCCGATTATCGTGAAATTTTGAAAGACTGATTCCTGCCGAAATATTTACTGTCACGCGGCAATACGCAGTCGATGTCTTGTCACCAATCACAACACTGACGAGTTGCCGGTGTCGAATGGCCGACAGCCAGGGCCCTCACACATTGATGCAAAGTTGGGTGACTTTTTTGCCAACACGCTTACCCCTTGACCACCCCACGTTGCGGTCCGATAGAGGGCCGACGCGACTAATTTGTCCAATTAGTTGCAAATGCTCTGGCGCCCTACGATTGAAGCGGCTGCATGTTGGCATGATTCATTTGCTCGTTCGGACCAAAGGTCATCCCGATTGGGATCGCCATGCTGTGCGTTTCGAACGCTTCAAAGGTTTAGCCTAAGTCATTCAATTCAAGCGATCGATGAAATTAATTGTGCAAGGTACGGCAAAGCCTCGGAGGCTATCATGCTGCCCGTAGCATTGCTTGGATTATTGGCTGTAGGTCTTTTTCTTTTTTGGGTGTCCTGCTAATTATCTTGTTGCCCGAATATTCGATATCCCAGAATATATCGACAGAGGCCATTCGATCGATTTTTTCCTGGACGGCTTGCAGGCTGCTATGGATCCTTTCAATTAATTCGCTTTCTGTGGAATATTGCGTACCGGAAGCAAGCTTTTTTTCCGCGCCCAATCGAAAAGTTCCACTGGCGTCGGGCAACAGGCTATATCAAGTGACTTTGAAATAGATGGCCCTTGAAATCCGATGTGCCCTAGCAAAAATGTCAGCCTACTCATCGTCCAAGATGCTACGACTGAATCATTTCCTTTAATTTTTTTCAGGAAAGCCGGCGGCATGGCAAGGGTAAAATTGTTCCTTTGAAAAATCATCTGCCCTCCCGTGAATCCAAGGCCAAAGCAGAAACCGTCCGCCGTAACATGAAAAATTGCTCCTTTATTTATCGAAAAATATTCTTCCCTAATACCAATGAATTCGATTGAACCTTCCGCTTGGAGCAACGCTGACGGCGTCACCCTCCCTCCGGCCATTCGGTCGATAAATATATTTGCCATTTTCTTATACTCCTTCTGAGTGTTTGGCTATTTCATTTTCCATTTTTCAAAATTCGCGAAAAAATTTCCCATCTCCTCGCCAATGGCTCTTGGGCTGGTATTTTGTTCCCAACCGCGCCCATTGCTTTTCCTTCGAACTCGCGATAGCCATTTAACATCGCACTCGGGTGAAAGTGGGCCTCTAGCGTAACTGGGTGAAGTGCCATTAAATTCAAATCAAATAAGGTGTGAATATCTGCCCTCAAAAGCAAGCCGTTTTCTGGATGGTTATCTCTTTCGCCTCTGTAGGGATCAATGTGCGCCGCTTCTACAATATCGATTAGACTGCAGCCCGAAATCATGCAACGCGCGCCGTAGCGTTCAATCAATTTATCCCGGAAGCGCTTTTGTCCGCGACGCAGCTTGATTGGCATCAATATGCTATTCCGCGTGTCGCACATTGAGGAAAGGAAATGCTCTTCATCGCCGCCATGATTCGAATCCCGGCCACCTGAGGCTTCATCTGGGCGCACGACAACTCCGTCCAAAAATCGCGCAAGCAGGGGCTCTATTGTTGGGAAGTTTTCCAGCAACTGCTTCTCAATTCTCTTCAGATCGAGTTCTTCTATCGATAGTTGATCATTGGGACGGAATGCCGCAGACTTGATTTCTTTTGCCGAAATGATGCCAGGCGTAGAAATATAGGTATCACCATAATGAGCCTCGTAACCCATTATTGGCACCTCTTCCACCATGGGCAATAGGAATTCATGTCCCAACTTGCATCGCCAGAGAGGTACCTTATTTTTTCTACTCTTGATTTTAGCTTCGCCGCATTCCGGACATCTCTGCTGTGTTTTGACAGTTTCTGACTGCTCGATTCTCTCAATTTGAGCAATCCCCAGGAGATGGCTAGTATTCCGAATCAAAACAAGGTCGCCTTGCGTCAGCTGCTTATGATTTGCGACGGCGGCATTATAGCGATACGTACTTGCCAATTCGTCTTCATATCCGATGTTTCCGCCCCAAGTCCTTTTGTCGGGGGTCAAGGCGATTAAGGACCATACGCGAGATGAGCTTGCCATTTTTCCGATAACCACTAATTAAAGGTTTCACGTCGTTCCATGAATGCATGCCAAGGGTAAGTCTGCAGTCAAACCAATCAAATTTAAGCTTACCGCAAACAATTCTGCCCCACTTCCATGCCTCCGCCGAGCTTAATCCACCTGTCATTTCTGACAGGTATCAAAACCATTAGTACATAAGGCATCATTTGCTGTTTAACGCAAAAATGTTTAAATGTTAAATGAAAAATATAATTATTTTTCATTTAATAGTTTTGATATTGGGGACCACTTTTTATGTCCAGCAAAGGGACTACATGGTACAAGCTGATGAAAATTGCGTCGTCCCATCTCTCAGCTTTTTCTTTGAAGGCTGATGTATCGTTTTTAAGGGGGATCTGTGGCCGGTGATAAAAAACCGTCATACGAAGAGAAGATAGCGCGGGCGCGGTCTGATGTTCCACTCATCGATGAACGCGAAAAACTTGCTACATGGCTCGGTGACGAGAACAATGAGGGACGCGTAGTCCGTACGAGACTAAAAACCAGCGACCGCGTCATTGCAAGAGTAACGGATGGGATATATCGCCAGCCAGCATCAGCTATCCGCGAATTGATCTCTAACGCTTGGGACGCAGACGCGAACAATGTCACGATCCTAACGGACGCGCCACGCTTTTCCAGAATTTACGTCAGGGACGACGGCGTGGGAATGTCTTATGAGACATTGTCGAGGCTCGTTCATTCGATCGGCGGAAGCGCGAAGCGCCGGAAGGAGGGGCAAGAGCTCGGAGTCACATCGTCTACCGATCCCGACAAAACAGAAGGCGGCCGCCTTCTTATCGGAAAGATCGGAATCGGATTATTTTCGGTCAGCCAGCTAGCCAGGAAATTCTGGATTGTTACCAAGATGCGCGGCCAGGACTATCGGCTGATTGCCGAAGTACGTCTTCGCGCATACTCCGAGGACGGTGAAGACGACGCCGCTCGCGATGATGACGATAACTACGTCAGCGGAGACGTTCTAATTATCAGAGAGAGCTCGCAGGATATCGAAGCCCACGGCACCGATATTGTGCTGGACGACGTAAAACCCCGTGTCCGGGACATGCTGCGGAGCGCTGACCGCTGGAAGACACTTGACGAAAAAGCCGAAGCGGAAAAATCAGGAGATTTGGCGTTGGCTGTCAGCATCCGGGAGGTAGAGCCCAAGTACCATACGGGATGGATCGAACGCCTACCGCAAAACGACGAAGAGCCTTCTGTGCTTTCGCGGCCACCCAAGTTGCCGTGGAAAACCGATACCCCGCCGGAGCTCCGAATGGGTCTCCTCATCGACGCAATTGAAAACGAATCCAAGGCCACGGAGCGGCCAGATCTTGCAAGTACCCTAGACACCTACCTGGAGACCCTTTGGACTTTAGCCCTCTCAGTACCTGTAGGCTATGTTGATAAGCACCCTTTTGACCTGACCGGAACGTCTGGGATAGGTCTTTATTGGATATCAAACGAAACTCGCGGCCAAGCGATGGAATTAACCTTGGCAGAAAATCAGACTGTCCGTGACGCTGTAAGGGAACAAGTGCCCGGACACCCCGATCTTGAAGAAGGTAAAGTCGCTAAGGCCGGCAGTTTCCGTGTAACCATTGATGGAATAGAGCTACGCCGCCCGATCCGGTTCAATCTTAAAAAGACTTCGACACGTAATTTCGATAAGGCTACGCTATTTGTCGGAAGCTTCTCACCAAACTTGCAAAAAGTTGACCCAAGCCTGCGAGGCGGCGGCTTCGGCCTCGAAGGATACCTATTCTGGAACGGGGTCGTTGTACCGAAGGAAAACAACGGCGTGCTCACGCGCATACGTGGGACTGCCGGCGCGCTGTTTGATTCGACATTCTTCAAATACCAAGTGTCGGAGCAAACGCGGCTGCGCCAAATTACCTCGGAGCTTTTCATTACCAGAGGCCTGGATGCCGCTCTTAACATCGATAGAGAGTCATTCAATTTTTCTCACCCTCACGTACAGTTCGTAGCCATATGGCTTCATCGCGCAATCCGGCAGCTGACAAACAAAGCAAAAGACCTGAATAAGCGCATTCGGACGGAAAAACTCGCGGAAGCCGCAACTGCTACCCGAGACGCCATAACACTTCATTCGGAAGCCGTATGGAATTCGAGGCAAGGAGCCGATCCCGCGCCGGACATAACGATTGCCTCCTCAGAAGGCGAGGCGGAGACTGCACGCAAGGACGGGTACATCGCGCTTTCGCGTGCGCAGCTGCCGGCATTGTCAACAGCGGTCGCGGCGGCGGAGCGAATTGACAGAGATGTTAAGGCCAAGGCGCTTGCACGAATACTTGCTGCGTATGAAGTATTCGAAGACCGCAATTATGACGAACAGCAAGCGCTTATCGACGCCATTCTCCAAATATTTTTTCCAAACAACGGCAAATGACGACCCTTCCTCCTACCTCTGCCCAAGAAAACCTCGATGGAACGTCGGAAGAGGATATATTGATTGTGTATGGCAATCAAGAATCGGACACGAGTGGCCTGATAGAACTTGCCGATATGCGGCGAGACTTCCAGCCTTGGCATCACCCTGTGAAGCAGATCGTTAGGGAACACCAGCTGGCAGCGCTCACGAAGAGGTTGCTGAAAAAACAGGCGAAGCAACCAGATGTTCTGAAGTATTTCACTTTACCTGGTACGGACCTGCTGGATATTCGGGTTCTGGCGGAGACCTGTGAACCGCTTGGCGTGCAGATTGAATATTTTGGTTTTGACGCTAGGGGCAAAGAACCATCTGGCCAAGATGCTCACACCACCTCCCACCTTCGTGAAGGCTCTTGGGTGACTGCGGAATCGGCGCTGCGCCAAGCCGGGCGCATCACCGCCGAAGCCGTAATACATGCCGACCGACTGGAAGACATTGCGGTACCAAATTCCCATGCATCAATACAGCTAAGCCAGCGGAGCGCCTTTGACGTAATAAATATTGATGCATGCGACCATCTCGCATATAGCTCCAAAGGGCGGCAGCGCAATATCTTTGATGCCCTGGAGGTGTTGCTCCGGCATCAGATGAAGGCACGCTCGCCCTGGCTGTTGTTTATCACCACTCGAGCGGAACCTGCCCTACTGGGAGCACCGGGCCTGGTATTCCAAGACGCCATTACGCAAAATCTGCGCATCCCGGAAAGCGGCTTCGCCGCATCATTGGCCGCGTGCATTGAAGCCAATGAGAGGACACTTGCCAGTGAGTTGGCATCCGCGTGGGTCACACACGACGAGCGTTTTTTGAAGCTGTATAGCGTGGGACTGGGAAAATTTTTGCTGCAATTCTTTCACGCTCAGCCCAACCTCCCTGCGCATGTTGAATTGGCTAGCGCGTATGCCTATCGGATATATGGCGACGAACCAGATATGCTCTCCTTGGCATTCCGCATCACGCCCGACGAGGAAAGAGTCTTTGCACCTAGCGTAGGCGGCGTCGGAGCGGTTATTCCCATGCTTGAAGCGAAGCGGGCCGTACAAGTGGCTTCCCAGGCCATGAAGCTAAAAGATTTGGACAAGCAGCTGGAGTCTGACACCGCAGTCCGGGAAATAGCTATTAACGGTATAAAGGCCCTGCTGCAGTCCGCCCGCTATGACATCGCCGAATGGCAAAATTGGCTAGCAAGCCATGAACAAAGGCCCGTCGTCTTAAGCTAAAGGCACAAATGCGGAGATCGGTGGCACATTAAGACATAGTCAATTTTACGCATTGCCAAAAAAGCACGCTTGCTATTTAATAGCTTAAGCAAAGCCCGGCCGCATTTTGATAGGGCATCCGGCCAGATGTCTGGCCAGGGCTCCGGCGGTATTGCAACGGCCCTTGAATCAGATGTACACAAGAATTTGCAGACATGAATTGGCAATCATGGAAACTATCTGACTGGAACGCGGCACTGGTGAAAGCCGTATTCCTGGACTCGGCACGTCTCGACATGCCAGTAACTCGCATTCAGGCATCTGGTAAATTCCTCGCCGAATGTGCCGGCGAAGGAAGCGACGACGCAACTGGCGCCATGCAGAGTTTCATTTCCAGCTTTGGAAAAGACGAGGCTAAGATCCGCGGACAATTTCTTTGGTCAAAATCTCTCGAGAAAAAGTTTTCCGCCGATGGCCTGCCCAGCATATTCGCGGCACTTTACCTTAGTTTGTTAGCCGCAAGTGCCGATGAAAATACTTTTGATGAAGGTAATTTTCGGGCACGATTTAAAGAGCTCCTACATCCAGTTCAAATAAGAACCATCTCCTTCGAATGTTTACCGAACCTTTGGACGTATATGTCCAACTGGACACGCACGAGAGCCAAACGTTTGAACGACTGTAGGCAGCTGATATTGCCTGCGGCTAGCGACTACGAACGCCTGATTGGCTATTCAAAAAGGCTCGCTTTCCCAGCTTACCGAGACGAAGTCAAACTGCAGCGAGTATTGGCGAAAGCCGAGCTGGATAAAGAAACTGACTTCCGATCTGTCGCCAAGGAACTTAGCCGGCATCGTAGCGATTTCAGCTGGACGTTCCAACAAGAGCTGGATTTGTTCGTTAAATTTGTTTCCAAATCGGAGTTTTCAAAAGCCTTCGAGTCGCCCCTATGGGGAGCGGTTCAATCTATAACATGGGAGCAAGAACGCACAGCAGCGGCATCCGACGGGACATATTGCCTTGGCATCGATGTGTCTGATCCCGGATTTCCAGATCTGTATCTGATTGCCGACGAAGGGGGCCGCTCTGTCATTGGCGCATCAAAGGAGTACCGCGCGTTTCCAGGGCAGCAAAATCCTAAATATGCTGTGATGTTGCCTCGAGCCCTTCCCTGGACCCCAGAGGCATTGCTTGATCTGGGTCTGAAAAGCCCGTTTTTCGCCAAGAGCAGGCTTGGAAAACAACTGGCGGCTGGCTGCGTCGCACTCTTTCCAGATAAATATGGGAACCTGACGCTAGAGGGGGAATACTTCGAAGATGGGCCGGCAGGAATACTGCTCGAGGGAAAGTGCGGAACAGAATTTTCATTGGCGGCGAAAAAGCTAGGCATTAAATTCGTCGACGCCAAGGCCGATGGGCGCTACGGCACATGGAAGGTGCTCATTTTCGATAGCATAAGCTCCCAATGCCTGGCTTCGCTTTCATATTGTCTACCTCAAAATGCGGCAAGCGCACTTAGACAACCATGGAGACCGCCCAGACCGACCATAGCTCAAGCAGCATGGTATGGGCAGTCGATGCTATTTAACCCTGCCAGCGTACCCTCGGTTGGGATGCAAGGAGCGGAGTCAGGATCCTTCGAGCTTATTGACTCACTTGGAGATGTTAATGCGTCCGGGTCGTTGGAGGAGCAAGCGGAACGCTTTAGGATTCCTCCAAGGGCTATATTGGACAGCCCAAAGTCGGCATCGATACGTCTGACACTAAGTGGTTCTGGTTTTCTCGAACGAAACACAGCTGTTTCTTGCTCCGACTTTTTTCCTCTCGCGCCTCCCTCGCGAATTGCAGAACCTGATTCCTGGCTAACTGATGGTACCGCCGGTGTCCTAGTTGCGGTTGACGTACGTCCGGAGCTGGTTCAGATGGGGTCCCAACGTCGTAAATTTCCATTACATCGACTGCCCCAGCTTGCTGTCGCTGATCAGGAAGCCTGGTGCGAACCGATCGAAGGCAAGATTGACGATCTGCCTCCCGTCGCGGACTGGATCTCAGAGGCGTTGTGCCTGCGGTTGCAGGGGCGTTCAATCTTATCGTTTGCTGATATCAACTTACACGTTGCTCCAGCGTGCGAGGCAGCAGGTATGCCGTCGTGGATTGTTCGAAAATTGATTTTTGCCGCCGGCTGGCTCATGAGGGTCGAAAGACGCTCATCTCCATTTGGCCTTATAGCTGCGGCGCGCCGCACGATCGCGCATCTGGACGAAGCAATGAGTACTGTGCGCATTGTGGGGATGCTTAGCAAATCGGAGAGATTGAATTTGCAGAATTCGCTTACATCCGGTGAATCGCTACGAAGAATTGTTTCCAGACCTGCAGGGATGGGACTCGGTGCCGTCGAATTGACTATTTCCGATCCCGGCAGAATGCTGGAGCTGGCAAAGATATTTGATCTCGATGTCCTTGATAAGAAGGCCTTTCCAGCCCCGCTGCAATTACCCATTCAATATTATGGCACCCTGCCCGAAGCAAGAAAGGCGTTTCACGACTGTGAAATGGAAGCCTGGAATCCGGGCAAGCATTGCTGGGATGTTGTCGCAGGCCCCATGGCAGAAGCTGTCGGCAGTATCTTCAGAACCCGTGGCTCGCAAAGGTGGCATTATCAGGTCTCGACAGGTTCAGGCTTCCTAACAACTGACAGCGAAGTATGGGCCTTTATCTTTCGGCTTGCGGCAACAGGAATCCCAGTCGGCGAGGTTGCTTTCAACGGAGACTGCGCGTTTAACGAGGAGCTTCCGCGCTTGCCACTGCTCCTTACGAGATGGTGGCTGCACTGGGGCGGCGGGTATATCAACATAAATGAGCGGGGCGGCATCACTCTCGGCGGTGCGACTGACGGGAATGTTTGGACCAAGCTGGCGGACTGGATGATGCCAGATCCAAGCTTACATAAAAAAAACGAACTCCAGCAAGAGACCGCTATTCAGCGTCGGAAACTCGCGCTGCGGCTTCGGAGTAGATCGACGAATTAGACTGCATAAATTAGGGGGGGCCATGCCCAGTTCGAATTCACCGTCAACCGCACCAAAAAGCGGCCGACTAGCAGCAAAGCCAGACGAAAAGAAAAAGGGTAAGCCCAAAGATTCAAACCGGGCTAGCCGGCGGTCATTGATGTTCGCGCTTGGAAGCGAGGGGGCAGAATTGTCCCAGTGTTTGAAAAAAATCAGGTCGCAGCTCATTCTCGCGGGCGTTAAGGCTGGGAATCTGCCAACGTTGAATCGAGATAGAGCTTATTTTATTAGCACTTTTCAAGAAGCCGCTATGCGGCATGTACGCAGTTGGTACTGTTCGAATGCGCGCTTTGAAAATCTGGTTGATCCGGTAGAGGCCTGCGAAATATTGTCCAATGCTGAGCATGAATTGAATACTGACTTGGGCGAGCAGCGTAGACTGTGGCGCTCCGTGCTTGCCTCATATGTTCAGCAGTCTGGGCCTGAAGATATAGATGAATTTTTACAATCGCCGCATACTCCACAAGCGCTATTGGAGCCGGTGGCTGTAGAGCCTGCTAAATTCGAACTTACGGCACAAGATGCAGCAGACGCCATATCTATTTTGGACGGCCATCCTTCAAGCCTCCCGCCCGAACGGGGTGGCTTAGCAATTATTGCTGGCATTATGTCGGCAGTGACGGGAAGCGTCGATTATTACAAAGCGGCGCATGACTGTTTGGATGCGATGCCATCGCCGGTTGCGAGCAGCTTTCTCCCTCTAATTGAGGCTGTGCACTCGCTTGTTCCTAACCAACAAGGAGGCGGCACAGAAAACGTTCGCTATCCCCTTCGCTTGTCTGAAATCGAATTTGAGGAAATATACAGCTTTACTGTTTTGGGGTATCGCACTAATACCCTGCCGTCGGGCCAGTTTTTTATTCATATAAGCGGGATAGTTTACAAAGATGGCGTAATTGCTCTTTCAGATGAAGAGTCAAAACAAATTTTTAAGGACTCTGGTGACGCTACGGCTTTTCCGAATACTATCAACGTGGGCGCAAATGCGGCCGAAAGCCTTTCGATTTGGCGCGTTGATCATCAGAGCCCCGATAAGAAGGTCCAGTTCGTTATCAAGTCGCTGGTTTCCCATGTATACGATGTTATTGCTGTCCCCCATTCTTCCAGCAATCCAGATTTGGTTCGCGAGTGGATCAAAGAAATCTACCGGCCCGTACCAGGTGTATTTCCTGTATTTAAGCTGCTCGATGGACCTATCATCAAACTTCCCTCAGATACAACCGAAACAGCGAATACGGACTTTAATCTTCCTCTGCACGGATACAAAAATCACCCAACGGTAAAGTGGTACGGGCGAACCATTGTAGTAGCCCCGTTCAGCGTTCCTGACTTTAAGTATGATTGCGCTCCGCCCGGTACCCTGGTAAAGCGCCTCTTTAAAGCGAAAGCGGACCTGGCCACTCTTCCGGTAATTACAAACAGACAGCTGACGGATCTCGCAGAATTGGCCGCCAAAGAATGGGCTGACGATGCGATTAGACAGTCGATCGAACGCGCGCGGGGAAATCTTGCGGACTTGCTTAGCAATAGGGACATACTTAACGAAGTCATGGAAGAGATTTTGAAGCTTCCATCTGTCCAGCTTTCCATCCAAAATCAATTGGAACGCGTATCGCAAACCGCAAGTGCCGGACTCGAGACGATCAGAAGGGAAACCGAGCAACTTAACATCGAAAAGAAAAAGCTAAACAGCGATATTGAAGGACTGAAGTCAGCACATAAAAAAGAACTTGCTGCTATAGGTAAGGAGGTAAAACTGGCTTTCGAACGTGCCGGTGCCGAAGGCATTAAGTCGCTCGCCGCAATATCGCTTTTCAAAAACACCTTAGGACTGGACAGCCGCCCTGCAGGCCCAATGGTGCCAGAACATCCTGCTGACGTACGCGTACCAGGTCGCACTGTCCCTGGAGCAGTCGACGTTCCAGAATCGCAAGGGTATTGCATCAGCAATACAGCACAATTGCTAGCCACGGTTTTGAAATGGAGCTTACGCTGCGGCCTTAGCAACCATTTACTCCTGACAGCTATCTCCGCGGTCGCAGCCAAGGGAATTATTGCGATTGCGGGTGATCGGAGCAGCGTACTGAGCGATGTGCTGGCTTGCACTCTTAGTGGTGGGGTTAGCTGCAGTGTTTCGGTCAATGGAGACATGTTCAGTTTTTCTGACTTACTGAACGCAACCAGCGTAGCCGGGTCGTCGTTATCACCCTTGGCGATGACGCTGGGAGACTTCATTGCCGATCGCCAGTCAAAGGGTAAAGTTAGTGTCATTCGCCTCCGGGGCGTTAACCGGATGCCGCCGGAATCAATTTTTCCGGAATTACTCGCCAGCACAAACGGGACTGACAGTACGCCTGTGATCGCCTGGACAGACAAAGGCGGGAATACCCGCCTTGTACGTATAGGCTGTCCGCTTGTATTCCTCGTGGACTTCGCATTCGGCCGTTCGGTCTTTCCGTGTATGGAGCCAGTCGCGTGGGAGATTCCTATAGTCGACACGAATCTTCCCTGGGATGACTATTCCGAGCCGCAAGAAGAGATATCAGCGCCGGTTGCATTTGTTGATCCAGGTTTCTTCTCCAGCCTGGCCTCAGGGCAAATTGCGAAGGCGCCAAAACCCGTGGCCGGACTGCCGGCAATGGTGCAGAAGGACATTATGAAAATGACCCTTGCCGGCGAACACCTTCGTATGAAGGAATCCCAATCGCTTCTCGTCGCGTTGACAGCGTTCTCACTGGGCCGGGAGGGAGTTGCGTCTCTTTCCGATCGATTAAAACCAATTGGCGGAGAACTTGCGGCGGCATTCAGCGACTACGTTGCCAGCGTACGCCTCCCACAATTTTTTGAAATGAGCAATTCATAAATGAACGATCCTCTAACGTCTTTCAGTGCGATTCGGGATTTTTATATCACCTATCTCGAGACCGCTTTCAGGATAGGTGAGCCTAATATTCAGAAAAAGCGGCGCGAACTGCTGGAGCAGGTGGGAGCCCTATGCACGGAGCCATACCTTGAACCCCTACCCAGCTACTGCGACTACGGCTTAACGATCGATGCACTGGCTGAGGCGCAGCCGGGCAGCCATTGGTTGCCCGGCTTCACTGAGAAGGAGCGCGACGCTTTTGTGGCTTTGTGCCTGGCAGGACTGTTGCCTGCGAAAACAGGTGAACCTACCAAAGGGGGGTTCAAGCTTTATACACATCAGCTTGAAATGCTCGCGAAGGGTGTAACCAGCGGCAGCCCTGGCATTGTCACGTCAGGCACAGGCTCGGGGAAAACAGAATCATTTTTGCTGCCAATTTTCGCGGCACTGGCGAAAGAGGCCGTCAAGTGGCCGGCCAGCAAGGGACTCGGAGCCTGGTCGCCTTGGTGGCAGAAACCGGGTGCTAGTCCCGAATTTAAGCGTGATACACCGAATGAGGCGCCAGGCCGGCCGAAGGCTGTACGGGCGTTAATTCTCTATCCGATGAACGCCCTCGTCGAAGATCAAATGGTGAGATTGCGCCGTGCGCTTGACTCTGACAGCGCGCATGCTGCAATGGATTCCCACTTAAACGGCAATAGAATTTTCTTTGGACGTTATACCGGGGCCACGAAAGTCACGGGCTGGCTTCGTCATCCCCGCATCAATAATTCGGCAGAACGCACAAGGGAAGCGAGCAAGGTCGATGAGCTGCGTGAATACTTGCAGCAGCTGGATGCAACGCACAAGGCGGTGCAAATTGCGCTTGCAAACGGCGCAGAAGACGATTCTCTTCCGTTTAACTTTCCGCGATCCTCCGGCAATGAGATGGTCAGCCGCTGGGATATGCAGAAAAATCCCCCGGACATTTTGATCACCAATACGAGCATGCTGGCGACGATGCTGGTTCGGGAGATTGACGAACCGATATTTTCCAAGACCCGACAGTGGCTGGAATCCGACCCGGATGCTTATTTTTATCTGGTAGTCGACGAGCTTCATCTTCAGCGAGGCTCACCTGGGACCGAAATAGGTTATTTGCTCCGGTTTTTATTGTCTGAACTTGGACTAACGCAATCTAAGCATCAGCATAAACTTCGCATCCTATGCTCAAGCGCGTCTCTTCCCGTCGACGGTGCGGAAGCCAAGCAGAGCCTGGACTACTTGTGGGGTCTCTTTGGCACGGGTGGTATCGGGCCAAACGGAACGCGCGAAAGCTGGGCCGACGCAGTTGTCAGGGGCAAAGCAAAAGAAATTCCAAAGGAGCATTTCGCTGGAAATACAGACCAGCTTGCAAAACTACTGTCTGCTGCAAAGGCCGTCGATGAAGATGGTTCAGGCGTTCCAGCGGTTTCAGAACAGCGGTGGAGGGAAATTGGTTCGGCTCTTGGCTTGGAAATATCCGGCGTCGCGCAAGAGATTATTGCAGCGAGGGCAATTGCAAAAGCAGGGAACTTGCTTAAGAGTGGCTGTGAGGTTGCTGTAGATGGTTCGTCTCGAGCAACTTCGATGAGCGAAGTCGCAAGAAATTTGTTCGGTGCGGCGCCCCGAGCACTAGAGGCGGCCGAAGGCTTGATTTGGCTGCGAACATTTTCAGATACATGGCAGCAGCGCTACGGGCTGCCTTTTGTCGCCGGACCAGACATTCCACGGTTTCGCGTGCACACTTTCCTGCGCGCGTTGGGAGGACTATTTGTTGCGCCGCTGCCAGCTCCGGTTCATCTGTCGGCGGAAGAACGTGCCGATCTACTGTTCGGCAATCTTACAATTGAAAGCGGTGTTCGGTACGGCACAATCGAACATGGCAATAAGAAACCGCGCAGTGTGGATCTTCTCTATTGCGAGTGCTGTGGCGTACTGTTCTTTGGCGGAAGGTACGTTCGTCCCGCCGGAATCGCGGATCGCATCGAACTACTGCCAAACGATCCTGATATTGAATCATTGCCAGAGCGGGCAAAAGTTAGCATGCTCGAGCAGCGCTCCGCTGACGATTACAGCATTTTCATGCCGACACTACGGCGATTCTGGCCTTTGGGCGACGAGGAACCGTCGGAAGGCGAGGCACAAGGAGTTTGGCGGAAGGCGCAATACGATACCTTCTCGGCTACCGTCCGTTCCCATTTTCCTGGGAAGGAAATTGCAGAAGGTATCAACGGTTTGCACTACTACGTCGATAAGGAAAAAAAGAAATTCAAAGGCGACGAAAGACGCAGGCAAACCTCTTCGGCCGATCCAGGTTCAGCGCTGCCATTTCAATGCCCCGCGTGCGGAGTATCCTACCGCTACGGGCGTGGCAAATCTTCGCCAATCAGAGGATTCAGGGTGGGTTTTGCTAAAACAACCCAGCTCCTTGCAACAACGCTGATGAGCCAGCTGCAGAAATCAAATCCCAACGAACGTCTTGTATCGTTTTCCGACAGCCGCCAGGATGCCGCGAAGGCTGCTTACGACCTGGAGAGCGGGCACCATGATGATGTTTGCCGCGAGATCGTCGTGGAATGCCTGGATAAGCTTCGCGAGGAAAATGGCTCCGTAAAGACAATCGATACGGAAATAGAAAGAATAAAGTCGCGACTAAAAGAAATCTCGACGCGAGACGATTTGGACGATGAGTTCACCATTCTAGCAGCTAAACATGCTGAGCTTAAGAAGAAATTAAAAGCTGCTGGTGCCGATAGCGTAGCGATTGCCGACATTCTTGAACCCATCAATCCCGACCCTGACGCTATGGCAAAACACGTCTTGCAGAGGCTTGTGGACAAGGGGATTCATCCGACGGACCGTACGGGAATTGCTCCGGTGCCAGATGCTAAGCACGACGGCAAGATTGCTTTTTCATGGCAGCAGCTATTTAAATCGACGTCAGACGGATGGGCCTGGAACAGTCATAGGGCATATAGCGCTGAACTTAACGAGGCCGCTCGCGAAATTTCAGCTGAGCTTGTCGAGCTGATTTCAGACGCCCTTTTCAGTAAAACTTACTTTGCGGTCGAGGAAACAGGATGGGGGTATCCATGCCTCCCTCTGAACGACGGCGAGTCGCGTCAAATGGTAGCGCCGTTCGACGCCATGGTGCGTATTCTCACCGACATTGGACGGCTAAATCCTGCGCGCTATTCGTTTCCAGTGGCAGACTGGAACGACCCGAAAGACGCCAACAATCGCAAATTGCGCCTCTTTGCAGAGGCTTATTGTGCTATGCATGGTGGTGAGCCAATTCAACTCATCCGGAATTTCCTTGATATTCTCGCGGCGAAGGGCCATCCCAAGGGAATAATCGAGGTTAGGAAGATTTGGTACAGGCCGCTGCCAGCGGATGCGCCGTATTGGCGGTGTGATATTTGTGGAAGAGTGCATCTGCACCGTGGAGGAGATATTTGCACAAGGTGCCGCACTTCTTTGCGCAAAGACCCCTGTGGAACGGTAAGCGAGCTGCGCGAGCAGAACTATCTCGGCAAGCGGGTTCTGCATTCGCACGGCATTCGCCGGCTCCGCGCAGAAGAATTGACTGGCATGACCACTAACCCCGCCGCGCGGCTTCGGCGTTTCAAGGGTATTCTCATTAATGACGAAGATGATATCTTGCCAGCGGGTTTTAGCCAGGTTCCCGTTGACAATGATCTCGACCGCGCCGCAAGGATAGTTGATGTGCTCTCAGTGACGACGACCATGGAGGTCGGAGTGGATATCGGAGACTTGCGTGCAGTGTTCCAGGCGAATATGCCGCCTCAACGGTTCAACTATCAGCAACGCGTCGGCCGCGCTGGCCGGCGCGGGCAAGCGTTTTCGTTCGTTTTGACAGTATGCAGAAGTAAGAGCCACGATTTGCATTACTTCCGGCATCCCGAAAAAATTACAGGCGATCCACCGCCGCCGCCATTTTTGACGACCAGCTTGAATCAAATCGCTCAAAGGCTGATTTTGAAACAATGGCTTGTCGGTGCTTTCCGTCTCCTCCGGGCCAATCATCCAGCCGCGTGGCCCGGAGACGAATTAAGGGCACCGCCAGATAATCATGGCGAATTTTTCAAGATCGAAACGCTTATTGCTGGCAGTGTGCTTTGGCTACCCAAAATCGGTTCCGCTCTATCGCAGCTGGAGCCAGCACGTGATGATTTTGCATTGCTATGCACCCACGGTGACAAAAATCGCGCCGCATTAATTGCCTCGCGTCTGAGCGTCAGGTCTGTTTTAGATGCAATTACCGCCGCCATGAGCGATCCTGCGATGCAGGACAAGGGGCTGGCGGAAGCCCTTGCAGAGAGGGGCTTATTCCCGATGTACGGTATGCCAACGCGGAGCCGGCTCTTGCATACTAGAGCAGTTGCGGGAAGCAGTGTTCCTTATACCTTCGCTAATATAGATCGAGATTTGGATTTAGCTATTCAAGAGTTTGCACCCGGCAGGCTCCTGACTCAAGACAAGCGACGCTACTTCACGGCCGGATTTGCGGGCAACAGGATATTAGCCAACAATCCGGCGAAGAAACAGTCCTTCGGTTCCGTTCCCGACGATCTTGGCGAACTTCATAAATTTGCCGAGTGTCCGATCTGTTTATCTTGGTCTTCAATTGACGAAGTTGTCAATGAAAAAATCTGCAAGTCATGCGCGGCCGAGATGTCTGGAGCATTGGAATACGAAACCTATGTGCCGCGGGGATTTATTACATCACTAGAAGCACGGAAGCCTGAAGATATTCTAGATGAAGTGGGTACCCGGGTCAGCCGTTCGGTGATTGCGGAAGCTGAGGATGTGGCTTGCATCCCTTTGCCATCGTCAAATTTGGCAATCGGTTTGAGCGGGCAATCACGTGTTCTTCGTATGAATAAGGGACAACCAATCGACAATTCATGGACCGGTTTTTCCGTGAGCAAAGGAGATCTGGAGGCGGAATGCATCTCGAAGGGCACCAAAACCAAGCTCTGGGTGAACGGCGTGTATATCGATGATTTCGCTGTTAAAACAGACGACAATCCGAATACCGGCTTGCTAAGGCGGTTTAGGCCGAAGGGGGAGCGGAAGGAAAACTTTTTCCTCCTTGCCCCGAAGATTACTGATTCCCTTGTGCTCATGCCTCAGTCTATTCCATCTAGCATTGAATTCAAGCAATCTGGAGACGCAACCCAAGTTCTCACTAGTGCCTTCCGCGCAGCTGCACTTTCTGCGTGCTTCATGATCGTTGACTTTGCTTCAAGAGAGCTTCTAGACGTCGACTCCGATGAATTCCAAATCCTGGAGCCGAGAATTAAAAGGAGGCCTGATGGGAGCATATCTCCTTTCTTACAAATTTCCGACGATTTGGTCAATGGCTCGGGGCTGTGCGACCGGTTAAACCAACTAGGAGTGTCCGGTGAACCCATCGTATTGGAAGTTATTCGTACAATACTTTCCGGCTCGCATGGGTCACTCTTGCCGGAGATGCTTGATGCGGGGCATACGGCCAGCTGCCTAACTGGGTGCTATCGCTGCCTTCATAGATATAGCAATCAAAACTACCATGGGCTGCTTGATTGGCGCCTTGGGCTCAGTGTTCTCCGTCTCTTGCTCGATAACGGACACAGTGCCGGCCTGGATGGTAATTTCGGGACACCGGATGTCATGACCTGGCCGGCAATGGCAAGCCAGCTTGCCGATGAGGCTGCGAGGCTCCTCGCGACCGACAGAAAAAATATCGGACACATACCGCTAATTAAACTTAGCGAGGGAAAATGGGCCGCCGTAATCCATCCGCTTTGGAGCTGGGACGCGCTGCTCGAGCACTCAGCGGAGCTGCAGGACTTCAGGCTTAATGGTGATGACGTAAAACCCGTGACCACATTCAACCTCGCACGGAGGATGGGCGACGTGCTTCAACAGCTGAGAACTTCTTGACTGCGTTCACATTCCAGAATGGGCTTGCTGCAGAGTTTAGCCGCAGCAAACCCGCAGTTCCTTCGAAACTTTCGGCATTTCTAATTTGTCCGTTAAGGTACGCATTCGAAACCGAGTCTTCGCCGGAGGTAGTGGTCCCGCGTGGCCCATTTGCGCTGCGCGGAATAGCACTTCATCGTACTGTCGAAAGATATTTTGGGCGTGAGGTTCCAGGCGGCAGAGAACTTCAAGCCGAGTTCTTGAATTACATTGGAGAAGAGATTGCAAGGCAAAAGGAAATTTCCCTCACGAAATTTGCATTCACACAGGCAGGAATAAAGGGCATTTTATCGAATGAGCAAATACTAAGTGCATGCCAGCTTGCGCGCGTCATTTTGGTATCCCATCAAGATAAAGCAACACCAAATCCCGCTGTCCTTCGTATGCCGGCAATGCGCGGCGGCGCGCCAGCGCTTGGATCTGAAAAAGCGGTTTCCAGCGAAGCCCTGGACATGGAAGGGCGCATAGACCTGACATACAAAGATGCTACTGACGTCGTTCACGTGGTGGACTACAAGAGCGGCAATGTATTGGATAGCACTGGCGTGGTGAAAGAATCCTACGCGATCCAGGTTGCCGCGTACGCAGCGCTCGTAAGCGATACATTGAAGCCGAGTGGCCTTGTTATGGACCTTATTGGGCCATCATCGAATTGGAGCGGCGTTTACGACGCGGCTATGGATCGTGCAATTAAGGAATTGCTTTCAAAGCTTCGAACCGCCTTGCCAAAGCATGTAAAGGTCCGCACGGAGTTGCTGGCAATGCCTGGGCATCATTGCAGTTCTTGTGCCTATCGGCTCTTTTGTCCCCGATATAAAGAATATATGAATCCCACATCAAGGGGAGCGGATGATGAAGCTTTGCCCAATGACGTTTCTGGAACTATTTTAGAAGCACGGCAAAGCGGGGGGCTTATCACTCTACGAATCCTGACGGATAAAGGAACCAAAGCTTCAATCGCTGGTGTCCCGTTAGAAACCTATCCAGCCCTCCATACGGGACAAAGACTGCGTGCGGCTTCGCTCGGGACATTTGATCTCGCCGGAAAAACAGCTTTTCCTGCCAATTTTTATCTATTCCGAGCTGACAATCCGCGCCTATCCGCATTCGAGGCAATGATGCTTTCGACCTAAGCAGCGCGATCAACGCAGTCCGCCTTTCGCTGCCCTGTCAATTTGAAGTGCCCAGCCAAGGGCACCACAATTGCGATCGAAGTTCTAGCAGCGGTGAAGTCTCGCCAATCACAAAGCGATTTTTTTCCTCTAGCGCCACGAATATGATGGATGGCGTTGTTTTCAACGTAATGGCCCATTTGAAAATGGTACGAACCGACGGCCGTGATGCTGCGTTCGATGACCCCCAACGGTGCTAAATGTTGCGTTTATTACACCAATTTGGCTTCAGTTGACAAAATATTTGATTGGCTAGCCTTGCTTGATATAATATACGGTTAAGGGATTTTGCGTTAGTGCTGCATCACGCGCAGTCGTAGCATTCCCATGTGACCGCGCGTCATGCTGGAACCAGTTAGCTTGGTTTAGGCAAGGCCCGTGGTCTTTTTGATTGACCCTGTTCCGGACGATGTTACGGCATATCTACAATGAGAATTGCGGAACCCCACGCGCCGGTCAATCTTCGCCAAGTTCGAATCCAGCCGCCCCTCCGTTCTCCCCGTACAACGAAAAAAAAAGCGCTTCCAAAGATCGTCAGCCTTTTTTGCGGGGCCGGCGGACTTGACTGGGGATTTAGCCGCGAGGGATTCAACGTATCGCTGGCAATCGATGTATCGGACGCAGCAATACGCACCCATAAAAGGAATTTCAGCGGAGGCGAGGCCAAGGTTGCTGATTTGATTAAGCTTGGTCCTTCTGGCGTGTTAAAGCTCGTAAAAAAGCAAATCCGCCCTGGATCCAAAATTGGTCTAATTGGCGGCCCACCATGCCAAGGTTTTTCCCGCGCCAATGTAGGATCAAAGCCGGACGATCCGCGCAACAAGCTTCCTAAGCTTTATATCGAGATTGTTAAGCGCCTGCAAAAAACCTATTCGGTGGAATTTGTCGTATTCGAAAATGTATTGGGCATCCGCGACAAGAAGCATGCAGCGACATACAAATCCATCATCGATGGGCTTGAGGCGCTGGATCTTGCTGTAACAGAAAAAGAGCTTTGCGCTCTCGACTATGGCGTACCACAAATACGACGCAGGATTATTTTGTCCGCCCTGCGGAAAGGCCGAAATTACAAAAAGGTCAGCCCCCACAAAAAGCGTGGCAAAGCGACCGTTCGCGAGGCAATTGGCGGGCTTGAGTCACCGGCTTTTTTCTCGCGGAAGCTCGATCCAAGCACTATACCCGTTCACCCGAATCATTGGACAATGCGTCCGAAATCTGAACGGTTCAAAAATCCTGACAAGGCGACCTCGTCGGGCCGGAGCTTTAAGCGGCTTGCTTGGACTAAGGCTAGCCCAACTGTGGCCTACGGCCATCGCGAAATTCACGTTCATCCTAGTGGCCGAAGACGGTTAAGTATTTATGAGGCAATGCTGCTGCAAGGATTCCCGAAGAGCTTCGTTCTTGAAGGGAATCTGTCGGAGCAGGTCGAACAAGTATCAAACGCTGTGCCACCACCTTTAGCTCGAAGCATAGCGGCGGCTGTTAAGAGGGCAATTGGCCTGAAGTAACCGCCTGGTGTTTGCCATCGGAACCGAATTGAACAAGATTGCGTTTGAAGCATGACGGCTTACGCTGGAAACAGTCAGGGCCGCATGAATTGCAATATGCGTTCCGCGAGATTGGCGCCGCTTCTTATTTCGCACTCCCACAACTCCAGGACAGACCAGCCCGCTAATGCGAGCGCTTCTTTTACATGCTGGTCCCGCAGCCGGTTTCGATTGATTTTCTCTGACCAATATTTTTCGTTTGATTTTGGCTTGGAAGCCAGCTTGCAATCATGTCCATGCCAGAAACAGCCCTGCACCAGAACGATTTTTTGATGTTTTGGAAGGACAATATCGGGTTTACCCGGCAAGTCTTTTCGATGCAGGCGGAAGCGGTATCCCGCCCGGTGCAGAATTGCTCTGACTACCAGCTCCGGCTTTGTGTTCTTACTCCGGATGCGAGACATCAAGGCGGAGCGCCTGGCGGGTGAGATTGTATCCATGTTGGCCAATGCGTAGGAGAAGCCTTCTTTTTAAGGATAGCCCCAATTTGTGGCATGGCTCGCGCAAAACGATTGACTGCCACCCGCATTTTCCGGTTCTATAAAATTGCCCCGGCTTCACAAAGCAATCTCCTGCGACCAGTACTTGGCGGGAAGGGCAATGACCTGCTATGAAATCGTGCTCTCTACCTTCATATTCGGATCCACGAGGTCGCGCAGCGGGACTTCCAGCGCTGCTGCTATCTGGCCCATCAGGTCGATCGACACGGATCGCGCCGCCCGCTCTATCTCCCCCAGGTAAGGCCGGCTGAGCCCGGCTTCAAGCGCCAGTGCCTCCTGCGACATTTCCTTCCACCTGCGGACGCGGCGAACGTTACGCGCGAATACCTCACGCGCAGATAGCTGTTTAGTTGATTTTGCCATGGAGTGAATCATTCACCCCATCCAGTTGGTCTTCGACCAGTTATATCAACCAAAATGGCAACTATAGTTATCATTTTGGTTTAAAATTCAATCGAATTGCAAGGTAAGGTACCCAAGGGGCGACAATCATGCAGAGCCGGCCCCGTCTCGAATCGAAACAGGGAAAGCAATAACGATGAAGAAGCTGCTCGGAACCTGCGCCGTTACGTTGATCTCGCTGGGAGTATGCATGGCGCAAGACGTCCCTGCGCCCGCGACACCAACCAGTCCAGCCCCGCTCGCCCGGCTACCAAGTGCAGAAGGCATTGCGGTAGTGAAGTCTACGGCAAACATTTTCCACGGAACGCAGAACGACCCGACTCCCTGGGAATGCGAGCCGACGCTGCTCTACGCGGCCAAGTACCCCTTGGCGGAACGCGACGCAAACTTCGTCCTGGACTTCTGCAGTGTGCTGTCTCTTTCGAAAAGGGGTGCCGTCGGCAGCAATGTCTTCGACGTAGCCAGCAACGTAGAGAGAGAACGCCCCAAGACGGAACAAAAGCTGCAGCGATACCGGGACGCCAAGCAATTCTTTCTCGAGGTTCCCGGCATGAGGGTGGCCTATCAGGGTATACCGGGCCACTACCGGCTTAGCTGGCACGTCCCGAAGCTCGAAGTATTGAGCCGGGCAAATTATGCGCTGATGAGCGAATACGCCAACGAGCTTTACGCCCGGAAGGATCCCAATTCGGCCATGAACCGCCTTTCTTCGACCTCGCAAGTGGAAGACTACAAGCGAACGGGCATGGAATTTTTCGATCGCAAGTATGGCAAGGGCGCGTCGGTGGCGCTTAACCAGCCGATGCCTTGGCCAACCGTTGACCAGGTCCCCCTGCTCGCGACCGACGAAAAGACAGAATACGCGCTCGAGAACCTAACGAGCAATCCACCACAGCGGGAGATCGACGGGACCACGTTCTTCCAGCTCGCCAGAACGGGAAACCTGTTTTTCAGCGTCGATACAAACGGAGGCACCGTGCACGTGACGCCGCTATTCTTGGAGGCGTGGCTGTACAAGAAGGTCATCCGGATTCCCCTTGCCGGCGATGGCTACTCCATAACCTGCAAACCTTCCGGCCTAATTGGCAAGAGCTTCAAGTGCGAGTAAGGAGACGGCGATGACCTGGCTCGTAATGGGCGGATGCATCTTGGTAGCAGTTATTGCCCTCGCGGCCATTAAGCGCGTGCTTTGGCCTCCACGTCTCGAGCCGGTCGAAATGGAGTTCGATCTTCGTGCCGCGAAGCTACCCGACGAAACTGCCGCGAAGGCCATCGACCTGGCACGAACCCGGCACCTCTCTAATCGACGCTATTCGCTTCGCAGTTCGGGATCAACTAAGTATCCGCGCCTATCGAGGCTCTTTTCTCCGCGTGGCCGGCAGCGATGGTGAGAGCTGCTGGGCAAATACCCGCTTTATGCGGGAGACAAAGGATTCCTTGCGGTCTCCGGGGCTTGCTCGTCCCTCCGCGAGCAACCGTTGCAGCTCCGGCGCCTGGCCCCTGCGAATCCAGTTGGAAATCGTAGATGGTCGGATACCAAGCGACATAGCTATATCGGCTTGTATAAAACCCTCGCGCGCAAGATTCGTCGCGTCACGAATTCGCCTTTCCTTTCGCACCCCGTCGCCGCGCCGACCTGGCAACATTAGAGCCTCGTGCCTTAACCATTTGTCCAAGAATTTAATTTTTGGCACCCAAGCAGACGGGTTGAACTCGTACCGGTCCAATCGCTCATTCAATCTGTCGTACAGCGCGCCTCCCTGCAAGTCGGCGCAATCGTAGCCGAGCAAGGGCCACACGTCCGGATTGGATCGAACCGTATTCCGGATCAGCGTTGCCGTTCGTTCCTCGTTTGGCAAAGGCGTTCCCCACAGGAGGCGCGCGATAACGCGTGGCAGCCTACGTACATTGATGCCAGCCACCTTGCGCATACGCGGAGGAGAGCGAAATGGGGACTCCGACACCCTTACGCCCCGCAAGTAGTTAAGCCGCCGAGCCTCCAGCGAATAGCCGGACTCCTTTGATGAAGAATGCTCGGGACAGAGCTCATACCCAGGGATTGCCCAGCGGAAGCATCGCTTGCAACGGGTCAGCTGCATTAGCGCCGAAACTGCCATTCCAAATGAGACAAGCGTTAAAGCAGCGTAGCACAACTGGTGTAGGTCATTCGTGTCGAACCTGGAAAATACGGAATAGGAAGATTTCAGGGCTGTAAACGGTGTCGATGCGTCGAATCCGCCTGGCAAGCCCAACTTCCTGGCCTTTTCCTCCATGAAATCGAGCAATGCCAAGGCGTATCCTTCGCTCAACGGCGCTCCCCTTGTCTTGGCCGGAATACACATGAGGATTAAATCAGCAACCGCCTTTGCAGATTCTATGTTGTACCGTTCGCGTCCGATCGCGTGAATCCCCAGGTTCGCAGGAAGGTTGCATGTTCGGCGCAAGTAGTGCGCCGCGTTTACTTTGAAGATTTTCGTCCCGCCTTGGTTGATCGCCCTACCTGCGCCGTCCCCCCGAACAATCGCAACGTGCAGGCTGATCCAGCCGGTGTACGCCGCTTCACCGATCGTACCGCGCAACACTTTGTCGTGTAGGAGCCACCTGGGCGTTTTCAATGTATGCGACTTTTTCTACCAAAAATTTCACCGGAAGGGCGGTTGTGCCCCATAGGGGAAAACCTATTCCTCCGCCTAAAAAACGTTCACAAAAACTGTATTCGGAAAATTTTTTTATTGGCGAAAATTATTGCATCATTCTGGATGCAATAGATTGCATTTAGCTGAAGCGAAAACCATGGAAAAACTGTACACGTTGCAGACGCTCGCGGACCTGCTACAAATTTCGGCCCGCAAGCTTGAAACCATGCTGAAAAGCGGCGAAGGTCCGCCGTTTTTGCGCCTGGGTCGTCTTCGACGCTGGGAACCACGGGCTGTTCAGGAATGGTTGGAGCAACAGCGAAATTCCGGGCCGACGAAGCGAGAGTGAACCTGGCTGTGGTGTCTGTCAGCGATAAAGCCTACTACTGGGCATAAAGTTGATCGAAGCTAGCTGATCTATGCAGGACCGGCTTTTAACCGATTTCTAGAAAGGAGGGAACAACAACAGGTGGCAGCAGGACTACGTCGCAAGACGTAAACGAAAAAACCAACCGCGGGGGGTTGGCTTTCGACCTCGGAAAACAAGGTTTGTACTGACTGTGGTGGTCAAAGTATATAGCCAAGTTTTCTTCCGAGTCAATCCCCTTTTGTCTTAAAAATCAGCCGTTTTGACGGAAATGTCACCCGGCCACGGGTCTCTTCGCGCGTTTTTTCGCCGGGGAAACCCGCAATGCATCCGCTTTGCGCGGAAAAAGGAGATTTACATGGTTGTAAGAAAAGTTGTCACGCGAAGTGGCGGCCATTCCCGTGGCCTTATCCCTTCTATCAAGAACCCGACCGCAGCCGCGTGGGAATCCCACGGGGAACAGGGTTTCGGAGGCTTCCTGGAGCTCTCGCCGCTGGTGCGCGAATACACCGTGCAACCGGTACGCGAGCATATCGTCGTCGATGGCATTCCCACGACGTATATCCCGGACGTCAAGGTCGTATTCATCGACGGGTCCAAGGCGTACTTCGAGGTGAAACCTGCCGTGAAGTGCCTTACGGCCCGCGTCGCTTCTCGCCTGGCGGCTATCCGCCAGCATTACCAGCAGAAGGGCGAGCGATTCTTCCTTGTCACGGCTGAATGGCTGGAACAGGAGCCGAGACGGAGCAACGTCGACAGGCTGATGCATCACAGGCGCGACTTCTTGCTGGGCGGAAAGGAGCGGCGTCGCCTGGTCCGCGCGATCGTCTCCCACCAACCCAGAACCGTTCGCGACCTCGAGAACCTGGCCGGACAAGAAAAAGCGTGGCTGCTACTAGGCCTCTCGCTGGTTGGAGTTGACCTGGAACAGCCGCTGAACGGCAGCTCGGCAATTTTCCTGACGGGAGGGCATCGCCATGCAAACTTTTTCTCTTAAGCCCGGCCTGGTGATTTGCCGAGATGGCCACATGTGGGTCTATCGCAGGCGCCTGGTGGAAAACCGGCTGCAATTCACCGACGAGAATGGCGAGCTTTGGGTCATCCCCGAAATCGAGTTCCACCGCTACTACGAGAAGCGCGACATCACTATTAGCCTGGAACAGCCGCACCTCGGCATCGTTCCACAGGTCACGAACGCGCCGCGCGATTTAACGACGTTCGGAAAAACCCTTGTCGGCGAGGCGCTTCGGCGCCAGCAATACCTTGCCGAGCTACTCGATGCAGATGGAAACCTACCGCCCAAGGCCAATCTTCGCAAACGTATCGTGCAAGTTGCGCAAGCGATCGAGGACAAGAAGCGCCCACCCTCGCCGGCTACTGTCTCGCGGTGGGTGCTGGCATATCGCTTGACCCGGTGCGTGGTGCGGCTCGTGCCGGGCCACTGGAAGAAGGGCCGCAAGGCCGTCATCGAGGGCGAGACCGAGGACATGCTGCTCGATGTGATCAACGACATATACCTCAAACCCGAGCACGTTCCAATACTGAAGGTGTGGAGGGAGTTCGAAGACCGGGTCGAGCAACACAATAGGGACGTGGCGCCTTCTGCCCGTCTCGTATTGCCAAGCCGTTCCTCGGTCTACCGCTACGTCGAGCGGCTCGATCCGTACCTGGTGGACCGCGCGCGCTTCGGCAAGCGTGTGGCGGACTTGAATAGCCGCGTGGCCGCGACGGAGATGCAGGTCAAGCAAATTCTGGACCGCTGGGAGATCGATCACACCTTGCTCGACGTGCTGGTTGTCGATCCGGAAACCGGCAAGGTGATCGGGCGCCCCTATCTTACCGTCGTGCTCGACCGTGCCAGCCGCATGGTGATGGCGTTCCTCGTTCACCTCGGTGCGCCCAACACCGAGTCGGTGTTGCGAGTCATTGACCGCGCGATCCGCCCCAAGAACGAATGGCTTTCACGGCATCCCGAGGTCATACACGCGTGGCCGGCCCGCGGCCTGCCGTCCCGGCTCGTGCCCGACAATGCCGCGGAATTCCACGCGAATAACGTGTACATCGCCTTCAACGACCTCGGCATCGAACTGATGTATCCCCGCGCCCGCGGTCCACAAATGAAGGGGGCAGTCGAACGATTTTTCAGGACCATCAACGTGGACTTGATCCATTGCTTGCCCGGAACGACATTCTCGAACGTCAAGCACCGGGGTGACTACCCGTCTGAAAAGCTGGCCTGCCTAACCTTGCATAACGTAGAAGCGGTAATCCTCAAGTGGGTCGTCGACTGCTACCACCAGAAACCCCATCGCGGCCTACGGAACAAGACCCCGATGGCAGCGTGGAAGGCCGGCGAATCGGCGCGGCCGATCCACCTGCCGGCGGACCTTGACTCGCTGGAGTGCATTCTGGCAATGCGCGAAAAGAAAGCGCTTCAACACTACGGCGTGGATTTCCCTGGGTTGCGCTACAACTCGCCGGAGCTTGGCCCACTACGCCAGCGCCTAGATCCTGACGAGAAGGTCGATGTCCGTTACCGCGACGAGCTGGGCCACGTCTGGATCTACGACAAGTTCCGCAAGTCCTTCTTGAAAGTGCCTTGCACTAACAAGGACGCGATTGGCATGAGCCGCGACATCTACGAACGGGCACGGGAACTTGCGCGCGAAGAGGGCAAGGACGCCAACGATTTCAAGGTCGCCCACCGGGCCTACCAGCAAATCATGGCCGACGTCGAAGTGGCCAAGCAATCCAACAAGCTCCGGCAACGGCGTAACGCAGCCAAGGTCGAGATCGACAAAGAAGGCCAACCGAGGCCGAAGGCCGATCCCGGGCAGCCGCTCTCTGCGATTGCCAAGGCAAGTATTCCCACTCTCGAAATCAACATCGCCAACATCAATGGCTTCGGTGTCCGCACCAACATCACAGGAGATTGATCATGACTAGCAAAAAGCAACCATTCACGCTGCGCAAGAATTTCATCGAGTGCACGCATTCCGTTCATGCCATCGAACGCATCGGGGAAGTTCACGAGGCGTCCAGGGCGAGCAAGAAGGGTATGGGCATCGCGATTCTCGGGCCGAGCGGTGTCGGGAAGACCACCGTGCTGAAGGAATACATCCGCTCCTGCTACGTGGCACCACTTCCTGCCAACACGAAGCCAGCCCTGTTCGTGGAGGTGCCCTCGACTCCTACGCCCAAGAGCCTGGGAACAGCGGTACTTGCGGCAATGGGCGACCAGTTCGCCTACCGTGGTTCCGCGGAGGAAAAACTGTTCCGCATCGTCAAGCTGCTGGCAGGCCTCAATACCGAGCTGGTCATTTTTGACGAGGCGCAGCACCTCGTCGAGCGTCGGCGCACGCCGACCGGCGCCACGACCGACTGGATGAAAAACCTTCTCAACGCGTCCAAGGTGGCGGTAGTACTTGCCGGGCTGAAAAAAGCGCAGGACCTGCTGCTATCCAACGAGCAATTGCGCCGCCGGTTTTCCGCCACGGTCTATTGCGACCGCTTCAACGTGGACAGCGAGGCCAGCGCAATCCAGTTCGCCCAGCTACTCGTCAGTTTCCAACCAATCATCCCTGTGCCGGCATTGGAATTCGCGTCAAGCGGGACCTTGCTGCGTTTCTACCACGCTTCCTTTGGCTTGATCGACTACTTGATCAAGGTCATCGATCGCGCGGTGTACCTGGTGCAAGCCGGACGCTTCATCGAGATCGGCTTGCCAGCTCTTGCCCAGGCATTCCGCGACGAAGTTTGGAGCCTTGCACCGAATAGCCGCAATCCATTCTGCAAGGAGTTTGACTTCGTCGAATTGACCGGGAAATTCGAGCCATTCGAGGATTTCGATATCAAGGCCGCGTAGGCGAGTGACAGGCGCCGGGAAATCCCGGCGCCAGAAAGGGATATTCATCATGTATGACTTGGGTTTGGACTTGGAATCGTACACGGCCGCTGAACTCCAAAGGGCGAACACCGAGGCTCGCCGGAAACTCGCCGAGGTGCTCCTGCGTTCGCAGAATTACCGAAACGTGCCCTTACTGCTCGAAACTGAAATACGTCCTTTCGAGAGTCTCGAAAGCATACTGTTCCAAGCCGCGAAGAACAACGGAATGGCAAGCGTTTCACCACTGCTGCAGGCGCTCGACTTGCCTCGGCGTGGAATCCTAAACCCGAAACGGCACGCACAACTCGGTCGCTCCCTCCAGGCGGAGGGCGATGCCCTGGCTGCAGCGGTACCGACAGCGCCCTCCGTCATCCTGCCCAAGGGTTCGGTGATCTATGGTGGGCATTGCTTGCGGCGTGACCAGCTTGCACTTACCACTTCCCGGGTCTGTCCTGCATGCGTGCGTGAGTCAGGCTATGGCCGCGCCTGGTGGGCACTTGCGCCGTTGGCCTTCTGCGATATCCATGGGACGGCATTGCTCGACCAATGCCCAAGATGCCGGTCGCCAATTTCGATGGCCCGACCAGCCTACGATACCTGCAGCTGCGGCGCAAACCTAGGCGCAACATTGTCAACGTCGTGCAACCTTGCGCACCAAGTTCTTGCCCAGCTGGTCGCCGCGCGGTTCAAACGTGAACCAACGCCGGTCCGCTTGGAGGAACAGGGATTCCCAGCTCGATACCTGGGAGCGCTGGGGCTAAGTGCACTGCTCGACCTGGTCAAGTTCGGCGGTGCATTGTCCCCGGACCAGGGTACCGTGCGCCTGCGCAAGCTTATTGGCGCGGTGCGCTTGGATCACGCAGCGGCTGGCCACGCGCGAGCAGCGCGCATGCTGGCGGACTGGCCGAACGGTTTTTATCTCGAGCTGCGGCGAGCGCGGGCGTTCCTTCCAAGCAGCGACACCCAATACCAGGTGGCTCGCAGCCTAGACCACATTGTCCAACTTGCCACTGGGTCGCTGCGCCAGCCCGAGCTGCAATTCGTCGTTGCCGAAATAGCCCGCTTCCTCCAAAAGCCAGACGAATGGAACGAATCTAGGAAAGAGGCTGCGCGCAAAAGGTTGAAGTCGTGATGCTCGGCCTTCTCGTTGAGGTGAAGCCATATCGCGATGAAAGCCTGCTGGGCTACCTGCATCGCACCGCGACGGCAAACGGCCTAAGTGGTGTGTTCGTAACCGACCTATTCAAGTCCGCTGTTTGTTCAAGCACTAGCACTAATGGCATTCTGGGAACAATGTCGTCGAGGTGGCAGGGCATCGCGCGGGAGATTGGAACGCCGTCAACGCGGCCAATGCCATTGTGGAACCTGCGGCGCCGCAGGTTCTGCTCGAAATGCCTCGCGGAGGCCCCATATTGGCGCGCGACCTGGGACCTTTCACTGGCTACTGCGTGTCCCAAGCACAGGATCCTGCTGCGGGACGTGTGCGAGCATTGTGGACAGCCTTTTGACTGGACCCAACATCTGGCTCTCACCTGCCCGGCGTGCGGCGCGAACATTCGCGACATGCCAACTCGATGCAGCGTTAATGCCGACGAACTCTGGCTTTCGGCGGAGTTAAAACGAGTGCTAGAAGAAAGAAAAGCTGGCCGGGCGCTGCACATCGAGCACCTTGCCTTGGAGGATTTTCACGAACTGGTGTTCCGACTCGGCGCTTGCGCTACCAGGACTACCACGGCCAAACCTTTGAAAATTGCCGACTCTGGTTCCCTAGTGACCGCTTCTCCAATATGCAAGGAAGGTGCAGCGATGTTACGCGACTGGCCGCAGGGGTTCTTGCGTGCCATCCAACGAATTCGCGTTGAGCGTGAGTCAGTGAGAGGCTGGAAGCTCGGGGAGGCCCTTGGCCCACTTTATGATGAGATATTCGAAAAGCTACCCGACGCCAGGTTTCAATTCTTACGCGACGCGCTTGAAAAATTCCTGCTGGAAAACTGGCAAGCCCCGTTGGCTCTCAGGCATCGCCGCATAGGCGAAGCCGCGGTTGCAATGCATCGTTGGTTGCCGATCCGGGAAGCGGCATCGCGCTTACGCATAGAGTCGGCTATCGTAGCAAGAGTGATTGGAACTGGCGAGGTAGCTGGGCAGGCACATTCATACGAAAGTGGCCGCGTGGCCCACGTTGTGGACTTGGCGAGCCTAGAAGCTGTCGCTAACGAATTAAGGAGCGCGATCAGCTTGTGCGACGCAGCGCGACGACTAGGGTTGTCGAAAGAGCGCGCCACCAAGTTGATCGATGCCGGCTTCCTGCGTGCGTGGGGAGGTGCCCCGCGCGCCGGCGAAACATGGTTCATTGGGACAAGCGAGCTAGAGCGCCTGTTGGCAGTTGGCGCCACGGCTCCCTTGGTAACAGACGAGAGCCGAGGGCACGTTTGTTTCGCGGACCTGCTGAAATATACTGTTCGGGAAGAAGAGAGCTTCAAAACTCTCCTGCGGGCCTGCATCGATGGCACGATCGAGGTCGTCGGGGTAACAAACGCCGATCGCAAGCTGTGCCGTTGGCTATTTGAGCGCCACTCGGTGATCGCCTTGTTAAATCGATCGAGCCGTGCCGATCGCAAGTTGCTGACCGTCGTGGAAGTTGCAAAGCGACTGGCGATAAAACAGGAAATGGCCTACGCACTAACTCGACACGGCGCGATCAAAAGCCGGATCGTCAAGATCAAGGGACGATTGACGAGTCTCGTGCACCCAGGGGACCTCGACGCATTCCAGCGCCGCTACATTCTCGGGTCAGAGCTAGCCAAATTGCTTGGCTGCAACCCCAAATCGTTGATTGATCTACTGCTGCGACATGGTATCCCACCGGAAGGCGGTCCGAGGTCGGAGAAACAGCCTTGTCGACAATACTACTGGAAGCGATCAAAAAGACTCGTCGATTATCTGCATCAAAAATCACAACCCAGCATTTAACGGCAGGCAACAAACTGCATTACCGAAATTGCTGGAAAAGTCGCGCAAGCTGGGGTTCTATTTGGCAACATCCATCAGTCGAAAATCACCGATGTTTTAGAAATTGGCGCATTGCAGCTCTTGAAATTGTGTTTCGTTACCCTAATATTGGAAAGATATTACAAGCGATAGTATCAATTAATAAGAAAAACCAGCCTATGTCCTCTGCTACTCATGCGTCGTCCGCCGGCGCTGCTCCGCCAATTGCTAATCTCAATGATCATGATCTAGCGGCTTGGTTGGACAGTCGCCGTGCCGCGGGGCACAGAGTCGGTTATGTCACGAGTGGTTATTTGTGTAAAGTTGTGGATCTTGACGAACCGGTGCTCGTCATGTTTCCCGCTGACCCGGGGAGTGAAGCAAAAAGCTCCCTGAAGAGACTGGTTAGTCAGGACCTGCTACAGCACGCCGAAATACCGCTACAGACCTTGCAAAACGCCTCTCTTGCGGACGTCGCTTGGGCATATTCGCGTATTCATCCAAAACAGGTGGTAGATACATTGATAGCAACCCGCGACGGGTTGCTAGGACGAACGGTCGGCCGTGGGCCTGCTATCACCGATCAAACCGCACAAAAAGTTTGGGCCGACGCGGGCGGCCGGTGTATGTTTGAGGGTTGCGGGGAAAACCTTACGGAGGTTCCACTCTGGACTAAGCCCGCTCGCGTTGGGTATCTCGCCCACATCGTTGCGTCCGACCCCGAAGGGCCAAGAGGGAGTCAGGTACACTCTCATAGGTTGGCAAACGCACCGGAAAACATCATGTTGATGTGTGATGCACATCACCGACTCATCGATTCTTTTTCTCCGGGAGACTATCCTCCCGATATCCTGTCCGAGATGCGTCGAGTACACCGAGATATGGTGGTCAACTACTTGGACTCCCTCGCATTTCCTCGTACGAGGGCGGTCACGCTACATGCCAACTTGGGAAATGTGCCGACCTATTTTCATGACTCCGAACTTATTGACGCGATCCTCGCTACTCGTCACGCGATGCTGCCGGGAGTTATCCACTATGTGCGCCGCAGGGCTCATCGCGATGATCGTCATCTCCCCGGATTTTGGAGCCAGTACCTAAGAGAACATGAGGGCGATATTCGTCAGTTGATTGCAGGTTTCAATGCAAGTAGCGGCGCTGCGACGGAAAATCTTGCTGTTTTCCCACTCCACCATATTCCGACCATGGTCTTGGCCGGGCGCATCATGGGCGAAGCTCAGGCGATCCAAGTTTTTCAGTATAATCGGGCCAATCGCACCTGGGCTTGGAATTCTACCGCCAACCCATTGGCGACAAATTCCATTTGCGTAAATGCGCTCCCTCAAGATCGCGCTGAAGAAGTGCTTGTCACGATTGAGCTTACGGCCGGGATGGACGAAGACGCCATGCCTCCTGCATTGCAACCGGAAATAGTGGCCGGTCGCATGCCATGGGTACGCATCACAACGCAAACACCTCGTTTCGACATCATCGCTCGCCCAGAAGACCTTGAACAATTCGCTCATGTGGCCCGCCAAGTGGTCAATCACGTTCAAGACGTAATTCGTGCCCGCAAAGTTCATTTGATCGCCATAAGCCCGGCAAGCTCGATATTCCGTTTTGGCCAAATGCTTCAACCCGGCCACCACCCGGAATATATTGTGTACGACCGCCCGGCACGCGATTATCCTTTCACTCCTGCTTTTTCCATTACCGGCCACGAGGTATCCGTTCCAGACGCCGAGCCGCCTTTTTCTATCGCCTTTCGCTAGCGGATCGAACCATCATGACCATGACCAAGAGTGCAAACCTGGTTCTCGAGGCTGAAAAAGCCCGCCCAACGACCTTGACGGCGACCATGGAGTCGTTCCCATCCTTACGAAAAGGTATGGCTAACGACTCGGCCGCAGTTGAATTGTTGTTAGCCTTTAGCCCATGGGCCAGGGCTTTAAACGAAGCTAATTTGTACATTACGGTAGATCCGGAGGAGGTGTCTGCCGCCGAGGAAGCCTATAAGCAGGTAGCCCAGTTGCTGGTCGACAAATTGCATTGGCCAAGTGACACCATTTCCATCTCCCCCCAAGGCTCTGCCAGCACGAGAACGCTAATTCGCGCTCCATTTGGCAATGAAAAATTCGACATTGACGCCGTCTGCCGAGTTGATATTTCGCGTGTACATACAAATAAGCCGATGGAATTCTTTCACGCGATAGGCGATGCCTTGAAGGAGATTCAAGCTGAAGCAAAAAAACGTTGTTGGAATATCCCGTTCCCGAACGAGCCGTTCTACTTGGAGTTCACTCCGTCTGTGCCGCTGATAAATGTCCCCAAGCCGGCATTGGAGTCTATGGCACCACGGTATCGCTCTGTTTCGAACTATCAGGAAACAGCACTTGCCGTTGTGGATACGCCTACCAAGGGATGGAAGACCTCTAACCCTGCAGGCATGACTAAATGGGTTGAGGACACGGCTGGACGAAATCTGATTCGTCAGATTGTATTGGCGACGGAAGCGTTCCATAAGGCTGCAGCTGACGTTGCGCCGGTTCCAATTCAGCACGTCGAGATCACCGACACGTTGCGCGTCGCCATACGTCTCTTCAAGCGCCACCGTGACATGTGCGTACGGAGAAACATAATTTCGGCCGAAACCAAGCCGATCTCAATTATCATCGTGACCTTACTTACCGGATGCTACGAGGGCTTGGCCGATCTTGGCCGAATCTACGACCACCCGGTAGAAGTGCTTACTGATATTGTGTCCTTGATGCCGCATCTCGTCCTGAAGCTAGATGGGCATTACCGGGTCGACAATCCGACGGTTGAAGGAGAGAATTTCGCCGAAAAGTGGAATCAAGATGATGGCACTCGCTACAGGACATTCATCGTCTGGTGTCAAACGCTTTCTGCTGACTTAAAAACAATTCTGGCATCGAAAGAGCCGGAAGAAATCGCCAAGCGCGTGCGTGAAGTGTTCGGAATACCGGCTCGCACGAACAATGGCGGCGGGGTGTCGTCGGTCGGGTATAGTGCTCCACCCCCGACTCGATCTGGGCGAGGATTAGCATAGGGTGCCGGATGGCTGGGTAAAATTGGACCTGTCTTTTGTCCAACAGCACTTTCCTGATTTACAGGAACCGGCATTAAGCCGCGAGGGTGGAGCGATCGCCTACCGATTGCGTCTTCCATCATTCCCCTCGGGTAGGGAATTCGCTTGGGTCGAATTGCGTTTGCCGAGAGGTTTTCCCGACCACGCACGAGCCGAAATCATTTTTTCGCCGGATGCGGTGCTACGTCTCCCGCATCTCGACAGCGACGGCGTACTCTGCTCCGAAGGGGAACCTGGTCCTGGTCAAGGTTATTCTCCCGCGGAGAGAATTCTTTTCCTGCTACGGTCGTACCAGGAGCAGTTCTTGAAACCCTGGCTAAACGGGACACTCGATGGCAATTTCGCAGTCGAAGCTCTTAACTATTGGGCCATCGAAGTAGCTCGCGCTCGATCCAGCACAGATCCCGTCCGTACAGTTTGGATGGTTGATCCCTGCCCGGATAGCCCGACGGTACGGGGTGGCCTATTACTGCTTCCAAATCGGGCAGTCATTGCCGCTGACGAGGAGCTGCCAATCACCAATCGATTAATCCGGTCAATGGGTAACCGCGCCAATCAGCGTGTGGGGTTACTGTTGGCGGACATTCCTATTTCACACACTTTCACACCGGATACCTGGCCACGCTCAGAATCTGACTTGGCCATGATTCTCAACGGTCGTCTCACTCCTGCGGATCTCAAGAAATTTCTTTCAGCTCGCAGTCGGCGAGGCCGCAGCATACATCGGGTTGTTTTATTGCGTAACGCCGAGGCCGCCTTCGCCTATCTGCTACCTGGTGGCCCTCCTACCTTGGTAGATAATGGCAAGCGTAAAAAAACTTACCCCTCTCGAAGAAAGCCGTTGCCTTTGAACGCGATGCGCCTTGATCCGGCATGGACAGTTGGACGCGATCAACACCCTGAGGTCGCTTCTCGGCAACTCAAGCGCATCTTGGTTTTTGGAGCGGGTGCCCTGGGAAGCCCAATAGTCGATCACCTAGCCAAAGCTGGTGTCGGACTTATTTCAGTCGTCGATACTGACAAACTTTCGGCTGCAAACATTGGACGTCACTTGCTTGGCGCCGATTTTATCGGTACCAGGAAGGCCGAAGCGGTCGCCCAGCGCATAAATCTCGGATACCCTGCCACCCTTGTTAAACCGTTTACAATGACTGCGGAAGCTTGGCTAAGAAAACATTCGATACGGGATATTGACCTCATTGTTGATCTCACCGGTGAGCCAGATGTGCGATGGCATGTTGACCAAGCACGGGCTGGACATCCCTGCCCGCTGCTAATCGGTTGGATGGAGCCATATGTCGCAGCGGCACATGTTTGCCTCCTACCAGGAGGAACTCCATGGATGCAAGGTAATAGAGATCCGATGAAGCAACTCGAGGCGATCGAGTGGCCGGACGACGTTATGCGCAACGAACCAGGTTGCAGCAGCCAATTCCAAAGCTATACGCCTGCCGCTGCCGCACACGCGGTCGCTCTCGTGGCAGAAAATGTCCTAGATCTGGTTGACGGAACTCCTACGGCGAGGGTAGTAAGCTGGGTGCGAGGCCAGCGCTTTTTAGACAAGCATCGGCTAGGCCTGGTACTCCGTGATTGGGCCCTATCTGCAACATCGCTCGATGGCGTCATATTGACTCGCTCATTCCCGTGATTCGAATCTTCTTTTACCCTGATTCTACGCGCTACATCCTGCTTACAGAGTCGGCGCTTGTCCATATGTATGGGCATGCCCAGCGCTGGCCTTGGCAAAAGGAAGCAGGAGGCGAAATATTCAGTGCCGCACCAGATGCTGCGGGTCTCATAGTTAGCTCGGCAACCGGACCAAGTCCCGGTGACCGACGCAGTAGACATGCTTGGAATCCAAACATTGCTAGCTCTGACAAGAATCGGCAGACTGAATTCGCTGCTGGGAGACACGCTGTAGGACTGTGGCATACACACCCTCAGCAGTCGCCATCACCTTCGTCCTTGGACCATTCGACAACTCTAGAATATCTAGATGCGTTTCGAGGCGAACGATCACGATACCTGATGATAATTATCGGCAATCATGGCACCCCTCCGTCAATGGGGGTTTGGGTAGCCTCCCCGGAGCAGCGAGATGGCTGGATCAAACTATGCGAATCTATTGCGCCATAGCGTCGTCGCAAGTTAAATTTCGTCCTTCGTGCCGAGCCATTTTTCCACCAACGATCGGTTGAAGCCTATTTAGAAATAAAAAGCCGATTTTCATCGGCCTTTTGTTTGCTGGTGAAACCTCATAAACACGGGGGTTTCAGTCTCATTTATTTGAAAAAAATCTCAACTATTCTGAGAACCTACACAACATCAAACATCAATATTCCCAGCCTGCAAAGCATTCAACTCAATAAACGCCCGCCGAGGCTCCACGTCATCCCCCATCAGCGTAGTAAAGATCTGATCCGCAGCAATAGCATCCTCAATCTGCACCTTCAGCAAGCGCCGCACGGTCGGGTCCATCGTGGTTTCCCATAGCTGCGAGGGGTTCATTTCGCCCAGGCCCTTGTAGCGCTGCTTCGATACGCCGCGTTCGGCTTCGTCGCGCAGCCAGGTCATGGCTTGGTGGAAGTCGGCGATGCCTTGTTCCTTGGTTTTTTCGCCGCTGCCTCGACGCACCAGGGCGCCGGGACCGATCAGGCCTTTGAAGGTGGCGGCGGCGGCGGCGAGGATGGTGTAGTCGGGGCCGTGGACGAAGTCGGCGTCGATCACGGTGGCCTTGATGTTGCCGTGGAACAGGCGGTGGATGCGCAGCATGTGCTTGTCGGACAGTTCGTCCGACGCGGTTTCCACGGTGACGGCGGGGTCGTTGACGGCTTTGGCAAGTGCTGCTGCCGATTGTTCGGCGTCGGCCAGGGTGTCCAGCTTCAGGGTGACGCCGTTCATGATGGCGGTCAGCGCCGCCGAGTCGAAGGCGCGCGTCAGGCGCATGATGATGGCGTTGGCGGTGTTGAATTGGCGCACCAGTTCGGCGAGGGCGTCGCCGCTGATCGGGTCGGCGTTTTCGGCCGGCACGAGGGCCGCTTCGTTCAGGGCGATCTGCATCATGTAGCTGGCTTCTTCGACGTCGTCCTTCAGATAACGCTCGTCGCGGCCGTGTTTGACTTTGTAGAGCGGCGGCTGGGCGATGTAGACGTGGCCGCGCTCAACCAGCAGCGGCATCTGGCGATACAACAGCGTCAGCAGCAGGGTGCGGATGTGGGCGCCGTCGACGTCGGCGTCGGTCATGATGATGATGCGGTGGTAGCGCAGCTTGTCGATGTTGAATTCGTCGGCGCCGATACTGGTGCCCAGAGTGGCGATGAGCGTGGTGATCTGCTCGGACGAAAGCATTTTCTCGAAGCGGGCTTTTTCCACGTTCAATACCTTGCCGCGCAGCGGCAGGATGGCCTGGAATTTGCGGTCGCGCCCCTGCTTGGCGGAGCCGCCTGCGGAGTCACCCTCGACGATGTAGAGTTCGCACAGGGCGGGGTCTTTTTCCTGGCAGTCGGCCAGTTTGGCCGAGAGGCCGAGGCCGTCCATGACGCCTTTGCGGCGCGTCAGTTCGCGCGCCTTGCGTGCGGCTTCGCGCGCGCGCGCGGCTTCGACGATCTTGCCGCAGATGATCTTGGCGTCGTTCGGTTTTTCGGCCAGGAAATCGGTCAGGGTCTTGGCGACGATTTCTTCCACCGGGCCGCGCACTTCACTGGAGACGAGCTTGTCCTTGGTCTGCGAGCTGAACTTGGGTTCAGGCACTTTGACGGAGAGCACGCAGGTCAGGCCTTCGCGCATGTCGTCGCCGGCGATTTCCACTTTGGCTTTCTTGGCGAAGTCGTGCTCGTCGATGTATTTGTTGATGACGCGCGTCATGGCGGCGCGCAGGCCGGTCAGGTGGGTGCCGCCGTCGCGCTGCGGGATGTTGTTGGTGAAGCACAGCACCTGTTCGTTGTAGGCGTCGTTCCATTGCATGGAGACGTCGACGGTGATGTTGGTGCCCTGGTCGGATTGGCGCTCGCCCGTGGCCTGGAAGATGGTCGGGTGCAGCACGCTCTTGTTCTTGTTGATGTATTCGACGAAGCCGCGCGTGCCGCCTTCGAAGGCGAAGTCTTCTTCCTTGCCGTTGCGCTGGTCGGTCAGCTTGATGTGCACGCCATTGTTGAGGAAGGACAGTTCGCGGATGCGCTTGGCCAGGATTTCGTAGTGGAATTCGATGTGGTTGAAGATTTCCTCGTCGGCCCAGAAGTGGACTTCGGTGCCGCGCTTGTCGGTGTCACCGGTGACCTTGATCGGGGACGTGGCGACGCCGTCGATGACTTCGATTTCGCGGTTTTGCGGTATGCCCTTGGCGAATTCCATCTGGTGCACCTTGCCGTCGCGCCGCACTGTGAGGCGCAGCAGCTTGGAGAGGCCGTTGACGCACGAGACGCCGACGCCGTGCAGGCCACCTGACACCTTGTAGGAGTTCTGGTCGAATTTGCCGCCGGCGTGCAGCTCGGTCATGACGATTTCGGCGGCGCTGCGCTTGGGGTCGTGCTTGTCGTCCCACTTGATGCCGGTGGGGATGCCGCGGCCGTTGTCGGTCACGGAAATCGAGTTGTCGGAATGGATGGTGACGTGGATTTCGGTGCAGTGGCCGGCCAGCGATTCGTCGATCGAGTTGTCCAGCACTTCAAAAACCAGGTGATGCAGGCCGGTGCCGTCGGAAGTGTCGCCGATGTACATGCCGGGGCGCTTGCGCACCGCTTCCAGGCCTTCGAGGATCTGGATCGAAGACACGCCGTAGGATTCGCTCTTGCCGTTTGCTGCGGAAGGATTGGCTTCGGGGTTGCCGTTCGGGAGTTCGTTAGGGTTTGCGGACATGGACTGCTTTCACTTTGGTTGTTGCTACTGCAAAATTCGGTGTTTCTAAAATGCGGCAAAGGGGCCTAAGCCCCATTTTGCTGTCTTTGTTTTTGGTTCCCCTCGCCCGCAGGCGGGAGAGGGGCTAGGGGTGAGGGAGGTTCTATGGAATGCGATGGTGATGCTCTCGATTCCTTGAGCTACTCTTGTTGCAGGGAGGATTTGCACCTCACATGCAGGCGAGGCATAACCTCCCTCACCCCCGGCCCCTCTCCCGCCTGCGGGCGAGGGGAGAAAATCAAATGCGCATCGGCATCACCACGTATTTGAAGTCGGCATTCTCCGGCACCGTGATCAGGGCCGACGAATTGGCGTCGCCCAAGGCCACGTTGATGTTGTCACCCTTCAAGTTGTTCAGCACGTCGAGCAGATAGGTGACGTTGAAGCCGATGTCGACCGTTTCGCCGCCGTAATCGATTTCGAGTTCTTCGACCGCTTCTTCCTGGTCGGCGTTGGTCGAGCTGATCTTGATGCTGCCGGGGCTGACCACGCAGCGCACGCCCTTGAACTTGTCGGAGGTCATGATGGCGGCGCGCTGCAGCGAGCGGAGCAGGGTATCGCGGCTGACGGTGAAGCTATTCTTGTAGCCCTTGGGCACGACGCGCGTGTAGTCGGGGAACTTGCCTTCGACGAGCTTGGAGATCAGTTCGATGTCGGCGAACTTGAGCTTGATCTGGTTGTTGGCGATCGACACATCGACCGGCTGGTCGCTGTCGTCCAGCAGGCGTTGCAACTCCAGAATGGTCTTGCGCGGGATGATGACTTCCTGGCGCTGGAAATTCTGGTCGGTCTCGACCTGGCAGAACGCGAGGCGGTGGCCGTCTGTGGCGACCGCGATGATGTTCTTGCCGTCCACCACCAGCAGCAGGCCGTTCAGGTAATAACGGATGTCTTGCTGCGCCATGGCGAAGTGCACCATGTTGAACAGGTGCTTGAGCGTCTTTTGCTGCAAGGTCACCTTGGCGTTGTAGTGTTCGGCTTCGGCTACGGTGGGAAATTCTTCGGCGGCCAGCGTTTGCAGGGCGAAGCGCGACTTGCCCGATTGCACCGTCATGCGCTTGTTGGCCAGCGTAAGCGAGACTTCGCCGGATTCAGGCAGGGCGCGCAGGATGTCGAGCAATTTGCGCGCGGCCACGGTGGTGGCGGCCACTTCGCCGCCGCTGCCGACGTCGGCGTGCGTGGTGATCTGCACCTCGATGTCGGTAGACAGGAATGAGACTTTCTCGCCGTCCTTGCGGATGAGGATATTGGCCAGAATCGGCAAGGTGTGCCGACGCTCGACAATACCACTCACGATTTGCAGGGGCCGGAGCAGGGTGTCCCGGCTGGTTTTGACCAATTGCATAGGGCTCCTTGTGGGTATTTATTTAACGGGTCGCGAATTTGCTGACAACACTATCCGGGTCTTACGCGATCACCTTTCAATCGCACCGCATCCCCCTTGATAAGTCGGGTACAGCCACACACAAACCGTCTCCCCTGAACACGGGATTTTCAGGCGGTTTTCCGCATCCCTTATTGTGACAGAAAAGCCGCCTCAATAACGTATTGACCACCCTTTTTCCAGCCGGATTTGTTTTGCCGGCAAGAAAAGAAATTCGCCGCTATTCACAAACTACCCCATGCTTTTCCACACACTTATCAACAAAGTTATCCACAGGCCGATAGGCAACTGGTTTAGCGGGATTTTCGGCTCGCTTTTTGCCCACATTTCAGATGAAAACGACCTTGGGTCAACCCTTGAGCGTCTGTTCCAGCACGTGCAATTCGTGGTTGATTTCAGGATTCTTGCTGCGGTCGGCAGCGATTTTCCGTACGGCATGCAGCACCGTGGTGTGGTCGCGGCCGCCAAAGAGTTCGCCGATTTCAGGCAAACTCTTCTGCGTCAGCTCCTTGGCGAGGTACATGGCGATCTGGCGCGGCCGCGCGATATTGGCCGGACGTTTCTTGGAATACATGTCCGCGACCTTGATATTGAAGAAGTCGGCCACGGTTTTCTGGATGTTTTCGACCGAAATCTGCCGGTTTTGCACGGTCAGCAAGTCTTTCAGGGCATCCTTGACGACGTCGATCGTGATGTCCTTGCCGTGGAAACGCGAGTAGGCGAGGATCTTGCGCAGGGCGCCTTCGAGCTCGCGCACGTTGGAGCGCAGATGCTTGGCGACAAAAAATGCCACGTCGTCGGACATCTGCACGCCTTCGGATTGAGCCTTTTTGAGCAAGATCGCTACCCGCATCTCGAGCTCGGGCGGTTCGACGGCAACCGTCAGACCGGAGTCGAAACGCGAAATCAACCGGTCATCCATGCCGGTGATTTCCTTCGGATAGGTGTCGCTGGTGATGATGATTTGTTTCTTCGCTGCAATCAATGCTTCGAAGGCGTAGAAGAATTCTTCCTGTGTGCGGTTCTTGCCGCCGAAGAATTGGATATCGTCGATCAAGAGCAGATCGAGCGAATGATAATAGCGCTTGAAGTCGTCGAAACCCTTGCGTTGGTAAGCAGTCACTACGTCGCGAACGTATTGTTCAGCATGGATGTAGCGAATCTTGACGTTGGGGTTGTCGGCCAGCACCTGGTTGCCGATGGCGTGGATCAAGTGGGTCTTGCCCAAGCCGACGCCGCCGTACAGGAACAGCGGGTTGTACGATACGCCAGGATTGTTGGCCACCTGGATCGCCGCGGCGCGCGCCAATTGGTTGGCCTTGCCTGTTACGAAGCTGTCGAAGGTCAGGGCAGTATTGATGCGGCTTTGCTCGCGACGCGGATTGCTGTCGGACAACATTTCGGCCGCATTCACATACGCATTGGCACTCATGCCACCCATGACACGTTCGGGGATGCCGGCCATGCCAACACCTTCGCCGCCTTCACCGGCCGCAACCGGTGCGAGCATGTTGGGCTTCCTGGCATTGGTGCGCGGGTCGAGCACGAATTGCACGTCGACCGCCGATTCGTAATGCTCGACCGCCAGCGCGGTGATGCGATTGGCGAACTGGGTCTTGACCCAATCGAGCTTGAACCGGTTCGGCGCGGCGATACGCAGCCGGCCTTCCTCGTAGTCGAGGGGAATCAGCGGCTTGATCCACGCGCTATATTGTTGCGGAGTCAGCTCCTGCTCCAGCCTTGCGGAGCAAGCCTGCCAAAAATTTTCCATGAATCAATATTCTGTGAGGTGTGGGGGGTTAAGTTATTGTTGCCATTCCGGACAGGCTTTTGGCCGCCCTCGGGCTTGCCACACGGTCGCGCTATTCTACCCCCGCGGGGCAGAGTTATCCACAGGCTTGATGAAGATTTTCTTGAGATTTTTCGTGATTTTTGGCTTGCCAAAATGGGGGATTTCTGCAAGCTCGGATTGGCTGAAATCGGGAAGTTGCAGGATCGATAAAACGCGCTGCCGAACGCAAGTCGCGCCGGTAAGAATAGTAGCTTGGTGCGGGGCATGGCAGCGCCCGGCCCAACTTTCCGTTTACCCAACAGCCGCACAAATCCCGGTGCATAACTCACCTAAATGATTGACAAGCAAGGGAAAAATGCTGTCTAATTCAGGGTTCACTCCCGCGATGTTGGAATTTCTGTTGTGGCCTCAAGGCAGCTCAGCAGCTCAGCATGCGCCGGCAAGCTTTAACAAAGCCTGGCGTTGGGCGTGATGATCCGATTTATTTTTTGCTGATTAGCGAGTCCACAATGAAACGTACTTACCAACCCTCCGTTGTCCGCCGCAAGCGCACGCATGGTTTCCGCGCTCGTATGGCAACCCGTGGCGGCCGTGCCGTGTTGAACGCACGTCGCGCCAAGGGCCGCAAGCGCCTGGCTGTAGCTTAAGCCTGGCAAACCGGCTTGTGCTGGCGTGACCGGCGATCGCCAGACTTCTTCGCACGCTTATCTGCAAGATTACTCGCGCGATCGGCGAATCGTAAAAACGGATGAGTTTTCATCCGTTTTTCGTTTGCGCCCAGTGCAACGGACAGCACATTTTGTGCTTTATACCCGCGCCAACCAATTAGCGCACGCCCGTTTGGGCGTGGTCGCGGCCAAGCGCTTTGCGCCGCGTGCCGTGACCCGCAATGCCATCAAGCGGATTTCCCGCGAGCTGTTCCGCCAAGCCGCACTGCCTGCCATTGATTGCATCGTGCGCTTGTCGCAGCCGGTCAACACCAAGGCCGGCCCGGCCGTGACAGCCGCATTGAAGCGTGCGCTGCGCGAGGAATTGTCGCGCCTGTTCGCTGCGCAACTGGTGCGGGAGCAACCGTGAGATCGGCCATGAAATTTGCCGCCTCAGCGCTGCCCCGAAAGATACTGCTGGGGCTCGTGCGCGGCTACCAGATTGCGATCAGCCCGATGTTCGGCCCGAGCTGCCGCTTTTATCCCACCTGCTCGAACTACGCGATGGATGCAATACGCGAGCACGGCGCCCTGAAAGGCGCTATGCTGGCGGCCGTGCGACTGGCCAAGTGCCATCCCTGGCATCCGGGCGGGTTCGATCCCGTGCCGGGCAAGAACAACCGGCACGACGACTCCACCGCCTGCAATTGCCGGCATCACTGAATTCCCTGCTTACTCTTGGTTTGAAACACTATGGATATCAAACGTGGCTTACTGTGGTTTGTGCTCCTGTTTTCCCTGCTGACGCTGTGGAATAACTGGAACGTCTATAACGGCAAAGCGCCTCTGTTCGGCGCAAAACCGCCGGCAGAAGCCAGCCTGCCCAATGCCCCGGCTGCGGCCTCGGCCGGCGCAACGGCTGCCGGCACGCCGGCGGGCGCGGCGGCAAGCGCGACGGCAACTGCTGCGCCTGTCGATGCGTTCAAGGCGGAAGACGTGGTCGTCACCACCGACGTGTTCAAGGCCACCTTCGACACCGCCGGCGCCAAGCTCAAGCGCCTTGAACTGCTGCAATACCAGGAAACCAAGGCCGAGTGGCTGGGCGACGTGGTCATGGACAAATTCCGCGGCACGAACGACAAGGCGCCGCCCAAGAACGTGGTGATCTTCGACAACACCCCGGAATCGACCTATCTCGCCGAAACCGGCTTGACCGGCGCCGGCCTGCCCGGCATCGACAGCGGCTACACTGTGCGTCCCGGCGCACGCGCGCTCGACAACGGCGACACCTTGCAATTGGTATTCGACGCGGAAAAGAACGGCGTCAAGCTGACCAAGACCTTCACCTTCAAGCGCGGCCAATATGCCATCGCCGTGAAGCATGAAGTGACCAACAACACGGCTGCCGCGATTGCGCCGACCCTGGACATGCGCCTGGTGCGCGACGGCACGCTGCCGAAGAATCCGCGCTTTGCGCCGAATCCCTACACCGGCCCGGCGGCGTCCTCCGAGAACAAGGCGTTCGAAAAGCAACCGTTCGATAAGATCGCCAAGAACGAAGAGCTCTCGATCAAGCAATCGAACAATGGCTGGGTCGCCATGGTCCAGCATTTCTTCGTCTCGGCCTTCGTGCCGCCGACCAACACGGCGCGCGAGGTGTACACCAAGACCGTGGGCACCAATCTGTACGCCATCGGCAATACGCTGCACTACCCCAGCATTGCGCCGGGCGCCACCGCCGCCATCGACGCGACACTATATTCCGGCCCGCAGGACACCGATGCACTCGACAAGGTCGCGCCCAACCTCGACCTGACGCGCGACTACGGCACCTACTTCACCTTCGTCGCCAAGCCGATCTTCTCCATCATGAACATGCTGCACAAGTTCGTCGGCAACTGGGGCTGGACCATCATCGTCTTCACCGTGCTGATGAAGATCGCCCTGTTCCCGCTCTCGGCCTCGAGCTTCCGCAGCATGGCCAAGACCAAGCAGCTCCAGCCGAAGATGCAATCGATCCGCGAGCGCTACAAGGAAGATCCGCAAAAGATGAACCAGGCGATGATGGAGCTGTACAAGACCGAAAAGATCAACCCCATCGGCGGCTGCCTGCCGATGCTGGTGCAGATGCCGATCTTCATCGCGCTGTACTCGGTGCTCTCGGCTTCCGTCGAAACGCGCGACGCCGCCTGGATCGGCTGGGTGCACGACCTCTCCACGCCCGACCCCTACAGCATCCTGCCGATCATCATGGCGTGCTTGAGCTTCCTGCAAATGCGCTTGAGCCCGGCGCCGCCCGACCCGATGCAAGCCAAGGTCATGATGTTCATGCCGCTGATGTTCTCGGTCATGTTCTTCATGTTCCCCTCGGGCGTGGTGCTGTACTACGTGGTCAACACGCTGCTCTCGATCGCGCAGCAGCAGTTCGTCAACAAGAAACTACTGGGCGAACCGAAGAAGGCGTAAGCCTCGGCGTCGCCAATCAAGCCCGCGCCTGTGCGCGGGCTTTTTCTTTGCGGATTGAATGGTTGCCAACTCTTGAATCAACGATCTGCGACGGCCGGACTTCCCTCTCCCGCAGGCGGGAGAGGGGTGGGGGTGAGGGCGCTAGCGAGCAGACTAGGGTTGTATAGTGCAGCCAAAGCGCAATTTCCCTCATCGGATCGCCGCCCGCCCTGCCCCTCTCCCGCCCACGGGCAAGAGGTTCCAAACCCTCGCACGCACTTGTGGGTAACGATCAGTTCCGCAGGCGGGTGTCATAGCGAATCGTACGAGATACGGCGACCCAAGCGCCTTCATACGTCCCTTATTCGCGTGGCGTGCTCGTACCTGTTCCTTGATGATGCCTACCTGTCCCAATACGGCACGTCGCCGAAGTGCTCGAACAGGTGATCGATGAATACCCGTACCTTGGGTTGCATGTAGCGGTGCGGCACATACATGGCGTAGAGCGCCTGGTCCGGATTCGAGCGGTGCCCGGCCAGCACTTCGACAAGACTCCCGCTCTTCAATTCCTCATACACCGCGTAGGTGGGAAACATGGCGATCCCGGCGCCGTCGATGGCCATGGCATGCAGCACGTCCTGGTTGTTGACGCGGCAATTGCCCGTCACCGGCACGCTCACTTCGCGGCTTCCCACTCTGAAGCGCCAGCCGCCGCGCTTGGCCGGCAAACCCTGGTACATCAGGCAATTATGCTGCAACAAGTCTTGCGGCGTTGCCGGCGTGCCGCGCTGCGCCAGGTAGGCGGGCGCGGCGCACAGCACCCAGCGCATCGGCGCGATCTTGCGCGCCACCATGCCCGGCGCGGGGTCGGCGCTGATGCGCAAGGCCAGGTCGTAACCTTCCTCGACCAAGTCCACCGCGCGGTCGCTGGCGTTCAACTCGATCTCGACTTGCGGATAGCGCTTCTGGAACGACTGCAACAACGGCGCCAGGTGCAGCGAGGCAAAGATCACCGGCGAGGTAAACTTGAGAATGCCGCGCGGCTCGGCTTGCAATTGCTTGACCGTATCGAGCGCTGTGCCGATCTGCTGTTCGATGCGCGCGCAATGTTCGTAGAACGCGCTGCCGATCTCGGTCAGGCCAAGGCTGCGCGTGGTGCGATGGAGCAGGCGCACGCCCAGCCCCGCTTCGAGCTGGCTCACCTGCTTGCTGACTTGCGACTTGGAACTGCCTAGCTGCCGGGCGGCAGCGGAAAAGCTCTTGGTTTCGACCACCTTGACGAAGGTCATCATTTCGGCCAGCCGGTCCATAAAAAGCCTCATAGATTGTCCACATATGAGAACAATCTTATTCCATTTTGCTGGATTGTAAAGATTTGGGAACCGATCATACTGTGCTCCATTGGCGCCAAGTGGCGCCCGCAGGAGAGCAACATGAATTCGACCACCTTGAAAACCTGTTCCGGCCGCTTTGACGTGGCATTGGCAAAGGGCGGCCATGCGCGCATGCAGGATGCGCTGGGCTGGCGCGTGACGGCGGCCGACGGCATGCTCTGGGTCACACAGGACGGCGACCGGCGCGACGTGGTGCTCAAGACCGGTGAAAGCTTTGCCTTCGACCGGCCCGCGGCCCTGATTTCGGCGCTGGGCACGGCATGCGCACAATTCGCGCAAGTGCAAGGCGCAGCCGTATCGTCCGCCACACCA
>OUWB010369400.1_pt1 | contig 82211 bp, 90 predicted proteins | sample 1779821 | NCBI WGS metagenome assembly OUWB01 (sample SAMEA3914806, study PRJEB12502) | metagenome | biome: forest; material: soil | place: Canada | collected 2011-08-03 | depth 0.1 m
CCACTTGATCATGGACAACTATGGCACGCATAAGACAGAAAAGGTGCGCGCCTGGTTTGCTGCCAGAGCTCGCTATCACGTGCATTTCACCCCTACATCGGCGTCATGGCTCAATCTGGTAGAGCGCTTCTTTGGGCAAATCAGCGAGAAATGGATCAAACGGACCGCACACACCAGCGTGATCGACCTGGAGCGCTCCATCAGGCATTACATCGAACTACATAACGAAAACCCCAAGCCCTTCGTTTGGCACAAATCGGCTGAAACAATTCTGGCCTCGGTCGGCAGGGCGGCTGCAAAATTTAATTAAACTTATTTTTGAGACACCACACTAGGATTACCTCTTTTATGGAGCGATGAATTCATGAGCGTAATCGATTCGAAAGTCGTCAACATCGACGCATTAAAGCTGGAGCACTTCGAAAAAGGCGAAACATTCGCCAGCAAATCCGCACGCATCGGCCCCCTGCTCGGCGCCAAAGACCTCGGTTATTCCTACGACATCGTCCCGCCAGGCAAACGCTCCAGCCCCTTCCACAGCCATCGCGGCGAAGAAGAGATGTTCTTTATCATGAAGGGGACCGGCACCCTGCGCTACGGCAGCGAAACGCGAACCATCCGCGCCGGCGACGTCATCTGCTGCCCCACAGGCGGCCCGGAAACCGCGCACCAGATCATCAACGATTCCGATGCTGAATTGGCTTATCTATCGGTCAGTACCATGATGCCGGCTGAGGTTTGCGAATATCCCGATTCGAAGAAAATCGGAGCGTTTGGGGGTGGGGTGCGGCATATGACGCTGGTTGAGCATCATGTGGATTATTGGGTGGATGAATTGCCGTAACAAGGTAGGGTGGAAAAGCGCAGCGCCTTCCGCCGTATGTTTTGTTACACCGTTCTCGTCGGTGACGGAATCGACCCGATCGCTGGTGCAATCGATCTGATCAACCTGATGCCGCCAGTGAGAATTACATACTCCTTCAACCGCCCATTCACGATAGAAAATAGCGCGCACGCTGCGCGCGCCCAGCTTTCATCTTCCGTTTTCTCAATGTCGGCGGATTTGAACAGACGGGAAAAGAATTAAGTCATGGCACGAGTTATCCGAGATGGAAATGCCGACGAAGTATGCTGCCATGGAAAGGTTTGCTTGGCAACATGGGCAAGTGGTTGTACGTGGGGATGCGAGCCACGTCAGACGGATGGCCGCCCGACCCTGCTAACTCAAACGCAGCCAAATCACGACCTACCTCACCCCCTCCCCTCTCCCGCCTGCGGGCGAGGGGCGATCGGCCAGTCGCCGGAATACGATCGACTGTCATCGTCCGGAGTCTCAACAGCGCGCATCTTTCATGTTCCGCGACCGTGCAATCTCACGGGCACTCTTCGTTGAGGAATCGCACAAACGTCGCATACTCCTTGCGCCGCTGCACCCCGCCCTCATTGACATTGGAATAAAAAAACCACTCACGCGGCGGGGAGTTGAGGCGTTCCAGCATTTTGTCCATCTGGGCGCGGATTTCGGCGAGGGGGCCTTGTTGGGCGATGGCTGGGTTGGGTGGGGTGGCGTTTTTGTCTGGCTTGGCTTCGAGGTAGACGTCCTGCGGGGCCATCTTGGTCAATTCGGGGAAGTGCAGGGTCAGGCATTCGAGGCCGCCTGAGGTGGAGTTCTTGATGGCGAGCTTGAAGGTGATGGAGCCGTAGGTGGCAACGAGGTGCCAGGCGTGGCCGGTGATTTCGAATTTCTTGGCGGCGAAGTAGCCTTTGAATTCCTTGGCGGCTTCGTTGACGGCGGCTTGCTTGGAAGCGGCTTCCTTGGCGGTGACCTGGAGGGCCATTTTGTCCAGTTCGGCTTTGGCGCTTTCTACTTGCAGCATTTCTTCGATGGTTAGTTTCATGGACTGCTCTCTGAATGGTTCTATTCGGCTGCTTGTGTTGATTCCAGCAAGCACAACCTACAACTTCATGCGTTTAGCCCGTCATCCCCGTGAAAACGGGGATCCACATTACAATCCGCAACCGTAGCGCTGTGGGTCCCCGTTTTCACGGGGACGACGAATTTATTGAAGCACGTAGAGAAAGCGCTATCGTCCGATGGTGGGACGGGCATCGCTATGCTTCGTTTTCCACTTCGACTTACTTCGCTTCTTCTATCCACGCCGCCTGGATCGCTTCAAGGACCTTTTCCCCGCCGCGCGTATGGTCGTCGTCGAATTCTTCCAGGCCGATAACCCAATTATGCAGATCGGTGAAGCGGATGGTCAAGGGGTTGGTGTCGGGGTATTTGTCGTACAGGGCTTCGGCGATTTGGGTGATGTCTGACCATTTCATGGCGGGCCTCAGTGGTTTTCGCTGGCGTGGTTGATGGTGTATTTGGGGATTTCCACGACGAGGTCGGTGTCGGCGACCAGGGCCTGGCAGGACAGGCGCGATTGGGCTTCGAGGCCCCAGGCGCGGTCTAGCAGGTCTTCTTCCTTTTCTTCGGCGTCTTCGAGCGACTGAAAGCCTTCGCGCACGATAACGTGGCAGGTGGTGCAGGCGCAGGATTTTTCGCAGGCGTGTTCGATGTCGATGTCGTGTTCCAACAGGACGTCGCAGATCGATTTGCCGACCGGGGCGTCGTCGATGACGGCGCCGTCGGGGCAGAGGGTGGCGTGGGGCAGTATGACGATTTGGGGCACTTGTGAACTCCTGAACTTCTACACTTGATCGATGGTTTTGCCGGCCAGGGCGGTGCGCACGCTGCGGTCCATGCGGCGGGCGGCGAAGTCTTCGGTGCCGGCGGCTAACGCATCGACGGCGGCCTTAATCGCCACGTGGTCGCTGCCTTGGATGTGGTCACGCACAGCTGCCATGAGAGTTTCCATGGCGGCGCGCTCCTCGGCGGACAATAGTTCGGCGTCGGCATCCAACGCCGATTGCGTAGCGAGCAGGATGCGTTCGGCTTCGACCTGTTCTTCGCGCAGGGCGCGCGCCTGCATGTCGTGTTCGGCGGACTTGAACGAGTCTTGCAGCATCTGGGCGATCTGGTCGTCGGCCAGGCCGTAGGACGGCTTGACTTCGATCGAGGCTTCGACGCCGGAGCGCAGTTCGCGTGCCGATACACTGAGCAAGCCGTCGGCATCGACCTGATAGGTGACGCGCACGCGCGCGGCGCCCGCTGCCATGGGCGGGATGCCGCGCAGCTCGAAGCGCGAGAGCGAGCGGCAGTCGGTCACGAGTTCGCGTTCGCCCTGCACGACGTGGATCGCCATGGCGCTCTGGCCGTCCTTGTAGGTGGTGAATTCTTGGGCACGGGCGCAAGGGATGGTGGAATTGCGCGGGATGACTTTTTCGGTCAGGCCGCCCATGGTTTCGATGCCGAGCGAGAGCGGGATGACATCCAGGAGCAGCCAGTCGTCGCCGGCGGCGCGGTTGCCTGCCAGCAGATTGGCCTGGATCGCGGCGCCCAGGGCCACGACCTTGTCGGGGTCGATGTTGGCCAGAGGCGTGGTCTGGAAGTATTTGCCCACGGCCTTGCGCAGGTGCGGCATGCGCGTGGCGCCGCCGACCAGCACCACGCCGTCGATGTCTTCAATCGTCAGGCTGGCGTCGCGCAGGGCTTTTTTGGTCGGCGCGAGCGTCTTGTTGACGAGGTGCTCGGTGATTTCGGCGAACTTGGCGGCGGAGAGTTTGAGGTGCACCTGTTCGCCCGTCGTCAGCGCCGCATCGATGTGGGTTTCGTTCTTGGTCGAGAGCAGTTCCTTGGCTTCGCGCGCCTTGACCATGAGGAGGCTGGTGTCTTGCTCGTTGAGCGGGGCGAGCTTGGCTTGTTCGATGATCCAGCAGAAGGTGCGGTGGTCGAAGTCGTCGCCGCCCAGGGCCGAATCGCCGCCCGTCGCGAGCACTTCGAAGACGCCCTTGGAGAGTTTGAGGATGGAGATGTCGAAGGTGCCGCCGCCCAGGTCATAGACGGCGTAAATGCCTTCGGAGCCGTTGTCGAGGCCATAGGCAATGGCGGCAGCCGTGGGTTCGTTCAGCAGGCGCAGCACGTTGATGCCGGCCAGTTTGGCGGCGTCTTTCGTTGCCTGGCGCTGGGCGTCGTCGAAGTAGGCGGGCACGGTGATGACGGCGCCCACCAGATCGTCGCCCAAGGCATCTTCGGCGCGCTGGCGCAGGGTGGCCAGGATTTGCGCGGAGACTTCGACCGGGCTTTTGACGCCGGCAACCGTCTTCAATTGCACCATGCCGGGCGAGTCGAGGAAGTCGTAGGGCAGGTTCTCGGCGTAGGCGATGTCTTTCAGGCCGCGCCCCATGAAGCGCTTGACCGAGACGATGGTGTTCTTGGGGTCGGTGGTCTGCGCTTCCTGCGCGACGTGGCCGATCCTGGCGTGGCCGTTGGGCAGGTAGCGCACCACCGACGGCAAGAGCGGCTGGCCGTCTTCGTCGTGCAGGACTTCGGGGATGCTGTTGCGCACGGTCGCGACGAGCGAGTTGGTGGTGCCCAGGTCGATGCCGACGGCCAGCCGGTGCTGGTGCGGCGCGGTGGACATGCCCGGTTCGGATATTTGCAGGAGTGCCATCAGGGTTCAAGCAGTTCAAAAAGTTGGGAGATTTCGGCGCCGAATTTGTCGAGGAACATGAGCTGGCGGATGGCCTTGGCTGCCTCGGCGTAGTCGGCGGCGTCGAGCTTGGTTGCGACGTCCTGGATTTGCGCCTTGCTGGCTTCGCGCAGTTCGCGGTTCAGGACTTCGAGGGCGTCGATGTCTTTGTCGGCGCGGATTTCGTCCAATGTTTCGCGCCATTCCATCTGCTGCATGAGGAAGGCGCGCGGCATGGCGGTGTTGGATTCGGTTTCGAGATCGACGCCGTGCAGTTCGCACAGGTAGGTGGCGCGTTTTAGCGGGTCTTTCAGCGTTTGATAAGCCTCGTTGGCGCGCGTGGCCCATTGCATGGCGACGCGTTTTTCGCTGTCGCTACCGGTGACGAATTTGTCGGGGTGGACTTGGGATTGCACGCGGCGGTAGGCTTGGTCGAGGGCTGTGGGGTCGACTGTGAATTGCTGCGGGAGGTTGAAGAGGTCGTAGTGGGATTGCATGATGTTAACTCCCCTCTCCCGCGGACGGGAGAAGGGTGGGGGTGAGGGAAGTCGAGTTATCGGCTACGCCGGATAGGGGGAGACTGTTCGCAATCGCCCTCACCCCTGGCCTACGCGGCCCGCCCATCCCGCCCGTGGGCGAGGGGTTCTTATCCGTAGTCAACGCCAAATAGATGGCTTCCATCACTGCTTCCGTCTCGCTCAACACCTGGTTATTCCAAAATCGCAAATTAGTGATGCCCTGCTCCTGCAACCATGCCGAGCGAGTAAGATCATACCCTTCCTGTTCGATGTGTTGCGAGCCGTCGAGTTCGATGCATAGGCGATGATCGTCGCAATAGAAGTCGAGGATGTAGCAGCCTAGCGGGTGTTGGCGGCGGAATTTGGCGTCTACAAGTCGGCGACCGCGCAGCAATCGCCACATCAGAGCCTCGGCATCTGTCATGCCGTGGCGCATTTCCCTCGCCCATTGGCGCAGGTCGTCGGGCAAGCTATCGGGATATTGTCGGGTGTAATTATTCAAGGGAGCGCCGCGCTTGCCGAAACTCCCCTCTCCCGCAGGCGGGAGAGGGGTGGGGGTGGGGGGCGTCGCGCTTTGACTCTCTCTTTTCAAGCTGAGCCAGATCGCGATCCCCCTCACCCCTGCCCCTCTCCCGCCTGCGGGAGAGGGGTTCTATATTGCTCTCGCTTGCGAGAGGTGTTCCATGTTGCTTATGATCGCAAGAAGAACGAATCCGTTTGCGGGAATCCATTCACATCATCTTGCAAGCCAAATCAAATCCTGAAACTCTCCCCACACCCGCACTCATCCTTCACGTTCGGGTTGTTGAACTTGAAGCCCTCGTTCAACCCCTCGCGCGCAAAATCCAGCTCGGTGCCGTCGATGTAAGGCAGGCTCTTGGGGTCGACGAAGACCTTGATGCCGTGCGACTCAAACACGTTGTCCTCGCCGCCGACTTCATCGACATATTCCAGCTTGTAAGCCAGCCCGGAGCAGCCCGTGGTGCGCACGCCGAAGCGCAGGCCGAGGCCCTTGCCGCGCCGCTCGATGTAGCGGCCGACGTGCTTGGCGGCTTTTTCGGTCAGGGTGATTGCCATGCTTGTTCCTCAGGCCGTGACAGCCGTGCCGTGCTTGGCCTTGTAGTCTTCGACGGCGGCCTTGATTGCGTCCTCGGCCAGGATCGAGCAGTGGATCTTGACCGGCGGCAGGGCCAGTTCTTCGGCGATCTGGGTGTTCTTGATCGTCAAGGCTTGATCTAACGTCTTGCCCTTGACCCATTCGGTCACCAGCGACGACGAGGCAATGGCCGAGCCGCAGCCGTAGGTCTTGAACTTGGCGTCCTGGATCACGCCGTCGGCGCCGACCTTGATCTGCAGCTTCATCACGTCGCCGCAAGCGGGCGCGCCGACCATGCCGGTGCCTACCGTGTCGTCGCCCTTTTCGAAGGCGCCGACGTTGCGGGGGTTTTCGTAGTGGTCCAACACTTTTTCTGAATATGCCATTTGGTGCTCCTATTTATCGACTCCCCTCTCCCGTAGACGGGAGAGGGGTGGGGGTGAGGGGGGGCTGCGGTCTGACTCGGCTTGAAAAAGAGAGCCAATGCGCAACGCCCCTCATCCCCGACCCTTCTCCCGCCTGCGGGAGAAGGGGGGTTAACATCAATGTGCTGCCCACTGGATGGAGCTGATGTCAATCCCATCCTTATACATATCCCAAAGCGGCGACAATTCGCGCAGCTTGGCGACCTTTTCCTTGATCAGGTTGATCGTGAAATCGATGTCGTCTTCCGTGGTGAAGCGGCCGAAGGTGAAGCGGATCGAGCTGTGCGCCAGTTCGTCGCTGCGGCCCAGGGCGCGCAGCACGTAGGACGGTTCCAGGCTGGCCGAGGTGCAGGCCGAGCCTGACGACACCGCAAGGCCCTTGATCGCCATGATCAGCGATTCGCCTTCGACGTAGTTGAAACTCACATTCAAGTTGTGCGGCACGCGATGTTCGAGGTCGCCATTGATGTAGACCTCTTCCATGTCCTGCAAACCCTTGGCCAAGCGGTCGCGCAGCGCCTTGATGCGCACGATTTCGCCATCCATTTCTTCCTTGGCCAGGCGGAAGGCTTCGCCCATGCCGACGATCTGGTGCGTCGGCAGCGTGCCCGAACGCAGGCCGCGCTCATGCCCGCCGCCGTGCATCTGCGCTTCGATGCGCACGCGCGGTTTGCGGCGCACGTAGAGCGCGCCGACGCCCTTGGGGCCGTAGGTCTTGTGTGCGGTGAAGGTCATCAGATCGACCTTGGTGTTTTCCAGATCGATTGCGACCTTGCCGGTGGCTTGCGCCGCGTCGCAGTGGAAGATGATGCCCTTGCTGCGGCACAGCTCGCCGATTTCAGCGATCGGCTGGATCACGCCGATTTCATTGTTCACCAGCATGACGGACACGAGGATGGTGTCGGGGCGGATTGCGTCGGCCAGTTGCTGCACCGTGATCAATCCGTTGTCTTGCGGCTGCAGATACGTCGCTTCAAAGCCCTGGCGTTCCAGTTCGCGCACGGTGTCGAGCACGGCCTTGTGCTCGGTCTTCACCGTGATGATGTGCTTGCCCTTGGTTTTGTAGAATTGCGCCGCGCCCTTGATGGCGAGGTTGTTGCTTTCGGTGGCGCCCGAAGTCCAGATGATTTCGCGCGGGTCGGCATTGACCAGGGCGGCGACGTGGCCGCGCGCTTCCTCGACGGCCTTCTCCGCGCTCCAGCCATACATGTGGCTGCGCGAGGCGGGGTTGCCGAACTGCTCGCGCAGATACGGAATCATCTTGTCGGCCACGCGCGGATCGATCGGCGTGGTGGCCGAATAATCCATATAGATCGGGAAGTGCGGCGCCTTCAATGTGTCGAGCAGGGACTGTTCCAACGGTGCGTTCATCTTGTATTTACTCCAATCAAACCGTCGCTTGCGTACGATGCACGACGACGACGCTGCACTCGGCAGCTTTTTGTCTTTGCTGGTCGACCAGGTCTTGCAGCGAGACCGAATCGAGGTATTCCACCATCTTGGTATTCAGGGTCGACCACAGGTCGTGCGTCATGCAGCGCCCGCCGAATTCGTGGTCGGGCGTGTGGCAATTTTCCTTGCCGCCGCATTGCGTCGCGTCCAACGGCTCATCGACGGCGATGATGATGTCGGCCACCGTGACCATCGCCGCCGCGCGGGCGAGGTTGTACCCGCCGCCGGGCCCGCGCACCGATTCCACGATCTCGTGGCGGCGCAGCTTGCCGAACAATTGCTCCAGATACGACAAGGAAATCTCTTGCCGATGGCTGATGGCGGCCAGGGTCACAGGCCCGCCTTCCTGCCGCAAGGCCAGATCGATCATTGCCGTCACGGCAAAACGGCCTTTGGTGGTCAAACGCATGCTTTCGCTCCAGAAACCATCATTCGCGGCGACCTTGTGGCTTGGCCTTGGCCTGAATAGTGGATCAATTTGGTCAAGTATACCATACCTGAGTAAATTGCTTGGGTACTGGCCAAACCCGGGAATGCGGGTGGGGAATGTTGCTTGTGGAAAATGTTGGATTCGGGGTTTAACTTCGATTTGTGTTGCAATCCCAAGACTGCACAGCCATTGACGCAAATCATTAGTCCTGTATAAAATTTGATACAATGAATGATGGAAAAGAAATCCGATGGATCGGCTCATCCTATGCCGACATCCTGAAATTCCCCGACGAACCGCGCCGCGAGGCCGGCTTCCAGTTGGGAAAGGTGCAAGCTGGTTTGGCCCCCGACGATTGGAAGCCATTTGACGATGTTGGGCCGGGGACGCGGGAAGTTCGCATCAGGGATGCCACCGGAATATTCCGGGTAATGTACGTGGCCAAGTTCGAAGAAGCGATATACGTCCTGCACTGTTTCCAAAAGAAGACGGAGTCCACGACGAAACAGGACAAGGATATTGCCGGGGCCCGTTATCGGGCTGTTGTGCAGGAAAGGAAAGCAATCAAATGAATAAAACCGATACCCGCGTACGGCACGTCACGAAACCAGGCGCGAACCTGTTTGTCGAACTTGGTTTTTCGCCGGACGATGCCAAGCGTTACCAAGCGGAGTCCCGCGAGCGAATTGACGCGACTTTGGCGCTCAAGGAACAGTTGATGGGGGAACTCGCTTCGTGGATCAAGGAGCGTCACCTCAAGCAAGGCGAGGCGGCGGAGATTTTGCACGTTACGCGCCCCCGCGTATCGGACGTGGTCAACAAAAAAACCGGCAAGTTCACTATCGATGCGCTGGTGGACATGCTGGCTCGTGTTGGAAAACCAGTCAAGGTAGTGGTCGGCTGAATATTGAATAGCCGACGTGCCATGTCCCCCCCTTCCCGCGTACCGCTTGCACGCTATTGCGCGCGTCCGAATCGGCTCGGCGCGACCGTGTCGGCACCACCGGATAAAGTCAGCAGAACAAACCTGTCGCAGGGCCGTAGGCTGGAACGAGTTACAGCTTTCACGGACAATTGCTGGGGCTCGTCCCAGCCTACGAGCTGCTCCAATCGGCTTTAAGTGCGCCAAACGGCAACCTTTCGCCCTTTATTCCGTATGTGGAAATCGGCTCGGCGCTACCATAGCGGCAACCGTCGCCTCTTTCGGCACCGCCGGATATAACCAGCAGAACAAACCCGTCGCAGCCGCCGCGCCCAGCAATTGCGCCACGATGAAGCCGCCCACATCCTCAGGCCGGATACCGGCAAAGGTGTTGCTCGCCGCGCGTGCCAGGGTGACGGCGGGGTTGGCGAACGAGGTTGACGACGTGAACCAGTACGCCGCCGTGATGTACAGCGCGACGGCGAATGGCGTCGCCGATGGCCGGCTGCGCGAGCAACTGATGATGGTGGCCAGCAGGCCGAAGGTGGCGACGAATTCGCTCCACCACTGCGCGCCGCCGGTGCGTACGTGTGCCGAGGTGGAGTAAAGCGGCAGGCCGAACATCAGGTGCGCCGCCGCGACGCCGGCGAAGGCGCCGATCACCTGGGCGGCGATGTAGGGCAATGCCTCACCTGCCGGCAACTTCTTTTGCCAGGCTTCCGAGAGCGTGACGACGGGATTGAAATGCGCGCCCGAGATGGTGCCGAACATCAGGATCAGCACGGCCAGGCCGCAGCCGGTGGCGATTGCGTTGGCCAGCAGGGCGACGGCAACGTTGCCGCCGGCCAGCTTCTCGCCCATGATGCCGGAGCCGATCACGACGGCCAACAGCAGCGCGGTGCCGAGCGCTTCGGCGACGATACGGCGCATGACGGTCATACCACGCTCATATTGTGATCGCGCCGATCTTTTTGGCTGCCTGGCGGATTGCATCGCCATCCATCGTTTCAATGGGCAACGCGACGAAAGCTTCCATGCGCTTTCGTATCTGGGCGAAGGTCTTGGCAAACGCGGCGCGCTTCGCCTCATCCGACCCGGCGACGGCAGCCGGGTCTTCATAATTCCAGTGCGCCGTGGCGGGATGGCCGGGCCAGTAGGGACAGGTTTCTCCTGCTGCGTTGTCGCACACGGTGACGACCACATCCATGTGCTGCGCGCCGGGCAGCGCGAATTCGTCCCAGCTCTTGCTGCGCATGGCGTCTGTCGGGTAGTCGGGGTCGCATTGCCGGATCTGCTCGATGGCATAAGGATTGACGCGCCCGGCCGGATGGCTGCCGGCGGAATAGCCCTGGAAGCGGCCTTTACCCATTATCGTGACCAATGCCTCGGACATCACGCTACGTGCGGAATTGCCGGTGCAGAGGAACAGCACGTTGATTATTTTTTCGCTCATGTCCGCTCCGCCGGCGTCAGCAGCACTTGCCGGCCGCCGCCTGGCTCTGGCCAGGTCCGCAGCGCAACGAGGCCACCCCCTTCGTGGCCGCCAGAGCCGCCGCCGCCGGGGCGCAGCAGCCGGATTCCACCGGCTGCAGGGCAGCTTCGCCCGCGCCCCATACCGGAATGCTGTCGAGTGACTGGAACGTCTCCCAGGCAATGTCCGACGGGTCGTTGACCCAATACTTGTCCGACTTGGCGTAGCAGCAAGCCACGCCTTCCTCCAGCGGCACGCCGGGTTGCAGCGCGTCGAGCCGGTCCTGCATCTCGCCCAATTCGGCTTCGGACTCGACCTGGATGCCGAGGTGGTTCAATCCCACAGCCGCGCCGCGCTCGGAGATGGCGAAGTTCATGCGCGGATCGTCGAGCATCCACTTGGCATAGTCTTCCTTCAGGACGGTCGGGCCGGCGGCAAACATGCCGGTATAAAAGCGGATGCTGTCGGCCAGATTGCCAACCGAGACATGGACATGCAGGCGTTTCATGATTGGACTCCTTCAGTTGTGGCACATGAGGGTGCGCAAGTCGGGCCGCAGGAATTGCCGCCGCAGCAGTTTTCGGTGAGGAAGGCGATCAAGCCGTTCATCGTGGCGAAGTTGGCCGAATAGATGACGAAGCGGCCGTCCTGGCGCGACATCACCAAGCCCGCGTGCGACATTTCCTTCAGGTGGAACGACAACGACGACGGCGCCGCACCGATCAGCTCGGCGATCCTGGTGGCGGCCATGCCCTCGGGGCCGGCCTGGACCAGGGCGCGGAATACGGCGAGGCGTGATTCCTGGGCGAGTGCGGCGAGTGCGGAGATAGCTTGTGAGGTTTCCATTGAGTCGGCCTTTTCTATTCCATATTTCAATAATAATTGAAATATGGAATAGGTACAATCAGCTTTCGGCATGGCAAGACATGCTTGCCGCGATTCTGCTATCCTCGCCGCATGCCGCTGAAATTCCGCCAATGGTTCGCCTGCTTTCTCATGGTGCTGTTGCCGCTCCAGGCTTTTGCCGGAACGCAAGCGGTGTCGTGCGCGGACTGGATGGCGCATTGCCCCGGCATGACGAACAAGTCAGACGCTTGTTGCGATCACAGTGCCAGCGCCAAAGCTGGTGACGGAAAGCAAATAACGCCCGGACAATCGACAAACATGGCGTCTTGCGCCGGTGCTACCACCTGCGCGCCCGTAGCGGTCGCAGCAGCGCTGCCGCCAGCCGAATCGCCCCTGATACTTGCCGCAACACCCGATTCCTGGCTCGACCGGGAACATTCCTCTTTCCAATCCCACATTCCTGACGGCTTACGCCGTCCGCCCCGTTTCCTCGCCTAGCAAGCCCAAGGCTTGCCTGCGTCGCCGCCCGGACATGCCGCCCGAGCGGAACCTTGCGAGGAAATGTCATGACCATTTACCGCTTGCTGCGCCTGATGCCTGCATTGCTGCTGGCCGGCGCGGCATCATCAACCGCAACGGCTGCGCCGATGGGATTCCAGGGCTCCTGGATGTCCATGGGCGATCTCGGCCCCAACTGGCGCGAGCTCTACGCCAACTATGCCGTCACGCCCTGGGATGCCTTCGGCATCGCCAACACTTACATGCGTTCGGACGACAAGCAATCGACGCTCGACCTGACTGACCTGACCTATACCCGCCTGGTGCATCGCTGGAATACCGATGACGCCCAGGCGAACCTGTGGTTCGTCACCGGCATCGGCGAAGCGCAGACGCACGATCAGGCAACCGGCGTTTCGGCCACGCGCACCATGTTCTCGCCCGGTACACAGTTCGACTACGAGACGAAGCGCGTCTATTTCGCCGCCACGGCCAGGCTGTATCGCGCCAGCGGCATCGATCACGACTACGGCTCGGTCCGGGGCGGTTTCTCGTTTTACGAGACCGAATACGACGAGACCCAGCCCTGGTTCGTGCTGGAAGCACGACGCATGCACGACCTGTCAGGCAAGACGGAAGTGACGCCAATGTTGCGCCTGGTCAACAAGGGCCTGTTCGTCGAGGCCGGCGTCAACAACTCGCGTCAGCCGCGCTTGAATTTTATGTACATTTTTTGAGGAAGCATCATGAAAAAACTGATTCTTATTGCATTCATTGCGGTCACCTTCGTGTCGGCCAGCGCATTCGCCGTGCAAACGATCAAGGCCGACGTCAACGGCATGGTCTGCGCGTTCTGCGCCCAGGGCATCGAAAAGAAGCTGCGCGCCATGCCGCAGACCAAGGAGGTCTACGTCAACCTGAAGCACAAGATCGTCGCCGTGGAATTGAAAGAGGGGCAGACCGTGTCGCTCGATACGGTCAAGGACCTGGTGAAGGCCGCGGGTTACGACGTGACCCACATCGAGACGGTGAGCCGGTCGGCCCAGGAGATCAAGGCCGAAATAGGCAAGGAGTGAGGCGCGATGACAGCTGAAATCGACAATCTGGAACGCGTCAGGACCGCATCGATCCTGTCGCTCTTTAGCAGCGGAGGAACGTTGATCTGCTGCGCGTTGCCGGCCTTGCTGGTGGCGCTGGGCGCCGGCGCGGCGCTCTCGTCGCTGGTGTCGGCAATGCCACAATTGGTGTGGTTCTCGGAAAACAAGGTGGCCGTCTTCGGGTTCGCCATGCTGATGCTGGCCGCGTCCGGCATCATGCAATGGCGTGCGCGACGGCTGCCCTGCCCGGCCGATCTCGCGCTGGCGCGGGCCTGCGTTCGGGCCAGGGCGATGTCTGCCTGGACCTACGCCCTGTCTGTGCTGATCTTCCTGGTCGGCGGCTTCTTCGCCTTTGTCGCACCGCTGTTCGGTTAGCGATTCGCTTGTTACGGCGCCGAAGTCATCCGGCGCCGATGCGCATTCAATGGGCCACCGGGAAACGGCCTGCCACAGGAATACGGCTGCGTCCAGCCAAGATCGGCCATCCCTGCTAAGCTAACAACACCTGTCAATTCTGACAGGGTAAATAAACCACAAAATGCGGTTTAATTGTTGCCATAGAGACAGCCGGCACGGCATCCTAGTCTGACCTCGAAGCCGAACCAAACCGCTGCGTTGCATCTCGAAGTACCGGGGGTAAGAGTCAACCAGGGACCAACCATTGACCATTGCCATGGCAGCAGAGCAACCGAATGCCGAGCTTTACCTGATTTGCCGCAGCGCCGGGCATTTGTGCGCCCTGCCGCTTGACCGGGTCAGGGAGATCATGCGTCCGTTGCCGCTGGAGCGCGTGGCCGGCGGCGTGGCCGATCCTGCGGCGTCGTTCGTGCTGGGCGCGGCGATCGTGCGCGGGGCGGTGGTGCCGGTGGTAAGCCTGGCCGGCTTGATGGGCCGGCGCAATACCGGCGATATCGGCGAGGTGGGCAATCCTGACCAGTCGGCGTCGCAAGCGCGCTATGTCAGCCTGCGCCTGGGTGCGCGCCACGCGGCGCTGGCCGTCGATGCGGTGCTGGGCATACGCGCACTGGCGGCGATCGATGCATCGGCGCCGATGGCGCCCCTGATCGGCATGGTCGAGCACGCCGCGGTGGCGGCGATCACCACGCACGATGCGGAAATGCTGTTCGTGCTGCAGGCGGCCAGGCTGATTCCCGACGCGGCGTGGGCTGCGCTGTCCGCCACCGGCGATGCGGAGGCGGCGCCATGAGCCTGCTGCCCGGCACTTTGCCGAATTCGGCCGAGATCGCCCGCTTCGGCGCGGCGCTGACGGCGCATATCGGCATGCAGTTTCCCGAGGCCAAATACGACGAGCTGGGCCGCGTGCTGCACCAGCGCATGGAGGCGACCGGCTGCGACTACGCCACCTACATCGCACAGCTCGACGCCCTGCCCGGCCGCGCCGAATTGGCACAACTGGCGCGCGAGCTGACGATCAACGAAACGTATTTCCTGCGCCACAGCGAACAGTTCGACGCGCTGGCCGACGTGGCGCTGCCTGAATGCGCGCGCCTGGCGGGATCGCGGCCGCTGCAGATTCTCAGTGCCGGCTGCGCCTCGGGCGAGGAAGCCTATTCGATTGCGATCCTGCTGCGCGAACGCTATCCGCAGATCGCCGCCGGCATCACCGCGTTCGATCTGAATCCGGCAGTGCTGAAGAAGGCCGAACGCGGCGTGTATGGCAACTGGTCGCTGCGCGCCTGCCCCGACGAGACGCGCGCGCGCTGGTTTCGCCGCACGGGCGCGGAGGTGGAACTCGATGCCTCGATCCGCGCCATGGTGCGCTTCGAGGAGCGCAATCTGGCCGAGCCGGCACCGTCGTTCTGGATGGAGGCGCGCTTCGACCTGATCTTCTGCCGCAATCTGCTGATGTATTTCAGCCCGGAACAGGCGCAGACCGCCGTCTCGCGCATGGCGCATGCGCTGGTGCCGCACGGCTATCTGTTCCTCGGACATGCCGAGACGCTGCGCGGAATCTCCAGTCAGTTCCATCTGTGCCACACGCACGAGGCGTTTTACTATCGGCGCAAGGACGCGCAAGAATCGCAGGCTGGGTTGCAGGGTGCTTCACAGGTCGACCCGCACGCCGGGGCGTCCGCCGGCTTTTTGCCGCTGCCGAAGCTTCTCTCCGGCGACACCGGCTGGTTCGATGCGATCACGGCGGCTTCGGCACGCGTGCATGCGCTGATCCCGACTGCGAGCGTGCATGGCGCTGCGCCCGAGGCCGACCTGCCCGACGATGGCGACACGCTGCTGCTCAAAGCCGTCAACGCCAGCCACGACGGCAGGCTCGACGAGGCCGAGGCGCTGTGCCGTACGCTCCTGGCCGGCGACGACATGAGCGCAGGCGCGCATTACGTGCTGGCGCTGTGCCGCGAAGGACGCGGACAGGCGGCCGACGCATTCGAGCACGACCGCATCGCGGCTTATCTCGATCCCGGCTTTGCCATGCCGCGCCTGCATATGGGCCTGTCGCTGCGCCGCGCCGGGCAGCGCGCGGCGGCAAAAAACGAGCTGGAAGCGGCGGCCACGCTGTTGCAATTGGAAGACCCGGCGCGCGTGCTGCTGTTCGGCGGCGGCTTCCAGCGCGAGGCGCTGATCGCGCTGTGCCGCGCCGAACTCGATGCATTGGAGGCCAAGGCATGAGCAAGGACAACAAGGCCGACATTGCCACGGTAGAAGAATTGCGCCGCGCATTCGATGCGGCCTTTGCCGTCGCGCCGCAGGGCGAGACCGCGCAACGCGAGAATCTCCTGGCGGTACGCATCGCCGGCGACGGCTTTGCCTTGCGCGTGTCGCAGATTGCCGGCCTGTTCGTCGACAAGACGATCACGCCGCTGGCGTCGCCCCTGCCGGAACTGAAAGGCCTGGCCGGCTTTCGCGGCCGCGCCGCGCCGGTCTACGATCTGGCCGCCTTGCTTGGCTATGTCGGCCACGGCGCAGGCGGCAGCACCGCAAACGCCACGCGCTGGCTGGTGCTGGCGCGCGCACCCGAACCGCTGGCGCTGGCCTTCGATGCGTTCGAGGCGCACTTCACCGTGGCCACGGCTGCCGGCAGCGGTGAAATCGTCCGCGCGCCCGGCTCCACGCTGAAGGTGAGCGCGGGACTGCGGGCCCAAGTGTTCGATGCGGTGCGCTACGACGGCAATGAACACGGCACAAACCGTGAAACAAGCCGCGAGACAAGCCGCGAAGCAAACCGCAGCACAGAGCGCAACCCGCAGCGCAGCCCCATGCGGCCCCTGCTCGATCTCGATGCGATTGTCGATTCCATACGCCGCCGCTGTCTGGCGCCGGCTCAACCCGGGAGCACGTCAACATGATGACCAACTGGACCTTTGGCAGGAAGCTCGCCGCCTCCGCCGTGGTGAATGCGATTTTCCTGCTCGTCGTCGGCATTGCCGGCTACTGGGCGCTCGGCGCGCTGCACGGCACCAGCCGCCAGGTGACGCAGACCTACTCGCTGGTGGAAAAAACCACCGAGGCGCTATCGGTCATGAAGGATGCCGAAACCGGGCAGCGCGGCTATCTGCTCACGGGCGACCTGGCCTACCTCGAACCCTACGACAACGCCGTCGCTGCCATACCGCACGTCGTTGCCGATTTGCGCAGCCTGAGCGCGGACGACGCGAACCAGCAGCGCCACGTCGACCAGCTCGAAACCCTGATCAACGCCAAGTTCGACGAATTAAAGCACACCATCGATCTGCGCAAGGCCGGCCGCACCGACGATGCGTTGAAAGTAGTATTGAACAATAGCGGCAAGACATACATGGACGACATCCGCAAGGTGCTGAGCCAGATGGACCAGCAGGCGCACGCGCAGCTCGACCGGCGCGCCGCCGAAGTCGATACCACCGTCGGCAGCACCAAGGCCGCCATCATCGCCTGCACCATCGTCTGCCTGCTGCTGCTGGCCGGCGCGGCGACGTACACGTCGCGCTCGCTCACCATGCAGTTGGGCGCTGCGGTGGGCCAGGTGCAAAGCTCCTCGGCCGAACTGCAGGCGGCCGCCACGCAGCAGGCCGCCGGCACCAAGCAGCAGGCTTCCGCCATGAGCGAAATCAGCACCACCATCAGCGAACTGGGCGTAACGTCGCGCCAGATCGCCGAGAGCGCGCAGCGCGTGGCGCAGATCGCCGAACAGACCGCCAGCGCTTCGCGCACCGGCACCGGCACGGTGGAGCGCGGGCAGGAAGCCATATCGGGCATCCGGCGCCAGATCGACATGGTGGTGTCGCACATGCTCGACCTGGGGCGCAAGTCGCAGGAGATCGGCGCCGTGCTCGACATCGTGTCGGAATTGGCCGAGCAGACCAACATCCTGGCGATTAACGCCACCATCGAAGCCTCGGGCGCGGGCGAGGCGGGCAAGCGCTTTGCCGTGGTAGCCGAGGAAATCCGCAAGCTGGCCGACCGCGTGTCGAACTCGACCAAGAACATCCGCACCCAGGTGGAAGACGTGCGCGGCGCGGTCAACACCACCGTGATGGCGACCGAGACCGGGGCCAAGGCGGTCGACACCGGCGCGCGCCAGTTCACCGAAGTGGCGCAATCGTTCAAGCAGATCGCCGGCATGATCATCACCGCCGCCGAAGCGGCGCGCGAGATCGAGCTCTCGACCAAGCAGCAGGCCACCGCCGCCGAACAGGTGCGCGTGGCCGTGACCGACGTGGCGCAGGCGACGCAAGAGTCCGAAACCAGTTCGGCGCAGACGCTGCAGACGGCATCGCAACTGGCGGCGCTGTCGCGCGATTTGCAGCGCATGATCGTGCCGGCCTGACGCGAGACATCAAGACACCGACCGGAACGGAAGACCATGGCGAAAGACCCGTACCGCTTTTTCCGCATCGAAGCCGCCGAACTGCTGGAACAGCTCGGCAAGGCGGCGCTCGATCTGGAAAAGGACATGGCCACAGAGGCGGTGATGCGCCTGTTGCGCCTGGCGCATACCTTGAAGGGTGCGGCGCGCGTGGTGCGGGTGGTGCCGATTGCCGATCTGGCGCATGAACTGGAAGAGCTGCTTGCGCCCCACCGCGAAGGCGCCGCCGTGCCGCGCGACAAGGTGGACCGTATTCTCGCGGCGATCGATACGATGTTGCTGGCGTTGAAGGAACTGGGCGACGGCACCGAGGCCGCGCCTGCGCCTGTCCCCACGTCGGCCACGGAGGCGGCGCCGAAACAGCACAGTGCGGAAACACAGCGGGAAACATTGCGCGAAGCGCCGCGCCTGGCGCGCGCCGACCTGGCCGAAGTGGCCCTGGTGCTGGAAGGCCTGGGCGAGATCGGCAACGAACTGGAGGCGCTGCGCCGGGCCGACGCCGACCTGGAACAATTGCGCGGCATCTCCGGCCAATTGGGCCGCCAGTCGCGCCAGCATGCGGTCAGCCCGGCGCGGCTCGATGCCATCGCCGCCGAATTGCAGAGTGCCACCGACAAGGTGGAACGCGCGCTGCAGCAAGGCACGGTGCGCGCGCTGCGCGAACTGGGCGCCACGCGCGACGCGGCGCAGCGATTGCAACTGGTGCCGGTGACCGACATCTTCCATGCGCTGGAACGTACCGCGCGCGATGCGGCGCATCAGTTGGGCAAGGAAGTCGCGTTCGCGGCGCGCGGCGGCGACGTGCGGCTCGAAGGCGCACTGCTCGATGCGGTGCAGGGCGCGCTGATCCAGCTGGTGCGCAACGCCATCGCGCACGGCATCGAGACGCCGGAACGACGCGCGGCGGCGGGCAAGCCGGCAGCCGGACGCGTCACCGTGGACGTGCGGCGCCAGGGTTACGATGCGCTATTCGTGTGCAGCGACGACGGCGCGGGCATCGATGCGGCGGCGCTCAAGCGCGTACTGGCCGAGCGCGGCCAGGGCGTCGAAGAGAACGATCCCGATGCGCTGTTCCGCCGCCTCCTGGCGGGCGGCATCTCCACCAGCGGTACGGTGAACGAAATCGCAGGACGCGGCATCGGCTTGAATCTCGTCGCGGAAGCGTTGCGCCAGTTGAACGGCACCGTGCAGGCAAAAAGCGAGCCGGGCGTGGGCGCGACGATTTCGCTGCGCGTGCCGCTCACGCTGGCGGCGCTGCAGGTGCTGCTGGTGCAATCCGACGGCCAGCGCCTGGCCTTGCCGCTCGACGCGGTGCTGCGCACGCTGCGCCTGGGCGCATCGGATATCCTGCATCTGCCCGAGGGCGAGGCCATCGTCGATGAAGGCGAGCAGATTGCGCTGTTGCGCCTGCCCGGCGCACAGGCGCGCGACCGGGCCGTGACGGTGGCCGTGGTGCGGCACAAGGAAGGCTCCGGCGCCGGAAGATTGGCGCTGGCGGTGGAGCGCCTGGCCGGCATCGAGCGCGTGGTGCTGCAGCCGCTGCCGGCGCTGGCGCTGGCCGAGGCGACCGTGCTGGGCCTGTATCTGGACATGGAAGGCAACCCGCGCCTGGTGCTGGACCCGGAACGCTTCGACGCGCGCGCGCCGCAGCGTGCGGCCCACGCGCCACGCAAACAGCGTACCATCCTGATCGTGGACGATTCGCTGACCACGCGCATGCTTGAGAGCAGCATATTGGAATCGGCCGGCTACATGGTCGACATGGCGGCCTCGGCCGAAGAGGGATTGGCGATGGCGGAAAAACAGGCGTATGCGCTGTTCCTGGTCGACGTGGAAATGCCGGGCATGGACGGCTTCAGCTTCGTCGAGCGCACGCGCGCCGATGCGGCGATGCGGGCCACGCCTTGCATCCTGGTCAGTTCGCGCAATGCACCGGAAGATTTCGCGCGCGGCCGCGACGCCGGGGCGGCGGATTATATCGTCAAGGGGGAATTCGACCAGACGCGCTTCTTGCAGCGCGTGGCGGAACTGGTGGCGGGGTCGGCAGCGGATTCGATTGACGAAACCGGAGCGCAGCCATGAGCCGGCTGCGCGTGCTGGTGGTGGAAGATTCGCTGACGGTGCGCCGCCGCCTGGTGGAAGTGCTGGAAGCCGACCCCGGCATCGAGGTGGTGGGCGAAGCCGAAGACGGCCGGCGCGCCATCGAGCTGTGCCTGGCCCTGAAGCCCGACGTGATCACGCTCGACATGATGCTGCCCGTCATGAGCGGGCTGGCCGCAACCGAATACCTGATGGCGTATTGCCCGACCCCGATCCTGGTGGTGTCGTCGTCGATCAACCGTGGGGAACTGTTCAAGACTTACGAAGCGCTGGCGGCGGGCGCGCTGGAAGTGATGGAGAAGCCGCGTGCCGACGAACCTGAAGGCGTGTGGGAACGCCAGTTCATCTCCATGGTCAAACTGATCGCGCGCATCAAGGTGGTAACCCATCTGCGCGGACGGCGCGCCCTGCCGTCTGCGCAGGCGGGGGACTCCACGATGCAGGCTGGGCCGTATGCACGCACGGGGCAGTTGCCGGCTCAGCTTCCCGCGCAGTTTCCTGCGCAGTTTCCCGATTATGCTTCCCTTGCCGCCCGCACTACGCCATGCCGCCTGATTGCGATAGGCACCTCGACCGGCGGCCCCGGCGCCATCGCCGAAGTGCTGCGCGCGCTGCCGGCCGGCTTTCGCATTCCCATCCTGTTCGTGATCCACATCAGCGAGCCGTTCGGTTCGACCTTCGCCGACTGGCTCGATGGCCAGACCGAGCACCGCGTGCACCTGGCCCACGACGGCGAAGAGGTGCCGAAAAGCGGCGTGGTGATGGCGCCGCCCAACCGCCACCTGATCGTGCGCAACCGCAAGCTCCATCTCACCGACGGCCCGGAGCGCCATTCGTGCCGCCCGTCGGTCGACGTGCTGTTCGAGTCCGTCGCGCGCGAATACGGCGCCACCTGCGCCGCGGCGATCCTCACAGGCATGGGCCAGGACGGCGCGCGCGGCCTGCTTGCCGTGCGCGAGGCCGGCGGCGTGACGATTGCGCAGGACGAGGCCAGCTCCATCGTCTATGGCATGCCGCGCGAGGCGGCGCATATGGGTGCGGCGCAAATGATTCTGCCGCTGTCGGAAATCGGACCCGCGTTGGGACGGCTGGGCTGACATGGACCGCAAAATTCTCGTCGTCGACGACAGCCTGACCGTGCGAAGCGACCTGGTGGAAGCGTTCGACGAAGCCGGCATGGCGGTGCAGGCCTGCGCCACGGCAGGCGAGGCGCGCGCGGCGCTCGATGCCGACCACATCGGCCTGATGGTCTTGGACGTGCAATTGCCCGATGCCGACGGCGTAAACTTTTTGCGCGAGATCCGCGCCGACGTGCGCCACGCCCTGCTACCGGTGTTGATGCTCTCGTCCGAGGCCGACGTGCACGACCGCATACGCGGCCTGATGACGGGCTCGAACGATTACGTCGGCAAGCCTTACGACCGCGACTACGTGATCCTGCGCGCGCAGGAACTGATGCGCGAGCGTGCCGAAAGCGAACGCAGCGACGACGACGCCGCGCGCACCTCGGTGCTGGTGATCGACGACAGCCGCACCTTCCGCGAACGGCTGGGCGAACTGCTGCGCGAACAGCGCTTCGCCGTGCGCTTTGCCGAAACCGGCGAGGAAGGCTTGAAGAGTGCCGCGCTGCACCGCCCGGCCGCCGTGGTAGTCGACGGCGAACTGCCCGGCATCGACGGCGCCACCGTGATCCGCAAGCTACGCCTGGACGCCGTGCTGCGCGACACCACCTGCATCCTGCTGACGGGCTCGGAAGACCGCGGCGCGGAATTGCGCGCGTTGGACGCCGGAGCCGACGCCTTCGTCACCAAGGGCGACGACATCGGCATCGTGCTGGCGCGCGTCACCGCCGCCTTGCGCAACGCCAGCCGCAGCGCGCACGGCAAAACCGCCAGCCTGCACGCGCCCAAGCGCATCCTGGCGGTGGACGACAGCATGACCTATCTGCAGAGCTTGAACGACATCCTCTGCGGCGAAGGCTATGACGTGATCCTGGCGCATTCTGGCGAGGAAGCGCTCGACATGCTGGCGGTGCAAAGCGTCGATTGCATCCTGCTCGACCGCCTGATGCCCGGCATGGGCGGCACCGAGGCGTGCCGGCTCCTGAAGGCCTCGCCCACCACGCGCGACATTCCGCTGATCATGCTGACCGCGATGGAAGACCGCGAGGCGATGATCGAAGGCTTGAGCACCGGCGCCGACGACTATGTGCTGAAATCCTCCGAACTCGACGTGCTGAAGGCGCGCGTGCGGGCGCAATTGCGGCGCAAGCAGTTCGAGGACGAAAGCCGGCGCATCCGCATCGAGACGATGAACAAGGAGCTCGATGCCGCCGAAGCGCGCGCCGCGCGCGAGCTGGCCGAGAGCCGCGCCGAACTGCTGGCGATCCTGGAACAGAAAAACGGCGATCTGCAGGAAGCCAATAGCCAGTTGACCGAACGCCAGACCGAAATCGCGGAGAAGAATCTGCAGCTCGAGGAAGCCAGCCGCATGAAGTCGGAATTCCTCTCCAACATGTCGCACGAATTGCGCACGCCCCTGAACGCCATCATCGGCTTTTCCGAAGTGTTGAAGGACGGCATGTTCGGCGAGCTGACGGCGCGCCAGAAGGAATACGTCACCGAAGTCTTCAACAGCGGACAGCATTTGCTGTCGCTGATCAACGACATCCTCGATCTATCGAAGGTCGAGGCCGGCATGATGCTGCTGGAACTCAACAGCATCGCACTCAACGATTTCTTCGACAACACGCTGGGCATCGTGCGCGAACGCGCCATCAAGAGCCAGGTCAGTCTCGAATTCTCGCCCTGCCCCAATCCGCCCGAAGGCGGACGGCTGTTCGCCGACGCGCGCAAGCTCAAGCAGATCGTCTACAACATGCTGTCGAACGCGGTGAAGTTTTCCAACGAAGGCGGCATGGTGTGCCTGGAACTGCAAGCCGTGCCGCGCCACGCCGTCGGCATCACGCCCAGGCCCGGCATGGCCTGCCGCATGCTCGCCGCACCTGAAGCCGAGACGCCGCTCTACCTGCGCATCGACGTGGCCGACGAAGGCATCGGCATCGCCGAAGCCGACCTGCCGCATTTGTTCCAATCGTTCCGCCAGCTCGGCCAATCGCTGACACGCCAGCACGAAGGCACCGGCCTCGGCTTGGCGCTCCTGATGCGCCTGGCCGAATTGCACGGCGGCACGGTAGGCGTGGAAAGCGCACCGGGCCGCGGCACGCGCTTCACGGTATGGATACCCTGGCGCCTCGACGCCGATCCGGCATAAAATGTCCGGAAACCGAAAGACAAGACATGGCCCGCATATTAGTGATCGAAGACTCCCCCACCAACATGATGTTGACGGTGGACATACTGGAACACGCCGACCACACGGTGCTGCAAGCCGAACGCGCCGACACGGGCTTGGGCATCGCCGCCCACGAACAGGTCGACCTGATCCTGATGGACATCCAGCTCCCCGACATGGACGGCATGACCGCCACCCGCATCCTCAAAGCCGACCCGCGCACCGCGCACATCCCCGTCATCGCCCTGACCGCTTCTGCCATGAAAGGCGACCGGGAACGGATCCTGGCGGCGGGGTGCGATGGGTATATTGAGAAGCCGATTCGGTATTTGGAGTTTTTGGCTGAGGTGGAGAGGATGGCGGGGAGGGGGAAGGAAGGGACGGAGAGGTAAATCGGCAACACAGTCGTGGAATATCAATGTTGCGTCGGCGCGAGAGGCTGAAAGACTCCCCTCGCCCGCAGGCGGGACAGGGGTGGGGGTGAGGGACGTTGCGATTTGGCTGCGTCTTTAGTTGCCTGACTCCCCATGCCAATTTCCCGAAAGAAACTCGAAAATGAAGCGTGGTCTGTGCGATGCTATCATCACACATGGGCTGTAAATCATTCCAATTGTGTCGACAAGTTCAGCTTTCATCTCAATGGCGATAACATCAAGTGCCACACCTCGACGCGCATGACCGATTCGCAAAAATCCACTTTGACATCGCTCCTCCGCAATAAGCCGAAGGGAAAATTAATCATTTACGCGTACAACGGTGCTTTTGATTCCAAATTCTATGCCGACGAAATAGCGGAAGCTGTCCGATCTTCTGAATGGAATGTCACAGTTGAAATAGGCGCTGGTCCTTTTTGGGACAATGGCGACTCTGGAAATCACATCCACTGCGAGGATGCGGCGTCGCATGATGCGGCCAAGATTCTTTATTCGGCCCTTAAGGCGAGTAATATTTCAGTTAATGACAACTTGAATCCCGAGGCAATCTACAAAACCGCTCCTGACAAAGTTGTGCTCTTCATTGGTACAAAATACTGAGTCGCAAGGGGAATTAAATATTTAATTCCCAAGAAAAAGATAGTGCTACGGGTAAATCGCCTAAAGACGCAACCTATGCACAACCGCCCTCACCCCCTCCCCTCTCCCTCCTGCGGGCGAGGGGCTGACCGGCCAGTCGCCCGAATGCCGCCAACTGTAAATTGGGGAGGACTGAATACTCTCTTTGCTGCGAACGACGGTAATCTCACACGCCCTTCCCAACCTCAGCCAACACCCCGGCACAAGCATCCTCCAAATAATCCAGCACCACCTCAAACCCATCAGCGCCTTCATAATAAGGGTCCGGCACCTCCCGCGCATCATGCCGTGTTGCATATTCCATCATCAGGTGCAACTTGCCCACATGCTCCCTCGGGCAGCGCTGCTTGAGAATCGCCAGGTTATCCGCATCCATCGCCAGGAGCAGATCGAAGCGCGCGAAATCGGCGTCGTCCACCTTCCGCGCCCGCAGCGGCGAGAGATCATAACCGCGCCGCAACGCCGCCGCCTGACTGCGCGCATCGGGCGGGCTGTTGGGGTGATAGTTGTGGGTGCCGGCAGAATCGACTTCGATCGCGTGCGCCAACCCCGCATCGGCAACCAATTTGCGCATGATGCCGTCGGCGGTGGGCGATCTACAGATGTTGCCCATGCAGATGAATAGAATCCTGGTTTTTCTCTGGCTATTCATGGTCTGGAATGTGTCCTTCAATCGAAAAAGCTGCTGTCGCAGAGATTTGACTCGGCCGGCGATCGTTCCGATCATCGATGGAAAAAAATTCAGCGTGCATGTCCGGCCTCCCGCAGGCACCATTGGCGCCACATGTCCCGCAACATGGCTTCGAAATGCAAAGAAAAACGCGGCGCGTCACAGAGCGGCGACGCCAGCAGGCGGCTGCGCAGGCTGTCACGCAAACGCGCCAGCGCAGGCAAGTCTTGCGCGAAGCATACGGCCTTGGCGACGTAGTCGTCGATATCGGTCGCGATCCAGTCTGGCAATCCGGCATTCGCAAGCAATCCGGCGCCCTGGCGCGCGATAAAGCGCTCGCCCGCAAGCGTCAGCACCGGCACACCCATCCACAGCGCTTCCGCTGTCGTCGTACCACCCGTGAAAGGAAATGGGTCGAGTGCGATGTCGATGCGTCCATAGGCGGCCAGATAGGCTTCGCGCGAAGACGGACCTTCCAGTTCCAGCCGTCCGGATTCGATGCCGTGACGCGCGAAGCGCTCCTGCACCGCGCGCTTCTGCGCCTCGCTTTTGAGCATGGTGGCTTTCAGTAGAAGGCGACTGCGCGGCACGGCCAGGAGTATCCGCGCCCATATGGCCACCACCGCATCGCTCATTTTCGGCAGCTTGTTGAAACAACCGAAGGTGACATGGCCGGCGGCGAGCGCCGGCACCGGCATCACCGGGACGTCCTGCGCGGGCGGCGTGAAGCACAAGCGTGTCTCCGGCAGCCGCCAGACCGTCTCGCTGAATGCTTCGTCCTCGTCGGCTGGGACGGTCCACGGATCGGCAATCAGGTAGTCGATCGCCTGCACGCCGGTAGTGGCAAAGTAACCCAGCCAGGTTGCCTGCACCGGCGCCGGCTTCCAGGCAAACACCGGCAAGCGATTTTCCGCCGTGTGGCCGCTGAGGTCGATCAGGATGTCGATAGCATGGCCGCGGATCAGGCTGGCAGTCTGACGGTCGTCCAGGTCCGCGACAACGTGCCATGCATTGCAGCAGGATCGAATGCGCGCCGCCACGGCGTCATCGGTGGCATGGTTGGCATAAGCGACGATTTCCAGTCGGGCCGCAGCATGATTGGCAAGCCGGCAAAATACGCTCTCGACGAAGTAGCCCACCGGGTGATCGCGCAAGTCGCCGGAGACGACCCCAATGCGCAATGTCCGCTCGGCGTCGCGCGTACCATTCCAGGAGCCGAATGCCTGTGCCGACTGCGCGACGAGCCGGCCATAGTCGCGGGCTTCGGCAAGTGTTTCCGCCGGGGTCTTCGAGACGAAGAAATTGTTGGTGTACAGGATGCGGCTCAGCGCATCGAGATTGCCGGGCTCAAGCTCCAGAACTCGTTCGCTGCTGGCCAGCGATTCGGCGAGCTGCCCCACGTTTTGCAACGCTGCGGCCAGATTGTTATGGATCTTCGCGTTTTCCGGCTTGAGCTTGCCTGCCTTGCGAAAGCTGTCAGCTGCTTCCTCAAACCTGCCGAGGTCACGCAATACGACACCCATGTTGCTGTGACTGTCGGCGTGATCCGGCTTGAGTTCCAGCGCAAACGCATAACTCGCCAAGGCGCCCTCAAGATCGCCCAGATTGCGCAACGCGATGCCAAGGTTGTTGTGTGCGTCGACATAAGCCGGCTGCAACGCAATGGCACGACGATAGCTGCCCGCCGCCTGCTCGAAACGCGATGCAGCAGCTTGGGCGGCGCCAAGGTTGCATTGTAGTTCGGCATCGCCCGGCATCACTTCAGTGGCGCGCTCCAACGCCGCCAGCACATCCTTGCCTTGCGTCTGCAGGGCGGCGCACAGCAGCTTCCAAAGCGTGCCGTGACTGGGGAAACGCGCGATCAGAGCCTGCGCCTCGACCTCCAGTTCGGCGTGCCGGCCGGACTGGAACATGCCGATCAGGCGCTCGATGTCAGCCGATGGCGGCTGCAGCGCCGCGAGTGCGTTGCGGTAGAGCTGTTCGGCCCTAACGGCAAGGCCTCCTTCGCCGTATGGCGCAGCGCCTTTGAGCACTTGCGCGGCCCGCGCCGCGTCCCCGGTCGCAAGCAACGCTTCGGCGCAGGAAATGGGGTATTGCTTGTTGGACGGATCGGCCTTGATTGCCGCCTCGAAGAACGGCAGCGCCAGCGCCGGCTTTCCAAGCTGCTGCGCCAGCACCCCCAGGTTGTGGTTTGCTGTGGCGTGATTGGGAACCGCGGCCAGGACTGCGCGATAGTATTTCTCGGCATCTTGCAGCTTCCCCTCACGATGGTGAGAGACGGCGATATTCATCGCTGCGTCGAGCGAGAGGTTTTGGGCTTCGGGCTGGTTCATTCGGTCATAGGTCGTCATCTTGCTTCCGGCACCATGCCAGCAAAACGTCCTATTCTATGCCAATCGATGACGGCTCTGCGTCTTGAGCCTGCTTAGCGCGCCGCGATACCTTGAATGTAAAGCTCCCCCCGGTGCCAAGCCACACTCATCACCCGCTCAAACCCAACCGGCGCGCAATCAATATAGGTGAACGGATACGCCGCCACATAAGGATCAACCGGTACCAGCGGCACCGGGTCGCCGAACATTTCCAGACCTGTGGGCGCGTTGCGAAACGATACGCCGGGGATGTGCTCCGCCAGCCAGGCGGCCAAGCGTTGATAGCCCGGGTGCGGACAGGCGAACAGCGCCAGGCCGATCACGTCGACGCCGGCCAGCTTGAGCAAGGCGCCCAGCAAGGCGGCTTCGCCCGCGCCCTTGCTGTGGCCGGTGACTACTACGCGGGCGCCTGGCGCGCTGAGTGCGATATCGGGCAGCAATTGCTTCACCAGCGCAGGCAGGTTCTGGAAGAAGCCGGCGTGAACCGGCCCCAGTTGCGGGTGGTAGAGCGGCGAGCAATCGAAGTCCGCCGCCCAGCCTTGCAATGAGAAATGCAATTGGCCGTCGCCCTCCCGCTCTTCCAGCTCGGTGCCCTGCATCACGACGTACGTCACGCCGCCGAACTGCGTCGTGCCGCACACGGACTCGCCTACGCGGTAGAGCTTGCCGAAAGCGTGCGGGTTGATGGGATCGTAGATGTCGCTGCAGGCGAGCTGGGCGGCGGCCTTGATGGTTGCCGCATCGAGCGCGGGCGCGGGGCTGCTTTTAAGGGACAGGTTTTGCATTGGTGGTGGATGAAGTTGTGCTGCCGGCTTGCGCGCCGGCTTCGATGGCGTTGACGAAGCCCACCGCGAGTTGCGCCACCTCGAGTTCGGCGGCGAGCTTGGGGTTGCCGGTTTCGACCAGCGGCAGGACGGTCTGGAAGGCCAGTTGTTCGAGCGAAGCGGCGTCGGCTGCACTGAGCACGCGCGAGGCAGCGCACAGCGCATTGGCCGCGGTTTGCGCCTGTGCCAGCGTGCCGGTCGCGCCCGCCGGCAAGCCGGCAATGGCTTGCATGCCGCTGATGGTGATTTGCAGCGCGGGGCAGATTTGCGTGGCGATCTGCTGCGGCGACGGCGCGGCGATGACGGGCGCGTCCGCCTGGGTCGGCGCAGTGGTGCAGGATGCGAGCACAAGGCCGAACGTGGCGAATGTGGCGAGCGCGGTGATGGCGGAGCGCTTGATGGATTGTTTCATCGGGAATTCCCTTCGGGTTGAACTGCGATGGATGCCGGTTTGCCGGCACAGCTTATTGGCCGTTGGTGGCTGTTGAAGCGGGCACAACGGACGGTGGCAGTGTCGGCCGTGCCCGGTTCGCTGCCTCGGTCGCACGCCTGGATGCGGCCTGCGCCACGTGATGAATGCCGAGGCCGGACAAGGCTGCGGTCAGCACGGCGAGGAAGCCGTCGACCGGGGCCTTGCCGAACCAGGCGAACAGGGCGTAGAGCGCGATCAGGAAGGCGTAGGCCAGGGTTTGCAGGATCATGGTGTTTCCTTGTGGTTGGAGATGGCGGGAAAATGCCGTTATGCGGGCGCTCGCGCCGTTCGGTTAAGAAGTGAAAGGCGATAACTTCACACCCGACTCGTCATCGCCGCGAAAGCGGGGACTCGGGGTTAAAGCTTTGGCCGTGGCATTCGTGGGTCCCCGCTTTCGCGGGGACGACGCGTTAGCTGAGCGACATTAGCGTTTGGACGGGCTCTTTCTTACGCAGAAGAAGCGCAAAAGAAGTGCAATAGAAGCGCGAAAGAAGCGGGAAAGACCAGCCGCAGCGGCAATGTGATATATAGAAGGCCTAACCACTACCGATGCGGTGCAACGTGCAGCAAAAACAGCTTTCGATCGACCAGGCCCTGATGCAGGCCGGTGAACATTTCAAGGCAGGCCGCCTGCCCGAGGCGGAAAAGATTTATCGCGCCATCCTCCAGACGCAGCCGGCCCACGCGCTGGCCAACCACAATCTGGGCTTGATCGCGCATCGCGTCGGGCGCAACGACGTTGCGGTAGAGCTGTTCACCAAGGCCGTGCAGGGCAACCCGGCGATGTCGGCGTTTCACGTCAATCTCGGGCAGGCCTTGCGTGCGCTGGGCCGCTCGGACGAGGCGAGTGCCGCGTACCGGCGCGCGATCGAACTCAATCCGAACGATGCTTATGCGCATTCGAATCTGGGGCACCTGCTGCTTGCGCAGCACCGCCCGCAAGACGCGGCGCCGTCACTGTTGCGCGGCATCCAGTTGAAGCCCGACAATGCCGAGGCGCGCCTTGCCTATGCGCAGATCCTCTTGGCCGAGGGCAGGCGGGACGACGCGCTGGCGCAAGTCGATGCGGCGGCGAAGTTTGCCCACCATCCCCATTTCAACGTGGCGACGCTGGGCAAGATTTACGCCCGCGCCGGCGTGGTCGACAAGGCGCGGCAATTCCTCGCACTGGCATTGAAGCGCGACCCGGCCGACGCCGAAGGTTGTGCGCTGGTGCTGGCCGCGCTGGGCGGCACGGACATCCCCGAACGCGCGCCCGACGCCTATCTGCAGAAGCTCTACACCGAGCGCGCCGCGCATTGGGACCACGACGTCGAAGCCCATCACAACTACCGCGGCATGCTGCTGGTCGAAGCGGCGCTGCGCCGCCTGGCGCCGGGCGGGCTGCGCATCCTCGATGCAGGATGCGGCACGGGCCTCGTGGGACGGCGCATCCGCGACATGGCGGCCGAATTGCACGGTGTCGATATTTCCGAGCCGATGCTGCTGCAGGCACAGGCAAGCGGCGCCTACAACCGGCTGTTCGGCGGCGACATGATCGAATTCATGCGCATGAATCCGGCCAGCTACGATGCGATCACGTCGGCCGCAACGCTGATCCATTTCGGCGATCTCTCGGGCATATTCCAGGCAGCGGCCGCTGCGCTCAAGCCGGGCGGACTGTTCGTCTTCACGGTGTTTCCCGACCCGGACCCGGAGCGTTTTTCGGTCGGCAGCCTGGACGGCTTCGCCGAGGGCGGCTGCTATTTCCACGGCAGGAACTATGTCGCGCGCACTGCCGCAGCGCAGGGCTTCGAGATCGTGCAGATCGATGAGGGCGTGCACGAATACACCAACGGGAAACCGGTTCCGGGAATGATCGTGTCGTTGCGGCGCGCCGCTTGAGTTACGCCGCGCCGCGGCGCTTGACGCCGCTCAACCGGGCGCCGCATCGTACTGCCGCAAGTCGTGGCCCTCGATGATGGCGATGATGGCGGCGGCATAGTTAGGATCGGTCGCATAGCCGGCGGCCTGGATCGCGTGCGCGAAGGCGACGCTGTCGCCGGTGTGCTGGTACGCCGGTGCGTAGCGCGGGTTGATCCTGGGATCGAGGAACGCGGCGTGATCCTCGAAGCCTTCGGTCAGGCTGGCGTATTTGCGAAACGGCGCCATGATGCTGACGTAGTGCCCCTGCAGGAATTCAAGCGTCGGCCACATCTGCGATGGCCCATGCCAATCGCCGATGGCCTTGATGCCGAAGAAGTTGAAGTCTTGCTGCGACAATCCCGAGCCGTCCCATGCGCTTTCCACCGCCGCCTGCGCGATCGTGAAGCCGGCCGGGATGCCGCTTGCCCTTTGCGTTGCCTGCGCGGCTGATGCCACGTAGGCGATGAATTCGGCCGGCGTCTTTTTGGGTGCGCTGTCGGGTAGGCTCATGCGGCCTCCTCATCGGGCGAAAACACGAAATCGGCGCGCTGCCACATCTGCATCTGCCACGTCGGCCCATCGAGGCAATGGATGCCGTGGTCCACGCCGGTGTGGTGGCGCTTGCACAGCACGACGTTGGCGTTCCATTCGCTGTCGATGAAGGTTTCCGGGTGCGCCGGGTCGAATTGGCCCCAGTCGAAATCGGGTACGCGTGCTTTGACCTTGACCCAATCGACGCCGTTGCTGTCGCACCATTCGACGTGGGCGTGATGCAGTTCGAGTGGATGGTCGCGGTCGCAGTGCGCGTTGTCGACCATGCACTTGGCGTGCGGGTTGTGGGTGATGAGTTTCCTTCGTGTGCGCTCGAAAACCGGCGTGTTGGCACGCTCGGGATGGTCGGGGATGTAGACGGCGACGGTCAGCGTGCGCCGCTGCAGGTGTTCGCTTTGGGGCGGATAGGCCGGGTTAATCGATGAGCCCGCGCCGTAGGCGAAGAGCGCCAGCACAAACAGGATGGCAAGGAATAGGCGTTTCATGTGGCCTCTGCTCTTGGTGACAATTAATTGACGGTGACTGTGCCGGGGATAACGACTTGCTGGTTGGTGACGTTGAGATCGTTCGTGGCGCCGCTCAACAGCATGCCGGTGACTTCCTGCACAGGCCCGAGATGTAAAGCTGGAAGCGCGTCTTGAGCGCCGCATCGCTTTCGGCATTGACGCCGCTGGCAAAGCGCCATTGTTGACGGTATCGACGCTGGGTATCATCCGGCCAGATCCTTGAGCATCGGATTGATCGTGCGCAAGCCGTCGACCATCATGGGCAGCACGGCGTTGCCGGTCTCGATCATCACGTCTTGCAGGTTCGCCTGCAAATCCTTGAACTGCGCGCTCGAGCTGTCCCTGGCCGCATCGGCGCTTTTGCCTAACGTCGACGCCTTGTCCAGGTTGCTCGCGCTCGCATGGATCGCCGATTTGTCGCCGTCGATGGCGGTGAACAGCGCGCCGCCCTTGTCGCCGAATAGCCGGGTGTTTTGCACGGCGCGAGCGCCGGCATCCAGGTGTTGCTTGTCATACATCGGCGCGATGTATTTTTCGTAGAACGCCGTAGGCGAGGCATTGAAGGCCGCCAGATCCTTGAGCGGATTGCCGTCGCCGCCGACGGAATCGACACCGCCCTTCTTGTTCCACTTGATCTTCTTCGCATCCCACACGCCGGCGTCGGCCAGCATGTGCGCCGTGTCGGCCGATACGCCCGACGTGGAAGTCAGGTGCGACAGCGCACCGGCGATGCCGTCGCCGATCGCACCGCCGTTCATGTGATTCAACAGCGGCTGGATTTCGCCCATCAGCGCCTTGTCGCTCAGATTCGCCGTGGCGGCGCCGCCCGAGGCCAGCACATCGTTCAACTGCGACCACTTGAGCGTGCCGCCCGAGGCCTGCATCGCCTTCCAGCCGGTGTCGGCGATGTCGTTGAAGCTCTTGGCGTCCTTCATGCCCCCGCGCGCCTTGATGAAGCGCAGCATGTCCGCATCCTGGCTCTGGATGTTCTCACGCGTTTCATCGTCGTAGGTCGACGTGGCCAGATGCAGCTTGGCGATCGTCGGCGCGGCCATCTTCGCCTGCGCCAAGGCCTCCCCGTCGGTCGCACCGGCCGCGCGGAACACGCCGACCGCCTGCGTCATGGCCTGCATGTTGTCGGTGTAGGAAGACCCCATCACGTTCATGCTGCGCGCAAACTTCTCGGCCTCTTCATTGGCCGCGCCGCCAAGGCCCATCAGCTTGAACTTGGCAAAGGCCCGCTCGAACTTGTCGGCTTCGTCGAGCGGCCCCTTCAAGGCTTCCATCATCGTCTTGCCGGCGTCGATGACCTTGCGCCCGGCCTCGGTCTTTTCTCCGATCCCCGCCAAGTGCCCTGCCAGCGAATGGGGTTCGTCTTCACCCTTCTCCGCTGCCGCCGCGCCGCCTTTGCCGCGCTTGCCGATCTTCTCCAGCTTCTTCGCCAGAGACTCCGCCTTTTTCTCCATCTGGCTCATGCTGCGCGATACCGATTCCAAACCGGCTGTGGTATTCTTGCCGATACCGCCCAGGCTCTTGGTCAAGGCTTTTGCCTTGTCGTCGAGACGGCTGAAATCGCGCAACAGGGTCTGCAGCACGCCACTGACCTCGTTTTTGAGAGCGATCGTGATCGCCACTTTGTAAGCTTCGTTCGACATAAGAATTCAGGGAGGGAAAAATGAGAAGAAAGGGATCGCAAGACACGGAAACCAGGTGGCTGCGGGACTACTCCGGCGTGGCCGCATCCTGGGCCGCCAAGCGCGCCGAATATCAGGGCAGGCCGATGTCGCTGCTCGACAAGATCGACATGTTTTTCTCCACCATGACCATGTTGATCATGTCGTTGATCACGGTCGTGGTGTCGCTGGCAGTGGCAGCCGCCGCCTTTATCTTTATCTGCTTCCTCATCTACGAGTTGTTCAAGTAGTTCGTTGCCTGAGGCCGGGCGAAAGGGTTCGCCTGGGCGAGCAGCACTGCGAAGCCGGGGAACGCAGCGAGTGTGCGGCGCCGGCGCGCCAACTAGCGCCCCGCAATGCCCTTCGCCGCAGCCTCGCCGAGCAGCGCCTCGATCCTGTCGCGATTGGCCGTCAGCGCCGCACCCAGCACGGCATGCGGCGCCATGCGGTGCGTGCCGAATTCCATCTCGGCGACCCGGTCGGAAGTCGAGCCGATCGAAGCATGCAAGCCATCAACCGTATAACCCACACTACGGCGCAGATCGGCCGATGCGTGCTGTCCGGCTTTCCCGGCCGATGCAGCCGATGTGCTCGACGCGACCGCCGCCGGCCCCGCCTGCTCCGCCACATGCACATCGGCAGCGCCGCCCGACGGCGCGAGCGCCCCGGCCTGCACCTGCCCCAGTTCATCCTTCAAACCAGTCGCAATCGCGCGGGCACAATCGCGCAAGCCCTTGGCCAGCGCGGCATCTTCCGCTTCGGCCGCGTTGGCCAGGCGGTACATCAGCGCATGCAAGGTGATCTCCGCCATCGTCAACGCTCCACCCAGCTCATGCTGTCCCAGTTGAATGTGGCGCCCTCCAGTTCCAGCAGCACCACCGCCAGCGCGTGGCTCTCCGACGCCGTCAACCAGGTGGCGCCGGGAAAGGCAATATGAAAAGGAACCCCGCCCTTGAGCACCATGCGCAGGCAAACAATCGCGCCACAGCGCCCGCTCAGAAGACACGGCGGGCAACGGCACCGGCATCGCAAGAAAATAGAATGAGGGAGTCCACTAGTCGACGCGCCACATCCATAGGCAATGCAGGCGCAACAGACATCAAGCGTGGCGGCGGCTGGCGGTGCCTGGATGCTGGCGATTCCGCCAACGCAAGGGCACAAGGCCAAGCGCAACAGGAACGATAACCGGCTGTCACCCTCAAAGTTGCAGGCCAGGGTCTGGAATTTTCATGGCGCAACAATGCAAAAAGCCCGCCGACTTGAATCAGCGGGCTTTTCTCCGGACGACGCCATTTTGCCCCTGTTGCCCAAATCCTTGGGTATTTGCGCTCTACACCATGACAACATGCGCCAGTTAAGCTCCAGCGGACGGGATGGGCGGCCGGTACCCGATCCTTATCAACTGGTTCTTCTCTGGGCAGTCGTCGTCCTCATCAACATCCCGACATTCGCATTGCAGAAAGTATTTCTCGCGCGCCGGCTGGCACGTCGGGGAAGAAACGAAGAAGCAGCCGCGCTTGCCCGTGAATTCATCCATGAGATCGAGACCAGCCCCTGGAAGCGATTCATCTGCCGATTCGCAATCGAGGTATCGACGAACAAGCCCGAAGTGGTCGGCTACCTGTGCCTGGCCCGCGCCCCCCGCCAGGCCGACGACGCGCAAGCAGCGCTGTCGATCTGCCAGCGTGCAGCCGATATCGATCCGCTATGCCCAACTGTCCAGATCGGCATGGCCATCGCAGCAGCAATGCTGGGCGACGAAGTCATGGCAAGAGCGTATCTGCAGCGTGCGCGGGAACTAGGATTTTCGGGGTCGCTGAGCGACCGATTGTTTCTCGCCGCCGGCGACGCCACCGCAGAACTTGCTTTGCTGGTGCCGATGAAGGAAAAATGAACCCATACGCGGATCGCCGCCCGGTATGAAGGCGCTACGCTTTTCTGGGGCGGCCATCCGACCTATGACCCTGCACAGCCTCACGCGCCGCACATCACCCCCGCTTGATCAGCCGGCAAAACAACCCCATCATCAGCCCGTCGCCGGCGCCGGCCGCAAACAACAGCGGCAACCCGATCGCCGCGAATATGACAGCCATCGCAGACAGCGTGACCGTACCCGCAACGCATGCCGCGCCGCCCTGAGGCACACCGAGCATCGCCGGGACCAGGCCGGCGCACTTGAACAGGAACACGGCGAGAATTCCCAGGAAAACGACGATAGCAAAGAAGGTAATCGTCATCATCGGCGCGAGCAGGTAATCGCGCCAGCGAAGCCGGCCGGCCCCTTCCGCCACATACACCGTCACCGCGCCTGACACCATAGGCGCAAGCAACGTGATCCATCCCCTGTTGAAAGCAGCCAATTCCGGCCTGCCCAACGGGAGGTGAAACAGCAGCAGCAAGACAGCGCTTCCGGCCAGACAGCCGGCGGCAATCGCCCACACGCCAGGATAAGAGCCGCGTCGCGCGTCCTCCCATTCCACCGGCCTACCGTAATCTTCAAACGCCGGGGACGCAGCAACGCCGTTCGCCGATGCCCCCTCGGGCAAACCCTGTGTTGCGGCCGGCATCATTTCATTGCAGCGCACGCAGCGCCTTGCCACAGCAGAATTGATTTGCCCACAGTGCTCACAGTGCATCGACATCGTTCTCCATGATGTTATTTGAAGCAATACATCCGGCGCAATTGGGCCATATGCCGGACGAGCCGAAGGCGTTATCCGACGTATGAACAGATCACCCCACACGCGGATCACCGCCCGGCCGGAAGGCGCTATGCTTTTCCGAGGGCGGCCATCCGACCTACCACTCGAAGGCCGGGACGAGTCCCAGCAGCCTCACCCGCAAAAGCCCGGACGCGTCCCGGCCTACTATTCTTTCCCCCGCAACCTAACAACGCGATTCACACTATCGATAAACACCGCATACTGAAAAAAGAAATCCTGCCCCAGCAAGCCATCATCGGAAAACCTCTCCGGCAGATCGATCAACAGCGCCTTTACCGGACTGCCCCCCGGCAGCGCCAAGCCGACGTTCTCGCAAACCCGCCCCGGTCCCAGGTCCATATCGCATTTGACGAAGTCGTCCCGGCCCGCGGCAAGCTTCGCCCTGACGATCGACACGTTCGACGGTGAATCCAGCACCATGCGGTAATCCGCCTTGCCGCTCGATAGCACCAGCACCTGGCCGGCCTTGGACCTGTCGTAGGGATACGAAGTCCAGCCGGCGACACGCTGCGTCACGGCATCATCGTCGGCATCGGCAATCGTCAAGGTCTTCGACGGGTAATCGATAATCACCCTTCTGCCGTCAAAAAAGCCCAGCCCCAACACGGATAGTTTCTGGTCCGGTCCGTGACCTTTGCCGATGCTCAAACCCCAGGGCTGCGCGATCACGCCGGTCGTCGTCCCGAATGCCAGTCCGTTGACCGACAGATTGGGTATCGACACTTCAGCATCTTCCATCACGTGCCCGGCCGCGTCCATGGCCTTGAATTTCTTCCCCGTGTAGACCAGCTCCGGAAATTTCTTGGCATCGCGTTTGGCAAGGTGAAATGCCCTGCTTGATCCGGTATCGAGCGTAAAGGGAATCGCCTTGCCGTTGAGCGTCAGCGTGACGACAGGGAAGCCGGTATCGAAGGCGATCGGCACCGTCACCGCTTCGCTTGCGAAACAGGCGGAATAGAACAAGGAAACGAAAATCAACATCCACAGTGCGGCAAATCTTGGCATGAAAATTTTCTCGATCAGATTATGAATCAAACGACGCACTACTCGCGCCAAGTATAGTCAACATACTTGGTATCATCAATCGGCAAGCCGCGACGCAAGGACGGCGTGTAGGCGCACTTGCCAAAGCTGTCGAGCGCAGCTTGATCGAGCGACGGGAAACCGCTCGACTTGATCACCTCGCTTTGCGTGACCGCACCGCTGGCGGCTATCCACAATTTGATTTTGACGGACCCTGTTTGCCTGCGCATTTGCGCGTCGACGGGATACGCCGGATGCATGCACGGTTTGGTCGGGTCGAATGCCGCGTCGATGTAATCAGGCGGCATCTGGTACGCCGTCATCGGGTGTGCCTCTCGCCATGCCGACGCCGCTTGCCGCACTTGCTCGATCTGCGCCGGCGTCATGCGCTGGCCGATGACCTCCATCGCATGAGCGATCACCTGGTCATTCTGGGTTCCGCTATAAGGGTCCGACGCATTGATCAGCCACTCGTAGGCCTGCACCTACGGCCCTGAAATTTCCGCTAGCAGTTCGCCCGACGAAGTTCGAACGTACCTCGCCAACAATGGATTTAACGAAACTACTTCAATATCAATATTTTCAGATGAGTCGATGCATGAAAGCTTATCGACCAGCATCTGCGTTGCTTGCTTAGCTGGAGCTGACGAAGTCGTGATGCCGCTGTACTGCATGCTAAGCCGTGTACGCATTATCTTTAGCAAGTCACCAGTATTTGCACTCACTGATCGCCTTCGATTGACATTAAAGTTAACAATGAAGTACCAAACGCAGCAATGTCACGAACTTCCACTCCCAGCCCCACAGCACAATCCCGCAATCCCGCCACCCAGGCAGGATTGCGCTCCATCACCACCTTAACATGTCAGCCAAAACCAAACAACATTCACCCACCCGAACCGCTACAAAAAAACTCACCCAAACTTCACCCCCGTAGCCAAATTCCCCCGCAACTTCTTCTCAAGCTCCACCTTCGCCGCCGCCAGCGTCGCGCCGAAATCTTCGGGCGCAAAACGCCACACCTGTCCGAAGCCGTGCGCCTTGTAGATCGCCCAGATGTACAGGCGCGGCAGGCTGTCGATCATGGCGTCGGTGGCTTCGCCGATCTTCATGTCGGCCTTGCGTTGGTTGGCGTAGGGATCGGACTCGTGGCCGATGCTGCCCTCCCCGCTGCCGAGCAGCCGCATGCGCGATGTGCCGAGGTCGCGGTCGTCGGTGTGCATGTAGTCGCACCAGCACGCCAGGCAGATGTCGAGGCCGCCGGCGGCTTGCGCCGGTGCGGTGGCGAGGTGCTCTTTCTTCACGCGGATCAGCGCCATGATTTCTCCTTGAATTGGATGCAGCTTTTGCCGTACTGGTTGCCCTGGCCGCAGAACGCGCCTTGCGCGCCCGGCCTGCTGTGGCGGCAGGCGTCGCACTGCGCCTCGCCGCGCAGCTTGGCGTGCCGTGCCGGATCGCCGTAGCTGTGCTGCGGCAGCGCGCGCGATGGTTGCGGCTGCAGCCGCGCGCCGGCGCTATAGATGGCGAACAGTTCGGTGCGGCTGATGTCGCTCTGCGCGCCGTGGTGCGCGCTGTGGTGCCCGATACGGCGCCCGATGTCGTCGGATTTCATGTGTTCTCCTTCACTGATTGCGTGGATTGCCTGATGGGATGGCTCGCGCCGCCTCCCACCCGATGCCAAGCGCCGCCCGCAGCGCTGTGCCCGCCTGCGTCACCGTCAACAGCGGCGTTGTGCAGCCCAGCGCCGCCACATTTGCCGCGCCTGCCGCGTCGCCGATCAACAGCGGCGGCACGCGGCCCCTGCCCTCGCGCGCGTTGTGCGCGTTGGCCAGGCCGATCAGCACGTTCGGGTAGTCGGGCAGTTCGTTGCGCATGCGGTAGCCGCGATAGAGCGTCTCAAACCGGCGCGCGATGAAGGGCCATTCCTTTTCGGTCTGCTGCCCGAGCCAGGCCCAGCCGCCCAGTTCGGCCACGCAGCGGTGGATCAGCGCGTCGTCGAAGGCCACGTCCTGCCACGGGCCGACGATGCGCAGCGCGCGGTCGACCTTGGCCCAGGCGGTGGCGGCCTGATCCGCCGTGCCGCCTTGCAGCATGCGCATCACGTCGGCCGGCTTGGGCAGGAACTGGCCGCTGTCGGGGTTCATCGCGTGGCGGGTGAAGGCGGCGCGCACGGCCTTGATGTCGAACGGCGCCATCGCTTCCCACCACACGCTGCCGGCGAATTCGCTCATCTCTTGCCGATAGAAGCCGTACACGTTGGCCACCAGCGCGAAGAAGTCCTTGCGGTCGCCCGGGTTCATGCGGCCTCCTGCGCGAGCTTGTCGGCGACGGCATGGTTGCGCGCCTCAAGCGCCTCCTGCATCCCGGCCCGGCCGCCGCCGCTGCGCATGCCGGCCGCACGGCGGCACGCGGCGACCAGATACTCCGCCGGCTCAGCCGGTTGCGCCGTCACGGCCGCGCGCACCGCCTCGGCCACGATGCGTTCGCCATGCTGCGACACGAGCTTGCCGATGAAGCTGCCGCACTGCCTGGCCGCCATGCCCGATTGCGCCAGCAGCGCCTTACCGGCCTGCCATAGCTGCTGGCGCGGCAGGTCGGCGGGCAGAAGCGTGATGCCGCCTGCGTGCGCCTCGACCAGTTTGCCGGCGTATACCGGGTCGATTGCTTTGGCTGCGTCGATTGCTTTGGTTGCGTCGGCTGCGTCGCTTGCATCGGCTGCATTGCCGACATCGCCTGCGTGGTCTACCTTGTCCGCCTTGCATGCGGCATCAGGCTCCCCGCTGGCATCGAACTCTGCGGGCAGGGTGGCCAAGGCGCCCGCGCCCGTACCGCCAAGTACGGCATGGTTTACTTCACTTCCCTTCACTTCTCTTCTTAGAGGTGACAAGGCCGGTGCAGCAGCAGTGACGTCACGCGTGACAAGGCCGCTGCCGGGTCGCCGCTTGCCGACGTCAATACCGTGGCCGACTCGGAGGCCGGTATCGACGCCAATACCGCCGGCAATTTCGTCGCCGATACCAACACCAGCGCCGCCACCGCGCCAATGATCTCCAGCGCCGTCGCCGTCAAGAGCACCATCGCGAGCGCCGTCGCGCGCAGCTTCACAGGCCCCCTCGCGTGCGGGCAAGGCCGCCTCCCGCCGCTCCCCCTTGCGGCCGCGCCAGTCGCGCATGCGCTCTGCATCCTTCTCGCGCCTCCTGCTGTAGGCCTGCCGCTGCGTCCACGCCTCCATCACCTTCTTGCACAGCGTACGGTGGTACAGCCTGCCGTCGCTGCACAGGACGAACCCACGCAGGGCCATGTCTCGCACCCTGGGCCAGTCCTTCGCGCGCGAGAACGATGCCAGCACGCGCTCGTCGTTGGGCAGCGAACCGTGCGGCACCTGCTGCCAGGCGCGGCACCACAGAATGAGCGCGGCGGCGATCTCCTCGGGCGTGGCCAGCGCGAGCAACTCGCTGGACTGCAGCGCCTCCACGTCGAGGATGAAACCGGCGAAGCCCTTCAAGTCCACCGAGGCATCGACCAGCGGCGCCCGTTCTTGCGTCATCCTGTGCGCCATCGCATCCGTCGTATCAACCGCAGCCTTCATCCGAGCAGCCCCTCGATCCACGCCAGGGTCGCGGCCGCATCCTTCGCCGGCCACAGATATTTGCGCGCATGTTCGCTGCGCAAAAAAGCATGCACGCCCTCGCAATAGCGCGCGAATTGCTCTTCGTCGCAGCGCGCGTAGCTGACCGATTTCGGCACCGGAAACACACCGCCCTTCGGCCCGCTGGCCCACGTCACCCAACCCGAGCCGACCTTGAGCCAGAGCCGGAACTCCTCGCGCTCCTTCAAGCGCGACTGGTGTTTGAACACCACCGCCTCCAGCACCATCTGCCGGCGATGCGCCAGTCCCGCGCGCGGCATCAGCGTCTTGATCGATACACATTCGCCACTGCCCATCGTCAACACGCCCTGCCAGAAGCGGCGCCAGGCTTTCTTGTCCGACTCGGCATGGCCGTCGACCAGCGCGAAGAGGCTCTCGCGCAATAGGGTTTGCTGTTCCTCGCTCAAGGGCTGGCAAGGCGGTTTGGTCAGTACGATATCGCTCATGGGATCTCCCGGTTGGTTGTGCCGATCACGGCGGGTTGAGAATGAAAAAGCTGCTGCGTTACGATTCTGGTAAATAGTCGAGTAGGGCGGATGGCCGCCCTACGCGTTTTAGGTGCTTGGTGGGTCACGCCCCCTGCTGTCCTAACTCCCCTCTCCCGCCTGCGGGAGAGAGGTGGGGCGGGCGGCGATCCGATGAGGGGAGTCGCGTCGTGGCTGCGCTTGCGAAGGCCAAAGGATGGATGACTGCACACTCCCATAAAACCAGGCAGTCAGTTCACAACGCCCCTCGCCCCTCACCCCTGCCCCTCTCCCGCCTGCGGGAGAGGGGTTCTAAATTTCTGCCATGTCAAACCTCACCAATCAAATCCTCCGGCCCGCGCACCCTCGAACTCATCGAAACAAAATGCGCGTAGCCGTGGTTGGCGGACTTCAGGTGCGGATACTTGTCGAGGTCGAGCGGCCTGAAGCCCACCGCACGCGCCGAGGCGATCTCGCGGTGTTCGCGGTCGCGCTGCTTGTCGCCCTCGTCGGCCAGGTAAGCGGCCAGGTCGTCGCTCAATTGATAGGTGCGGCCCATCTGCAGCAGATTGCCTTCGACGCACATCTTTTCCAGCGAAACGAGGAAATTCTTGCGCCCGCGCGGATCGACGTCGAACAGCGCGATCAGCTCCGGCCCGCTTTGCGGACCGCGTTCGTACAGCTTGCGCGCCACCGCCCAGCGCGCCACGTAATTGCGGCGAGGAAGCGAGCACATGATCAGGCCGCCAATCCATGCGCGTTGTTGCAAGACATGTCCCCCATGCCGCGCAAGAAGCCGCCGTCACCGCTCCCGGTGCCGCACTCGATCGACGGCGTCAGGTCGAGCGCAACGCGCCCGGCAACGGCAAAGAGATTGCCCATCAGATCGATGCAGGCGCCGCAGACGTGCTCCGCGCCATTGAGGAGCGCGATCTCGCCCTGCGGCGCATCGCATCGATTGCAGGCGCGATTGCCGCTGTGATTGCTGTTTTGGTTGTTGCCGTGATTGCCGCTGTGGTTGCCGCTGCGATTGTTGTCGTAATTGCCGCTGTGCTCGCAGCAACGAACGCGGCCCCGGTGTTTGGTTTGCATGGTGGCTGATTTCCTGTCGTCGGTTGTCATGGGGGCGCAGGAGAGGCCGTGGCCTGCTCCCGCGCCGCACAGAACCGCCGGCAACGCAGCAACCGGGGGGGTTGCCCATGGCGCATCGGCAGTCCATGGGCACATATTAGTCTGACTAATTATATAAGTCAACAGTCAGGCTAATTGATTTTTATTAGCAACACTTATATCGTGGCGGGACTATGCCAGCCAAACCATTGACCAAAGACCAACTGAAGGAATCCGCCAAGCTCAAGGACCTGTTCAAGGCCTGGCAGGACGCCATGCGCCGTGCCGGGAGCAAGGTCTCGCAGGACGACGTGGCCGACCGCCTAGGCATCGGCCAAAGCGCGTTCTCGCAATACCTCAACGGCAAAATCCCGCTCAACCCCGACTTCGCCGCCAAGATATCGGGCCTGATCGGCGCCAAGGTCGGCGACTTCAGCCCGACGATTGCGCGCCAGATCAACAGCCTGACTGTTGCCATCCCCTCCTACGACCCGCCGGCCCTGCTCCCGGCCGACACCGTCGAAATCCCGCAATTCGACGTCAGCGGCAGCATGGGCCACGGCGTCATCCTGCGCGACCAGCCCGGCGTCATCCGCGACTGGCACGTCACCGAGGAATGGATCAAGCGCAACATCCCCAACAACACCGGCATCAACAACCTGTGCATCGTCACCGGCTTCGGCGTATCGATGCAACCGCTCTACAATCCCGGCGATCCGCTGATCGTCGACATCGGCGTCACCCGCGCCGACGTCGACGGCGTCTATTTCTTCCGCGTCGGCGAAGAGGGCTTCATCAAGCACCTGCAACGCGTGCCCGGCGAAGGGCTGGTGGTCATCAGCGAAAACAAGATGTACAAGGATTGGCTGGTGAAGCCGGATATGGATTTTCAGGTGCTGGGTAGGGTGTTGACTGCTTGGCGTAGTACGCTTTGTTTTTAGGGCTGGCGCCGAATTACGCGCGCGACTCAAACGAACCGGCGTAACAGGTAGCGCAGAAGGTGCTGCACTCGTTTCCGCCTTACGCGCCACGCTTGACGCGAAATGCAGAAAAACTGCAACTCACTACATATTCTGGCATAATAATAAGTGGTTTTACCTCCTATCTGCGAGATTTCCGCATGCTAATCGAATTTTCTGTAAGCAATTTCCGTTCGTTCCGCGAAAAGCAAACCTTTTCGATGGTCGCGGCCCCGCGGTTGAAAAAGAAGGAAAACCTGATCTCACCCGAAGTAAAAGGTGAGAAATTGCCGAGCTTGCTTAAAGTCGCAGCAATCTATGGACCGAATGCCTCCGGGAAAAGCAACCTGATGAAGGCAATGAACGCCGTGGTCGAAATGGCAAAAGGAGAGATATCGGCAGGTGGCCCTCTCCCGGTGCAGCCTTTTCGTTTTGACAGCAATTTGAGATTAGAACCAAGTCGTTTTGAATTTCACTTCATTGCCGCAAACACGCGCTATAAATTTGAACTCGATGCGTTGCCAGAACGAATAACCCTGGAACGCCTGCATGCTTTTCCAAAAGGGAAAGAAACCCTTCTATACGAACGCAAACATTCGGAATCGAGCGATGAGTACATCTTTGGCGATTTGGAAGGCGGTCAGGAGGTACACAACGCCTGGCGAAAGCTAACCGGACCAAAATCCCTTTTCATTTCCCAGGCAGTTGCGAACAGCAGTGAAGATCTGACTCAGCTTCGTGCTCCGCACTTATGGCTCCGCGTTGGCGTCAAAGTAATGCAACATGGGGAAATGATCTCGGTAGCAGAGGGCCTTCAGCGTCTATGGGTAGCAATGAAGATACCGCTAGGTAAGCAACTTGCCGAATATTTAAGTGAAGTCGACGTACCAATTGCGTCTATTCGGGTAGAAGGAAAGGTCCCGCCTCGCTTGGACGCCGAAGGCAACGAAATAAGCTTGTTTGATTCAAAATATATCAGCGAAATCTTTAAAAGTAAGGTCACAACGACACTGACCCACGAGACCAATTTGGGCAGCGCCGAATTCGATTTCGAAGAAGAATCGGAAGGAACAAAAAGCTTAATTGGCTTTTACTTACCATGGATGGTCATGCAAGCAAAGGCGAGCGGTGGACTTGCCATGTTGGCCGTCGATGAGGTCGACAGCAGTCTGCATCCGGAAATCCTGGCAAGCATTGTCGAAAAACAATTGAAGTCAAAGAACGGCTCACAACTGATTTTCACGACTCACGACACGCATTTGATGAATACGAAACTGCTACGTCGTGACCAATTCTGGCTGACGGAACGTGACATGAACGGCGCAACTAGCCTGCGATCCATCCATGAATTTGAAGGCCGCGAAGGCGAGGACGTCGAGAAACGATACTTTGAGGGACGCTATCGCGCTCTCCCTATTATTCGTAAGACCTAATCATGACTCGGAAATCTGAAGCGCTCAAGCGCAAAGGTCCGACCTTCAAGGCACAGCCAACCGTTCTTGTAATATGCGAGGACCTACAGTCAAGTCGAAAATATTTGCAGGACGTCGCATTTCATTTTCGTATCAAAGTGGACGTGACGCATTGCGGCAAAACAGATCCAAAGAATATCGTAATCGAAGCAATACGCAACAAGAACAAATACGACCATGTGTTCTGCGCAATCGACCGCGATACGCACGAAACATTTGACGAGGCAATGCGGCTCATCAGAGCGGAGCCGAAGATAACTCCAATTGTCTCGTATCCGTGCTTCGAATATTGGCTACTTCTCCATTTTGGTCCTTGTAGGAAACCATATGCCTCGTCCGGCAATCGATCTGCCGCAGACAATTTGATCGAAGACTTGAGAACCTATGAAGGCATGGAAAATTACGCCAAAGGTGAGGTAAAGGATTTGTTCAAATCGCTAAGGGGTTCAAAATTTCAGGAGGCGCGGAAGCAAGGGCCTCTCATGCTCAATGCCGCAATTGCTGATGACGAATTGAATGGGAATTATATACTTGACTCCCTCGATTTTATTCCCTATACTTGAGTCATCGGTTGGGAGAAAATCATGGAAAAAGTCACCATCAGCACGTTTGAATTGTTCAAGATGTTCCCGGATCAGGAAACGGCCCGTGCCTATCTTGAATCGCGCATCTGGCCGAACGGCGCCAAGTGCCCTTGCTGCGGCTTGCAAGATCGCATAACAGCGCGCAAGGATGGTTACTACCGCTGCAACCAATGCAAGGAAGACTTCACCGTCCGCACCGGCACCATCTTTGAGCGCTCGCACGTGCCGCTGCACAAATGGATTTACGCCATGTACCTGCTCGTCACCTCGCGCAAGGGCATTTCCTCCATGCAGCTTTCCAAGGAAATCGGCATCACTCAAAAGTCTGCCTGGTTCGTTCTCCAACGCCTGCGCGAAGCTTGCGGCAATAACCCCATCATGCTCAGCGGCATCGTTGAAGTCGACGAGACATTTGTGGGCGGCAAGGAAAAGAGCAAGCACGAATCGAAGAAGCTCAATGCCGGGCGCGGCGCTGTCGGCAAAACGGCCGTCATGGGCATGCGTGAACGCGGCGGCCGCGTCATCGCCAAGCCTGTAGCCAACACCAGCGCCGACACGCTGCAAGGCGAAATCCACGCTAATATCGAACACGGCGCAACCCTGCATACCGACGAACACAAAGGCTATTCCGGTATCGGTTCGATGCTGTATGACCACGCAACGGTCAACCACGGCGCAGGCGAATACGTCACGAACGGCGTCACCACAAACGGTATCGAAAGCGTGTGGGCTGTCCTGAAGCGCGGTTTGCACGGCGTCTATCATCACACCAGCCAAAAGCATCTTTCTCGTTACGTCGATGAATTCGCTTTCCGTTTGAACGACGGCAACGTCAAGCGCCACACCTTGAAACGCCTTGACAGCTTTGTCGACGCGGCTGTCGGTCGCCGGATCACCTATAAGGAATTGACAAAATGAGAGAACAAATCCCGGCTCTTGATAAGATTGTTGACGTAGTGCTTGCCTATCGCCCGCCAGACAAGAAAAAGAAACTGGCGACGAAGGCCAAAGCCGTCGAACGTGAGAAAAAGAAGAAGGCGAAGGAATAGTCGATGAAGAGACTTTTTCCGATCGTATTCCTGCTGATAGCGGCTTATGCATGGTCAGATAATCCAATTCCAACTCCAACTAAAGAGCGTCAGGAAAAGCAATACGCCGCCGCTCAAGCCGACCGCAAAAGCGACGTAGAACAAAAACAAACCCAACCTGCGTCGATTATCAATGTAATAAACATCCCAAGCAAACCAAGTAATGAGCATGCAGAGGGCAATCCCAAGAATGTAGACAATTCCTCTTTTTGCAAGGAGGCAATAGACATCTTGAGCGTTCTGTTTACAACTATAGCTACAGTAGTTATCGCTATATTTACCGTATGTCTTTCTAAAAGCACCAGGAAGCTTTGGGTTGAAGCTAAAGACGCGGGAATCACCGCGAAAAAATCCGCCGACGCCGCTTTTCTCAACGCTCAAGCCGTTATCAATTCCGAGCGCCCTTGGTTCGTGGTGAACGTTGATAATGGCCCCGATCTTTTCAAGTTCGGATGTTTGAATCAGGGAAGAACGCCGGGAGAAATCATTTCCATTTCCGTCAATATTGAGCGTATTAGCGATTTGGAAAACGCCAGCCTGAGTTATAGCGGCTCTGTGATGATGCCAAGTTTGAACTTCATTGTCCCGCGAGATAGTTTCCCTATCGGTTATGGAATTGACACTGCAACTCAAATTTTGCAGCATCCTGACGCCGATGCAATCGCCAACAGTTCTTTGTTCCTCGTTTATTACGGGAAAATAATTTACAGAGACGTTTTGCACCCTGTCGATATGTCGGGCGGAATCCATGAGACTAGATGGTGCTTTGTTTGGCAACCAAGTTCGCAGAGCTTCATTAGAAGCGGCCCGAACGGGGGTAACGGCTATACATAACGAAATGGCCAAGGAAGTTAAGTATATAATTCCTAATTGAATCCCAGCACTCGCCTGCATGAGTTGATCGCATTCTTTGAGAAAATATCCACTCTGGAGCCTTTATGATGCCAATTGGGATTCCTATGGCATGTTAGCTCGTAGGGCGAAAAAGCGTTACCCATGTCCCCTGGCTGAACAAAGCAAAGCGCCTTCCGCCGCATGCCGCCCCAACCTACAATTGCAATTCCACCTGTCCCAAAAATACCATTCACCCACTCCCCCAAAGGACCCGCTCACGTGCAACAAAATAACCACAAGCGCCCCTTTCCGTGGATGATCATCACGCTGATCGCCTTGGCCTGCCTGCTCGGCTGGCGTATGGTGAGCAATGCTCCCGGCGCCGGGGCCGCTGCAAGCGATGCAACGCTTCAGGTGGGCATGATGACGACACCCGCGCAGGAAAGCTACGCCTGCAACACGCCCGAACTAAGCGGCCAAGCGACGGTGTACAAGGTGATGGGCGCGAAGGACAAGCTGCGCGGCCTGCTCGATCGCGGAGATTGCGTGCCCGTCCTCGCGCCGCAGCGGTTCAAGATTGTGGCGTTGAAAGACAAGCTGGCGCAGGTTGGCGAATCGGGTGCTGCTTCGACTAGTGCACGTTGGGTTCCCGTGCGCGATCTGGTTCCTTTGGCGCCTTGAAGCGAGTTCCGCGAAGGGCGCATGGCCGCCCGACGCACCTCGCCCGCAACCCATCTCCCACAACGCCCCAAGCCATCCCCACCCCACGGCGCCAAGCCGCACGGTATATACAGAATTTCCATTCTGCGCTAAGCTCCACGCATACAACAAAAATAATTCGCCGGGATCAAACCGATCCGGCACGAGGGGATTTTACGCCATGAATCTGCGCGCATTCTTGCTGCCGCTCACAGCGATGTTCTGCGTTTCGGCAAGCGCCGGCCAGGTTATTGAAATGCAGGTGGTCGACCTGCCGCCTTATCTGATCGCAGCGCCCGATGGCCATTTCGGCGGCATCGTGGTCGATGCGGCGACACGCGCCTTCGAGCGCGCCGGCATCGCCGTGAAGCTGACCGATATCCCGGCCCTGCGCCAGCTCGAACGCTTGAAGGCCAATCGGGAAGCGCTCTGCTCGGTCGGCTGGTACAAGACTCCCGAGCGCGAAACCTTTGCCCGCTTCAGCGACCCGATCACGAGGGACGAACCCTGGGCGGCGGTGGTTGCTTCGAAGTGGAAGCTGCCGCCGCAAATGACCGTCGATGCGCTGCTCGCCGAGCCCGATCTGACGCTGCTGTTGAAGCAGGGGTTTTCCAATGGCGAATATCTCGACAAAAAGCTGCCGGCGGCCCGTTCCCACCGCGTGACGACGACCTCCGAGATGTCCGGCATTTTCAAGATGATCGAAGCCGGCCACGGCGACGTCTTCTTCGCGCCACGCGATGAGATCCGCTACTTCGAAGACGCCGGCCTGTTCGATGCGCAAAAGGTCAGCATCGTCACCTTCACCGACTTGCCGCTGGGGCAGCAGCGCTACCTGATGTGCAGCAAGCGCGTGGGAAACGATATCCTGGCGCGCTTCAATGCCGCGTTGCGCCAGCAGGGCAAGGCTTCGAATTGAACATCGTCAACATACAGCTTGTTGGGCGGATGGCTGTCCCGCGGAAAAGCGATACGCCCGCCGCCGGATGAAGTAGCCTTCTTGTAGGAGATGGTGCAACCTGAACATACGGCGGAAGGCGCTGCGCTTTTACGCGGGGCGGCCATCCGCTCTACGAACCAGTCGGAGTCAACAATTGAAACAAATCGCAAAACTAGCCATAGCACTTGTCGTCACACTCAATCTTTCCGGATGCCTGAGCCAAACGGCAATCATGCCGAATGAGCAAATATACCAATCACCCAATCCCTGGACGGTGATCGACCAACGCCCGGAGGCGGAAAAGGGAGATGAATTTCTCTCGTTGTTTGCGCACAGTTGCAGCTATGGGATCAAGCGGCTGGGCGATGACAGGACGTCGCCACCGCGGATCGCCATCTTGCGCGCCGACCTGTCCCGTGAATTGGGCGAGGCCGGGAACAAAACCATAGCGATCCAGCATTATGCGATTTATTTCAACAAGGGCTTGGCACTGCTCAAATCCAGCCCGTACAGCGGAGGCCTGCTCGGCCAAGGCGAAATTGCGCACCGGCTTGCCTGCAAAAAAGAAGATACGGCCGCCGGCTGGTTCGACGCCGATGAGGTGAGCACGCCATTTTCGCCCATCATTGTGGAGATTTCCGCAACGATGGGCGACCGGGCGTTTGTGGTGCGCAGTGTTTACTCGCCCAGCGAGGAATTGAACGGTGCATTTGGCGAGCCTAACGAAGCGTCGGCGCTCTTCGCGGCGATGCGGCAGGCCACCGCCGAGCTTGCGCACCAGATTCGCTATGCCAAATTTGTTCACTGAGCTGAACGCGCCTTTCAGCAAGTAAGGCGAATGGCCGCCCTGCGGAAAAGCGCAGCGCCTTCCGCCGGATGAAGCGGCTTTCTTGTCGGAGATGGAGCAACGTAAACATACGGCGGAAGGCGCGATACTGCATGGACAACCGGCCGATTGCGAGCCTGCAGGCGTGCACCATGCATGCCACCGCCGCCGGGTCGAACTAGTGCCGTGAACATTTCTTCACAGCCGTGACCGTATCGGCACGCCCCATGAAAAGAGACGCCGCGTCGCCGGCTTGAACCTTCCCCATCCCGCCAGGCAGAATGCAATCGATGGCACACGCTTGACCGCGCCATCCACGTCACAAAAACCGAAAAGGATGGATCATGACATTCCCCAAACTCGCCATGCCCTTGGCGACGCTGCTCTTTGCTGCGACATGGGCCTGCTTCGCCGTAGAACCTGCTGCAAAACCGGGTGCTGAACCGGCCGCAGAGCCGGCTGCAAAGCCGACCACAGAATCGGCAAAGGAACCCGGCGTCATGCTGCACGAAGGCATGGAATTTTCGGGCGCCGGTTCCTACGAGGTGCCGTCCGCCTTGCAGGGCGTGGCGCCGTCGGCATGGCCCGGTGACGGCTGGTTTCGCCTGGTGGTCGGCACCGATCACGTCGATGTCGCGCCGGTGGCGGCACCGCAGGGCCGGCTCCCGGCATTCCTGATCCCCGTCGTCGCGCAGGCGGCGAGCGAGCAATCCTCGATGCCGGTCGACGTTCCCCTGCCCCAACTGACGGAAGACCAGATCACCGCCATCTATCTGCGCGTGCCGGACGCGGCACTGCACGCAGGCAAGGTGCCCTCCTATATCTTCAAAAACGGCACCTCGCACCTGCTTCCCAAACTCGATTACCGGTATGAATTGACCTTCAACGGCCGGCCCCTCGCCTTCACCGTCCAGAACGGCCTGCGCGGCAAGAACGGCGCGCCCTACGGCGAAGGCGCGCACTACCGCATCGAATACGACGGGCAGACCTACGACTACGACGTAAGAGGATTCGGCTGGGCCTCCATAATCGAAGCCATCACCGATCTGGATGGCGACGGCAAGCCCGATTTCATCCTCAGCATCGAAGGCAACAACAGCAGCGTGGAAGCCATCCTGCTGTCGTCGAAGGCAAAGCCGGGGAAAAATCCGCCGACGGCGTCGCTGTTGGCGAACGGATGTTAGGGTTGGCGGGCGAGCGGCGACGGCACGGCGGCAACATCACCCATGCACAATTGAAAAAAGGAATCGCGCGGCACCATGAAAACCTTACTCATCGCGTTTGCGATTTTTCTCCCGATCTGTGCGCTTGCCGCCCCCGACGAAGCGGTCGTACGGGAAATGGCCGCACAAACGAAACTGTCTCCGCAAGAGATCAGGGCAAACTACGATGCCTGCGACAGCGGCGTAACCTTGACCATGAAGATTTGCGGGAGCTACCGCTGGATTGCGCAAGATCTCCGCCTCAACCGGATTTACCGGCAATCCATGGCCCAGGCCAAGGAGCGCGGCTATGATAAAACGCTGGTGAAAGCACAACGCGCGTGGCTGGGTTACCGCGACGCCGCCTGCAGCTATGAGGGAGAAATGGGAGCGGGCGGCGGGCCGATGAAGGGGATTGCGATCTGGCTCAGCCCAAACAAGAATAGCCCCCAATGCACTCAATGTGTAGATCAGCTTAAAGCGAGTCAGAACATAACCTCCCTCACCCCCTCCCCTCTCCCGCCTGCGGGCGAGGGGCGACCGGCAAGTTGATCGCAATACCCTGTTGCACAACACCCCCAGCCTGTAACATCCATTCACAAAACACCCCCCTTCCCCCAGCCAAACCACCTTCAGCTTCCCCCAAAACTGCCGTTAATCCCCGTAGAACCTTACGGATTAGATTGCGCGGGATGCATAACGAAACAACAACATTGGTGTCCCAAGCGATGCGTTACCATGGTGACGGTTGCCTGGAAGAGGCCGAATATTGCTACCGTGAAGCGCTCGCCGCCGAGCATCACAATGGCGAAGCCTTGCACGGCCTGGGCTTGCTGGAATGGCAAACCGGCCGGCTTGACGATGCGCATATCCTGCTGAAAAAGGCCTGCGACGACGCGCCCGGCGTGTGGCGCTATCGGCGTACGCTGGGCAAATTCTTTACCACCGTCAAACTTCACCGTGAAGCGCTGGAGGCGTTCGAGCACGCCAAGGAATTGGCGCCCGCCTCGGCCGAATCGTGGTTCGATTACGCCAACGCCTTGCATACCGCAGGGCGGCACAAGGAATCGATTCCTGCTTACCGGCGCGCCATCGCGCTCGATCAAGCCAATGTGGAAGCGCGCAACAATCTTGGCGCCGCGCTCGATGCCATGGGCGACCATGCCGGCGCGGTGCAGATTTTGCAGGAGGGCCTGGCGCAAAATCCCGCTTTCCTTCCGCTGCACAATAACCTGGGTAATGCCCTGCTTGGGCAGGGCCTGATCGACGAAGCCATTGCGGCATTCCAGAAGGGCCTGTGCCTCGATGCCGATTCTGCCGATATCTGGTTCAACCTGGGCAACGCCTACGCCGCGCGCGAGCCGGGCAGCGCCGCAAGCGACGCGTATCAACGTGCGCTGGCGCTGGCGCCGGGCCACCCCAAGGCGCTGGTCAATCTGGGCAACGTGTTGCGCCTGCGCGGCGAATTGAGCGCGGCCTTGGCGCACTATCGCCGCGCCATGCAAGCGCAGCCGGGCGGCCCTGACGCCTACAACAACGCCGGCATCACGCTGCACCTGATGGGCAACCTGCACGAGGCGGGCGAATTGCTGCAGCAGGCGATCGCCCTGGCGCCAAACCTGTCGCAGGCGCACAGCCATCTGGGCAACGTGTTCAAGGACAGCGGCCGGCTCGACGAGGCGCTGGCCTGCTATCGCCGCGCCATGGCGCTGGCCCCGCATTCGGCGCAAGCGCACGGCAACCTGCTGTATGCCATGCAGTACCACCAGGGCAGCAGCGCGCGCGACATCCTGGAAGAGGCGCAGCGCTTTGGCGCATTGCACGGTTTGGCACAACATGGCCCCGTGCTTGATGCCTTGCCCGGCACCATACCGCCCCTGCCCCAAGTCACGACAGAGCCGGACCGGCGCATCCGCATCGGCTACGTATCGCCTGATTTCCGCCAGCATTGCCAGTCGCTCTTCACCCTGCCGCTGCTGTCGAACCACGACGCAGGGCGCTTTGAAATCTATTGTTACGCCCACCTGGCGCGGCCCGACGACTTGAGTCGCCGTGTGGCGGCGCACGCCGACGTCTGGCGCCCGATCTACGGCAAGAGCGATGCGCAGGTGGCCGACATGATCGCCGCCGACGGTATCGATATCCTGGTCGACCTGACCATGCACATGGCCAACGGCCGCCCGCTGCTGTTCGCGCGCAAGCCCGCGCCGATCCAGCTCGCGTGGCTGGCCTACCCCGGCACGACCGGCCTGCCGCAGATCGACTATCGCCTGACCGACCCCTGGCTCGACCCCGTGCAGGACGGCAACGGCCCCTATACCGAACAATCCGTCAGGCTGCCCGACACCTTCTGGTGCTACGACCCCTTGATCGACGCCATCGACGCCGCCAACACCGTCGCGCCCGGCGCCTTGCCGGCGCAGGAAGCAGGACGGGTGACGTTCGGCTGCCTCAACAACTTCTGCAAGGTGTCAGACGACACGCTCAATCTGTGGGGCCAGGTCTTGTCGCGCCTGCCTGCGTCGCGCCTGCTGTTGCTGGCCCCCGCCGGGCAGCATCGCGAACGCGTGGCGGCCGTGCTCGCGCGCCACGGCATCGATGCGGCGCGCATCGAATTCGCCCTGCCGCGCCCGCGCCTGGAATACCTGCAGCTCTACCACCGCATCGACCTGTGCCTCGACACCGTTCCATACAACGGCCACACCACCAATCTCGATGCATTCTGGATGGGCGTGCCGGTGGTGACCCTGGTCGGCGACACCGTCGCCGGACGCGCCGGATGGAGCCAGTTGAACAACCTCGGCCTGCCCGAACTGGCCGCCTTCGATGCCGCAGCTTTCGTCGACATCGCCTGCGGCCTCGCGGCCGACCTGCCGCGCTTGGCCGACCTGCGCCAGGGCTTGCGCGCACGCATGGCAGCGAGCCCCCTGATGGACGGCCAGCGCTTTGCCCGCGCCATGGAAACCATCTACGAACAACTGCTGCAGGGCGCGACACGGCAAGCGACAGGCACCAGGCACCAGGCAATAAGCAGGCAATAGGCAAGCGATAAGCAAGCGACAGGCGACAGAGAAATGACACAGCAAGCGACAACCGACAACAGGCAAACCGGCCAGATCACGCTCAACCAGGCCGCAAGGAATCGGCTCGTGCCGCCCGAGCGTTTCCTGCGCATCTTCAGCCGTCCCGAAATCCACGACATGTGCTACCAGGACGAAACCGTCGTGCTGGACGGCCACGTCTACGTCAATTGCCGCTTCGAGCGCTGCGTGCTCGACATTTCCTCGGCCAACTTCGACTTGATCGGCTGCCTCATCGAACTCTCCTGCAGCATCACCTACACCTCCTCGGTGGCCGACGCCATGCACTTCTTCGACCCCAGCTATCCTCGCGCCAACCAGCACCTGCCCGCCTTCTTCGTACCGGCAAAGGCCGACGGCGGGGCCATCCTCGTCTGGCTCATCGGCAAGGAATACTAAAGCGAGCCGTCGCCATGCAAACCGCAGCATTCCGCCAGCCCGTGCCCGCATCATTGCGCTCGCCGTTACGCTCGTCGATGCCCGCATCGATGTCCGCCCAGGCGCGGCAATTCATCTTCACCATCACCACCGGGCGCAGCGGCACCCAATTCCTGACACAACTCCTGTCGGCCAACCTGGCCGACGCGGAAGTGCATCACGAACAGCGCGCCCACAAAGACTGGGGCGTCAACTGCCCGGACGTCTCGCATCTCACCACGTTCAACCAGGTCGGCAATACCGGCTACGTGCGCGCCTTCTGGCAGCAAAAACTCGCCCGCATCGCCGCCACGCCCAGCCGCTATTTTGCCGAGACCTCGCACACGCTGGCCAAGGCCGGTCTGGTTGAAAACCTCGACGCGCTGCAAGGCGCCGGCACGGTTCATCTGGTCTACCTGAAGCGCGACATCGCCGACACCGCCATCAGCCTGGCCCATCGCGCCGACTTCTGCACCAAGGGCAACATGTGGCTGTGGTATCTGGCGCCGAACTACGCCAACCTGATGATGGACCCGAGGCCGCTCATCGAATTCGGGCAGATCGGCCTGGCAATCTGGTACGTCGTCGAAATGCGCGCACGCGCCGAATACTATCGCCTCCTCGTGGCCGGGCAGAGTCATATCCGGTTCCACGAATTCGACATGGAACGCACCACCGATCGCACAGGCGCCGCCGAACTCCTCAACGCACTCGGCACCGACGTGGCGCCCGAGCAGGTTCACCTGCCGGGCAAAGTCAACGCGAACGTGGTGGGGGCCGGGCTGGCGGCGTCGGAAAAAGAACTCATCCGGGCAATCGTCGCCGATTGCCGCTTCGATGCCGCCGAAGTGGCGCGCAGTTGGCACAGGCAGGGGCGCGCGCTCGGGCCGCTTTTGTAGGTGGTTGGCTGCCCCGTCGGAAGGCGCTTACGCTTTTCCTACGTGCTACTGGTAGCTGGTCAATTCCATGTCAGTGGAAATGTTCGGCTCAGATGAAGACGTAGACCCGGTGTCGGCATACTGTGTAGTGACTTTCAGCAGGAGGGAACCCGTCGCGGAAGTATCGTACCAGTTCGTGACGATGAGGTTCGGGACGCTTGCGGTCGCTGAAACATCAACGGTTTGCAACTTGTAAGCGCTGAAGGTGCCGGCAGGAACTGTCAACGACTCGATCCCGAGATAGGTCGTGGTTTCGGTAAAGGTGCCGATATCGTTACCCCCGCAGGACTCTGCCTGGCTGGAATTCCAGCTTTGGCCCGGCACCGCTGAAGAGGGCGCGCCTCCTCCGGGGTAACTGTAGGTACACACGACTTGGTCCGCCGTAGCAGCAACGTCTTGGGACTGAATCAACTGTCCCTTGCTGTCGTAGTTATAGAGATAAGGATCATTCCCGTAAGTAAACCCATCAAGCGTATAGTTGCCCGAACTGCCCGGGTATTGCCACGACGTGACGGAGGAACCGTCGGCATTGACCTGCGTGACGGTTGCGATCCCACTATAGGTGGCGCTGTTGCCGGAAGAATCGGTCACCGTCGTGGTATAGGTCCCGGATTGACCTTGCGCCGGCGGGACGTATTGGTAGCTTGCGCCTTGCGTCGTGGCCGGCCCGCCGCCTGTCGCATCGCCACCACCTCCGCCACCACATGCGGCAAGCAATGCAATCAATATAATGGGCGGGACGGTACGAATTCTCAAGGCATTTCTCCGGGATAGGTAGCTGCGGGGCGCGATCGCGCTTGTAACGCAGGCGGTATTCTAATGCATGGTGATGGTGTTGGCGAATATTTGGCGGAGCATCCGGCGCAATACGATTCGTTACCCATGCCCCCGGCTGAATACGCTATTGCGCCCCACCTTGCTGCATGCGCTCGCGCTACTATGCAATTTCAACAAGCCGGCTTTGCAAGCTCATGGAGGAAGCCGGATTTAGCCGCGTCAGGCGAATCGACAATGCCTTTTATCAGCCGGTTCTCCTAGGCACGAAAGCGGGGCCGGTGGTGGAGTAAGTAGGTCGGAAAAGCGAAGCGCCTTCCGACGGGGCGGCCATGCGACGCATGCAGTATCCCCACCGCTACATACCTCGGATGGCAGACACCGCGTCCACTATAATCAAAGTTATGAAAATATAGCAGCAAACAGGGCTGCCGCCGCACATCACCCATCCTCTCGTGAAGAGGCAAAACCAGCCGCGAGGCAACATGTATCACCAGGAATTTCCCCCGCCCGAAGCGCTGCGCGACGCCATCAAGTGCTTCTGGTACAACCGGCGCGACGTCGGCGCGCAGCAATCGAGCTTCGAGGTGATGCCCGATGGCTACGCCGAAATCATTTTCCATTTCGGCGGCGACTGCGGCATCTTTCGCGATGGCGCGTGGCACAGCTTGCCGTCGCCGTTCATGATGGGCTTGCTCGATCAGCCCGTGCTGCTGTGCGCGACGAACCGGCTGGAAATCATTGCCATCCGGTGCTATCCCTGGACCGTGTTCGATTTGCTGGGCCTGCCCTCGGGCAAGGAAGGCGCACACATCTTCACGCATCCCATCGCCCGGCTTCACGCTGCGCTGGATCGGCAGGTCAAGGCCGGCCGGATCGATGACGCGATTGCCGAGGTAAGCCGGGCTTTCCTGCATGCACGCGCGGGGCTCGCGCCCGATTCCACCTTGTTCAAGGCCGGCGCTGCGATGCGGAAGGCAAACGGCACCATGCCGGTTGCCGACGTCGCAGCGGCGGCACATGCGACGGTGCGCACGCTGGAGCGGAAATTCAAGCAATCCTCAGGCCGCACCGTCAAGGACGTGTCCGCATTGATGCGCTTTGAACAGGTGCGCAACCGGCTGTGGCATCGTCCGCAATCCAGCATTGCCGACCTGGCCGGCGAGTTGGGCTACACGGATCAATCCCACCTGAGCCGGGAATTCAAGCGCTACAGCGGCACCACGCCGGCGGCATTCGCGCGGCAGGCAAAGGAAAGAAGACAGGCAGTGGGCGGCGATTTTGTCGCGTTTATACAAGCCTGACGCCACCGCAGCGCCGTATCCTGTGTGTCATTCATCCGTTAGGAAAGCCACACTTGAACGCACCAGAATCCCCCACGCACGACGTCGTCATCGTCGGCGCAGGCCCGGTCGGCCTGTTCCTCGCCTGCGAGCTGGCCCTGGCCGGCTGTTCCGTCCTGATACTGGAAAAGGCCGCCGATCCACACTCGCCGTTGAAACAGATTCCCTTCGGCATACGGGGCCTCTCCGCACCGACGATCGAAGCACTGCACCGCCGCGGCTTGCTCGATGCGCTTGACGTACACCAACGCCTCAAGAATCCCCACGCCAACGCCGGAGACGGGTCGCGCCGCCAGGTGGGCCACTTCGCCGGCATCCCGTTTCATGAGGGCGACGTCGACACAGCGCAGTGGCCGCACCGCCTGCCAAGCTCGCTCGAGGCCAGCCTGCTATCGGAAATGGCAGAACTGGAAACGGTGCTGACCCGGCGCGCCGAAGCGCTGGGCGTCGCCATCCAGCGCGGGCTTGCCATTGCCGGCGTCGATCAAACTGCCGAGGGCGTGACGGTGCAGGCGGGCGATCGCACGTTCAGGGGAACATGGCTCGTGGGCTGCGATGGCGCCCGCAGCGCCGTGCGCAAGGCCGGCGGTTTCGAATTCGCCGGCACCGAGCCGGAATTTACCGGCTACACCACCCACGTCGACATCGCCGACCCGGAGAAACTCAAGCCGGGGCGAAACGTGACCCCGCGCGGCATGTACATGCAATCCCGGCCGGGTTACCTGATGCTGCAGGACTTCGATGGCGGCGCGTTCCACAATTCGGACCAGCCGATCACGCTAGCCCATCTGCAGCAGCTTGCGCGCCGCATCTCGAACACGGATGTCACGCTCACCGCGCTGCATCTCGCCACCAGTTGGACCGACCGCGCGCGCCAGGCCACAGCCTACCGCAACGGCCGGATACTGTTGGCCGGCGACGCCGCGCACATCCATTCGCCGCTGGGCGGCCAGGGCCTCAACCTGGGCCTGAGCGACGCCATGAACCTGGGCTGGAAGCTCGCTGCCACCGTCCGTGGAAACGCACCGCAGGGCTTGCTCGACAGCTACCATGCCGAACGGCACCCGCACGGCGCGCAGGTGCTGGATTGGTCGCGCGCCCAGGTTGCCATCATGCGCCCGGACCCCGGCGCCCGTGCGCTGCACACGATCATCGGCGACCTGGCGAATACGGAAGACGGCGCCACCTATTTCGCTTCGCGCGTGTGGGGCATCTTCACGCATTACGAACTCGGCGGCGACCATCCGCTGACCGGCCGCAGCGTTCCCAACTTCGCGTTCGACGGCGGCGCAACGATGGGCGAATTGATGCGCGATGGCCGCGCGATATTGCTGGATTTCGATGGCCATGCCGCGCTGAAGAATCTGGCGGACGAATATGGCGGAGCGATCAAGCATGTCTCGGCCAAAGCGCAAGAACGCCTGGGCGTGAGCGCAGCGTTGATGCGCCCCGACGGCATCGTCGCCTGGGCCTGCGGGAGCGATCCGGATTACAGCGCACTCCGGCGGGCCGCTGCACGCTGGTTTATCGGCGATTCCGGAGGCAGGCACTAGTTCGTAGGCTGGGACAAGTCCCAGCAACCACCCTCCTGCGAAAGCTGGGACGAGTCCCAGCCTGCGACACTACGACACCGACAAGCCAAGTACGTATCTCCACGCCCCCGCCGATTGCCAATCCCGGCAAAGCAAGCGAGAATGCGCCAACCGCCACTTTCGCACACGCCAGCATGCCCAAGCTCATCGCCGCCGCAGCCCTCGTCTTCATCCTGTCCGCCCCATCCTTCACCGCACAGGCAAGCAACGCAGCCACCCAGCCGGCCGCACCGTTTTCCTACCAGACAGGCGTGACCACCTTGGCCGATGCGAAGAAACAGTGGACCTTAGGCGGGGCAAAAATACGCCTCTCCGGACGTTTGAATATCAACACAAAGAATTCCCCGCTTGCAAAAGAGCCCGACCCGAACCGGAAAATCGAGATGTTCACCGTGTTCGGCGTCAACGTCGACGGCGCGACGGCGGCGAACTTCTATTTCTACGACGGCACACTGTTCCGCATCGAGGCGCCGCTCAAGGTGTCGCTGCCTCTTTCCATGTCGCTGCCATTCAACATCATGATGGTGAGCTTCCACCACTACAGCGACGAACAGGTCGACGATCTCGACGCGGCCCTGCGCAAGAAATACGGCGCACCGTCCGAAGTGAAGCAATGGATCGACGCACGCCGCACGTTCGAGCGCGACGTGCCGATCTGGAAGCGCAGCGGCAACACGATCATCCTCGCCAAGGGCGAAGGCGTGCTGCTCTATGAGAACGACAAGGATAAAGCCGACGCCGAAGCCTACTACAAGAATCTGTGCAAGGTGGCCGACCCCAAACTCAACCCCAATTGTCAGGCTGCGCTAAGGTCGCCGTAGGGTCCTGAATCATTGATGCGCTGAAAGCGCGCCGGGACGCGATGCGCTTCGCCGTCGCACGCCACTTTACCGGTAAAGCGCCATCCATCGGAAAATCACCCGCACCACGCCACGCTTTTGCTACACTTGCCGCTCGGGTATCCCTCAAACACAACACGCACGCCTCCGGCACCGGACCGATCATTTCTCATGAAGCCGCATTCGACACCGCACCTTCAGCGCCTTTGCGCCGCCGCGTTTTTGGCCACAATCCTGGCCATGCTGCCGGCCGCGCGCGCGGCCGATGCGCCGCCGGCCACGATCGTCTCGCTCTGGCGCGACAAGGCCACCAAGGCCTACGTGGCGGCCGACATGAGCAAGGCGCGCCAGGATAGCGCAGCAGAACGGCGCGCCTATCGCGTCGCGCTCGATGAATTCGACGCCTACGCGCAAGACCCCTGGCACGAAAAACTCCTCGGCGTGCCGCTGCTCGGGCTTTACATGCGCGTGGCCGATCTCGACGAACGCGAAGGGCGGCCCGACGAAGCCGAGGCCGAATACATCCGCGCAGCCGACCTCGCCGAGCTCACGGCCATGCCCGCCACGCTGCGCCGCGCGCTCGACCGCCTCGAAGCGCTCTACCTAAAAGAAGGCAAATTCGATCTCGCCATCGAGAAGGCAAAGCTGGAGCAGCAGCTGGCCGACAAGGGAGGCAGGTATGCCTTGCTCAAGCTACCGTCGTTGATCATGCAGGCCCGGTGCCACACGGAGCAAGGCCTGAACCGGGAGGCCAAGAGCGAATTCGATGCGGCATGGAACCTGGCCGACAACGCCGCTTCGGTGGAACCTGACGTGATCGACGCCTTGCAGGAAAATTCCGCCAAGCTGTATCGCAGCATGGGCAACGACGCCTTGGCCGACGCCACCGTGCCCCGCGCCCAACGCCTGCGTGCCAAAACGCCCGCGCCGATCACCATCCAGCCAAGACCGACGACCGTGTTTGCCGACGTGCCGCCGCCACGGCCAACGACTCTACCGGCGCTGCCATCGCCGCCCCTGCCGCTCGGTTCGTCGTCCGCATCGCCCCCGCCCGCTTCGCACAGCCAGACCCGGCCGAGCTTCGCCGATTCGGCCGCTTTGCAGGAGTGCAAGCCCACCTACCCCGCCGAGGCGCTCGCGAACGAAGAACAGGGCGTCGTGCGCCTCGCTTACGACATCTCCGCCGACGGCAAGCTGCTCGCCATCCGCCCCGTCCATTCCAGCGGATGGCCGGCATTGGATGCCGCCACCGTCGAAGCGTTCTCCCGCTGCCGCTTCAGGCCCGGCATGCTCGACGGCATGCCGGTGGCAGCGTCGTTCGATTCCCTCTACGTCTGGATGCTGGAGAACTAGGACCGGGGCTCCGGCGCGAGATCGCATCGGGATCGCAGGTCGGATGGCCGCCCCCGATGCCTGCCAATCGATACAGCCGATACAGCAAGCCCACTGGGAAATGCGCGGCCAGCTTGTATCATGGCACCGGCAATAGGACGGTAGGGTGGAAAAACCGAAGGCGCCTTTCGCCGGATGCGCGCGCGTATTTTCATCTGCCCGCACAGCACCAACAGTGACACCGAACCCGACCAAGCCGCAGTGCCGCCCACGCCAGACCGGCGAACGCGCCGTATCATCCAGATCAAGGTGAACACCATGAACCAATACCGGATACCAAGCATGAGAGAACACATCACCACTAAGCTGCGCCATGCAGCAGCCGCGCTGACCGCCTCGCTGCTCGCGGTAACAGCAACGGCCGCACCCGCCACGCAAGCCGACTACGACCAGCCAACCAAGTGCGACAGTTGCGCACAGTGGAACCAGCCCACCGCGCCCTTCAAGATCCACGGCAGCACCTATTACGTCGGCGTGCGCGGCCTGAGTGCCGTGCTGATCGCCACGCCACAAGGCTTGATCCTGCTCGACGGCGATCTGCCGCAGTCGGCCCCGCTGATCGAAGCCAACGTGCGCGCGCTGGGATTGCGCGTCGAGGATATCCGCTACATCCTCAATTCGCACGTCCACGTCGACCACGCCGGCGGCATCGCCGCCCTGCAGCGCCATAGCGGCGCCGAAGTCGTCGCCAGCGTCGAAGGCGCCGCCGCGCTACGCGCCGGCCACGTGCCCGACGATGATCCGCAAAGCGGCTACGCCAGCACCCACGCCATCCCGCGCGTTGCCCACGTCAAGACCATACGCGACGGCGAAGCCGTCTCGCTGGGCGGCATGACCGTCATCGCGCACCGCACCCCTGGCCACACACCGGGCGGCACCACGTGGTCCTGGCGCAGTTGCGAGCCGGGCAAAGACAAGGGCCAGTGCTATGACATCGTCTACGCCGACAGCTTGAACGCCATCAGTTCCCCCGGCTTCCGCTTCACCGGCGGCCACGGCAAATCCAACCTCGTCCCCGGCTTCCGCGCCAGCATCGCCAAAGTCGCCGCGCTGCCGTGCGACATCCTCATCACCGTGCATCCCGATTTCTCCAACGTGCTCGAGCGCGCCGAGCAGGCAGCCAATGGCGCCGGCGCCAAGGCCTTTGTCGATCAGGGCGCATGCCGCGCCTATGCCGACGATGCCTTGCAGTTGCTGGAAAAGCGCGTGAGCGAGGAGCGGGTGGGTGAATGATGGCGCAGAGGGAGCAGCCCTCCCAACCTATGCCTTATCGCAGGGTACAGCCTGGGGTTCGTTCAACGACGGTCCAAACGCATCCGTAACGCACCCATTCAATCCGGCTTCAGATCGAAATCCAACGGAATCACCCCGGCCACCCATTTCCCGCCTTTCAGCGCGGGCATGAACTCGCAACGGTACATCGCCTCAAACGTGGCTTGATCGAGGGAATACCGGCCACTGGTTTGCTTGACGATCAGGGCCTGCAGTCTTCCCTCAGCGCTTACCGTCAGTTCCAGCTTGATCGTGCCGCGCAAATTCAACGCGGCCCCACCTTCCGGATAGTGCGGCTGGCATTGTGCGAAGTTGGTGATGATCGCCGGCGCATCGGCCGAGCCGCTCGGCGGCGCCGGCGGCACGACCGGGGGCAGCGGCGCCCCGACGTGGACGATGCTGCGAATAAGGCCCCCCTCCGGATCGGGAACCTGCCTGGTTGCCGTGATCAGCGCATCGATGTCCCTGGCGCGCTGCTCATCGGCAAGCTTGGACAACAGGGCCTGATATTTCTCATACAGTTGCACCCGCCGGGCGGCAAGCGGCAGGTTCTTCGGCGTGATCAGCGGAAGCATCAGCTCGTATTGTTGCCTGGCTTCTTGCAGTTGGCCCAGTTCGATCTGGTAGGCGGCAATCCGGTCCAGGCAATACAGGCGGTCAGTCTCGGTAGCGGAGGCGTCGGCATTTTCCTGTTGCACCACCGTGATTGCCTGATTGTATTTGCCCTGCTTGGCGTAGAAAACCTCCAAGTCGTGACGCACGTTGTTCAAGGTATTGTCAGACGGTGGCTTGGCCACGCCCAAATAGAGCGCCACGGTGTCGCTCAGGTCTTTCTCCATCCGATCCGGGCGATGCGCCCTGGTATCGAGCGCGAGCAATTGCTGCAGCGTCTTGTAACGGATGTTTTGCGCGATCTGGCCGGAAGGCCCCGCCTGCTGGCCGGCCTGCTCCAGCTCATGCACCAGCACCGCGTGCGCGTCTTCATAGTACCCCGCCATATTGGCGCGGTCGAACGCCAGCCACATGGCGGAATACTCGTCCGCCATGGCGAGAGGCGCAGCCAAATTGGCTGCCAGCGCGGCGCACAGCAAAGCGCAAACCCGCAGCCGGCGTTTGCGCTTGCTCCCTGATTTGTCTTTGGCGTTGTTCATGCTCAAGCTTATGTGGGCACTTGAAACTTGTGTGATCGATCCGGCTTGACCGCCGGCAGGCATCGCACTGTCGGCAAAAGATCGTAGCACGATCCTAGGCAGCAGCACCTTCCGCATCCCGCTTCAACTGGTTCAAAATCCGCCGACGAATCCAGCCGCTGGCGAGGCGGATCACCACCCAATACATCGAAAACAGCAAGCGCGACCGCCGGTCGGGACAAGATATGCGCGTCTCCGTCAGCAAGCGATGACCGCCCTCGACCGGCAGCACAGACCACACCATGACGAGCTTGCCGTAACCGGGTGCGGAAAAGTTCAGGAACGCATTGGCGTCCTTGATGTGCACCAACCCATAGTCGAGCTTCCAGAATTGTCCGATCAGCCCCAGCGCAATTTCGTTATCCGTTTCCTCAAGCTGAAAGAAATCCGCCAGCCCGAAACGGGGACGGCCGGCCAGCTCGTTCCGCCTGCCCAGCGCCACAGCCAGCCGCGCCGGCACTTCGCGCAGGGCCTGCAAGGCATTCACCACACGGTCCCTTCGATCATCGAAGTTCCTCGCGGCAGCCAGAATGGCGGCAGCCGGTGCCTTGATCAAAGCAATGCCATGCCGTTCCGAGAATTGGAACGAGGGCAAATATCGGTTCGCCAACAACAGGGCGGCATCGTTATCGGTGGAAAATTCCATAGGCGCGCAAGATAAGATTGAGAAATGTCAGCAAAAAGAAAACCGCCTCGTCGCCCAAAAAAAAGGAGCTACGGACGGCGCCGAAAGAGCCGGGCAAACGCCCCTATCCTCATTCGCCGACGTGATAGATAGGTGCATCCATAGTTCGGCCCTGTTTTCATCCATCCCGCTTAAGCAACCGTCCGATTGCGCAGGCTACTTCGCATCGGCCTGATCCTTGATCGGCTCGCTGTCAAACAGCCCGCCGCCAAGATAGGAAAAGTAGAACTTGTGCTGGCTGACCGCAAACAGCACGTGGTGCTTCTTCAGGAAATCCACGCCCAGCAGCATATCGGGCAGTGTCGAGGCATCCTTGCGCGGCTCGTCCGCCTCAAGCGCACCCCAAATATCGCTGATGTTGATCTTCGCGTGCGGAATGGTCTCGTCGCCCAGGGCAACGCTGTCGAAGGTCGCCCTCCAGATATCCCGGGTCTGGCTGCCGATGCCGCTGCCTTTGCCCTTGAGCTTCTCGACGCCCGGCGAATCCGGCGTGATGCCGGCGCGCTTGGCAGCGGCAAGGCTGATCATGCTGCGCGGCGCGCCGGTATCGATCTTCGCGCGGATCTTTTGCCCATTGATCATGACGATGACTTCGCGCCCCGGATCGCCAATCGGAAATGCGTCGGTGCCGGGCAAGACTTCCTGCATATCGACCACGTAGGCATCATGGTTCCAGTAGGCCAGATTGGTGGTTTCCTTGCAGTCCAGCGGATGCATGAACCTGAGCAGTTGATCGCTCAAGGACAGGTCAAGGTCGTGCTGAAATAGAAAATCGGCACCAACCAGCCCGTCGAGGTCTTTTTCCAGAATCCCGTCCCAGAAAACCGGCAGCGTGACGCGCTTGCCTTCGATCGGCCCGATGCTCAATTTGTCGACGCGCGTCTGATAGCCGCGCGATTCGCCGCCCAAGCCGCCGAGCGCCCTTGCATGAGAGAGCGGCAGCGCCAATCGCTCCGCGCCATGCTGCGTCAGCACGGTATGGGTTGCCCCGGTGTCGACAAACATCTTGATCGGCTGATCGTTGATCGCGGCGTCGATGATCAATCTCTCATGCGCGAAAGTAACCGGCATGGCCTTCAAATTCACATAGCGGCAATGCGGCGGTTCCGGCGGCGCATCCGCCGCGCGCAGCGGAAAAGCCGCGCCATAAAGGATCGAACCGATTGCAAATGCATGTCGAATACTTGTTCTCATCTTGCGTAAGCCCCCCTCAAGGCCGAGTTCAATTGTTGTGTTTGGACGGTCCGGCGATGCGGCGCTCAGGCGATACGCCAGGCGACGCAGCTGCGGACGACCGCAAAGCGGCTGACCGCCTTGCTTGTCGCGTTGGCAATGATATGGGCTAAGGCCCATCCTGTCATGAGAAATTTGTCAAAGCAATACCACTTGGCCGCGATAGAGATTGCCGGTGTGCGGGCATGAAAACGTCCAGTGGGACGCAATAGGGAAGCGCATTGCACCGTATGTTGCGGGTGCACGCGACTATTGCGTGCCAGGGGCGAATTTGGCGCAATCAATATGGCGCATCGCACCCTGCGGTCCCGATTCCCGATCTGCTCACCGCTTCCGCTTCCGCAGCCAGGCCATCTGCTGAATGAAGTGGAACGGCCAACGCGGCTTCATTGTGACGATGGCATCCGGTTGTTCAACAATTGCCTCGTCTGCTGCCGGCCAGCGCCCCCGATTCGGCCCGTTGCCCTATAGCGGGCAAAATGATAACGTAGCAACAATGCCGCATAATTGCGAGTGATCGCAACAGGGAACGGGACCAAGCCGGCGCTACCCGTAGGGGAAATAAGAACGTTAACTCAATGAGAGGCACACATGACGGACGTATATACGGCACCGCAGTCAGATATGGCTGCTCCCAATGCAAATCTGGGCGCAATTACTGAGGCAATGGTAGGCGCTTTGCGCGGCACCAAGGGTTGGGTGCTCTTGATTGGAATTTTGATGTTTATTGGCGCCGCATTCATGGTCATTGCCGCACTTGGGATGATTCTTGGCGGTGCAGCGATGGGGGCAGCAGGCCAGGGAATGCCAACCGGGATGCTGACCGCCATGGGGGTGGTGTATCTCTTGATGGCCTTCCTCTATATTTTTCCGGCCACTTATCTTGTCAAGTATTCTTCGGCCATCGGCAGGCTGGTCAGCGATGGCCGGCCAATGGACATGGAAGCGGCATTGGATCAGCAACGCAAATTCTGGAAATTTGCCGGGGTGCTGGCGCTGATCAGCATCGTGCTGATGGTGCTTGGAATGGCCGCTGCCATTGCATTGCCAATGTGGATGGGAATGCACAGATAGCAAGGCGGGGCGCAATGGCCAAAGTCCAGTAGGGTGCAAGCGAAGCGTATCCGCGCGGCTACCCCGCGAATACGCTTCGCCATTGCGCCTTACCTTGCTTTCAGTTCGGCCCAAGGCGCCAACTTCAGCAACAAGCGAGGGCGAAATTCCAATATACAATACTGCGCAAAAATAGGATATATTGCGCGAAAAGCATCTTGCGTGGCATTCCAATTCTATAGTTCGCTACCCCAATCCGCCCTCTCATCCAGACCCGACATGAGCCTTTCTCGCCGCTTCGCCAGCCCGCTGTTGTGCGCCCTTTCCGTGCTCGCCAGCACGTCTTCCTTCGGCGCCGTGACCGAAGTCGTGCCGCCGCGCATCCCGGCCAAAACGCCCATCGACGTGAGCGCCAAGCAGATCACGCGCACCGTGGAGTTCAGCGCCTGGAAGATCAACATCGACCCGATCGACATCGTCGGCACCGAACACACCGGCGTGTTCTGCTCCAATCCGGTCGAAGCCCATTATTGGCCTAAGCTCGGCGAATGGCTGCGCGGCACGACGCGCGAAGAGTTCATGAAGAAGGCGCTCAAGCTCGGCTATCCCAAGCACCAGGCCGGCGAATCCGCATTTGAAGAGAAACTGGGCAGCGAAGCCGATTTCCGCGCCGGCGTGACGATCCTCGACATCAAGTACAACCGCTGCGGCACCAGCAACGACAAGAACCTGAAGGGTTCGGCCTACGTCAAGATGAAGTGGGAGCTGTTCTCGGTCCTGCGGCAAAAGGTGGTGTACGCCAAGGTGATCGACGCCACATCCGACAACAGCAACGGCAGCGGCTTGAGTACCGACGACTTCTTCCGCAACATGATGGAAGCCGAAGTCACCAATGTGCTGGCCGACCCCGACCTGGTCGCCACCTTCGAAACCGGCGGCCCCAGCGCGGCGGCGCAATCCAACCAGGCCGCGCTGGCGCTGAAATCCTCGGCGCCGGCCAAGGTCGACGTGCCCACCGCCTCGGTTTCGCTGCAGTCTGCCGTGGTGACGATCGAAAGCGGCCTCGGTTCGGGTTCCGGATTTTTCATCAGCGACGACGGCTATCTCCTGACCAACGAACACGTGGTCGGCGGCGCCAAATTCGTGAAGATCAAGACCCTGACCGGCAAGAGCATGATCGGGGAAGTCATGCGCATCGATTCGATCCGCGACGTGGCCCTCATCAAGACCGAAGGCGCCGGCATGCCGGTGCTGGCGATCAGGAAGACCGTGCCGAACGTGGGCGAGGCAGTCTATGCCATCGGCTCGCCCTTCGGGGAAAAGCTGGCCGGCACCCTGACCCAGGGCGTGCTCAGCTCGCGCCGTACCTTAGAAGGTGTGACCTTCCTGCAAAGCGACGTCTCGATCAACCACGGCAACAGCGGCGGGCCGCTGATCGACGCCTCCGGCGAAGTTATCGGCATCGCGCAGATCATGGTGGGCAAGAGCGGCGGCATCAACCTCTTCATCCCCATCGACGAAGCGCTCGAAAAACTCGGCGTGACGGTCAACTGAAGACGATACCGTGACAAGGCCGAGAAAGTTCGCTGCGCGCGCAGCCCTGCTCCCCGCGTCGCGCGCCAATTTGCCGTCCACGCTGTTGCCTGCATTGTTGTCCATCCTGCTGGCGGCCGCCTGCGCCGTCAGCGGCGCCGCACAAGCCGCCGACGACTTCGTCCCCAAGGTGGTGGAGTCCAGGCAGCCGATCGACGTGCGCAATCTGCATATCGCCGACACCACGCAAGTCGGCGTCGCGCGCATCGACATCGACGCGCACGCCTTCGTCGGCGCCACCACGCTCAACGCCACCTGTTCCAGCCCGGTCAACCTTTCGCTCGATGCATATGAGTCCCTCAGCAACAAGGACAATAAGGACAACCCGCTCTGGAGTTTCGACCTGCCCACGGTACGCAAGATTTTCGCCACCGAGATGGAAAAAGCCGGCTACCCGCGCTACGACCCCGATCTCTCGCTGTTTGAGTCGCGCCTCGGCAGCGACGCGGACTACCGCATCGCCGTCACCTTCACGAAGCTCGAATTCAAGAAATGCGGCAATCGCTTCATGCGCGTCGACAAGGGCAGCGCCTACGTCGCGGCCAGGATCGAGCTGTATTCGCAGCGCAAGCAGAAAACCGTGTTCGACAAGGTGCTCGACTCTTCCTACAAAATGGACGACTCCCACCCCATGCAGGACCGCGATTTCAATCGCAGCCTGATCGGCCAACTGGCCGACAACCTGCTGAGCGACCCGGACTGGGTCGCGGCGTTTCGGCCGGTTGCGGTTGAAGCGGGGCCGGCGAAGCAGTAGGCGGCACGGGAGGCGGATTGCGATCCACCCCGCAGCCATCCGTCACTTTACGTGTGCCGATACCCAATCGCCAAGTATGGTCAAGGCCGCGGCGTTGAAGGTTTCCTCGATCGTCCCATATTCCGCCGGTGTGCCCGTGCTGGCCGACTGGAAGAGATGATTGAGCTTCGGCAGTTCCATCAGCGTCACATCCGCGTCATTGCGCAGGGCGTCCTTGATGATTTCCAGATCCTCTTTGGGCGGCACTTGCAGATCGAGTGATCCATTGAGCGCCAGCACCGGCACGCTCACGCGGCGCAGCGTGGGCACCGGGTCGTAACCCAGAAAATAACGCATCCACGCCGAAGTCAGGAATGGCAAATTGGCCTTGGCTTTGTCGACATCGCCGAAGACCCGATGCTCCTGCACCGCCTTGTCGTACAGACGCACGGCAGTTGCTCTTGCTTCCGCCTCGTTCGGCGCCGCGGCAATTGCCGTGAATATTTCGCCATTGATCTTCCGGTTGGCTACGCCCTTCTCTTCGGGAAGGCCGGAGGCCTTGCCTATCAGGTACATCTGCTGCGCCAATAACTTGTCGCCGCGTATGGCTGGGCCGGCCAGAAGGACGATAAAACCGACCTTGGCATCCTCTGCGGCGACCGCGGGCGCAATCAAGCCGCCTTCGGAGTGGCCGATCAAGCCGACATGGCGCACATCGACGTCATGCCGGCTGCGCAAATAGGCCACGGCGGCTTCGGCATCGGCGGTAAATTCCACAGTCGTGGCCGCCTCGTAATCGCCGCTTGATTTTCCGATGCCGCGCTTGTCGTAGCGCAGCACGGCGATACCGCGCCTTGTCAGATAGTCCGACAACACCAGGAAGACTTTGTGGCCCTCGACGTCTTCGTCACGCGTTTGCGGACCCGAGCCGGCCACCAGAACAACCGCCGGGAAGGGGCCTTTTCCCTGAGGCAGGCTGAACGTACCGGCCAGTTGGACACCGGCAGCGGCACCGTCGAATGTCACAAGCTCCTGGCTGTAAGGCAAAGGCTCCGTCTCGATGGCATGTTCTTGCGGACGCGTGGCCCTGGGTATTTCGCCATTCACCCGAACCAGCGTAAGCGGCAAAGCCTGACCCTGTGTCCAGGTTCCAACCCAGGCCTTGGCCTTGTCGTCCCAAGTCGCGTCGTAACTTCCATGAACCGCCGCGACCTTCAGGGAGAGATGCCCGGCCGACACCTCCAGCTTGTCGACCGGAATCATGGCATGACCCTGATCAATGCTTTCCAGGACCGACGTATATCCCCCATCAGGTGATTTCTTCACCTGCAGGTTGAGGCGCAAGTGCCCAGCCAGCAGGCCGCCCCAGTTGCCTTCCATATCCTGCGCAGGCAAGAGTGACGCCGCTTCCTGTTCCGTCTTTGCGGCGGGAGCAACCACTTCGGTTGCATGGGAAGGAAAAGTGAAACCGAGGCATGCGAGAGCCATGGCTGAGGCCGCATAGAGATTGGTCTTCTTGAACATGCGAGAAAGCTCTCCCAAAAAGCGCGTAAGCTGGGGCGGATTCCGGCAACCGTCGGCCGTGATAACCGCGACTACGCGAATCATACTTGAACTTTTGTTCTCATACTTCGGATAGCGCTTTCAATTCCTCCATGTGGGTCCATCCGACCTGCGCATCCGTTGAGGAAATATGCGCGGCGTCGTTTTCCCGCGATAATTGAGCCAGAAAAACCACGCAATGGCGAGCATACCGATAACCGACGGCGCCAATTGCGAGGTTGGCTGGCCAAACCGGATAACATTTCCAGCGAAGGCGGAAAGCATTGCAAAGAGCGACGACACAAGCTTATAGATGTGCTCGTAGCGCCAAAGCGTCGCATGCCAGGACTTGGGAAAGAACCAGCGCAGGGTATCGTACAAAATTAAAAAGGCGAGCGCGCCCAGCGACGAATAGACCACCACATCCGAGGTGCTTTGGCTGGGTGGCGCCGCGAGAACCGCCTTCAAAAGCAAGCCGCCCCATATCGCAGCGCACACGGTCAAAAGCAAATCCATCCTGTTCGGCCCCATTGCCTTGGTGTGGACGACGTGCCAGCCGCTCAATAGCTGATAAGAAGCCAAAACGGTCAGCGCAGCAAACATCGGAACAAAGCGGAAAAATGCGCCGCCAACGATGGCCGAGGCGCAAACCACCAGGGCGAAGTAGATATAGATACGGCCGGCCTTTCTATGAAAGGCAGACCCTTTTTCCTTTGCCAGAATAAAAATCCCGATGCCCATCGCCGCAATGCCGGCGACGACATGTACCATGATGTTCAGCAGATGCTGCGGATATGCCTTGCATAAGTCATGTTCCCCGGGTTGACGTTGGCAATGTCGGCTCCGTAAGCCGGGACAAGTCCCGGCAACCGTTGACCATTCGCCGTGAAAGCCGGAACGCGTTCCGGCCTCTTTCCCTAATCCCCCGCCGCGATACTGCCAAACCCGCTCACCGACTTGTTGAGGACGCGCGGCTTGCCGTAATACGTCAGGTCGCCTATGCCGCCGGCCAGAATATCGAGGCGGCCGCTGGCATAAACCTTGACGCTGCCGACACCTTCAAAGTCCACATTGGCATCCTGCGCAATCAAACTCTTCACATCGACCTCGCCCACGCCGCGCGCCTCCAGGGTCAGGTCCTGCACTTTGCCGCTGGCGGCGAGCCGTCCTGCGCCTTTATAGTTGATGTCGAGCCGCTTGCTGTCGATGTTGACAAGCACGGTCTGGCCCGCGCCCTCTTCCGTCAACTGGCGCAGCGTCGGCAGCGTGACGCGGATGTGCGGCAGCTCCTTGATCTGGAGATTCTTGTTCTCCGATTTGAAGGTGATGCTCAGGCGACCGTCGACCACTTCGGTCGTGATGCGATCGAACAGGCGCGGGTCGCCGCTGATCTTGAGCGAATGCGCCTTGCCGGCTTCGATCTCCAGATCGAACGGGCCCCGCGCATTGACGGCATCGAAGGCCGGCGTGGTACGGAGTTGTTCCTCCGCGTGAACGAACATCGGCAACAGGCAAAAAGCGAGCATGACAAGGCGGCGCATGAGGTGATCTCCCTGGAAAAGAAACGATGCTTCGGATTCTAGGCCCTCCAAACCGCACGTCCGGCGTGTTTGCGACGAACTGCAAGGCCGCAGGACCGCCGGCATCGGCCGGGACCCGGCTTTTCATAGGGAAAACCGAAGCATGGAAGCGAAATTCCCCGGACGCAATTTTGCGATGGGCGGCGCCCGAAACACGCGGCAAGCAGGGCCGTATCGGATCGCCGTCCCGTCTGATGGCCGCCCCGTCGGATGGCGCCTTCGACTTATCCGGCCTACGCGCTTAGGCAGAAACGTAGATCAATCGAATCACCTCATCGCCAATCCGATCGTTGGCCACAAGGCGCAGGCGTGGCCGGGGGCCGGCGAAAAAAGGCTTGCCGCTACCCAGCACGACGGGGTGCAAGTAGAGTCGATACTCGTCAATCAGACCAAGGTCGCTCAGGCTTTGCGCCAGCTCCGGCCCTGAAACGGAGATCTCCCCATCGAGATCGGCTTTCAGCCCACGTATCGTCGCCTCGATATCATCGTCGACCAAGGTGGCATTGGGCCCGACTGACTTCAGCGTGCGCGAGACGACCCATTTCGGATGGCTACGCCACGCAGCCGCAAACGCATGATCGTCGGCGTCCCAATCAGATTGGTCTTCGTCCCAATAGCGGACGACTTCGTAGACACGACGACCGTATACACTGCCGGTCAGGCTGCGCAATAGCTCCGTCCAGTGCTGAAAGGTCGTGGGATCAGGCCTGAATCGCTCGTGATCGACATAGCCGTCCAGGGACAGGTTCATACTGAAGATAAGCTTCGCCATGCCAGGAAATCTCCTTCCCAAGTTCTCCAAAAGCTTGAGCCGCCGTTATGCGAAAGTGAGACTGAGGGCCGTAGGGCAATGGAATGGACTCCTCCCCCTACGGCATCGATGTGCCAAACTGAAGAGGGGTTAGCCGAAATCAGCAAGCAGATATTCGTGGAAAGCAGCTCATGGCCGTTTGGCGCCACTCCAAAATCGCATCCCCAGCCTCACCCACGCAAGGCCGCCTCGATCGCTGCGATATCGATTTTCCACATCGTCATCATCGCATCGAAAGCGCGCTTGGCCGCTGCGCGATCGGGGTTGCCGATTGCGGCGGAGAGCATGCGCGGCGTGATCTGCCATGACAGGCCCCATTTATCCTTGCACCAGCCGCACATGCTTTCCGCGCCGCCGTTGCCGACGATGGCGTTCCATAGGCGGTCGGTTTCGGCTTGATCGTCGGTGGCAACCACGAAGGAGAACGCCTCGCTGTGCTTGAACGCCGGGCCGCCATTCAAGCCGAGGCAGGGGATGCCTATCACGGTGAACTCGACCGTGAGAACATCGCCCTCCTTGCCGGCGGGATAGTCGCCGGGCGCGCGGTGGATGGCTTTTACCGCGCTATCGGGGAAGGTTGCGGCGTAAAACTGCGCGGCGTCCAGCGCGGTGCCGTCGAACCAGAGACAAATCGTGTTTTTGCTGACCATTGCATCCTCCGACAGGTGAACAAACATACGGTGCAAACTATAACGACCGCCCGGCTGCCCGGGAACGCGGCCCCCTTCTGCGACACTTCTGCGACACTTCTGCGACACGGCTGCGACACGGCTGCGATGCCACTGCAATGCTACACCTCAACGCGCAGGCAACGCCGCAATGCGCTTGTCGACCTCGGCTGCCTGCGCCGCCTTGCCTCCGGCGCGATAGAACGCTTGCATGCCTCTCCGGGCCGCGATAATCATCACTGTCAGGAGTCGCAGCGACGAGGCCTGCGCGGCATCCGGCACTTGAGAATCATGAATCGCTGTACGCGCCGTGTCTCGCCAGAATGAATCCAGTACTTGCCTATCATCTTTGGATAGAACCGCTACAGGGCCGTCCGATACATGCTTGCTTGGGTCCACAACGCCAACGCCACGCTCTGTCTTCACTATGTCGGCTTGCGGAGGAGGTTGCGTTGCGCAACCAGCAAGCACACAAACGAGGAGTATCTTCGTATAGTTTCCCGGATTCATCGAGGTGCCATGTTTTAATTTGTGAGAAGCAAATTCGATTGCATACCCACCGCACTACTCCTCCGCCCCAACCATATCAAAATGCCCACCCGCATCCCGAACCGCCTGCACTGCCTGTTCGACCTGCTGGTAATCCGGTTTCCCGACCAGGCGAAGCGCAACCAGGCTCGCATGAAGATTGATCAAGGCATCGGCCAGTTCGGCGCGCGACTTTACCATCGCGCCGCCGACGGCATAGCCGTGCTCCGACACCGTCACCAGCGTCGCCGGCGTGGCGTTCTGGCGCGGCGTAGCGCACCCCGCCAGAGCCAACATGAGAATACCGATCAGCATACGCATGGCTTATCCTCGCACTTCCCGGCGGCGCATCAGGATCTGCCGCACTACCGGCACTATCCGCTATATTGCCGGATTGCCGGATTGCCGAAGTGCGTGCGAACCGCCATGAACCGCCGCAGCCACTATAGCGCGAGTGCACCGCAAAATCAAAGTCCGCATCGACCATCATCGCCATGATTGCCGGCCCCCACGCAACACGATTGGGGCCGAGTGCCTGAGAAAATTTCTTCCAGCGCCACGCCGTAGTACACTCCCGCAACACCAGAGAAAATTCGCCATGCTCTCCATCCGCAAAAATGCGCTCGCCGCCTGCCTGTGCAGCCTCCTCCTGCAAGGCGCCGCCCGGGCCGATACCGCAGCCGGCGACGCCGCCCTCAAGCAAGGCGACTATCCCACGGCGCTGCGCGAATACCGCACCGCAGCGCGCGCCAATGACCCCGCCGCAGAGGCCGGCCTGGGCATCATGTATCTCAACGGCCGGGGCGTGGAAGCGGATTTGCCGGCCGCCATCAAGTGGTTCAGGCAGGCGGCCGACCAGGGCAACGCCACGGCGCAATTCAGTCTCGGGCTGATGTATGCCGCCGGCACGGGCGTGCCGCAAAGCGACGTCGAAGCGGCAAATTGGCAGAAGCGCGCTGCCGAACAAGGCAACGCCGACGCGCAGCACGAGCTGGGCGGATTCTATTTCGAGGGCAAGGGCGTCGAGAGAAATCCGGCCGAGGCCTTCAAGTGGTTCAAGCGCGCCGCCGACCAGGGCAACCGCGAAGGGCAGGATTCGCTCGCCGGCATGTATGCCATGGGCGTTGGCGTACAACAGGATTACCAGGAAGCGATCCGGTTGTACCGCCTCGCCGCCGACCAGGGCGAACCGCGCGCCCAATTCAATCTCGGGCTCCTCAACGAGCACGGCCAGGGCATGCCGCGCGACTACGCCGAGGCCCTGCGCCTGCTGCGCCTCTCGGCCGCGCAGAACTACACCGGCGCGCAAGTCGAGATCGGCAGCCTCTACAGCAACGGGCGCGGCGTGGAAAAGAACGACGCGGAAGCCGTGAAATGGTTTCGCACGGCAGCCATGCGCGGCGATGCCATGGCGGAGAATGATCTGGCCAGCAGCTACGATCACGCATGGGGCGTAACGCAGGACTACCGCGAAGCCGTCAACTGGTATCGCCTTTCGGTGACCCAGCACACGCCGATCGCCGAAGAAAACCTCGGCACGGTCTACGCCAACGGCCACGGCGTGGAAAGAAACTACGTCGTTGCATGGGCGCTATGGAGCGTCGCCACACGCGGCTACAGCGACGCGCGCCGGCACGACAACCTGCAGATACTGCACGGCGAACGCCTGAAGCTGGCCGCCCTCATGTCGCAAGACGACATGAACGAAGGTGATGCCCTGGCACAGCAGATGCTGGACGCCGGCGATCCGCTCGTGCCGATGGATGCCTGGCTGGCGCGCGCGGCGATGAAGAAATAGCGCCATGATCAACATCCGCCCGCACCTCGACATCCGCAACCTGCGGTCAAGCGTCAAGCCCGCCGACAGCATATCGGCTCAAGGCCCCGCCTCAAACGCATACCCCTTCCCGCCGCCGCTCCACTGCCCCACCAGCTTCTGCCCCTGCACGCGAAAACGCAATACCGGCGGCGGGCTTTCCTTGCTGCCGGTCTCCGTCATCTCAATCGCATCGCCGTCCTTCTTCTCGCTCAGATCGATGGGTATGCCGTATCTGTCGTAAACATAAAGCGCGCCCCAGTGGATCGAGCTGTTTTCCGCTAACGTCATATAAAGCGTCACCGCGTTGGCGCCGATCTTCCCGTGGAATATCTGCGCATACCGATTGATGGCCGGCATGCGGCCATCGCCTTCGCCAAGCAACAGATATTTGCCGTAGGCCGTGAGATAAGGCCGCATTGCCTCGCCCTGAAACGTCAACACGAACTCACCGAGATCGTCGAGCGCCTGCACGGCATGATATCCACATGCGCCCTGGCTGAACGATATCGCTCCATCGCCGATATCGATGTCGCCGGGGCCGTCGAAGAACCAGGCGTGGTCGCTGCCATCAGCCGTATACCGCGCCGCGAGGCAATTCTCGTACATCTGCAACTGGACGTTCCTGCTCTCGTCGTCCAGCATATCCGTCTTGTTGCGCACAGCCTTCTTGATCTGGGCGATCTTGGCGCGCACGGCCGCAGCATGCGACTTGACCGCCAATGCCGCCAGCGCCGCCTTCCCTTCCGGCGTGATCAATTCTTCCTCAGTCAGGAAGCGCCCGGTTCGCGTATCGAAACTGTAGTCGGTGCTGCCGGAACTGCAATAGGCACCGCACCCTTCCGACTGCACCGTCACCGTCAGCACGCGGTCGCCATTGGTGAGCCCGAGCGAGCCGTCCATGCTTTCGAGGGGAAAGGAATAATCGATGAGGCGTGTCGCCGCCAATTTGCCCGACGGCGGCAGCGTGCGCAACAACTGCAGATGCAGCAAGGTGTTGATGCGATCGGCGACCACAGCGTCTTCCGTGACGACGTAAGGCACCGTCGCCGAGACGACATGGCCGTCCATGTTCCTGACGCGATACGTCAGCGGCTTGTCGACGAAGGTCGCCTCCGCGCAGGCGCCGCTCCACAGGCTCAGCGATGCGAGCAGCGCCCCTGCCCGGATGCATGCCATCTTGATTGAAGACTTCATGTCGATCCCCGGTTGAAAAACGATGGCGCAAGTTAGGATTGCGCCGCGTCGGCGTCTTTCTCAAACAGCAGAACAAGCCAACGCGTATCGGCAAACTCGCCCTTGTCCCAACGATCAATCAGCGAAAATCCCGCCTTCCCGAAATGCAAGGCAAGTTCTTCCGTATCATGGTTCTCGAAGAACCGCCCATCGGGGTCGCGTTCGCCATCGAGCAGATCGGCGCGCAGGCACGGCACCGAAAACAGCAGCCGCCCCTGCGGCTTGACGAGCAGCCGGAACGACGCGGCGCAACGCGGCAAATCGGCCGCCGGAATATGCATCAGCACCGCGCTGCACACGATGCCGTCGAACCCGCCGCCGAAGGGCGAACCGATCGCCGGCAGCGCGCCCGGCTGCAATCGCCCCGCCAACCCCGGATGCGTGCGCAGGGCAAACGCGCGCATCGCCTCGTTGGGCTCCAGGCCATACGCATCGAAACCCATGTCTCGCAACAGCGCCAGATCGCGCCCCGACCCCGCGCCCAAGTCCAGCACCTTTCCACCCGCCTTGAAGGCGCGCTCAAAATAAGCCGACGTGGCACTTTGCGCGGCTTCGTTGCGGATCGCGCCTTCGTCGATATACCGATCATAGAATTGCGACGTAGGTGCGTCCATCCGCCATCACTCCTTCCTGGAATAATCCACCTGCTCGGCTTCGCCCTTTTCCGCGCTGGGGATGGCCGTTATTTCTCGTATCGATTTCTCGCATCGGCCATGGTATTTTTTGCCGAGCCTGGATCGAATGGCAAATACTGACATGAGACAATTGCCCATGCAACATCTAGTTTGTGACCGGCGCAGGACGTGCGCGCGGGGCAAAGCCGGGACGAACCCTCGTTCCTGTTGCCGGCCAACTATAGCAATGATAAAGTCTGCGCAATCTCATATTTTCATCGCACCAGCCCGGGTCGGACAGACCGGGCCATTTACCCAAAACAGCCAAGAACGCGCACCATGAAAATCCCGACACCCAAACGCCTAGCAACCGCACTGATCCTGGCCGGCCTGTGCTGCCACGCCACAGCCGCCGGCAACTGGATCGCCGACGCCAACGGCTGCAAACTTTGGGACGGCAATCCCAAAGACAAGGAAACCGTCACCTGGAGCGGTGCCTGCAAAGACGGCTATGCCGAAGGCCCGGGCGTGCTGCAATGGATCGTCGACGGCAAGCCCTCCTCGACGTTCGAAGGCAGCTTCTCGGCGGGGAAACGCAACGGCAAGGGCGTGGAAGCATCGGTCAGTGGCGTGCGCTTCGAGGGCAACTTCGTCGACGACCACCGCGAAGGAAAAGGCGCCTTGACCTTTCCCGACGGCGCGCACTACGAAGGCGATTTTCTCGGAGACAGACGCACCGGCAAGGGCGCCATGACCTTCAAGGACGGGGCGCATTACGAAGGCGATTTCGTCAACGACAAACTGACCGGCAAGGGCGCCTTGACGTTCAAGAGCGGCAATCGCTATGAGGGCGACTTCGTCGAAGGCAAGCGCACCGGCAAAGGCATCATGACGTTCAAGGACGGCACGCATTACGAAGGCGATTTCGTCAACGACAAATTGACCGGCAAGGGCGTCTTCACCTGGGCCGACGGCGCGCGCTATGAAGGCGACATGGTCGACGGCAATCCCAGCGGCAAGGGCGCCATCAAGCTGGCCTCGGGCGACCGGTACGAGGGCGATTTCGTCGGCGGCAAACGCACCGGCAAAGGCGTCTACACCTGGGCTTCAGGCGACCGCTACGAAGGCGACTTCGTCGACGGCAAGATGGTCGGCGGCGGCAACTTCAGCAAGGCCCGGCAAGCCTACGCCATGAAAGACAACGAGGGCTATACCGGCTCATTGATCAAGCGCGACAGGGTGCACGGCGACCTGCCGCTCGACAAAACCTACGCCCAGCTCAGCGAAGCCGAAAAGAACCGCGTCAAAGCCGCCTATGAGCCGATGCGCCCCGGCGACGAACCGCCCTTCCCTGAGCGCGGCCTCGGCCCGCTATACTTCGCCGTGACCAAGGCCAACGACAAGATAGGCGAAATCGGCCTCTTGGACATGGCCGTGACGATCGACTCCACCGGCGCCCCCACCAAGATCGAAGTCTACAAATCCCCCGACCACGACCTGACCATGGCCGCCGTGCAAATCATCATGCTGACCAAATTCAAGCCGGCAGTCTGCAACGGCCAACCCTGCACGATGGCGTTTCCGTTTTCGATGAATATCGTAAGGAGCCTTTGAGCGCCGGGTTTCGCTGCATATTGCGAGAAACCCTTACGGATCAGGACTCGGCAAGCCGCCGAAGAACGCTGCGCGAGCGAAGACGGTACTTGGGATCAGGCTTTGGAAGCGCACGCATGCGCAGCGGCAGGGCTCAAGCTTGAATATTGATCAAGGTCCCCAGATTCTCATTGGCCGTCTTGACAACCTGGGCGGACATGTCGAACCCGTATTTGTATTGCAGGGAATTGATCGTTTCGGCAACCGGATCGGTGCCCGAAGGCGTGGAGGAAGAGAGGCTTTGCGGCGAGTTTGCGCTGCCCGATGCCGTCGAAGACGCAACGCCAGCCGCAGCACTGGACGCCGTAGCAGGCGAGGTGGCAGTAACGCCCACGCCACCACCCGTAGTCGACTCGAACTGCGCCTCTTGCGGCTGAAACCCGTTGGTGTCCATATTGGCAACGTTGTTCCCCGTGACGTCGAGCGCCCGCTGGAAAGCTTGCATGCCGGACAAGCCGGTGTTGAGTGCGGAAATGGACATGGCGGTTTCTCCTTGCAGCATCGGCGACGCTTGTTGAATTGTCCACGCCAAAAAGCAGGCCGGAACAGCGCGTCGCAATCAGTAGATTACACCGGATTTTAGTTGCGTGCCGGAAATCCGCAGGGGCTGGCGCGGTCGTGTTTGTTTGCTTCCGCGCCCGTTGCGGTCATACGAGCGTCCCCAAAGCTGCCGTTCAGATCAGCTTGTAGGCTGGGACGAGTCCCAGCAATCATCGGCAGCGAAAGCTGGGACTTGTCTCAGCCTACGGCCCTACCTTGCCGCAAATGACACTCAACCCCGATCGACATTCAATGCGTCTCGCTTTTGGAAAAGCCGTTTTCAGAGTAGTCATAATCTTCGACCACGTTCGTCCGCTTCATCGATTTACAGTTCTGCCGCAGCAAGATAAACGATATTTTTGTGACATAACCGGCCGCGTCCTTGATGAGTTCGTGCGAGATGACCCTACCGGAATTTTGATCATCAAATCCGTTATCCTTTCGGTCCTGCTCTTCCCCACAAGGCGTGTCTGAACCGGGATCATCCGAATCCTGTGCCGCTGACGCCAGCGGAAAAGCCTTGGCGACCACAATTCCGTCCTTGCTGCGGGAAAGCACAATCGCTGTGAACGAAGAATAATATATTCCGTGATGCAGTCCAGCCGCCTCAACAAGCCTCCAAGATCTTTCGTCGGGCAAACTCAGCAATTCTCCAATATGAATACCCGAAACCTCCGATGGCGTCAGTTGTTCGAAGACGTCCCGGCCCGGACACACATAAAAGACCGCATCATAAGTCACGAGAAAGCATTCGCCTGCCAGGGCGATGAAATCGCCGCCGGTTTTTAGCCTTGATGCATAGTACCCGGATTCGTCCAGTTGCAAATGCAAAACAATCGCACGCCACAACCCTTCCGCTTCCGACGACTCGAACTCAACCGGATCATCAGCATAATTGCGTTCTTTTGCAAAAGGCATTAAGTCGGGATGAGCGGTCCGGCCTGCATGCATGAGAATCGGGCGCGGAATGGCATCGCCCTCGGCCGTCGCCTGCGCGTTCAGATCGAACGGCAGAAGCGAAGACAGTAAGACCATAGCGACAACGAATGCTGATACGTGTTTCATTCAATGGAATCCAGCGTTAAAGCACGTAGGGTGGAAAAGCCGAAGGCGCCTTCCGCCGGAAGGGGTCTCAAGTTCATCACATACGGCGGATAACGCTTCACTCATCCGCCCTTGTGCTAGTGTTCCGTTCCATTAATTCGTGACATATATCCCCTCATGGCATAAAGTATCGGCTAGAGGAGAGATGCCGCTATGCCGATGGGACGACCGAAATCCGAATTGAAATTGACTCCTGATGAGGAAACACAATTGCAGTCGTACGCACGCTCGCGATCTTTGCCGGCGGCACTGACGATGCGCGCCAAGTTGATTCTTGCGTGCGCAACCGGTGCGTCCAACAGCGAAATCGCCGTGCGCCTGCAGATCGGGCAGGCTACGGTCGGCAAGTGGCGACGTCGATTCATTGAACGCAGGATTGGTGGCTTGTACGATGAACTGCGGCCGGGCAAACCGCGCAGCATCGACGATGAGCGCGTCGCGGCACTGCTTCAAAAAACGTTGCACACTAAACCGGAAAATGGCAGTACGCACTGGAGCGTTCGTACGATGGCTGATGAAACCGGCATTTCCAGCACCACCGTACATCGTTACTTCAAACTGTTTGGGTTGCAGCCACACCGCACCGAAAGTTTCAAGCTCTCGACAGATCCATTTTTTATCGAAAAACTGCGTGACGTGGTTGGCCTGTACCTGAGTCCCCCGGAGAATGCCTTGGTCTTGTGCGTCGATGAAAAGAGCCAAGTGCAAGCCTTGGAGCGGACTCAACCGATGCTGCCGATGGGATTGGGCTATGCCGAAGGCGTGACCCACGACTACAAGCGGCACGGCACGACGACCTTGTTTGCCGCTCTTGATG